>JAEIGA010000763.1_pt1 | contig 47845 bp, 47 predicted proteins | sample 9270691 | NCBI WGS metagenome assembly JAEIGA01 (sample SAMN17057246, study PRJNA624740) | gut metagenome | biome: biome; isolation source: fecal sample | host: Bos grunniens | place: China: Xizang | collected 2019
CCATCTAGTGAGTTATATATTTCAAAGTGTTCTCAGTGGGTTGTAAGACCTGAATTATATGCTGAGTCTAAGGGTGTGACATTTGATTTTTATCGTGGGGATTCTAAGCGAGTTCCAAGGATTATACAAGAGGGTGAGAATATTGATGATTTAGATCAGAATAGGATTATAAAAGTTCCTATCAGTGCTAAAATTCACTTCATCAATAACCCTATTCGCGCTTTAAATGACTTGGCGGGTTTTCCTTATAGTGGCAAAGATTTATTCTTCGATGGTGATTTATCTCACTTGCTTAGTTGTTCTAAAATAAAAAACTTATCTCCGGAGGTAGTTACTGTTGATTTTTATGATAAGAATGAGTCAATATATGATAAGGTATCTGATATGATTTATCGTATACCTAAAGGAACTCATCTTTTTGTACACTATGATATTGGTTTAAAGAAAGATAAGTGTGGTATTGCTCTATGTTACTATTCTGGTGAAGTTAGTGACTCTTCTGGTAATGCATCTTATCCTACTTTTAAATTTCCACTTATATTTACAGTATCGAGAAAACCCGGTCAAAGTACATCGTTAGATAAATTATATCAATTCATAAAACAGTTAACTACACAGTACACAATAACGTTCAGTGCAGACTCTTTTGCAAGTGCTGGAATGTTCCAATCTTGTGAGCGTGATGGAATTGATTATAAAATGATATCAATAGATAGAACAACAGATGCAGCCTTCATGTTTAAGAATGTTGTAAATACAGATCGATGTGAGTTACCTTATCATAATATATTACTTAGAGAGTGTTCTGAATTGAGACTATTAAATAATGGTACAAAAGTAGATCACCCATTAGTATCTGGATGTACTGACTTTGATTATAAAGGTCTTGACGGGGAACAGCCTGGATCTAAAGACTTGTTCGACGCTTGTTGTGGAGCCTTATATTCTTGTTACTTAAGGTATTCTGAGTATTTAGAGGGTGGTTATTCTTCAGGTATTACAAAACAGATGTCAGCAATAAAAGGATTAACACAAGATTCACGTGAGGAGTCTCAGAAGGCGTTTCAAAATATGATAGAAGATATATTTTAGTCTCGTACGCACCGCAAAGTTAGATTGTACTATTGGACTATAAAAATAATTATACTATGATAATAAAAAGAAAATTGTTTGGATTAAATGATTCAAAAGGTTTGACCGAGGCAAATGCTAATAGGAATGTTGCTAGTAGAAATTTAATAGCTTCTAAATACCGAAAGGAGTTAGCTGATGCAAAAAAGAACTTTCAGTATGGTCATCATGATTATAATGTTTATCAGATGGAGAGAAAGCGTATTAAGTCTGCAATAAAATCTGATGCAAGTAATTCATACAATACTATATTACAACAACAAGGAGGAACAGTTACAGCAAATCCCGTACCAACCTCTAATGTAAGTACAGGATCTAGTAATATTTCTACTAAACCCAAAACAATGCCTAGTACAACTACACCAAAGATTTCTAAACCACAACCTGGTAAACCAAAGATTAAGATGTCTGCAGGTATAAAGAAGTGTGGTGGTCTGGCATTGGCTGGAACAGCGCTTGTTGGTACAGGTGCTTATCTTTATAACAAAGGTAAGAAAAAAGATTAAAATTATTTTTAATATTTCCAGAATGAGAGATTATCTATAAATTCATTGGATTCTGGGAATATAAGGTCCATTCGTCTATCGGTTAGGACGCAAGATTTTTCATTCTTGAAAGAGGAATTCGATTCTTCTATGGACTACAAAAAGGAATAGTGGCGGAATTGGTAGACGCCCTAGATTTAGGATCTAGTGTCTTAGGTGACGTGTAGGTTCGAGTCCTATCTATTCTACAAATTAAATTAAATAACCAATCCCAGAACAACTAAATTTTGTAGTTTACCCTTCGATGTGGATTCTGGGAACTTTTTGAATTAACTTAAACCTCCCCTTGCGTTTAAGTTTAATATTATGTCAGATACAGAAAAACTAGATCTCATCCTAGTGAAATTAGATGAGAATAAAAAACTACTAACTCGAATCCTAGAGTTGACAGAGAATGATACACCTGAGAAGGATTTTTTACTAAATATAGGGGCAAATGTATTAGGGAATCTTATATATCCGGGAAATAATGTAAATACTAATACTTAGGAGATCATGGAAAAGAGAAAATTTAATTTAACACGATTCTTAGGTAGTTGGTATGAGATTGCTAGAATTAAGAACGAATTTGAACCGAATCTTACAAAAGTAAAGGCTGAGTATAGATACAATCAGGATGGTTCAGTGAAGGTAATAAACTCTGGATACTTCAAGGGAAACTTAAGACAATTGGTAGGAACTATATGGAAAACAGAAGATCCTTTTGTATTGAAGCTTAGATTCTTTCCTGGTATTTACTCAGATTATCGAATTTTAGAGATAGGTAATAATTATGAGTATGCCTTGATTGGTGGAAGCTCTAATACTTACTTATGGATTTTATCTAGGACTCCACAACTTAACAGAGATATACTAGATCGATTAATAGAAAAAGCAAAAGAGATTGGGTATAGAGTTGATCTCTTAGTAATGACTAAACAATAATAGTGGTTAGGGAATGTCGCATAGTGGCAATTGCAAAAGACTGTAAATCTTTCCTCATACTGAGTTCGGAGGTTCGAGTCCTTCCATTCCCACTACTGAGATAAAATAAAAACATTGCGGAAATAGCTCAATTGACAGAGCATTAGCCTTCCAAGCTAAGGGTTGCGGGTTTGATTCCCGTTTTCCGCTCAAAAAAAAATAGAGAATATTATGGAAGTAATTAATCCGTTCAGTGATCCTGAATTTAAAAAGTCTATTCTCGGTCGTGAAGGTAAGAAGGGAAAAACATCTTCTTCCTTAGATACATACGAGATACTTCAGCCGGATTCAGATACTTCCGATAATCTTAAGAAGATAATATCGTCTGCTCCGGTTTTACCTAAACAAGCAAAAAATATAATCCTAGATGCTTCAGCTATGGCCTTAAGTGAGAAGGAAGCTAAAGCGGCAGAGATGAATTTAGCTTTGAATGATGTCTTTACTCAATACAATAAGACATATGGAACAGATTTACAGATAGATTTTTCTAACCTATCTAATACTTTGGTAAATGTTTCAGATCCAAAAACAAGACAAACCTTAGAGCTTTATGTTTCTGAGGTATTTAAAAGTATCAGACCTGTTCTTCTGCTACACCTGATTTCTAAGTTGAGTATAGCACTTGATTATGTTCTCGATCCTAAGAGAATGTTTGATACTAATCAGCTCAGTATTCCGGATTTATTTTTAATCATTGAGAAGCTACAGTTGTATATTGAGAATCTTAATGGACTTATGAAAACAACTACAATCGAGAACTCAGACCAAATACTAAAGAAGTTATCAGAGGAGCAAAATGACGAAGCAATGAGTAGTCCAGAATCTAAGAAGGCTGTAGAAGAATTTATGAGCCTTTTTATGAGAGACTCGGGAATAAAAGAATAGAATACTTATGATACTTAAAAGAAAATTATATAGTTCTTCTGGATCCGATAATAAAGAAAGGTTTAGTAGTATAAAGAAAGGGATTAGGTATGTAAAAACTCATACTCCTAAAGAAACTGCTATCGCTGTTGGTAAAGCTACTGGAAATTATATAAAGAAAAACCCAGATGAAGCTATTGTACTAGGTGGATCCTACGCTATCCCAGGTGTAATTGCAGGAAAATTACTAAAAGCCGGAAAGAAAAAAGAGGCTGCTTTGGTAGGTTCTATAGCAGCATTACCTATTGGTGAAGGTTATATAGCTGCTAAGAAAGGAATACAGGCAGTAATAAAAAAGAGAAAGGAAAAACAATTCTCGACTCGTGAAAAAGTACCGTCTGATATTGCTAAGGAGGGGAGAAAGTCAGGAGTTATTCAAAAAGATAGATCAGGAAAGTGGAGGATTATAAGTTACAAAACAAGTCCTCCGGAATTCTGGGATGCTCACTATGATACAAGGGAAGATGCTGAAAAAGCCTTAGCCGCGTATCATGCAGAAAAAGGAGGGAAATAGAATGATACTTAAAAGGAAGATATTCGTAGATCCAGATTATTATAAAGGCTTGAATGAAGCAGAAGAGCAGTGGTTGAGAGAAAAAAGATCAAAGCTCGCAAAAAAGTATAACGGTATACGAAAAAATAAAAAGGACAAGGACGGAAGTAATAAAAAGAATCTTGAAAATCTGAGAAAAGAGATTAATCGAGCAGAAAGAGATATCAGGGGAAATACAAAAGAAGGACCAGGTAAGTATGTTCGTGAGGCTGTAAATAAATCTGCTGCAGAGAATAAAAAGAAAGAATTGGCTCGACAAGCAGAATTACTTGCAGAAAAGAAAAAGAAAGATGCAATTAAGAGTGTTGGGAAAAAAGTTTTAATCGGTGCTGGTATAGTTGGTGGTTTAGGTCTTGGAGTTGCTTTAGGGTCAAAAGCCATTAAAAACAAAAGAGATCAAGAGAAAAAAGATGCAGTAAAGAGGCAGATTCTTGGAATAAAAGATTAATTTAGTGGTATGAAATTGAAACGAAAGTTATTTTCAGGTTATTCAGAATCTACTCCAGAGGCAGTTACTTATAAATCAGCACAGATTTTATCTGATTATGTACTAGATCCTGTAGACAATTCAGTAAAGGTTATCTCTAATTCTCCTCTAGGTAAAGTAGGTGTAGTAGAAAAAAAGATTGATAAATTTTATACTCCAGTTAGTGAGTGGAGAAATTATATAAAATATCAATTAAAGAATAAGAAATCTTCTAATCTACGTAAGAAAGATTAATAAATAGAGGCTTAGTAGGAAGTTTGGCAGAGTGGTCGATTGCATTGGTCTTGAAAACCAACGTACAGTAATGTACCGGGAGTTCGAATCTCTCAGCTTCCGCAATTAAATCATAATAATAAGATAGAGTTATGATAATCAAGAGAAAATTATTTGCTAAAGGATATACTCATTCTATTAAAAATAGCAAGGTTCCTATAGATACAGATATAGATAGAAATGATGTTGCAGAAACTAAGTTAGACAATTCTTTATATAGATCTATAGGAGATAAGGCTTGGGAAAATTTCGGTGATGATTCTATTTCTGCAAATAACTTTATAAGTGAAGAAATAGAAAAAGAAGATGTTCATCCTGATGCATATGCTGTAAGTATAGAAAAATGTACTAGGTGGTATTTAAAGAATAAGAAAGAAAATACACAATAAATCAAAACTTCTCTTTATCTTCAATCTTTTAGCCTATTAAAAAGGGAGAGCAAGAATTTTGTACCTAGTAAAATAAAAGATTTAGTATTTGGTAATAGAATAGATATATTATGTCGAAAACAAAAATAGAAGAATTATTGAAAAGGGAAATGTAATGTAAATATTAAGATAGGGTAGTAGCACAGTTGGTTAGTGTACTACATTTGGGATGTAGTGGTCGTGTGTTCGAGTCACATCTACCCTACGATTTAATTAGTTTGTGAGGCATTAGTTTCCTCACGTGATAAACTTTTAATAATTTAAAAAGAATGGAAGTAATTGTTAGATGTTGTTCACTTACTAAACCGGCAGCAGATGGTTCTATTATTGGAGAGACAGTTGTTAGAAACTATCTTGAATCTAAGGAATATCAGTTGTCCATTGATGGTAAGTTAACATTAGGTTACCTCACGCATAGGGGTAGAAATTTAGAGTGTCTTCCAAGTAATGTAAACTCACCAAAACTAAAGACTTGTATCGGTAAGGATGATTCTGGTTTGATAGTTGCTGAGGGTGTCCCAACTTATACTCACTATGTTAAAGAGTTTTTTATTGATAATGTAGAGAGTGAGGGACCTTGGTTATGTGCTAAAGTTGTTATATTCAATGAAAAGGATTTTGACGGACTAGCTGCAGATAACATTAAACGTCTTAAAGCACTTATCAGAGCAGGAGTTAAACTCACGTGTAGTCTTGTTGTTTTAGCTTTTTGGGATTCTGCTTCAACTGGCGTATTCAAGTATAATAAATAAGTTTGCGCATATATAATTAATTGCTGGAAGAAATTTGATTTTAATCAGCAGTCATAGAAATATAAATAAATGATTCAACGACTATGTATTTATAGTATGGTATAATACAAGATATAGTCTAAACAATATACATTGTAGTTATTGAAATTTTTTTGAGATTACTGTAAGGCTATAAAATCAATAAAGAGCCTTGACTGGACAATTAATCCTAGTTTTGGCCCTCTCGCTAGAATTGTTGATGTTATAGACGATGAAGATTTGCAGAAGGAGTTTTCAGATATAGAAGAAGATGCTTATTTTAGAAGAACTCAACCTAAAGAGGGTGAGATTAAGGTAAAGGTATTTAGTGATCTTAGTGAATTTGGATCTGACTTGCCTAAATCTTCTAAAATAGATGGTGTTTTCACAAAACTTAAAGCAAAACAATTTTCTACTGTCTGTTCAATTGAGACTGTAGATACTATTTCAGAGCCCACCATTGAGGAGGTTTCTGTAGAGGAAAAATCATTCTCTGTAGTTGATATTAGGGAAAGATTACGTGAGTCAAAATTATCACCCCGTATGAGATTCCGCAAGCTATACATTAGTTATAAGCAGGTAGTTCGTCAGATGGGTGGAATTGATAAGATTGATGAAACTTCTCTTAAGATATTGAAGTCACTATTTACCACTGATGTTTTGAATATCATTAAAGAGATAACTCCATTAGTATTACAAGGAAAACAGATTAATGCTCTTATTGGTGCTTCAAGTTTAGGCAAGGGTCCTAGGCAGGCAGCACAGGCATTACAAATCCCTTTCCGTATGGCTATGAAAGAAGCTGAGAAAATGGGATATCTTACAAAAATGAGATATGAGAAATTACAGTCTCACTATATGGAGTTTGTAAATTCATTGATTGAAGATGTGTTTGGAAATCCTACATTGCCTGAGGGTGTTGAGGAGGAAGAAAATTTAACAGAAGAATAGTTTAATATGAAAACAAGACGTAAGTTATTTTCCTCTACCCCTAGAAAGAAGTTATTTTCTACAATGGAGGAGGAAAGTACATTAAAGACAGTTATGTGTATGGATTGCGGTTATAAATTAGAGACTGCATCTACTACAACTAAGATTTACTGCCCTAAATGTGGTGGTACAAGATTCAATGTTTACAGTATTGCAGAGAGTCCAGAAGTTGCTCCTGAGGCTGTTCCGGTAGTTGAAGAGAAGTCTTTTGCCAGGAAATCAGTTTTTGGAAATGATGAGATTCAGAAAGAGTTTACAGAGCCTTGTAATGATTTTGAGAGATCTTTGAAGGATTATTCTGGCAAGACTGTAGAAATTTCAGAGTGTCACAAGTTATTTTCTATGACACCTGAGGAACTTATTGAGAAGAATTATGCAAGTCCTGTTTCAGAAAATGAAATACAGATTGTGCCTAATGCGTTCTTAATCGATAAGTTATTTTCAAAATTAATAATATCAGTTACTAAGGAACTTGATCTTGATACTACAGTTCCTACAATGCCTAAGGAGTCAGTTATTGATTCATTAGCATCATCAAGTAATATAAGCCCTAAAGGTATAATACTTATTAAGAAAGCTCATATGTTATCACAGAATCCTATATCAGAAGGAATTAGTGATAAAGAAGAGTTGGAAGATTGGGTAGAGGATTCTGGAATTGCTGGTGACTTGAGGATTGAATTAGGAGATAAGAATGATATATCTCTTAGTGAATTTATGGATTACCTTAATTCTCGTTATTCAGATGCACCGAAAGGGTTAATTGATTATTTAGTATCTAACGGAATTGTTAGAATCCAAGGAAATCATGTAGACGTAGTGAAATAAATTATAATTTAAATTTGATAAAAACATTATGAAGAATACTCGTTTTATGGAAGTATTGTTTTCTGCTGTAGAGAACAATGACGAGGAGTTGACAGCACAGGTAGCACAGGATATTGAGAGTGCTAAAGAGAATGGTGTTGTTGACACAGATGAATTGAAGTATGAAAATGCTGGTGATGGACGTGTTGCTATCACAGATAAAGAGACTGGTGAAGTTACTGTAGCTGAGAAGGCTTCTGACGACGCTGAAACATATGATCTTTATCCCGCGGAAGTTACTGCGCAGGTAGAGGGTTTTATCCATCCGGAAAGTGATGGTGTTACTCCTGGTGCTCAACAGGGTGCTCCCGATGAGTGTGTTATGGCTCATATGCAGAATGGCGTTATCTCTCCTAATCTTCCTGACGGTGGTTTGAATCCCGAAGCAGGTATGGAGCAGAGTGTAGAAGAGATTGCTCAGGAAGGTCCTTGTGATGAAGAGGGTTGCGAGGATGAAGAGCGCGAATTTTCAGTATCAACAGACAATGAAGTAGTTCTCCGTATTTTCTCAGATCAGGAATTTTGTGAGCGTATTTTTGCTGAGGTTATTGAGTCAGAGGAAACAGCTAAGGTAGGTGATCTTAAGATTGAGAAAGATGCAGAGGACGAGAATGCTGTTATTGTTACAAACGAAACAACAGGTGATCAAGCCAAGGTTGTACTTGAAGACGATGAAATGGAAGTAACAGAGCTAGAATCTAAGGCATTTAGTGAGGAAGAGCAGTTTGATGCTCTCCATGTAGTTGGTGTTGATACATTCAATCACCAAATTGTTGATGCTTCGGAGTATTCTGAAGAGTCAGCACAGGAACTTGTAGAGAGACTTACAGAGCAGGGTGTAGATGCAGTTCAGGTATTTGATAATCCTGAGGATGCTCGTGATTATGCTATCGATCTGTTGAATAGTCTTGGTGTAGAGAGTGAAGAGGATGTAGAAGAGCCAGAACAGGCAGAGTTCTCAGATCATACAATTTACGTAACAAAGTTCTATTCTGATAATACAGATTTTATGATTCGCTTGTTCTCAGAGGCAGTAAATGATATTGATGCTTCACAGGCTTCAATTGAAGATGCTATTGAGAATGGTGATGAGATTGAAACAGACACAGAGATTATCACTCCTATCGACGCTAGAACTGCTGTTATTGAAGATAAGGAAAGCGGAGAGTTTACTAAAGCTACTCTTGATGGAGAAGATATGGAACTCGATGCTATTTCAGAGGAAGAAGCAGAAGAGCTTACAGACCACATTGCAGTAGACGACGATGAAGTCGATGAAGATGCAGAAGATGATGAGGATGTAGACGACGAAGAAGATGATGAGGATGAAGCAGAGGAAAAAGAATTCTCAGAATATGAGGATGAGGATTTCTATTGCGATGAATCTGAAACAAAATTCTTCTCCGAATATGAAGAAATGACTGATTATATGGTTCGTCTTTTCTCTGATGAGTCTGATTCTGAGGAGATTGAGGATGCTATTGAAAGTGGTGAGCAGATCGAAAATGACACAGAGATTATCACTCCTATCGACGCTAGAACTGCTGTTATTGAAGATAAGGGAAGCGGAGAGTTTACAAAGGCAGTAATGGATGATGAGGATCTCGATATTACACCTATTTCAGAGGAAGAAGCAGAAGAGCTTACAGATCATGTAGCTGTTGAAGAAGATGCAGACGATGAAGATGAAGATGAAGAGAACGAAGAAGAGAAGGAATTCTCAATGCTTGACAAGTTCTTCGCAGAAGCTCTTGCGCCTTCACAGTCAGCTGCACCTGCAGGCCAGGCACTATTTAATGTAGACGAGCAAGGTAATCCTATTTCACCAGTTGAAGAGGAAGTTCCTGCAGAGCCTGCTCCAGAACCTGTACCTGGTGCTCCTAGTGTAGAGTCTATTGAGGATAAAGCCGCAGCTGCAGTTCAAAGTATTCAAGCAGCAGCCGCTGAAGCAGAAGCAGCGATTATGAATGCAAAAGCTGCACCCGCTGAAAATGCAGAAGAAGATCTCAAAGAAGCACAGTTCTCTGATTTTGAGGACTATGAGGATACCTACGGTGAGAATACACTACTCACTTGGTTAGGTGATACAAAACGATAAAATAATAACAATTTAAAAACGATAATATAAGATAATGAATACACAGTATTTGAATGCAATGCAGAACCCCGCAATGATGGAGGCTCTGATGAATAGCTCAGTATCTCGTGATGATGCTAACTTGCGTGCACGTGAGTACGCTAAGATGTTCTCTCGTAATGATGAGATGCGTGATGTTTTTGGCCTTGGTCAATCATCTAATCTTTTGCAGAAGACCTTCTCAGGTTATGCTGAGACACCCCTTCTTTCAACACAGTATTTTAATGCATCTGTAGCTTCTTATGTAAGCTCTTTTGCTGGATATATGTCAATTGAGCGTGACTTTGATCAGCCTAATGGTTTGTTCTATTGGTTTGACGTTCTTGGTGTATCAGATATGCGTTCGGTTATTCCTAACCTTGGTCCTGATAACTATAGGGATATTCAGTCTATGGGTGGTTTCTCAATGAACGTTACACCTACTACTGCAGCTGAGTATAAAACTTTGATTGGTCGTAAGGTTATCCCCGGTACTATCCGCGTTAAGGTAACAACTCCTACTGAAAAGTTTGAGATGATTGATAACGGTCAGGGTGTTCTTATGGCAGTTCCCGGTAAGATTACTAAGGGTGAACTCAACTATCTTAATGGTAAGGTAGACTTTACTCTTGTAAACGCTTTGACAGGTAAAACTGACGGTACTGAAGTAATTGAGATCATCGGTAAGGAAGATGTAACTGGTACTCCTTGTAACACAATCGGTGCTTCAAATGCACATGCAAATGATAAGCGTTTCATTGCTAAGATGCAGCAGCTCGGTCTTTCTACTGTACCTGATATGTTGGTTGCTGAGTATAACATTGCAGCTCTCGGTGCTATGAAGAAGGCTACAGGTTCAGACATGGCTACATTCCTCTTTACAAAGCTTCGTGAACTTTACACTAAGATGATCAACTACAAGCTCGTATCTACTCTCGAAGAGGGTTACAACGGTGACATTATGAGCGATCTTGATCTCTCTAATACAGGTATTGGTAGTGGTGCTCCTAGCCAGTTCTACGATTACCGTTCACGCGTTGACTTGTTTGATGCTTATCTCATCAACGTAGAGTCAGCTCTTGCTACAAAGGCAGTTAAGGGTGTTAATGTTACTGCATATGTTGCTGGTAATCAGGCAGCTAATCAGTTTATGAAGGGTGGAATCATTGGTAAGTTTGAGCCTAACAAGAAGATGACTTATATCAATGACTTGCTCGGTTGGTATAATGGTATTCCCGTACTCCGTTCTACAGACATTAAGGAGTCTACAGGTGAAGGTACATTCTATGCTATCCACAAGACAGCTGATGGTCAGATGGCTCCTTTGGCTCGCGGTATCTATATGCCTTTGACAGATACTCCTACAATCGGTAACTACAACAATCCTACTCAGATGGCTTCTGGTATCTACTATCAGGAGGGTACAAAGTATATGGCACCTGAGTTGGTACAGAAGGTTACTTTCAAGTACGGTATCTAATTTAAAATAAAACTCTAGGAACTTTATCTCAAGTTCCCTTAAGATAATGAGTTAAGTAATTGAGAGGGATTCTCTAGGCTTATAATAGATAGCTTAGTGTTTCCCTCTCATAATTTTTATTATGGTATTATGGCAAAGTACGTGTTAAAAAGAAAAACATACGGTATAGGTGGAGCTCTTAGCTGGGCAACAGGTATGAACAATTTCACTAAGGCAGCAAATTTGGCATCGGCAGGTGCGAAGGGAGTCGGCAGTCAGCTAGCGATAGGTGGTGCAAAATTAGCTGGACTAGGAGCAACAGCGTATGCAGGAAAACAAGTATTCGATAAAATGACAGGAGAAGGATAAATATGGCTAGTTCATTTAGATTAAAAAGAAAACTATTCGGTGAATATGGCGAAGCAGCATTAAAGGCCTTAAGAGAGGGAAAAGCTGCTGGACTCCAAGGAAAAGATCTCCAAGAGTGGGTAAGAGTTAATAGTGGCTCTACATATGCGACAACATCTGGAATAAACTCTATTGGTGGAATTCAAGCTAGGCCTGGTACTAATTTAGCTGATACGACCAATAATGTAGTAAAAAACAGAAATACTAACTGGCAAGTAACTGTCCCTAAAAATACTCCAAAATATACTCCTGCAACATCCGGTAGTAATATTACTACTGGAGGTAATATGATATCACTTACAGGGAACACAAATGCTAATTACGGACAATCTTACAAAGGCAGTGCAGATAAAGCATTCAAAAATGTGACTTCTCAACAATCAAATATTATTCAATCACAAGCAAAACAAGCTGCTGAAAGAGCAAAGAATCTTGCTAATCCCGGACAAGCTGCTGCTCAGGCAATGAAAAATAAAGTAGGTGTAATGCAAGGAATGAAGAATACTTGGGGAAAAATGGGCAATGTCGGAAAAGTTGGTATCGGTGCTGCAGCTATAGGCGGTGGATATTTTTTAGGAAAAGGTTTAGGACTTTGGGGAAACAATAAATAGCTGCAACGGCTACTTAACTTAGAATTTTATGGAAGTAATTTATAGAGGCTTAAAACTTGAGTCTGGAAGATGTAAGTATTATTTTGTAAAAGAAGGAACTGTATCATCTCTAGTGGAAAATTCACAAACCTCAACTTTAGAGTTAACTTATGTTCCCGGCAGTACATCTAAGTCTCTATCGGTTGCTTTAGGGATTACATTAGTTGGTGGTGAGATAGAGATGTTACCTATGGGATTACCAAAGAGATTTTGTGAAACTATAATTTCACTTAATGGGCTAAAACTTAAAAAATTAACTCACGATTCTCATGTAATTCATATCATTATCGTTGAAGACTCAGATTCAAGGGTGGTACAGAATTATAACCAAACCACCATAGTTGTGTCTTCCAAAGATTATAATAACCCTGAGTTTATAAACTTTTTGTTTTATTCAGGAAATTTACAATATATTAAGCCCATAGGACAGCGGCCGAAGTGTTACGAGATTAGAAATTTTCCAAAGATTATAATCGGAGATAAGTCATTAGATCTTATATCTGAGTCTAAGGATTCTTTTACTCTAAGACGACATTATAATGATTATGTAATAAGGGCAATAGATTATCAAGATCAATTTATCCTAGAGCTTAGGAAAATACTAGAAGATTATGGAATAGAGTTGGTAAGATTAAATAAGGAGCGTACACTAAGCACTCCATCTTATATAACTTATCAATTTGTGCAAACTCCTGTAAAATATAATCACCCAGGGTATTCAGATTTAGATGAGAAAGTTTTACAGCACAAGCAACCAGTAGAGTTTACATTTAGTACTCCAGATATGGTTATGTTTTTTGACTTTAAAAATAAGTACAATAATGTAAACCTTATGACTAATTTCTGTGAGTTTAAGACAACAGACAAATACGGTAATAGGTGGTCCGCAGCTGTAAAGTGGGGTCAGATAACAGAAGATTTTAATCATACTTATGGTTCTGATAATAATTCTAATTTTGCGAATCAATGTCAATTTAGGTGTGAGTTATATTTTTATGAAGTAATCGACGACAGGTATGAGTTCTTACAGGATATAAGGTTAAATCTTGAAAGTGAATAAATAGTATAATAGGGATGGTAAATTTTAGGAAAAAGCAGTGCCTTATTCAGAATTTAATGTCAGATGCTTTAGAATATTTAAAGAAGCAAGGGATAAGGCCGAATATTATCTCTCCAGAGCAAGCAGATAGTGTTAGTCGTGTTAATTCCAAAGCAATGGTTTTAGTAAGTTTTATTCGCAATCAATATGGGTATTATGAGATAAAATTACAAGATAAAGAACTTTATAACTATACTCAAAAATTAGTAAAAGATATTTTTCTAATGCGAATAACGGATATAGATAAGAAAAATAGAGTTATTACGGCTGAAACAGACCACCTAGGGAAAGCTTTGGATTGTATAGAGATATTAGGACTAAAGTATAATCTATCAATAGTAATGGAGTGATATTATGATTAAATTTAGACAGAAAGACTTTTCAGAATATGATGCAATGAGGACTCTTTATGTAGAACTAATGAAAAAGTCTGATCGTAATAAGTTTGGTATTATTGATCAAAGTGCATTAATTCCTATTTTGAAGGGTAATAATATAGTAATAGAAAGATTCGTTATTAGTACTTCGCTGTTTGGTGGAGATAAGTATCGAATGTATATTAGAATTGGAGCAAAAGCAAAGCTCCCCGATGAGGTAAGATTGCCTGGAACAGTATATGATAAGAGATTATTAAATCTTAGACTAACTGTTAAAGGTGGGGTAAGGCCAAAGATGTTTTCAACTTCACTAGAACAAAAGAATTTTGGAAATAATAAAAATAAGGGTCCTCAAGATCCTATATCTACAGAATTATCTCCAAACATTGATATTTCAACAACAAGGACAAAGTTACTTGGAGATGCTGTTAAGTATGATAAACAATCACGTCTTTTGGTTTTGGAATTTTCAACCATATATGATGCTATCCAGGCACTTAATGTTTTACCTTTCGGATTAAATTATAAAATCTACTTACTAGACTCATGATGAAGATAAAAAGATTTTCTCATACTAAGATACTGAATACTAATTCTGCTCTTGGTTTTACTAGAGGTAGAAAATATGATACTGATTTAGATCGACTTGGGAGAATGGAAACATCACATAGAGAGTTACATCGCTTAGGAGATCTTAGATCAGAGATGAGAAAATTAAACAGTGAATTAAGAGGAGGAATTGGTAGATGGCAAGATACAGATTAAAACGAAAAACTTACGGTATTGGCGATGCAGTAGGAAATACATTAAGTAATACTGTAGGTGGAGGTATGGAAATGATAGGAAAAGCAGCTGACACTAAGCTTGGCGGTTTTGCAGGAGCTTTGACCGGAATGGGACTACTCGGAAGTATGGGTCTCGGTCCTGTCGGTCTTCTAGCATCAGGTGCTCTCGGTGCAGCAGGTGTAAGAGGATTAGGTAAGGGCCTAAAAGCAGCTGGGCAGGATTTGCAAACCTAAAATATAGGAGAAATAATATATGATTAAATTTAGACAAAAAGATTTCGCATTACCTGCATTTCTAGCACCACTTTTTACTGCAAACGGCTTGATGACATCTTCTATGATAGGTGGAACGGCGATATCTGCAGTACAAGGACATAAAGCGGCAAAAGCATCTGAAGAGCAACACGAACAAATGCTTGCAGCACAGAAAAGAGAGAATGCAAAACTAACCAAAGCTTTAAATAACCTAGCAGAACAAGCAAAAAATAATCCTCAGGCAGCTATTCAGGCAGGACAATTGGTAGGGCAATCTAGAATGTATTCTATATCAAGTGGGTTAAAAAATGTAGCTAGATTTGGTCGTGAGGTAGTAGGAGCAGCCGGTGGAAAAACAAAAATCGGAAAGACGTTGGTCGGTATGGGAATGGCTGGTGCTGCTACAGGACTAGTTGGTTATGCCACAGATAAAGCTATAACTGCAGATGCTAGAAAGATAGGATTAATGCCTCAAAAACAAAAAACATACTCGGGTGCATCAGTTTTATCAAAGAGTGGTGATTTTTTAAAGAGGATGGGAAAACATGCAATAAGCAAAGAGAATTTAAAATCTGTAGGTGGTTGGGCTGCATTTGGTGTAGTTCCTGCTGTTGGATATGCCGCACAACGCAAACAGTATAAAGATCAACAAAAAGCAGCATCCGACTCCTTATCTCCAGTACAAAAATCCTATAGCTGGGCAGGGATGAAATCGATTACTGGTGGAATATCTCGTTTAGGGTCATTTGGAATGATTGGTCGTAGAGATGTTCAAAAGTTTGGTGAAAGATTAACCAGAAAAGGAATGAGCCCGCTTGCAAATAAAGCTGGGAATTTTATAAAGAAACATCAAAACATAGCAAACCTCACTGTTGGGTTGACCGGTGGCTCAGCAATAGTAAATACTTATAATGCTGGTGAAAAATTAGCAAAAGCAGGTGCTAAGGCAGTAGATAAAGATGCATTCGCTTATGAAAATTTTTCACAAAATAAAAAGAATGTAGAATGAAAATAAGAATAATTAGAAAAACTTTCACTAAATTTGACGAAACCGATCACCTAAAACAAATGAAGGACTCAGACATTTTGGCAGAACAGAAGAAAAGAGCTCCTGGATACGGAAATGTTATTGGTTCTGGTATAGGAGGTATTGCAACCGGTGCTGCTATCGGAGGTGTAGGTGGAGCAATTGCTGGTGGAGTACGAGCAGGTGGAGTAAAAGGTTTTAGAGGAAAAGCCGCATCTGTAATGAAAGGTGTTAAAGGTTGGGGAAAAACCGGTGCTATTGTCGGTGGATTGGTTGCTGGAGGTATGGCATTACATCAAAGAAATAAACAAGCGAATGATATTCAGTTTTATAATGATCGACTTGAGTATGCACAAAGACATGCAAGAAGAAGAGAGAGAAAAGATTGGAAACAGAATATGACGCAGAGAGATGGTTATACTTATTAAACCTAAGATTATGATAAATTTTAGACAAAAAGATTTCGCAAAAACAAGTTCCGTAATAAAGTATGTAAAAGATCATCCAATTTTACCACTCAGCGCTGCATCTCTTGGTATAGGAATTGCAAACTACAGAACAAATACTAAGAGACAGAAAGAAGGTGTAAAACAACATAAAGCACAGTTAGAGGCACTAAAATCTTTGAATGAATCTGTCAATAAGAATAGCGAAGCTCTAGGTAATGTAAATAGAGCACTCCTAGAAAATAATAGGGCCTTAGTTATAAAAAATGAAGCTAAGGAAAATCAACCTAATCAAAAGAAGACAAAAAACTCTCTTATTAAGAGGATTTTTAAAAGAAAAGAATACTCAATCCAGGATGGTGGATTTAAAGGTAGGAAAATAGAGCCTGTACCAACTTCCGTAGGACTCGGTGCCGGTATAGGGGCCGGAATTGGTGGAGCAATTGGTTTAGGAGTAATTAAAACAGGTTCTGGTGCTGCAGTAGGTGCTATTCTTGGTGCAGGTCTTGGTGCTTTAACTACATGGTTATCTAATGTAGCTGAAAAATCTATCTTTAATTCAGGTCTTACTAGGGGTGCAAATTCATACACACTAATAAAGTACCTAGAAAGATATTATTCTCCTCAGGAGGATGAGGTTGTTGAAACTTCTACAAGCAAGACTGATGTAGTCGGAGGTACTAGTATTACACAGACAAGAAAAACTATTAGCTCTCCTAGAAAATCAAGTGTAAATCCTATTGGTACTTTATTTAATGTAGACTCTGACCCCAAGAAGTGTGTAGTAAACATTCTTCTTCGTGGTAATGTGATGGTACTTTTAATGAATAAGCCAACATCCATGGAGTTAATGAAAGCCAATAGTGTCTTGGATAGTTATTGTAGGAGTTATAAGATGGCTGATTATAAATCTGAGAAGATAGATTCTAATATGTATTTAGTAGAAATAAATATAGTTCAAAGTACAGAAGGAAGTTTAGTAATTGGACTTATTCAGTCAGGTCTTAAGGTAAATATACTAACTACTGACCGATTTGGTATTAAAAATAGATAGAGATGATTAAGTTTAGACAAAAAGATTTTAGTTTTCTTGATCATGTTATAGGAGGTGCAGCACTAGGGACAGCTATCGGTGGCGCAGCTGGAAAATTACCCATAAAGTTTAAAGTAAAAGGTAAAGATATTTCAGGTAATACTCTCGCTGCAGGTGGTGCTATTCTTGGTGCAGCCTTAGGTGCCCTTAGTGGTGCTATTGTTGAAGGCTCTAGGTTAATTTCTAGAAAAACAACAGTCGATAATAGATTAATGTCTAAGGTTGTTGAAGATCTTGAAAAGACAGGTTTTCAAGAAGGTAGGGATTTTACTAGAGACCCTAAGAAAGCAAATGATTGGAGAACAAAAGTATGTATTGTAGTTTCTAGAAATTCTGGAGATTTACGAGTACTTATGAATACGGTAGCAGATGCAAAATTACAGGCTTTGGTAGATAAGATTATTAAGAATTTGCCAAATACTTCAGCTGTAACTAAGAAAGCATCTGATCGATTTAATGATATAACAATAACAACTATTTCTGACTCTTCAGCAGATGTAGGATTAATTGCTGGTTTAGCTGAAAAATTCATCAGATCTAAATATCCAGTATACCTAATCGAAGTAGGATAAGAAATATAATTAAATAAATAATTTATTAATTATGGCACAATGGAAAGAAACTCTTGAGCCTTATGTAAAAGTATATGAGACTATCAGGGGTTCAGTACTTAATCCCTCAGCAGGTGGAGATCTTATTATTGGCTGTGCTTTTGTTTCTGATGCAGGTCCTTCAGTTCCTACATTAATCACAAGTCAGTCAGAATTCTTAGCAACCTATGCATCTAAAGATCTTACTGAGGCTTATGTAAAAGGTTTGGATGAGCTTTACAATGGCGCATCTACTATGTGGCTTAATGCTTATCGTTTGTCAGGTTCTAACTCACTTCTTTGTGTACGTGCATCGAAGGCTGAGGATACATTCTTTGTAAAACCTCTTATAAAAGAATCAAGCGAGAGTAATTATGTAATTAGAGATGGTGAGTTGATGAAACAGGCGAAGAGCTTTGTTTTAGCACTTGATCATAGTGGTGATGATGTAACTCCTAATGCAAGTGGTTGGTCTATTCATATCGATGGCGTAGGACGTTTCGGAAATTACGTAGATAAAGAAAAGGGTGCACAGTATGATTACTATGTATCTAACTTAGTAGATCTTGTAGATAAGTTGAATGAGACCTCTAAATTCTTCTCACCTAAGTATTCATTCTATGAGATAACACAGTTTGAGGCTAATGTAGATGAGTCAGGAAGTGTTAGTGGATTGACAACTCTTAAAGGAACTCTTCTGGATAATATTTCTTCTGATAGCTCGGATGCAGATAAAGCAAAGGTCGGTTATGTTAAGTTTGAAGAAGTATATCTTGGTAAAAACTTGATAGATACAACTACTGCAGGCTCAGGCATGGTTTACTGTTTGTTCGGTGAAGGTGATGGATCTAAGATTATCACAGCAACCGATATGAATACTAATGTGGAGCTTTCTGGTTTTGAGGCAGATAAATACTATGCAACTAATGTATTCAATTCAGCTTCAGAGTTGAAAGTACGTATTCGTCGTTTCAATCATGATGCAGTATCTCAAAAGTCAATTTCATCTTCTTCTTTAACAGAGAACGGTGAATCTCCTTGGGTTGTTCTTAAGAATATTTTGAAGACATGGGGCGATAAACCTTTAGTAGATTCTGATTTTTATGAGGTTGCTGTTATGGATCCTAGTATTTCAAGTGAACCTCTCTACTTTAACATAGGTAAATATTCAGCACTTGGTGATATGGAGGTTGCTGAAGTAAATGACAGCCTTAAGATGATTCAGCTTGTTCTCCCTGATGACATGTCAGAACTTGGTTTATCTTATTTTGGCTATGGCGATGGAGCAGGTAAAGATGAAGATTCTCAGATTTGGGCAGAACTAACTATTGATCCTACTAAGACAGAGATTTTAAATGTTTCTGAGTCAGACCTTAAGAAAGCACTTGATAAGATTGCTCTCGATGAGGTTTACGTAACAGAAGGTCTCACTGATTTGGGTAATACAAATCTTGGTTTCCAGAATTACCTGGCTAATATGGCAATCAATGAGAATTACTTCTATCCCATCTCTACTGTCAATAGTACAAACTATATGACTATTGCAAATAATGCTTCTAAGATTTCTCAAGATTCTTCTAAGCTTTATATGTCAGCACCTTGGGATATTGATTCAGGCACATTTGGTTGGAAGACTTATATCAGCCCTTCTGTTATATATTGGGAGGCTGTAGCTAGAAACCGTCGTAATAATGAAGAGTTCCGTGGTATTCTTGGTCAGTCAGGCGGTATTGTTCAATATCAGAAGCCTTTGGTTGAGTTCAATAAGAAGACACGTCAGCTCTTATTGTCTAGGAGGATTAATACAGTTCTTTGGAATACTCAGACATCAGCATGGAATATGAATGATAACTTTACAAAACAAAGCGTAGAGAATATCATGTCTGACGACGGTAACTCTCGTCTTGCTATCCGTATTTCTAAAGCTATGCCTGTTATTTTACGTCAGTTTATTGGTCGTAAAATTAATGCAAAACTTTGGGCTGATGCTAAGGGAGTAATCGATTACTGGTTCCGCTCTACAATTACACCAATGCAGTATACAATCGCTGAGTATGTTGTAATTATTGATGAGCGTAATAACCCCGTCGAGCTTCAAAGACAGAATAAGATGGCAGTTACTGTAAATGTTCGATACCTTAACTCACTTAAGTATATTACTGTTTATCATAATATTCTTGAGGTTGGTATGGATATTTCTGCAATCTAATAGAAAGATTTAACAAAGGAGAGTTGATTCAGGTATTTATAAATTTTACCTAGTAGAATTAACTCTCCTTTATTTTATATAAATCATTATGGATAAGGTATTACTAAGTGATTTAAAAAAGAAAATCCTAATAAGAAGCGCTTTAATTTCTTTAGGTTCGTTAGATGAAATCTTAGGACTTAATGATTATCTTTCGGCAGATGAGATTCTCTTAGAATTAATCAAAAAAGCAGTAAGAGAGTTTGAACTAACAAACCCATTGATTCTAGATATGAGAGTCAATAGAGATCAAATGTGTTCCTGTGAAGGTAGAGGTTTGGATGGTTACTGTGAGATAAAGAATAATTTTACTTTATTCCTAGATTGTAAGATCAGTGAAGATCAGATTGTTCTAGTACCTAACTCAATACCTCTTTGGCGAATTGGTTCTGTATCTTATCCAACACCAGGAAATTATCAATATTTCTCAGACTATATTAGACCATACGTTTTTATGGCTGATGTTCCTAGTATTGATCAATTTTATATTAGGGGAATTTGCTCAAGACCAATTATACCGGATTTTTTACCAGATAAGACTTTTAATCCGGACTCTAAAAAGTCTGCTATATACTATCTTAATGCAGAGGAAGGTGCATTAGGGGTTTATTTTATGGACTTAGTTATGGTTCATGTTTTAGATTTTGTGAGACAACTTAAAGCATCACTACAATTACCAAACACTTCAGTAGATGTCTTAGGTAATGTAGATAGTGCTTATCAAGAATTGAGATCCAGATGTGATCAGTTTGCACTACAGTCTGGTTGGTATGGAAAATTATTAGTATGATTAAATTTAGACAAAAAGATTTCTCCAAACTACTTACTAGTGCAATATACCAGACAAGGGTAGCAGGCGATAGTATTGTTGGTGGAATAAAGAAAGGTATAGAGTCCTTAGGGAGAAGAAATTATCAAGGAAGAGTAACTCCTAGTACAAATATTAGTTCAACTACATCTACTTATAGGGTTAATAGAATTGGTAATGCTAGGAAAGCTATAAAAGATACTAAGGCTATAGAGAATTTGCCACAAAATACAGCTAATTCACTAAATAGAGTCGCACTTGATCCTGGACATGCAATTAATCAGGCAGCCGAAACAGCACTTAAAAACCCAATTACAACAACTACAGGTATTGCTGGTAAAGTAATGATGGTTACTCCTGGCGTTCCTGCACCTGCTCGAATGTCTCCTATAGGTGGTGTCGGTATGGTTGCAGAACGAGGTCTGAAGAAAGTAAGCCCTGGTTATAGAAGAGCAACAGAAAAAATTGCTGCAGGTTATAGAAGCACAATATCTCCTAAAGTTAGAAATGTTGTTAATAATACAGTCGAAGCATTGAAACAGCAACCAATGTTTATGTAAAAATAAATAATATGATTAAATTTAGACAGAAAGATTTTACTATTCCTGAAGGACATTATACAGGACCTAAAGATATAGATAAAGTTCCTGGAGTTCTAGAAATGGTAGGTAAATCTGCTTTGGGTGGTGCAGGTATAGGTGCAGTAGCTGGAGCAGTGATAAAAGATTCTAGTATTTTGTCTGGTGCTTTTACTGGTGCAAAATATGGATCTTTAGCAGGAATATTCTTAAAATTTCTCCTCAATTATCTGCATAATCCCATGTCTAGGGTTAAATTTCAAGACGTAGATAAGAATATTCGTCGTGAGTTTGGAATATATCGCGTTCAGGGAATAACAGTCGGTGATAGTGTATCAAAAAGAGCAGGATTAGACGAGAAATTTAGTATAAATGATAGGGAGGTATCCAAGTATAAAATAAATTTTGCAATTCAAGATGATCAAGTAACAATGTACACTTTAGGTATGACGGATAAGGAGTTAGATAAAACCTCCGAAATTCTTGACTATTATTGCAAAAAATATTTTGGAATGGAGTATACATCTACCGTAATTAATAAGAAAGTAAATTCCTACTCAGTGGTTATAGTATTTACAAATTATCAGGTTATCTCTAATTTTATGATGGAGCTTTCTGATAAGTTAGGTTGTAAAATTAATTTGATGGACAACAAAGCTCTCGTCGACAGGAGAATCACAGAGAGTAGTTCTAGTGTATTATCATCTCTTACATCTAGTAATAGTGATGAAGTTGAGGAGCGTGAATTCTCAGTAAAGAAATTTAATAAGTATGATTTAATAAAAATACTTTGTACTAGTGGCGTATACTCTCTTAGAGGTCTTATTCGTGGGGGTTGGTCGAAAGGAATTAGCTCAAGTATTCACGGATTGATAACTGGATCAATAAAAGGATACCTAAAAATAAGGCAAGGTGATTCTAAAGCAGCAATAGATAAAGATATTATGGATAAGTTACCTATAAAGATCTCAATATCAAAACCAGAGGACTATTCAAATAGATATCTAGAAAAAGCTTTGAAGGATTTACATTACGTGGAAGGTTATGATTATACAGTAGGGGAAGGCAACTGTGAGGTTAATATGTCACTTTGCTCTGGATTATTTATATTAACTGCATCTAAAGTTTCAGATAATATAGAAAAAATAGATAATGCAGTTTATAATAAAAATAAGACTGGCATTAACAGAACAGATTCAGAAAAAGTTGTGATATATACATACCCAATGAAATCTCGTAATGAGTTTGATTACCTACTAAAGCGTCTTATGTCCACGAAACTCACACCTAATATTTTTGAAGGATGATAATCTTAAGAACAAAGCGTTTTTCATTTCAGAGTGGAAAGATGATAGAGAAAGTAGTTGAAAAATTAGATAAAGCAGGTGTTGAGGATTATGAGATTGTGAAAAAAATACCCATAGATGTAATTAGTGTTACTCTAGACCTCAACTCTGTAAAAATATATATTCCCAGAGATTATGAATACTCTCAATACGATATAGATGATTTTATTCGTGATCTTATCCCATATGCTAGAACAAGAACAATTTATGACAGAAATATCTATGTAATGACGGTATCTACTTCAATGAAAGTAGAGCAGTTTTGTAAACTTGTACAATTTATAGCCGATGAGTGGGAATTCTGTTCAATTATAATGAACAATGATTAAATAATATAATAATTCAAGAGATATAGGATATGACAGATATGGCATCCAGAAATTTAGATAAGGCAAACAAGCTTTATTCTATTGCAATGAAGAATATAAAACTTCAACTTAATCTCCTGGGAACTAATTTCGTAGTTCAAAGACCTAAGGATAATTCAAAGTGGAAAAATGTTTTTGGTGGCTCTTATTCTTCCGATAGTACTCTTGAAAATGATTACGAACAGTTTAGTGTAAGACTAATAATAAATCAGAACGAACTAACTGACGTATGGAATAGAAATAGAGATACTGTTGAAGTTATTACAAACGATGGTTCTTTAGAAGTTGGTGATGAACTACAATATACAAGACAGAAAAGAACTTATCGATTCAAAGTCTCTATGAAACAAGGTTACTCAGAAGTTGCGGATGTATTTTATGTATATACGTTGAGTAGTATAATCGAAACAATGAATATGTAATGAATGAATTAAATAATGAAATCTCAAGGAGTAATAAAATTCCAGGATCCATTGGTTGTGATTCATATACTAGGCCTGAAGAAATTTCAATTCTGAGTAAATATCTTGGAGAAAAAAGAAAAAATTTAGAAGAGAGTATTGAATTAAATTCATCTATCCTAGGTATACCCGGTAAGACAACAGGTAATTTCCCAATAATAGATAATTTACCTAAAGATGTAGATGAATTAAGTTTATCTAGGGATGAAGTAATTAAACAATTAAGCAATAAATTAGTCTCCCTAGATAAAAGCTCTCAATTAACCTCAGAAATAAATTTACCAACCAAAGTCATAAATTTAGATAGTAATAAGGAACCTAATTTAACCGATAAAATAATTGGTTTAGATAAGTCTATAGACGGTATTGAAAGCTTAGAGGATACTATCAAAACTTTGGATAATGGAAAACAAGATATAGAGCTTAGTGAAAAAAGAGTTAGTCTAAATGATAATTCTGATATTGAATTAGGAAATAAAAGAGTTAACTTAGATAATAATTCTGATATAGAGCTTAGTGAAAAAAGAATTGATATAGATAATAATTCTGATATAGAGCTTAGTGAAAAAAGAATTGATATAGATAATAATTCTGATATCGAATTAGGAAATAAAAGAATTGATATAGATAATAATTCTGATATTGAATTAGGAAATAAAAGAATTGATATAGATAATAATTCTGATATTGAATTAGGAAATAAAAGAATTGATATAGATAATAATTCTGATATAGAGCTTAGTGAAAAAAGAATTGATATAGATAATAATTCTGATATCGAATTAGGAAATAAAAGAGTTAACTTAGATAATAATTCTGATATTGAATTAGGAAATAAAAGAATTGATATAGATGATGATTCTGATATTGAATTAGGAAATAAAAGAATTGATATAGATAATAATTCTGATATAGAGCTTAGTGAAAAAAGAATTGATATAGATAATAATTCTGATATTGAATTAGGAAATAAAAGAATTGATATAGATGATGATTCTAACATTGAACTAGGAAATAAAAGAATTGATATAGATGATGATTCTGATATAGAGCTTAGTGAAAAAAGAATTAACTTAGACAATAATTCTAACATTGAACTAGGAAATAAAAGAATTGATATAGATGATGATTCTGATATAGAGCTTAGTGACTTTATAGATGAAATTCCAAGTGAGATCGGTGAAGTAAATTTACCCAATACAATAAAAAAGTTAGGTAATATTTCTTCAACTGAGGAGTTATCAAATAAATCTATTAAGTTAGAAAAAGATTCGGGAGATATATCATTAAGCAGTAAAGTATTATCTATTGAAAACCTAAGTCAAGAAATATCTTTAGATGATTTTTTAGATATTCTTAATATCGATGATGATACTGTTTTATCAGAAACCGTAAAATCATTAAAAGGGGAGCATAAAAATATCACGTCATTGAATAATAAAGAGGTAACACTTGGCACTGCTGTTGCTCCTCAAAATCAAAAAAATTATTCTTACTTACCAAATAAAGATATAGTACTTAAGGAAGTAGTAGAAGATAAGTTACCGGAAGATCATATAAAGAGATTAAATTCAATTGATAGTTTAGTAGATAGTGATGAAGAGAAAAAATATAAATCTTACTCTTATCTTGATACAAATACTACTAAACCTCAAGAATTACTAGAGCAAGCAAAATCTCCTGAAAATCAAAAAAATTATTCTTACTTACCAAATAAGGATATAGTACTTAAGAAAGTAGTAGAGGATAAGGATAAGTTACCAAAAGATCGTAAAGAGAAAACACCTTCTTATCTTGATACAAATACTACTAAACCACAAGAATTACTAGAACAAGCAGAGTCTCCTGAAAACCAAGATAATTATGAATATTTTGATCCAAAAATCGAAGGTAATGACCTCTATGGGTGGGATAACGATAAAATACCTATAGATAAGGCAAAAACTGTCTATACCGGAGAGAATACTCCTGGATTAAAACAAGGAGATACAATTTTCATAGAGGAAGAGCTTATTGACTTAAATTACAAAACAGCTAATATTTATAATGAAGATTATCATTCTTCAGTAATAAATAGAGTTCCTCAAGTTTCTCTTAAGTCTCCAGAATCTCCTGAAAATCAAATTGGGTGGGTAGGTAATAAAGATTCTTTATATGAAGAAGAGGAAGTAAAGACATTAGTAAACGGCAAAGGTGGTAAGCTCAAAGATTATATAAAAACAATAGAAGGCACTAGTATTTATCACAGTGAAATTAGTGATGATGAAGATATCCCTAAAGATGGTGAATGGGAACCAGGAGATGAGAAGGCATATAGAGCTTTTAGTATTCCACATTCAACATCCGGAGTAAATAATCTTTCATACTATGGGGAGGATCTTCACATACCGGATGACCATATAAAGAATTCAAAATCAACTGATAGCTTAGTAGATAGTGAAGAAGAGAAAAAATATAAATCTTACTCTTATCTCGATACAAAAACTACTAAACCTCAAGAATTACTAGAACAAGCAGAGTCTCCTGAAAACCAAGATAATTATGAATATTTTGATCACAGTAAATTATATAGTTCTACTGAAGGTTGGTATGATAAGTTATCTGAATTTAAAAGGATCTTTAATATACCAGAGGACCACATAAAGGCTTTGATGAACGAAATCTCAATTGATAGTTTAGTAGATGTAGAGAAGTATAAATCTTACTCTTATCTTGATACGAATACTACTAAACCTCAAGAATTACTAGAACAAGCAAAGTCTCCTCAAAACCAAGATAATTATAGTTTTGAAGAATTTGAGAAATCTTTACAAGAGGGTGAAGAATTACCGAAACCTAGACGTAAGATGCCCAAATATAGATTACCAGTAACTAATTCAAATCCAAATACTTATCTTAGGTGGTTAGCAGAAGAAATACTATCAGATCAAAATATAAAAGGAGAGGAAAGAGAGTTATTACTTAGAGAAACACTGGCTATGTTAATTTGGGCCAGAGATGAAGCAGAAAAACTCGCCAATGCAGAAAAATATAGGCTTCCAGGAAATACTGGTGTAATTAGTGATATTATTTCTGGCGGTATAGATACTAAGAATATAATAAAATCTGTAGGTAATGCTCTGGCAAATGCTATCTCTACTGACATTGAAAAACCTGTAAATAGGCCAGAATACAATAAAGAAAGTGGTAATACTAAGACTCTTGGTTGGGAAAATATAAATAGAATCCCTACATCATCTATCAGTAAAGAAACCCAAAATAAAGGTAAAGGTTTCTTAGGGGTTTTAAAAGATTTTACTATAGGTGGAAATAGTAGTAATAGGAATTATAAATTTGCTGATAATTACTTACAAGGTGAGGGAATAAAAACAACTCTCTTAGATTTGGCAGCGGCAGATATAAGTAATGTACAAACTGGAACTGTTGAGGAATTCTTTGAACTACTAAAAACTAGTCCATATTTAACTACCGCATCTAATATTACGTCAACTGGGAATGGTTATAAAGTAATGACTCTTGATTCAAATGCACACTGGGAGGTAATTCTTGAGCCTTATGCTGGAGCTTTAAATGGCGGATATACTTTCTTACCTTTAATAGAAGAGATTGAACTTAGAAATCGTCGATTACATAACGTAAGTACTGGATATTCTAGGTGGATTCCTATTAGTTCTTTTGAGTTACAGAAAGAAAAGATGACTACAAAATCTCTAGGTTTATTTGATGGCGAGATAACATATCCGATATCAATTGAGTTTACCAATGAATTTAGATTGACTATAGTAGATGATCAATATAAATCTTGGCGTACTTATTTTGAAAGGTGTATGAAAGCAGCTATATATAGTAGTACTCCAAATATTCTTAAATCATCGAATATAGGTAATTATGCTATTACAAAGAAGCGTGTCGATCCTGAAAAGGCAATGGCCTACTCGATGGATGAAGAAATAAGAGAATTAATAATAACGGGAGAATATAATGGAGAGACAGTTGCTAATGATTCTTATAAGGAGCGAGTTATGTCAGTTATTCCGGAAGAGTGGCTAAAGAGAGATATGATTAGAATAGATAAAAACTATCAACTAGTAGCTCCATACAAGAACTTATCTTTCAGATGTAGGATCTTAGTAATGACTCCTCAGCTAAGTACTATAACAAAGTATGATCTTCTCCTAGTTCTTAAAGATTTCTCAGAAGAACGAAGTGGAGAAATAGATCCAAGTGGTTCTGATCTTACTGTTAGTTTTAGTATAGTTGGAGAAAATCCACCTGACGGTATTGCAGAAGGAAATATAAGATCTGACATAGATAGGGCTAAACAAGCAGCAGAACAGAAGAAACAAGAAGATAAAAAATTAAATAATAGGTTTAATAATTTAGGTTCTAATCTTCTAAAGCATGGCGTCTCAAGTGCTATTGGTTTAATTTAATAAAGAGCAATACAGTATGTATATTAAGTTAGGTTCCACTAGATTAAATTATCACAGACCAAGACCAGATGATTTTATTATATTATCTCAAGTAGTTAATTCTTCTATGAGCTATGAAAGGCCTGTCCTAGTAAGAACCATAGAAGAACTTGATATATGGTTTGGTCGTGAGTTTGAAAATTATGATTACTTTTGTGAATTATTAATTTCAGGAAATACACTATATCTATATCGACCGGTATCAAATTTAACTAGTAATCATGGATTAGATACTTTAGAGGAAAAAATAGTAAACAGTTTAGAGAATATACAAGAGAAAGAGGAAAATGTCTTGTATACCCTAGAAAGTACTTCAGAAGTCTATATTTATGATTCGAGCTTGGATAAATTCACTTTAATCCCAGAAGAAGATTTACCCCAAAATCAGGTATCAAATAATTCACTATCTCTAAGTAATAGGGATACTTTGGTTATACTTAGCTCTGATGGAAAGAAATTTATATCACCCCATTTTTATAATGATCTTTCTGGAAGAGGAGAAAACATGTTCCCAAATTTAGGTTCTCTTAGTGTATTATATCCTGAAAAAATTGATTACAGTCGACTAAGTAAGAATTATCAGACCTTAGCCTTTCAACTAGAGTTTGGTAATGATTTTCTATCTTCTATTTCGACAGGTGAATATCAATATTTAATAATTGATTATTATGATTTTTTATCAGGAGAAATAAAGAAGAAGCTGTATATTTTCAGAAATAATGTATCACCTGATAAATTTCAACACTTGACAGATAGTGTAGGTGGAGAAGGAAATCGAGTAGTTAATAATATAAACTCTTTACCGGAAGGATTTAAAAATTGGAAAGAGTATATCATAGAACAGTATAAATCTTTAGGATACATTAAACCCACTGATCAAGATATATTTGTATCATTAGGCCCTATAGAAGTAAGCTATAATTATGATATTAAAGGATTTTCAGCAATACCCCTTAGAGAATTAAGCAGTGATATAATTGGAAATAATAAAGATAACGTTATTTCTTTTGTATCAAAAACTATAGGAACAGCGGAAGAAGAATTTGGGGGAAACATAAAAGTAAGTATATCTGATTTAGGGTCTGGCGAGTATAGAATCACTATTACAAGATTTGATTATTCAGAAATATTTGAAGGCCCTCTGGTAGGTAAAGATAGACTTGATTTTAGAATTTCCAGTGAATCAAGTTTAGTGTATTGTTACTTTGGAAAAAACCTTAATGAAACTCTTCCAGAGGGATCTTGGTATTTATTAGGTGGTCAAAAAGAAGAATACACAGATACTAGCTACTGGAAGTCTTTAGATACGTTAGTAAAATGTTCTGAAGATATATATCCAGACTACTTATTAATTCCTGATATTAAGAATTATACAAGTAGGAATATAAAAGATTACACTGATATATATATAAATATACTTAAAAAGACAGAAGATCTTGATTGTCAAATTTTAGTTCAGTGCAACGATAATTGGATTTCTACCAGTGATGTATCAAGTCTACCTACAAGAGGTGATAAGAGTATTAGGTATAAATTAGGAGATGATTATTTCTTATATGACGGTAATAATTATATAAATATTACGACAGATCAAAGATATCTCGTGACTAATGATTATCTATTAAATTATATTAATGATAAAGATAATAGATTAATATATTTTTATAGAACCATGATGATAAATGGTGAATCTAGACCAGGTTATTATCTTTACTTATCAGATTTATTAAACTACGATAAATATTCTCCAGAGACCAATGAAATTATTTACTATGGTCCTGAGAGAGATTATTATGTTGATGAAACAGTAGAAGAATTGAGTTTGATTGAGAAAAAATGTAATTACCTCATAGAGAATAATCACATATACTATTATAAAAATTACCAAAATGGAGAATCATACAATACAACTGGATGGATGAGGTTCTGTCTTGGGAAAATAAAAAGAGAGTTGACAAAAAATAAATGGAGAATCATAGATACTAAGGATATTAGTAAAATACAAAACAGTATTATTAAGATATTGGATAGGATATCTTCTAAGTTTTCAATGATTCGAACAATTTTAATAAAAAATTTTACTGTCAGCTTCAATGATAAAACAATAGATTTAACTATCGATACTTATATAAGTGACTTGGTTAATAACAATATTTGTATCGATCTAACGATAAACTATAATAAATAAAATGGCAGATAATACAATTGCAAGTCTCGTTAGAGGCGCAGGCGGCATAATGAATCAGTATGTTCATTATGATCTGTTGAAGGAGGATAATAAAGAATTCCTGCGTGGTGATCTTTGGGAGTTCTCCTTTAAATCAGCACCTCGTATTGTTTACTATCCTGGCGACGAAATTTTCAATAAGCGTCTTACACAGGTTAATATTGGTATTGACAGTTCTGTAAATGGCTTTGAAAAGAGGCTTCGTGGAAACTTTGTTATCCATCAACAGACAGGACAGCAAACAGCAGGTACAATCGCTCTCGGTTTTGTAGATCGTGAGGATCAAGCTATTACTTACTTCATGGATGACTGGCATCAAAAAATTGCAGACCGTGATACTAAGTATTCTTTCCGTAAGGAAGATCTCGTTGCAGAATGTGAACTTGTATTCCTTAACTCATCACGTATTCCAGTTCGTACACTTACATTCCACAACTGTATTCTAACTGATCGTACTTTTGATGAGAATGGAGTAGCTGAGGATGGATCAGACCGTGCAGATGTTCAGATGTCAATGAAATTCGAACACTTCGAAAGAAAGTTTAATAATATTTAATATAATTATTAAATCATCTATGTGAGGTTCTTGGGTTAGTGATTTCTTATATTTCACTACTCAAGACCTCGTTTTTAAGAAAAAAAAACAAATATGGACATATTAGTAACACAATTACCTAGTGGTGGAGTTGGTTATGACTTCCCCATGATTTCAGTGAGTCCTATGACCTTTGTTGAGATTTGTAATTACTTGGATAATGTACCTAAGGACCCACTAGAAAAATATATGTATGATATTCACTTATTGACAAAAGAAGATCCAAAAATAAAGAAATGTTATGTTATGGATGTAGATTTCTTAATCTTCTATAAAAAATTAATAACAGTATCCGACGATCTTTCATATCAAATAAGTGTTTCTTGCCCTAATTGTGGTAAAGAAATAAAGAAAACTATCTCCTTTGAAACTGATATTCACTTTAAACAAGTTGACCCTAAGATTATGAGTGGTGCAGTGATTGAATTAGGAGGAAATAGGTATGATACAATAATTCCGACAATAGATAACTTTATGAAGGTATTTAGTGTTTATCTTAGGTATAGAAAATTAACTGATCTTAAGATGATAAAAACTATTGCCTTAATTAAAGATTTCGACATACTTGGGAATCAGGTAGAAAAAGATGTCCTTGAAGCTACACACTCAGATATTACATTACTTCTGGCCTTAAGAGAGTTATATTATGATCAACTTGAGCCGGTACATGTTTACTGTCCAGAATGTAATAAAGGACTAAAGAAAGAGGAAAGGAGGAGTATGGCAGTAAGTGTGGATTCGCTTATTGTCGATTTCTTTCGAGACCTATCTATCAATTCCCCAATTGATGGATCTAAAATTCTATTTAAATAAGTTTATTAAGGTAGATAATATTGAGATGTATTCAATGAAATCTCTCATGACTCTTAAGAAACGTTATGAAGAATTCTTAGAAAAATCAAAAGGACAAGATCCAGACTTCCCCATGACAAATTTTGGCGATTCAAGTAATACGCTGAAAGCAAGTAATAATATTCATCAAGTTGGGGAGAAGTTTGACGATAAATTATTTTAAACAATAAACTATGGCTGTTAATGATTCTGATAAAAAATCCAGAGCAATCTCAGATAAAAGAGTTGAAAAAGGAAATGAACTTGGTCAATTCCAGGAAGCACAGGGACAGTTATTTAATATTCAAGCCGAACAGAGAAATAACTTAAATGAGCAAAGAGTAGTATCAGGAATGGAAGTTCAGAACAATCAAACTCTTGCTCAGGCTGCGGGAGTATTAGCAGCTTCTGGAGGTGCTAGTCCAATTCCAATACAACAACCACAAACTCTAAATCCAAATACTAGAGCAATACTAGGAAAATATGGAATGGGAAAGCCTGGTAGTATAACAAAAACAAAAAATTCAAGCGTAGTACAGCAATCACCACAGAGAGTACACATAACTAATAATACTACTACAACAACAAACAATAATATCCAACTTGCTCAACCTAATATACCAATATCTAAGCCAGTAATTCCTATGAGGTCTGCTCCTGTAGTGGATAATACAAATAATTTTAAGGTTTGGGTTAAAAATGCTTTCGCTAAACAGAATGAAGCGGCAGCAATTAGGGAGAGAGAATATCGTCGTAGAGAATGGTCTTTAACTAGATCAGCAAATAAGATGATACGTAAGATGGGTGAGATTGGTAAGAGTATGGGAGAAAGAATGAATCCCAGAAACTTATCGAATGCTTTAGGAGACCAATTAAAGGTTGTAATGTACCTAATGGGATTTCACCTACTTGCTGGCAACATAGGAAAGATATTTGATGGAATAAATGAAGTAGTTCACTTTTTTACAGGAGGTAAACTTGGTAAACCTAGAGTAAAAACAGGAAAGACCACTGAATTCTTATCCGGTATTTTAACTGGATTTAAAGATACTATGGTTACTTTCTTAGGTGGAGAAAAGGGAGAAACATTCTTTGATGCTCTTAAAGGTTTATTCAATGATTTAGTATCTAGGCTAAGTGGTGAAATGAATCTTTTATTTGATTCTAGGGCAAGGGCTATAAAAGAAATAGAATTCCCTAAAATAGACTTCACTAAGATGAACCTTGGGGGTATTATATCCTCGGTAGGTGCTTATTTGGGTGATGTACTTAGTGTTGCCTTTGGTGGTACTGATTCATTAGCTAAAACAAAGCTTAAAGAAGTTACTAGACAAGGCAGAATAAAAACACTGGAATCATATGAAGATGATTATAGTCATACCCAAGATGCAGATCATATATTAGGAAAGAGATCATCGAATCGTGCAGGAGATACTTCCATCGGAGATGCTGTAATGTACGATAAGACTTTTAGAGATAACTTTAAAATGTCAGCACTTGATTATAACTCTTTCGGTGGATTATCTAATAATGTTGGATCTAGTGTAAAACAATCACAATATCTTACAAATATTTTTACTAAGGCGGCACAGACAGGTGGAAAACTAGAAACTGGACAGGTTATTTCTGGATTAGCTGCCCTTAAGAAATCTGCGTCTAAGGGAGATGGTACTCTAGTGTCTGGAAAATATCTTGATCAGCTTGGAGTAGTTCTTGGTATTTCTGAAGACATGGAACTAATTAAATTATCTCTTAAAAGGAAAAGAGTAAGATATGTCGTAGTTCCTAAGACTGAATTTGAATTACAACACGAAAATGCTGGTAGTTTTGTAGGAAATGCTATGACAAGTTACATGGGGGGAAGTCTCCTTGGTAAAGTGTCAGGAACTGCAAGATATGCTGGAGAGATAGTAAAAGCTAGTAAGAAGGGAAACATTTTTGAGAGCGCGTTTCAATCCTTAGTGGGAGTGATTGGAAGTAAAACATCTGCAGGTATATCTGGTATATCTGCGGCAGGAAGAAATTTAGCACATGATCAGTACACAATAAAGATGGTTCGTGAGGATGATAAAAATTACCCTCACGATAAATACCCGACTGCTACTGGTAAAGATGGAAATTTCTTAGTAGATGAAAATAACAATGAATATTATCTTCTCACTGGTTCTGCAATAAAGTTAATTGAAAAAGCGGTTGAAAATAAGGTTGGTGAGAAGATAAGATTAGATGGTGAAGACGCAAAATCCGTTAAAGCTATTGATGACTTGCTTCAAAAGTACGTAAGTAAAGCAAATCCAAATGTTCCAGTTATTTCTGGACTAGGTGAATATAATCTCGCTCTAGAAAAAATAGGTCAATTACAAAGCATTGATGCCGCCGAAAGAGAACAGTTTCAGGAATCAATCAGAGATGATAGAGTATCTAAAGCTGGATGGGCAATATCAAATCTAGGGGGAGGATATTTTACTAATACAGCAAAAAGTTTTGTTCGTGGTATTACAGAAAATTATGGAATTTACTTTGATAAGGAAGGAAAAAAAGGAACTGCAATAACCGACTCTGAGATAAAGAAAAATGCTTTATACATCATGGATAGGCTTGTAAATGATGAAGACTTAGGTTTAAATCCAAAACAAGCTGCAGGTATTGTTGGAAACCTTTATGTAGAATCTAGAATAAACCCCAAAGCAATTAACTCATCTAGCAATGCTTCAGGTATAGCCCAATGGTTAGGTGATAGGAAAATATTGTTTGAGAAGGGAGAGGCGGCTGCTAAGAAAGAAGAACCTAAATCTGATGTAAAGGAAGTAGTTAAGGATTCTAAAGGAAATATTATTTCAATATGGAGACCGAAAGGAAAAAAGATATCAGATTCAACGCTAGAGGAACAGACAGAATTTTTAATACACGAACTTAAATCAACACACCGTGGAGCAATAGCTAACCTAAAAAAATTGGGAGATAGTGCTACAACCTCTGATATGGCTGATGTAGGTCTTCACTCTTTTGAATTCCGTACAGGTTCTTTGGAGAGAGTAGAAGAAGAATTTGCAAAACATGGTCAGGCTGGTCAAGCAAACATAGAAGGAAGGAGACAGGCGGCGGCAGATATGCTTGAAACTTGGAATACTGCAGACGTTTCAGATAAGTCTAGGTGGAGTCAGGAAGCAAAAAAAGATCTTAAAGAGGCAAAACTCTCTGAAGAAATTTTAGGAAAGTTTGCTCCAACTGCACAGGCTGGTAAAAAGATGGTCCTCGATTTATCTCACTACAAGGATAATGAAGATAGTTTGGTTAAATATGATGAAAATGGGAATGTTGTAAGTATAATTAATCCATTCTACGACGATCGAACAAAGGATGAGTATGCTAAAGATTTTCTTAATGATTATGAAGAAGGTTGGTATGATAGAGTGAAGAGTATGAGTGATGATGAGAAGTGGGAACTATTTAAGAACCAAGCCAACCTAAGTGAAGTTCAGGCAGATAGATTTTTTAATAATAACATTTATTCATATATAGATAACTTACTTAAAACTGGAGATTTTAAAAATTTAAGTGATGGTGAACTAGAGCGATTAGCCTTAATGCTTTTAGGTACTGGTGATTATACTGCTACAACTAGAAAATTTGGCAAAGGAGAACAAAGAAAAAAAGCCAGATTAGCATTTATCAATAAATATGCAGCAGATTTATTAAAGTCGGGTAAAGATTTTTATAACTATGCCAATAAAGATGTAAAAGAAGCCTCTTATGTTCATGGTCATTTATTAAATAAAGATTACGCAGGTAAGTTTGGTAGCTTTGAAAATTTTAAAAGAATAAACGATCTATATTACGATACCGTAGGCATAGATAAAAAACTTGATGCTAAAATAGCAGAACATAAGAGTAATCAATATGATAAGCTAGTTAGTCAGTTGACTGAACATTATTATGCAGAGGAGCAAAATAAACTATTTGAAGATGAGCTTAAAAGACTTAACGGCAATGAAGATATTAGGGATAAAGATGGTAATTATAGATTAAATATTTTAACCAAATTAATCACTCAATATAATAGTGATTTAGAAAGTGGTGAAAATGTATCACATAGAAAAGCCGTAATAGAGAAATATGGCGGTGTAGATAAAATCAATAAATTATTAACTACTCCTCCCAAATCAAAAGAAGAAAAAGCACGTCTAGAAAAACTAGCAAAAGAGCTGATAATTTCGTCAAAGTCTGATCAATATGATATTGCATCAGATAAATTCACGGCTCTTAATGACATACAAAGCTTAGATTTATATAAAGATACTCTACTAGATGAGCATGGAAATGTTCGATCTCAGGACTATATATCTTCTAATGTTTTTGGTTGGGGAAATTATGACTCATTAAATGAGGAAGAAAAAAGAGATATAGACGCTCTTATAGATGGATTAAAGAAAAATAAACTATCTAAAGAGCAGATCAAAATGATAAAATCCACTGATAAGTATAAAAAGATTAGGACTGAAGTAGAAAATTCCAACGCTATCAATGCTGGAAAAACTTTTAACACTATTGCAGGAGATGGTCTAAGTAGCTTATTAGGACAAACAGTATCTATCTCATCTAAAGGAAAGGCTGAAGCTACTGCTGATTTCTTAACTAGTCAAAAATATCTAGGTATAAATGATCTTAAGCTTCTCAATTCAGTAAACAGTGAAATTGAGAAAGAGAGTCTTCAGAAAGCAAGTCAGGATACTCTTAAGATGTCAGTAAATACTTATGAAGTTTTAACTAGAATGGCACATAATGATGTGGTGACTGGTTATTACAATCAAATTGCTGCACAGGCATTATTAGTCATTGCAGGTAATTCCTCTAAAGACGGTAAAGTAGACTTATTCGTAAGTAATGAACCACCAAGTACGGGAGGAGTAGAACCTAATATGGGAAAATCGTAATAATTATTAACTATGAGTAAAGAAATTATAGAAGGTAGTAGTACTAATATTTCGGGTTTTTACTATGATTATCAGAAACAGAATCCGATGATGAAAGTAACACTTCATGCAAATACTAAACCACCAGTAGATCCATATACTTCTTGGCCAGGTTGGATAGAAAATACAGGCTCAACTGACTTCCCTTATTGGTATGAAACTATACTTGATGAAGATGAGGATTCTACTGTACCTAAAAAGACAATCGGCGGTAATTTTCCGTCTGACCCTAGGTATGGAAAAAGACCTCTTTGTACATCTATTGTAAATGAAGATTTTAATATTTCAATTGCAAATACTTGGGCAGATTTTTCTGGTGGTCAGCAATTTCAAGATATGTTTAATTCAGGCCAAAAAGCATTAGAACCGTATGCATATGAGGTTGGAAATATTTTTGAGAAAGCAGCTAAAGGGATAAAAGACTATAAGCTCGGAGAAGATAATGTTATTGGTAAAGGATTTTTAGATTGGATAGGAGATGCAGCGAGTAAAGGTTCAAAAGCCCTTAAAAATACAGGAAATATCTTAAGTCGTTCCCTAGTAGTACAAGGAACAAGATTTAAATACTATTCTGGCACTGGTATTTCTTTCTCTAATTTAGGTATGAAATTTACTCTTTTTGCTGATTTTATAGAACAATTTGAATACAAAGATTCCGGTAATGGGAAAATAGAGAAAGAATCTTTAGGTTATGTTTTCCAAACACCTGATGATCAACTTGCTCCACTCATTCCTTATGCAATCGGTAAGTATCTTCCTCTGGTTTCTTCCGGCGATAATAATGCTGAATCTTGGTTAGAAAATATAGGTATTAAAGGTTTTTTAGATAAAAACATAACTGGATGGAAAGATGTAGTTAATAAGTTTTTAGGTTGGCAAATGCCTCCAGGTGGTTTTAAGGCGGATATTCAGTACATAGATTCAGTACAAACAGGAACATTAATGTTAAGAATAGGCCCATACTATAGACTTAAGAACTTAGTAATTCAAGATATTCAATTAAATTATTCAAAACAGACTGCTAAATATTTGGATAGAGATACTGGAAAAATAAAAACATGTCCTCTGTATTGTGACGTATTTATTACTTTAACTCCTGTAAATAAATATTCTGATGAGATGTTAAAAAAATTCATCACCAAAAGAGGAAATGTTTATGAAAAGGAGAATCTCACAAACAGTCTTAAGAATATGGAAAATCAGATAAATAATAATTTAGGATATGTATAAAAAAGAATCAAGAATTGTAGGTAATACTGTTGAGCTAGGTAATTATATCTCTGGTACTGATGTTTATAATTCTACTGTATTATATAAACTATCCGATCCTAATATTGAAAAGGTATCTTATGAAATAACTACTTATGCTTTTCGGCCTGATTTAATTTCGATAGACTTTTATGGCACTGTCGATTACATGCCTTATGTTATACTATCTTCAGGTATTGGACTTGAGCAGTTTACTAAAGGAACCGTAATAAAGTTAATACCTAAAGAAACTATAAATAATATTATCAATAATATATAATATGAAATACACGTCTTCTTATAATATTTCAGTAGACTTTACTCCTTGGTGTGATAATGGATTTATAATAAAATCATTACACATAAATGAAGAACTTGGGGGAAAAATAGCAGATGGAGTTATTGAGATGGAACTTATAGGAACAGAAGAATCTTTAAAACTAGTTACTAAACAATACACCGGAAAGTTAACAATAGAAAAAGAAGGTGGAAATATTTACAACATAGATATTTTTGTAGTTAAAAGAAAGTATTATAAGAATACGTTGAAATTAGATTTCTTATGTATATCAGATAAGAAATTCTATACAGAACTAGTTTCCCTCGAATATCCAGATTTAGTTTCTGCAATAAATTCACTCTACCCAGGCAAAGTTGATATTAGATGTCTTTCTGATATAAATAATCAACCTAGATTAATACAAAATATGGAAACAAATCATTCTTATTGTACTAAGCTAGCATATTCATTTAAGAAAGACTCTATCTTTGCCTTTGGGTGGGATGGATTTTTATTAAAAGAAAGAATTGGAAAATATGACTCTAGGGGAAATCTAGAACCTAAGCTGGCCTTGATTGGTGGTTTAGGTGCAGAATCAATGGACCCTAATACTATGAGATATGATAGTATGTTGTTCGAAAAGCCTTGGGATCCTTGGCTTAGTGTTTCTGAAAATGAAGAAACAAATAAATATTCAGAACTAGTACCACAAAACAGTAGAACGGTAAAGATTTTTAATAGATACATAACAGTTGGGACAGATTATTCTGGGATTATTGAAAATTACATCTATAACACAGAACAAATGAAATCAGGAATGTCAAATACATTAAGGATAAAGTTAAATGATATTCCAGACTATCGACTAGGTGATGTTATTAAATATAAACACATTAAGGATAAAGAAATACCGTTTAGCGTATATTTAGTAAAGGCAAATGAATTTTTCTATTCTATTGATGGAAAAACTAAAGATACTGAGGGTTCTAATATTTTCTGGGTATCTAAAATTGTTGCTCTCGATTGGGAAGGACAGATATTACCTCAAGAAGATATATTAACTGACATGGGACAGGATGGTTCAATTAAATAAATTTTGGAGTGTATGTTAAACAAAGATCAATATTATACAGGAACGATAGTAGAAATACTCGATCCAGTACTTTATGAAATAAGTGTAGATATCCCTGGGATGGCTTTAGCAGTTAAGGCTTTTCCGATGAGAGGTGAAATAGATGAACCTAGGGTAGGAGATTTTGTATTACTACGTTCACTAGATCCAATATTTAATAGTTATTATCTCTATCAAAAAATCAAAGAAAATGACTATATTGGTTTTAGGAGTAATGGTAAGATGGTAGATATCACACCTGACTATATTAAGATAGCTATATTTGATCCAACGGTTGAGTATAATGATAAGACTAATTACCGACCTGACGAAGAAGGAAATGGAATGGTAACTGACTGGATAAAGCTAGATAAAGATGGAAACCTTGATATAAATCTTCGTGCTAACTCTAAGATAAATATAGTAACTGACTCGGGGATCACTATCGGAGGTAATTCTGATATTAAAGTAACGGGGAATTCAACTATCGGAGTAGATGGGGATTCTAGTATTAATATTGGTGGAAACTCAGACATTAGCGTAGGAGGTAATTCCAATGTAAATGTTAGTGGTTCTACAAAACTAACTAGCCCAGATGTTACAATAACTGGTGGGAAATTAACTGTAAGTGGTACTGTAAGTCCTTCAAATGGGCCTTTCTGTGCTTTACCTGCCTGTGCATTTACTGGAGCTCCTCATACAGGTAATATTGTAGTTGGAACATAATTATGGCAGCAAAAGATCTAGCAAAAAAATTAATGAAAGCAACTAAGGCGAAAGATCACAACAAAGAGCTAGCAAAAGTTTTAGGTGATTATCTAGTAGCAAATATACAGGTTGCAATCAGTTATGCAGGTATAATTCCAGGAACACCTCCAGTACCAGATCCAATAGTGGCGGATGTTTTACCTATGACGGGAAGTATCTCAGGTCTATCTAATGTTGATTTTAATACTTGGGTTCAAAGTGTTGAGACTGGGATCATGACAGGTTTACAACTAAGTGATCCTGGACTAATGAAAGTAAAACCTATGACTCCTTTAGTAGTATTTAAAAAGGGATTATCTACTATCCTTACTCAAGATATACTCTATAATATTCATACAAATCCGAGTGGACCAATGTATAGGTGGGAAGAAATTAGCCCAACAGAAACTAATCCAGAGAAAACCACAGAAGTAAATAATAGTAGTGAATTAGTGACGGATAAGTATCTATCTGATTATGCCAAAATTTGGGTAAATGGTAAAGACGGTGAAGGGTATTATAAGTATTATGAGAGTATATATTCCCCGTGTGATTCTATCTGGCTAGCAATAAGTGAAAAAATAATAACTTGGATAGAGTTACCTATACATATAACTTCTTTTCCTTCCCAGGGTACGAGTTCTGGATCTAAAGGAACTGCTACTATTTTATCTATAAAGGTACTATGAAAAAGAAATATTTACTATCCACAGGCCGACTGACTGACCAAGTGGAATATTATATAATTGATCTCTTTAAGCTTCATCTATCAGTTTACCCAAAAGATATCCCAGGTGCAGATTGGATAGGCTTTAATTTTATATTAGGAAATGTAAAAAAAGATGAAGTAAGAGATGTAGTAACTAATCGACTGGAAGGTTTGATTGGGAAAATACAAGAAAATTTTACAAATATATCTATAAAATTATTCGATGCGGCTCTCATAGATGAAACAACTTTAAAAGTTATACTAGAAGTTAATCAAATCAAGTCACCTGAAATAATTATAGATTTATACAACAATTAAAAAGATTTATGAAATCATTACAGGATTATGTAAATACTTATAGAGATATTGCTAACAGTTTAAATATTAGGGGAGATAGTGCTGAGCTCCTAATACAACTACTAGCTAATGCTTCGTATATAAGTGAAGTAGAAAATATCTCTTATTCACAAGAAGCTTCTCTAGAGAGAGCTACTCTTATGAACTCTAAGATACAGCACTGCGTAGATAATATGTATTCGGTTTTTAGGGGAACTTGTCCTAGAGTGATTCTAAATCTAAAATCACTGAAGCATATTACTTTTAACCCTTATGATGAGATAATTGCTTCAAAATCTTTTAAAGTATACTACTTAGGTTGCTATGATAAAAACCTAGAAGGGACAAGCTTAAATTATTCTAGTGGAGTAAGTTATTCTTCTATTACAGTAAAACCGGGGGATAATATCCAAATTTTGGGTCTCTTAGCAAAAGAAACTGTCAAAGAAACTTGGTCCGTAGATAGTAATAATCTATACTACTTAGATAGTAATAGTGAAAACCTAAGCAATGATGTACTAGTTACTATAGATAAAAATACATCAGGTATCGAAGTATTGAATACTACCCGACAATTTTCAGAGCACGTACTAGAACATAAAGTATTCGACTTAACCTTACCAAGTTTTGGTTCAAGACTTTATATTTCAGGTGCTGCCAATGGAGAAAATTTTGTACCAGGACACACAATTTCGGCGACTTATTTTAAGTACTCAGCTATAGATACTTATAATAATTCTGAATTAATGAGGCTTGGTATTAATGGTTTTGAACTACAACCTTTAGATACTTCTTGGAAAGAAATTAGAAATCTTAGGTTCTCAGAAATTGTCCCCGGTATAGTTATTGTCCCAGAATCCACAAGAGACCTACAAGAGACGATCCATTACAAAGCAAATCAGGATAGGTATCTTAGTACTATCTTTAGAAGTAATTCGGATCTTGGTGGATTATTTGAAAATAGTTTTTCTGATAAAGTATCACCTGGAGGAATAAATACTAAATTCTCTACTAATGAATCTGGCAGTTCCTTAGTTATCTATTATATACCAATAAATGAAGTAGATAGATTATCTGACGGAGAAAAGAAAAAGTTTATTGAAGACAAGAAGGCATATTACATAACAGATGAAATTAATATAGAAGAAGGTTCTGGTTATGATGTAATGTTTAATATTGAAGTAGAGCTATATCAATTGGAAGGTGGGAAAACATTAGATGAAGATATTGAAAAAATATTAAAAAGCTATAATAAGAAGTTTAATGTAAATTTCTTAACCTCAAGTGATATTAATGGCAATAGTACTAACCCAGAATTGCTCAGTTCAAGTGTTTTCCTAGATATTCAAACTCTTATCTCAAAAATACCTAACGTAAAAAGAATTAGATCTCTTACTATAAACTACTTATCTCCTTCTAGATCAGGAGAACTTATGAGGGATAATTCAGAAGGAACAAACAATGATTGGAATACAATGATTGAAGATATTATAGAAGGCAAAGCTTACTACAATATTAGTCAATCTATAACAAAGATATTGTAAAATGAAAATATACGTACCGAATCATCTAAGAAATAGAATAAAAGTAGTAGATGACTTATGTCGACTAATTCAACAATATAATTTAGAAAATTCTATCAAAGAGGAAGACTCTTATTACTACTATTATAAACAATTAAATTATGATCCGGTAAAAAAATTCATCGGTATTTGCATATCTCAACAAAAAAGTGAAGAGATTACTACAAATATTGTGAATTACTTAACTGGATTATTCTACAGTGTCAAAGGAAGTATAAAGGTGTTCGATTTTATAGTAACACATTTAGGTCTTAATCCTACTACCAAACCAGAATATAATCCAAGCTTAGGAAGTTTATCAATTACTCTTAAAGAAGTTCCATCTACTATAGATGAAGAATTTTTCCGTAAGACTTTTGAAGACTTCCTAAAATCTTTGTTATATGTAAATATCATTAATATAAATATTGATTCTTATGAGATAAATATTAATGATGTTCAACAACTTAAGGTAGATACTAAAATAAATGTATATGGAAAGTGGGATTTAACAAGAAATGATATATTATGAAAGTAAATATAATAAATTCTGAACTGCTTCATAACATTAAAACAATAGTGCTCTACAGTTTTAAAAAGTTTATTCCTACAGATAAGAGTAAACTAATACGTGAAAACCATTTAGCTGAAAAAGTACTATACTTAGGAAATGAAAATCAATTATCAAGTCGGGATGATGTAGAATATGGTTTTGATTTTCAGATAGAGAAACAAAAATACAACGATAACTCTAAAATATCTTTCCTAACGAATGAGTCTAAGGATCTAATTGGCTTAAATACAGAAGATATTGTTATTATCGAAAAGTCTGCATTCCCTACAAATACTAAAATTGATGAGGTTGAAAATTATTCTTATTTTGGAACCTGTACAATAAACAATAGTAAAGTTATTGTTTTAGATTTACAAGAAAAGATTTATAAAATTGAGTTTTATGAAAATATAATACTCAGTAATAATACTTCAGGGAATTTTATTGACTATGAGACCGGAATGAGTGAACTAGCACAACCATCTTTTGTAATTACTCTCGGTCCAGAAAAAAATATAGAAAGTTTAGCAGACGACAACTATTATGAAAATGATAAGCCGTCAGAAACAATAACTATTCCAATACTTGAACTAAGAAAACTAAAGGAAGAGGTTGATTGCAGGAAATATCTAACTATCTCGTTCCCTGAATCAAAAAAAGATAATATAAAAGTAAATCTTGCATATGACTCTTGGTTAAGGGATGATAAAAACCCACTTAGAAATTTAAATAAATTCCTACTAAGGAACGATGAATTCTTCTCATCACTAAATAACATTAATCCTATCAAGCAAGTATCTACATACTTATTAGATAGTAATACTGGAACTATATTATCTAATACAAAAATAACTAATCAATGTCCAATCTTGAATAGAAAAATATCAAAACAACAAGGCGATAGTGAAGTTATTTGGGAGAGTACAGTAAAATATGATCTAGGTGCATTAGTTTATTTTAATAATAAATTATATGAATCTTTAGAGAAAAATAATATAGGTAATGTACCATCTCTAAGTTCTAAATGGGAAGAAGAAAGTAAATTAAGTGATTTCTTTACTTCTCGACTATCAATAGATGGAGAGCCTGGATATTTATGTAGAATAAAACCAAGCGAGACTGTGGTTTTAAGACCGGATATAGATTTTGTTGAGTTTAATATTATAGATGGTCCCGGATATGAATTTAATAGTAGTAAAATAAGTATGTATCCTCCTATTGCCGGTGAAAGTATTCTCCTAGAAAACAGAGACTATAAACACTTTAAAACACAGGATAAAGGACATGTTATCTTATTTGAGAAAGATAAGATAGATAGTATACTTAGGAACATAAGCAATCTTTATCTAAGTTACACTAAACCAGTCTTTCGTCTCAGATTAAGTGTTTTAGACAGTGTGTTTGGTTATGTTAATTGGGATTCTTGGATCTCTCAAGTGCATGAGGATATCACTATTAGTATTAATGGTTTTGAGGTTGTAAATGACTCTGCTATTGAAGAGAATAGGTTAAGTGTTTGTGCTGGGGATATATTATCGATTATGTTAAATAATAACAAATATCAGATAGACAATAACGAATCTATTGTTATATCTCCTACAGCAGAGGATGAATTACTTGGAGAGATACACTATGTAATTAGAGTTACATGTAAAACTAAAGAAGTAATAGTGGAAGGTAATAATATAACTGACTTTATTATAGAAAATCCAAAATATATAGTTGGTTATGGTGATCCCGGTGAAGTAAGATTCTACCTAGAAAAAGAAGGGGAGTCTGAAAATAATTATGAAGTCAGGATAAATAATAACCTAGTTGGAACTCTGGGAAATATAGGAAAATTACCATCAAATATAACACACACAAGGAACAGTGAAGGTATTCACACATTCCACTGTACTGAAATCACAGAAGACTTAATCATCAACTTAAAGAAAAAATCATGAAAATAAATAACAATACCAGTGTTCCTGGAATATATAAATACACAGAAGGAATTACAGTTGAATACGGAGATTTCGTAGTATTTAAAGGAAATCTCTATGTTTGTATAACCTCTCAGACGGATGGTTATAAGATAGACAACGTTAATATAGATGAGTTAGATCAAAAACATTTCAAAACTTATCTTGGTGGTGATAAAATGGAGTGGGAAGATTTTGAGAAACTGTATACTGGTATTGAAAAAACCACAGACGATAAATTAATTACCAGTCCAATTTTATCTAAGGTTTTAAAAAGATTGATGTTTGGCATAGACTCTTCAGGTATAATAACTGAAGAAATAGTATCTAAATTGCCATACATTTCTCCTGGAATAAAAGAATTTATTGACTCTAACTTATCACCTTCGGCTGCACTTGAACAACTAATTTTATCAGATGCACCAGAATTTAATAATCTCTGTATAAAAGTAAGTCGTGATTTACTAAAAAATTATCTACCTTCTGTAGACTCTCTTGGTGATGATATCTTATTTGATAGCGTTATTTTAAAACACTATACCTACCGTGAAAATGCTAACACTATAGATAGTTATCCTTTGAGAATAAGAATACAAGAAGTAATAGATCACATTAATGGAGTATGTCTTTATAGATATGTTAAGTTATTAGATGTTACCCCAAGCAATGAAATAATTGATTTCGGAGAGGAAAACATAGGAAAACCGAGTTCTTGGAAAATAAGCACAGTTAATTTAGATTACCTAAGCCGACTAGATGCAGTACTAAAGTATATAAGTAATAAAGAGAACTCGAAATCCATAGGAGAATCTAAGTTTAATTTTAAAGATATAACTATCCCACAGTCTACAGTAGATACAACAACTAATAGTAAGACTTATACATTTGATAAAAAATTTGAAACAGACTTTGAAAATGTTACTTTAACAATTTCAGTCAAGGATATAGAGAATACAAAGCTAAGGAGAAATTATAGTATGACCACTAATTTATATGATAAAGAAATTAAATACTCTTTCTTGCCTGGGATTACTATAGAAAGAAGAAATGATACTTCAGTCTCTATTATACTTACAGCACCAGAGGATATAAATATAAATAGAGTAGATTTAATCAATGTATATACGAAAAACTATGGAAACAGCTGGAATAGTAAAACTGAAACTGGTAACAACTAAATCTGAGGATAAAAGAGATCTATATATAACATCAGATAGGGATAATAATTACTTCTTAGCTTATCAGGATGAAAATAGTGGTATTGAAATCAGAGTAGGAACAAGCACTGGAAGTAAATATCGTCCAATCTATGCTTCAGAATTGGTAGAGAAACTTAGGGATAATAAGTGGTTACATAATAAAAATTTATCTATCGATGTAGAAGGTAATATTATATACTGCTTAGATAGTGATGGCTTGGATAGAACTTACCCAACTTATGAAATTAGTTTAGGCAAGTTATCATCTTTTCCCTTAACTAACAAAGATACTATATCTGAATACCAATTTGAAGAAGTATGGAGTAACCTATTTAAAGATCTCCCAAGCGGTAGCACAGAAATAAAAACAGAAATAGAGAATATGGCAAAAAGTAAGGAAATATACTTATTCAATGACTCTAGTGAAGAAATTGACTTTCTAAATACTAGTAATTCGGCTACATTGATAGAATATAATTCTGGAGTGTACACTAACTCACTCGATCTAAAAGGTATATTATCCGGTAAGATTTGCGAGAGTGATATAACCACACTTAAAGTTGATCTGAGTGTTCAATATAGTAATTCATCTGGTTTAGTTTTTAATCATGATACTACATTTGAAGGATTAGCTGTGGAGAATGGGAAAATAACATTGAGTAACTTTATAGAAGAAGTAGGTTCTGATATTACAATAGAGTATCTTAATGGAATTATTAGAGTTTTCCCAGAAAGAGATGAAATAATTGAATGTATAATAAGTAACTGTTCTGTAACTTATGGCAACCTCAAGTAATTCAAGCACCAACAATGCATATACCTACATTAAAGGAACAGTTGGTGATATAATTGGCAGTAGAAAGATAATACTCTATAAACATCGCTCCGGCCAAGAAAAGATATCTATTACCAACTTAGATGATAAATTAAATGAAATCTACAGTGGAGGTGAATATGTTATTTTGGAAAGAAATAGTAATGAGGAACCATATA
>JAEIGA010000764.1_pt1 | contig 47843 bp, 76 predicted proteins | sample 9270691 | NCBI WGS metagenome assembly JAEIGA01 (sample SAMN17057246, study PRJNA624740) | gut metagenome | biome: biome; isolation source: fecal sample | host: Bos grunniens | place: China: Xizang | collected 2019
CCCTTTCTCAATATACCTGGCAAGTTCAAGTACAATTTCATCATTATCCCAATTTATAAAGTTAAGTGTAATTTCTTTATTTTTCATCTATACAAATCTCCTTAAAATATGGAAGTGTTTCACACCACTTGCAGAACTCAACCCATTCATCAAGTTTATGATTTCGTCTTGCAAAATACATAGATTTAAGAACCTGGTAGTTAAGCTGCACAGTACGTTTCTGATTGTAACTGGATGGGAGAAGCTGTATCATCTGCCACCAAATTTCTTTATCTTTTGTTTCGATATATCGTTTACGATAGATATTGAGAGCATCAATAATTAACTCCAATACATCAATCGGATAAAATGGTTGTGCTTTAGAATATCCAACTGAACAATCAATGTCATATCGTGTGTCTGGATAAAGTAAGTGTTCGTGGCTAAAATCATCCATAGTAAACTGTTTAGCCTGTATCTTGTGCATTGTTGAACAAGAGTTCGCAACCGTGCCAACCTTGTAGGTGTCAAACTCTTTCCACCAATACAGTGGTGCTGTGATGTCCAGAGTTACATTTATCATTCTCAAGAACTTTCCGTGGTCTGCACCAGCTTTGGAAAGTGATTTCATAAGTTTGAGGTCATTTTCACCAACTTTAAATTCAAACTTTGGGTATTCTGGAAATTCTTCAAACTCGTCGCAAAGAACTTCACAATACCAACTATCACTTTTACCCCAACTATTCATTGGATTTCTCATACCACGGATAGCTGACTCCCAACCGAAAGTATCTACATTTTCAATTTTAATCATTCGTTTTTCCCTCATCATCTTCTTTCATATAGTGGCATTTCTGCAGTAAATGTAACCGCAAAGTCATATAATCCTTTACTTGCTGTTCAGTAGGAAGACCATCATCATATAAGTGGATAGATTGTAAAGTATCACAACCGCTACACGAACCATAAGAAACACTTGTATAAACATAGTCTTCTACATAAGGCTGATATGTGTTTCTATGAAGTATAAATATCAGTGTTCCTTGATAGTCACCATCATCTATAACTAACATCCTTTTAGTATCAAATTCGTATGAGAATACAGATGGATAAATACCACACTCTGGATTGATAACAATATCGAACAACCGCTTAACTATATCTTTATACTCACAGTATTTAGACTGTTCTGTGGTTTTAAAATACTTTTCAAGTTTGTTTTTATTCTTATCCCACGCTCTTACAAAATCTTTAATCATTTATATACTCCTTATATCCAAACATACTCAAATTCAGCACCAGGTTTATCTACATACTGTTTCAGAGTACGCAATAACTCATCCTTATCTAAATAGTGATTACAGCTAATAGTGTTCACTATTCGGTTGCAATCGTCCATTATGATAATGGTGTTGTCATCCACACTTTGACCAACAGTACAGTTATGACCTCTAATGATGTTATCAATTCGGTATTCAATTATCGACATCTGGTAACTCCTTTTCTTCGATAGCCATTACACAGTTCCGCATTAAAGCTGCTCTTGTCATAAGACCTACACCACCTGGAACTGTTGTGATGTTTTCCACATAGTCATACAGTTCTCTACTACAGTCACCACACATCTTTCCGTTCTCATCTCGATTGATACCAGCATCTATGACAATAGTAGTTGGTTTTACCATATCTTTAGTAATGAGATTTGGTACACCAGTTGCAGCGATAACAACATCCGCTGACAAACAGAGTTCTTTAAGTTTCTCTTTAGGAGTGCGTGAGTTACAAAGAGTTACTGTTGCATTTTCTTCATTCAGAAGTTCAAATGTTGGATAGCCAACCAGTTTACCTCTACCAACAATCACACAATGTAGACCACTTATATTGTGATTTGTCACACTATGAAGAATATGGTTAATACCAAGTGGTGTACAAGGGTAGAAAGATGAGTCTGGTCGAAAACCATCTACATCTTTTTCTTCTTTAATTAGTTTTGTAAACAGTTCCTGGTATTCTCTCAAATGCTCTGGAAGTGGTAACTGCAAAATAATACCAATACAGTGAGCATCGTGGTTACCTTTGGATATTTCAAGTGACACATCCAGCATATCGCAATTCTTTGGTATAATAACGTGTCGATACTGCAATCCAATTTCTACACAGTCTTGTTTCTTCCCTTTTGTGTAAGCATCAGAAGCTGCATCACCCTCTACCTGGATGATTTTCAGATAATAAGGTTCAGTTATTCCAGCTAATTTCTTTTTACAGACTTCTTTAACTTCGTTAGCCAGTTTTTTACAGTCAATCATAAACCAAAATCCTTTAACCTTTCTTTAGCTGTGTTTATATAATAATTTCTGTCAAGTTTTGTTGGTATCTCCATACCAGTTAAGTCACCGTTGTAGATGAAACAATGTTCTGGTGTATTACCAAACTTATCTTTTTTGGCTACACCATTAACCCACTTACATTTCATCAATCTACCATCGTTTTCATCCAATGATGCGAACACTCGGTAAGCCTTGTTATCATATTTGATGCTACTGTCATATCGAACATTCAACTTACCTTTTTTACCATACCAAGGGTTATAACCCTGTTCGTGTTCTACCCACTGATATTTGGAGGACAGTTTAACAATTTTTTGGAATTTTCTAAAATCAGTACAGGAGTTAATAGTAACTTCTACTGGTGTTCCAAAGAGCATATAATTACGAAGTGCATCGTTAACGATTGGCAAATCATAATCTAAATCGTCGAGGTCTTTTACATAAGCACCTTTCGCTTCGACTACCCATTTACCGCCCTTTTCCATAAGCATCAAATAATTATTAACGTCTTTTTGACAAATTTTCTTAACTCTGTCATAACCTAACCCCATTCCAGTACGTTCTTCCCACTCTTTACAGATGCTTCGTACTTCCGCTTCATTATTATGCAGCTTGACTATCAAACCATCGGTATTGCTTTGAATTAAATCACAATGCCCCTCAAGTCTTTCAATTAGATCAGTCAGTAACAACTGTCCAAATATAACTACGTTATTATTAGACCTTGGGTCATACAGCGGATTGAATTTGTCTTTCATAGCACCAAACGTGGAGTTCAATACGATTTTAAGAGCGTTTGCTCTGGCATCCCCAGCTTTTTTAAATAAAATTCGGTTATCTCTAATCTCGATAAATCGTTCCAAACTTACTCCTGTTCTGGACATACAGTATTCTGGGTAACGTATCATCAAGCTGGGGTAATAACTATTTACATCTATGTGTAAAAAGTCACCCTCTCCGAAATAGTTTGGAATTGCTCCGTGAATACCACCAGTACCGTAAGTGTGAGGAATACCAGATATTTCAGTTTCATAGTTTATATCTGGTTGCCATTTGTTTTTAAAAAAATCCAGTACATTGAAATATTTTTCGATTTTTAGCGTAGGTGGTAATGATACATCCAATTCATCATCGTGATGAGTTCGTTTAGCACCAAGAATGATGGCAGAAAGATGTGCCTTACTTTTGCTCAAATAGGTCATTGGCAAGTTGAACATCTTTATCAGTCCAAGATAACTCTCAAATTCAGATTTACGTTTCATAAAAACTTCGATAGTAGCCATTACATCGTGTCGATTGTACTTTAACACTTGTTTAATCATTTCTGGAGTAAACTCACCATCGTAATCAAACGGTATCTCGGTTTCTCGGATGTCCATTCCCATAAAACCCTCTAATGTTTTCAAACCATTAAAGCCAATCATACAGTCGAAACTATTAAGCTGAATGTTGCTCAACAATCTACTAAATTCAAAACCCTTGCGTTTTTTATTAATCAACCAGTTATTCATATCCCAGGCGGAAAAACCACATAACAAGGCTTTGAATATCCAATCGTCATATTGTCTGGAATTGAAACCTAAATAAATTTGGTTTTTATGTGAGTTATAATAAGTTCTCAAGGCTTCGACATCATTCACAATTTGGGTTTCTTCCTTTGTAATTGGATTTATTATAGTAACTGTCCATAGTTTGGGATAGCACTCAAAGTCATAAAAATTAAGCATTATCTTCCCCTCCGATAAATCCATCCCACTGTGAAGTTATTTTATAAGGTTCAATTTCAAACCACACTCTGCCAATATTCCTCCACTCTCGTTTGGCATATACAACCAAGCGTTTTTTATTTCGTAAACCAATTCTTTGAACATAATGTATAAGAGCATCTAATGTGAAATCTTCTAAACTATTAATATCGTAATATCTCTCTACAAAGTCCAAGCGTTTCCATCGTTTATGACCAAGTTCTCCGAATGTAATTACCAAGCCTTTTTGAGCCATTTTAATTGCCAAATCAAAACAATCATACGCACTTCCGAATGGGTCTAAATCAACAATATCTACTTTCATACCTTTGTGGTACATCAAACAACAAAAATCCAAACTATCTAAATGATAATCGGTATTAAATGTTTCGTTCTTATCGTTGCTTATGACTGAACAATAGTCGGAATAAAAACTCTGCTTACCAGCGTATACATCCATAACAGATTTGGGTTTTATATGAGATATAAAATCAATATTAGTATGGTATTTATCATCGATGTGTGTTGCATTGTAAGTGGTATCTTTTTTACCAAGGCGTTTTATTTTTATTTGAGTAGATACTTCGGAGCGATCAATACTTACAGCAATTTCTTTATTACTATATCCATCTGCGATAAGCCTTTTAACCCATTCAATTTCAGCTTCTGTCCACTTTCTTGGGTTAGTTTTCGTATAACCACCGTTGGTAGTGATTGCACCTTTATACTCATCTGGCATCATAGGTACATCCCTCATAATTAACCCCCTGTTGTTTAATAGTTGGGAGTGAGTAGTTTACCCACTCCCATAAATCAATTAATATCTCTGTACAATAGTGTAAGTTGAGAAGCCTTTTTTGTTTTCACCATAGGACAGCTGGAACTCTGCTTTACCATCAATAGCATCGAAAATCTGTGCCATCAGTTCTGCGTACTGTGTGAAGTTTTCAAATACTACTGTGATACCTGTTTCAAAAGAGTTCAGCAGTTCGTTCATTTTGTGAATACCAAAGCCAGTTGTGAGCATCTGGTTCATAAAGATTTTCTGACCTTCGAACTCACCAGCTACAATGTCAAACCAAACTTTAGCCATTGGCATACCTGGAGTTTTGGACTGTGGACCAGTTTCACCAAGTTCCAGTTTTACAACTTTTACTTCGTAATCACCTTTTGGTACTTCCACGAAGTCACCTGTGTTTGCAGCTGCGGATGCAACGTCCTGTTTCAGACCGTCAATGTCAATCATACTGTTGAATTTGTCAAAAATGTTTTCCATAGATTAGTTCTCCTTTGTTTTATCGAATAATTTAGTTACTTCATTCCAGTCGAGTGGAATAATGACATTGTTAATACCGAGTCTGCCACCACCATAGATAACTTCATCGGATTTGATTGAGAGCAGATGCTTACCATCATCTACATATACTCTACCAACGAAACCAACCATACCAGCAAGGCTGTCAGCTACCTTATCAGCCATTTTTGGCTTAACAGAAGTGATCTTATCACCACTCTTTTTAGTAAGGTCTTTAGTTGAGTCTTCGTGTGAAATGAGAATGATATTCTCGTAAGGTAAGTTAGTCACTCTACGCATTGTGGAGAGGTATTCTGTACGAACCTTGTCCCAAGCACGGAATGTATCGTCACTCTCGTGTGTGATACCAAGTTTGTCATACATATATAGTCTGCACAGTTCGTATGTATCATTTACCAGGTCAACTACGATTGTTTTGAAATCGTTCTGACCTTTTTCAAGTTCTTCAATATATTCTTTAAATACTTCCCAAGCGAATTTACGTTTTGTGATTCTACCAACCACTGTAACTTCGTCTTTAATCGCCACATAAGGTGCTGTTGTATAGACTGCATTACCGTCTGTATTCAGCATCAGTGGATCTGGAGCATTGTCAGCGAATGTTGTTTTGCCAGAGAAAGGAGCACCGTACAGCCACATTACTCGTTTAGTAGCAGCACCCTGTTCTCGTCTTTTGTTCTGTGGTAAAGTTACCATATTACTCTCCTTTTTCTTCAATTCCTAAAATGGTTTTAACCGTATCTTTATCTACAAACGTGGTGTTTGTGTTTGTAACATAAGATTTGAGAATTTCTACTCGTGCCTTTGCTTTTGTCAATTCATAAAAACTCTGAATGTCGATTGTGATTTTTTCTCCCATTTGATAACCTCCTTTAAAATTATCGTACTATAATTATATACCAAATTTTGGTAATATTCTATTCGCAGAATAACCAAAGATTTAGTAGTTTAATTGGTTATTTTGTATATATTGCTATACAATCATCCAATCTATCTCCCCATCGCTCTCGCAATACTTTTGATACTGACACCAGTTACAAAGTTTGGTCTGGTTTTTCGGAAAATTCTCAACAGTTTTTAACAGTTGACAACATTCTTTAAACTGTGATACACTTTCATCGTCAAAATTAACCTCAATAACCTTAATCTCCGTTGCATCCAAATGTTCTCGTAGGCGAATACGAAACTCTTGGATTGTTTCTGGTGGTTTTGCTTTGTGTTTTTGCCTAATTTGTACTTTAGGTATCATTACAAAATAGCAGTGGTCTATTTTTGTGTTTGGGTGTGTCTGCTCATAGTAGTGAGCGTATATTGATAGCTGTGGTGACTTTGAATAGTTGTCCACATTGTTTGAATACTTGAAATCCCAAATGTTGTAGTGTGTGATACCATTCTCGTCTGTTCCAACACACTCAAGTAAGTCTATATAACCAATGAACTCATCCGCTGTGATTTCAACCTCGTGTTCACCCTCTGGTAACAGTGCTTTTACCTTTGGTAGCTGATACTCCAACTGTATAAGCCAGTTAATATGTTCATCAGTGAGCATATTGAAATGTGACTTATATTCTGCAAGTCCAGCTTCTACATCTTCTTCAATACCCTTATGTAGTGCCAAACCAAGGTAAAGTGCGTTATCTGCGTTGGTTTCTGGTATTGTCTTCAACTTATCTATGTATCTCAATTTATACTGATAAGGACAGTTACCAAAACATCCTATTCTACTGTAACTAAACTTCAATTACTCACCTCCTCCAAGTAATTCTACGATACGTTTTCCACAGTTTTGTTTCGTTGTAAACTCCCAAGATACATTATACTTATCAGCAATCGTTGACATAATCTTATGCAACGTTTTACCATTAACGGCTCTTGGATTTTTCTTTCTTCTCCAATTATACCACGAACATACGTTTGGTAATGTGGTAATGCTTGGGTCTTCCACCAAGATTATCATTTTGTAACCAAGTTCATTTGCCAACTCAAGTTCACGAATAAATCTATCGTGCTGCTGACACACATTCCCAGCTACTTCCTGTAAGTCTTTCTTTCTGTCGATAACTACCATTGGATTTTCCAAGTTTACATAGTCACCAACTACACATTTACTGCGGATGTGTTTAATTCCCTGTGAGTCTAAATAATTAACAACGTGGTCATATTTCTGCTCACGAGTGTCGATCTGTATTACCAACCTATCACCTCCGCTTTTGGAGTAATAATTTCATTAACTCGCTTTTCAGCGATTTCACAATATTCTTTTGAAATGTCAAAACCAATGTAGTGTCTATCTGTAGTAACAGATGCAATAGCTGTTGTACCAGAGCCAATACAAGGGTCAAATACAATATCACCAACGTTGGTGTTGTCTAATATAAGTTCTTCAAATAACTTCATATTTTTCTGTGTTGGATGAAAATCTCTTTTCCCATTTGGGTAATCAAATACGCTATTTTTGCAATGTGCGTTGAATACCTTTGCACCAGCTTTTTTAAACCAAACCGCAAGTTCAACTCCAGAAAGATATATGTACTGACCATTCATCGGACTTGGGTTTGTTTTTCTCCACACTACAGGTCTAACAGTACCTTTTTTACTTGCAAAAAACTTATATATTTCACTAAACTGTTCTTTACCGCAGAAAATGCATATTGAATTATTTGTCACACGGTATACCTGTTCAAGAAATGGTGATAATTCAAAGGTTTCAATGTCAGCATTTTCTTTGTCAAGGTTTCGTAAACCATTGGATTTTCTGTTTACAACTCCATAAGGAATATCAGTTAGAGTGAAATTAACACAACCATCCTCCATTTCTTTCATAAGTTCAAGGCAATCACCCTGTTTAATATAATCTACTTTCATATATTACCTCCTTATATCCAACTAATAGTAGGTTTTCCAATATAACCTTTCTCAAATATAAACCAACAATAACACTGTGTACTTGCAGTATATTTCTCAAATTCAGCGTTTCTCGCACATTTTTGTCTTTCAGAATATACCAGTAAATGCTTTAAAGGGTGTGTATTAAACAAGACTTTTCGACTTTTACTTTCCAAAAATTGCACTTTAAGAAATAAACACACCTTATGTCCGTCAGTAATGAGTTCCATACCTTTTTCAACAAATTTTTCAGCGAATTTAAACGGAGGGTTTGTTAAAATATCACCATCGAACATATCAGTACATTCTAAAAAATCTTTTACATCACCGTAACCTCTGTCAATCAAGTCACTTGAATAAACTGAATATCCGTGTGATTTTAATACCTCGGATAAATGACCTTGACCACAAGCACATTCCCAAACGTTATGCGATAAACCGATTTCTTGAAAAAATGGTATAGCCAATTCCATTGCTTTAGGTTCAGTAGCATAAAAATCATTTTCTTCTCGTTCAGTATTTGGATTTACACCCAACATAAGTCCAGCTTTCATTTTCTCTCCTTTTAATTAATAACTATGAGTTTCTAACAGACATTCTTTACAAAGAGTGTCATAGGAACAATCGTAATAGATGTTCTCATCTTCTGGTATGATGCAATCGCATCTCTCACAGCGAGTAACATCTTCTGGTTGATTCCAAGGTGGATAACCAGTTCTCATAACACAATCCAAAATTGGTTCTTCTGGAATGTTATACATTTTTCACCCTCCATTCCTCAAGGTCATCTTGTTCTTTTCTGATATGGTTATAAACTTGCATATTTGCCAATTCGTATTTTCTATCGCCGAGTTTATCCCACTCATCTGTTAGGTTGGATAGATAATTTTCAACTACCTCAATCGGAATAACTTCAGCAGTTAGAAAATTTTTCACTTGGGAAAGACATTCACCAAACCCCTTTGTGAAAAGGTTGTAATGTCCCTCTGTTTCTATAAGACTATTTTCCAACTTACAAAGTCTTTCAAGTAATTCATCTCGGTTAATGTATTTAGCCATTTTGTGTTACCTCATTTTCCCCACGGTGTGCAATAGGGGTCACCTATATCAGACGATAATGCTTCAACGTATGCAGATATTGCACATATCACCAAAACTACCACAAATACAATTAAGATTTTTTCAAACATTGTCTGCACCTACCTTTTCAATAAATCTCATAATCTTTCTCCTAATATCAGCCATCCATTTTTGCACCGCAGTTAGGACAATATTTTGGCTTATACCACATAGTTAAATTTGTAAAATCAGTACCACAACAGGAAAAGGTTCGTTTATGTTTTCCGTGTTCAATGGTTTCAATAATTTTACCGTGCTTTACCTCAACAACCTCTCTGGTTATACCATATCCTGGGAACAAAAGTTTTGGATATAAAATTTCTTCATTTTTCATAACGTTTCCTCTAATACCATCTATCTTTCTCGTGGAGTACACTCAAGCAACTCCAACATATACAACTGTGGTGTTCATCTCGATACTGCTTTTCTTTGGTAATATCTCGTCCACATTCTTGACAATAATGTTTACGAGGTTCACGATATGGAACTTTACCAGTTCGTAGTATCTCGTTGACTTCCTCATTGTCACTTCGCCAATAAATCACATTTTGTCACCACCCTTGTATTCAGCATATTTATTCATTACAGATGTTGCATATTTACTTGTTCCACTCTTACCAGTGTTGTAGGCAGTCAAACCACCCTCAATTCCGTACTTTTCAATCAATTCGGATAACAAGTCACACCCAACGATAAAGTTGCTATATGGGTCATTTAAGTCGGTTACATTCCATTTTTCCATTCGTGCATAATGCCAACGTGGTTGTATCTGCATATAACCGTAACTGTTACCACCATCACCCATTACGTTCTGGAAACGAGTTTCCTGGTGGATAACAGCAAGTGCCAGTTCGTATTCCAAACCTGTTTGTTCACAAGCATCCCAGAGTAAGTCTTGGAGATCATAATCAAAATCTATATCACTACGGTGATAGTCTGGTCCTACAACTTCGACTACAATTTCTTCTTCTATAGGAAAGGATGGTGTGGTGGAATGTGCTACTTCATCCTCACCACACCTTATGGCAAGTGTATTTATCAGTCCAGTAGCAAGGGTAATAAGCAATAGTTTCTTCATTTCTATAAACCTCGTATATATCGTTCCAATCGACTTTTATTAATATAGTAGGTATATCTGTTTTCAGAAGTCTTAACAGCAACTCCAAAGTCAAATAACCCTTGTTGTAGTGCCAACCTTAATGTCTGTGTTGCCATTCCAAGTTTCTTGGCAGCATCCTCAACCAACATTAAAATCACTCCTTTATGTATCTCGTAAAGAACTATTTTTAGTATACTGAAATAATAATAGATTTTCAAGATACAAATTAAACAAAATTATCTGTCGATTTTTGGTCAAATTCACAACACTCTCATTTCATTGAGTTGTTGCATTTGTGTATCTTACAATGATATTATACACTATTGCGAACATACATTCTATTCGCAAAATAACCAAATATTATTGATTTTATTTGTTTCTTTTTGTGTATATTGTTTTACAAACGTATCTTATAATGATACAATTTCAATATAAGATAAATGTTATACAATGTATATACACTGTATAACATTATATATAGAAAGATATAGGAGGTTTTTAGTATGAGTGTTGGTGAGAAAATAAAGGAGTTAAGAATGTTGAGTGGGATGTCCCAGGAAGAATTGGGTAGACGAATTGGTGTTCAAAGAGCAGCTATTAATAAGTATGAAAAAGGAACAGTTACCAACATACCTTTAAATTCGATTGAGCGTATTGCAAGTGTTTTTGATGTATCTCCAACATATATTGTTGGTTGGAGTGAAGATGGTGGTAATCCTCTGGCAGCAGAAGTCAAGGTTATCCAAGGTATGAGTAAGTTCTTTGGTAAAGATAGTGTTGAGTTACTTGAAACCTACTTAACCCTTTCCAATATAGGTAAAAGAAAGGTACACCAGTTCGCAGACGATATGTCCAAGGTGTACCCCAACGAGTAAAGTTTATAATATAAGCTATATAATATATTCTTTTATATAGGTCAACACATCTGTTACAAAGTAACGCATCTGTTGACCTATATAGTAAAATATATAGTAATGGTTTGCTTTGTAAGTTATACAGATTGTACAAAAATGTATGTTTATACAGCTGATTTTTGTGCAAAATATACAAAAAATTTAGTAAAGTGTGAAAAGTATTTCACAAAAAAGTAATACATCCGTTGAATTGACAACTATAGATATGAACATCGGAGGGATGGAAAATGAAGAATACAAATGGATTTGGTAGCATTGTTTGTCTGGACAAGAGTGGTAAAAAGCGTAGAAAACCTTATGCAGTGCGTGTTACCACAGGTTGGAAAGATGGTAAACAAGTCAGAAAATACATTGGTTACTACGCTACCCAGTCAGATGCTTTAATTGCTTTAGCTGAATACCACAAAGGTGGTTTGAATTTAGATTTAGGTAAAATGACCTTGAATGAAGTATACCAACATTGGATTGAGCGTGTTGAGAAGAAAAATTTGAGCGAGAGTATTGTTCGGATGCACAATATGGCATACAGCAGATTTGAGCAGCTGGGTAACAAACAATTCACGAGTATTAAAACAGTTCATCTCCAAAATTGGATGGATGGTATCGATTTAAAACCAGGTAGTAAGACAAAGATAAAAAGTACAATGATACAACTATATAAATATGCTGTGACCAATGATATTGTTAATAAGAACTATGCTCAAGGTATCGAGATTAATGAGAAGATCGAGAAAACTGGTCGAGTGTTTACCGAAGATGAGATTAAACTACTGTGGGAACATAAAGACAGAAAAGAAGTAAGACAGCTACTAATCCTAATCTACACTGGTATGCGTATTGGTGAAATGCTTATTATCAATAAAAATGATATTAACTTGGAAGATGGTTATATTGTTGGTGGTCTTAAAACAGAAGCTGGTAAGAACCGTGTAATTCCAATCCACCATAAAATATTACCATTTGTGAAAGAGCAACTTGGAGATAATACTTGGTTAATGCAAAGTAACCGTGGAGTAGCTATGAGTTATCGTAACGCATCCAACCACTTTAAAAAACTATTTAAAGAACTTGGGATTGACCACACAATTCACGATACTCGTAAGACTTGTGTAAGTTGGTTACACTCTAACGGAGTACCAATGGAAACTATACGTATTATTGTTGGTCATTCTGGAAAAGGTGTAACTGAAAAAGTTTACCTATATAAAGACAAAAGCGAATTACTTGACATCGTAAATAATGTGGAAATCCCCTATTGATGTGTAGTCTACGTGTAGGCTATATAGGTAAATACAAACGAATTTAGACAAAATAAAACCCCACCAACACTACAGTCGGTAGGGTTTTTATATATGGTGATGTTTCTTTCTTTGATATGTACAATCCCATTAACGTCACCTTTTTTCATTAATTTGTAGGCTATTTGTAACCTTTTCTTAATTACTTACTTCTGGTCTAACAATTTCCGCTTCGCTATTTCGTTCTTTGAGAACTTCAAAAGCATTGGCAATAAATGGTGGATATTTAACACCCATAATACCGAGATTTTCCATTACTGAAATACCCTCGTTACCAATGAAGAACATAATAACCATATTTCTAACAAAGTCTGTACCTGTTACCAGGTCAAGCTGTACACCAAGGTAAACTACCAAGAGCATACCACCTTTACGGAACAAGCCTTTAACACTCTGGTGGCTTTCCACACCACCACCACTGGTCTTTGGTGATTTCTTCCAAACGATAGCGATGATAAGACCAGTAAGATAATCAATCGCCATAAGAGTTACGAGAAATTTTAGAATCACGTCAAAACCTCCGAGAGCAGAAGCGATACCCCCTACCACTACGGAGAACGCACCTAACATAGAATAATAAATTGTGTTGTATTTCATTTCATTAACCCCCACATTAAAGTAATTTATTTACTGCTTCCTGTACTTCTTTGTAGTTGTAGCCAGCCAGTGTGAGTTTCCGCTTTCTAACAACACCATTACCCCATTTACCAGCAAGCACTTCTTTCGCAACCTTTTCAATTTTCTGTTTATGTAACAGTTCATTTACTTTTTTCTGTACAGCTGCATAATTATAACCAGCTTTTGTGAGTGCTGTTTTACGTTCTGCACCAGTTCCCCACTTGTTAGCCAGAACTTCCTGTGCAATTTCATCAACGGATTTAAGTACAGGTTTTGTTGTAGTTACTTTTGCGAAACCATTAAGTCCAGCTGATTTAATAGTTGTTGGAAAATCTCTGTAACAGTAGTTAAGGTCAACTCTACCATTAATACCATTTACCACACCACTGGATGTATACTGGTGCATATCACAAGCGATTGATCTATCATAGTTTGTACGATAGTCAGCTTTCCACAGTGTGTATTTCTTTGACAGATAGTTTGTATCAAACTTGGACACCAACCAAGCTGTGTAGCTGTAGTAACCTACGAAGTAACCAGCTTTTTGAACTCTATAGCACCAAGCATCTACAATATTAGTAAGCTGTGCTTTAGTTAATTTACCCTGTCTTTCGTTATTTTCCACATCATAATAGATTGGAAGTTCAAACTGTTTACCTTTGAGCAAACTTAAACAGAAATCAGCTTCTTTTTCAGCCATAGCCACTGTATCTGCACAACTGTAGTAGTAAACACCCACTGGAACACCCTGTGCTTTAAAACCAGCGTAATGTTTTTCAAAACACTCGTCTTTACCCATATTCTGTGCACCCCAGTATGTAAGACCAATTCGGAGAATTACACCATCTACTGCTTTAGCTACTTTTGCGTAATCAACGTTTGGCTGATATTTTGATATATCGAGAACTTTATATGCCATTGTTGTTTCCCCCTCTATGTTGTATTGGAGAGGGTATCTTTTGGACACCCTCACCAACTAATAATCTCTTATTTTGCAGATTTAATTTCTTCTGCCTGTTCTTTTGTAATAATGCCTTTTGCTACATAGTTAGCAAGACTTTTAATTTTACCCTCAAGGTACAGTTTTTTAATTCTTTCGTAAACCATATTAACCCTCCAGTGCTACAAGCAGTTCGTCAATAATCCGTACAGCTTCTTCGTTTTCAAGTTCAAGGTCGGATTTCTTATACACTTTAAATGTGATTTCTTCATCATCAACTGTAATTTTACCTTTGATGTCATAGTCACAATAAGTATTTACTGGTGCTTCGAGTGTTTCATAATGGTCGATTACTGGATTACCAGCTTCGTCCACTTCATCTGAATACACAGGGATAACCTGTTCATCACCTGTCAGTACGATTTCTTTCAGATTAGACACATCATCCAGAATTTCTTCCAATTCGTTGTATGTGATAACCGCTACTGGAAAATGAATTGTAAGTGATGGTCTTTTAATACCTTTACAATAATCGTTTTCAAGTGCAAAGGCTTCAAGATATTCATAGTTTTTACCATTTAAAAATTTAATGTTCATATTGTTTTCTCCTTTATTCCGCTATGATAGAGTACAATGTACCACTTGCACTATAGTTAGTGGCAGAGTGTACACCCAAACCAACAAAATATGTACCGCTTAAATCAGACACATCTACAGTAATAGTTGTTTTGGATAATGAACCTGATGGAGTATTTGTTGTACCTTTTACATAGTTACTTGTCATATCTGCATACGCAACCTTTGTTTTTTGGGATTTGAATACACCAACCCACCAGTTATGTTTACCGCTTGTACCACTTGTTTTTGCTGTAATATATAATGTGCTGTAGTTTGTCAAATCTACACTTAAACCAATATTACTTGCTTTTGCACTACCTGTTGACACCGATGTTTCTGTGCTTAAAAGTGTTTCTTCCGCACTATAAATCAAACTGCTTGTAGTACCATCATTATCATACACTTTACCTATCTGATAATATGTTGTACCATCGTGGTCGGACACCTTATTGATGTCATAATACGTTGTACCATCATAATCAATTATTGGCATATTATCACCTACTTACGTTTCATAATAATTCGATTAGTAGATACCTCTGTACTGGAACTATTTTGTACAGTAATATTACGCAAGGTATCACCATATCGGTTTGTGGAGTATGCTTTAACATTTCCTGTGAAAGTACCGCCACTTTTCGGCATTGCATTACCAGCGGTAGTATTAGCTGTATTTGCCAAATCATAAGCACTTTTTACTGCACCTGGTGTAGCAGCTGTACCACCAGTTGTATCGAGTGTACTTGAAACACTACCAGATAATTTAAGGTGACCATAGTTGGTATCTGTACCAACACCATAAGTTGTGTCACTGGAAGCGTGACTTTTTGGTGCTTTACCATCAGCGGTAGACTGTGCATTTGTAGCAGCTGTCTGTGCTGTTGATGCTGCTGATTTTGCATCTGAAACACCAGTGTCCAATGTTTTCATTGTACTGTCGATGGTGTCCCAGTTTGGGTTCAACACCGTAATATCTGGTGGAGCATCGGTTAAGTCAATTTTGTGTAAATTGTAATTACTTGTTTTTGAACTCATAAGTTACCTCCCTTATTCAACAGTAATTGTAACTGTGTAGTTAGAACCAACATTAACTGGGTTTGGTGTAATACTGATAGAAGCAATTACAGGTGAAGATGTATCAAGAGTAATTGTTCTTGTGATTGTAGTTACCTTACCAGCAAGGTCAGTTGCTGTAACCACGATTGTGTTAGTACCATTTGTAAGTGTAACACCCTTGCTGAATGAACCATTACTTACTGTAACTGTACCAACGTCTGTACCATTGAGTTTGATAGTAACCTTTGGAGTACCACTTGTGGAGTCACTAACTGTACCTCTTACAACCAATGCTGACTCGGATGTGTAAGTACCGTTAGTAGCTGGGTTACTAATGCTCAATGTTGGAGCAACTGTGTCAGTTGTGAAGCTAACGCTTGTAGATGTTGCGGAGTTACCATCATTATCTTTTACAGTAACTGTCAGTGTATGGCTACCATCGCTTAAAGCTGTAGTTGGTGTAAATGAAACATTATAACCATTTGTAATAGAACTAACTGTAACACCAGAACTTGTGTTGGTGTAAGTTGCGTTATCAACTTTAAAGGACAGTGTACTGATTGCTATACCAGAACCACCGCTTTCGTCTGTCAGTGTAAACGCAATAGTTGGTGTAGAAGTTGCCAAATACTGACCACTTGTAGGTGCTGAAATTGCGATTGTTGGTGCAGTAACTTCTTTAACATACAGTTTCAGCTTATCACCCAGAGATGCGTGTGTATCATCCACTGTTGTGGCAGTGCCAGCACTATTTGTAGCCACTACTGTGATAGGATAATAATGTCCAGAGTTGACATTATAAGATGTTTTATTTGGGGCAGCTAAAGTGGCACTATAAGTACCATCCCCATTATCTGTAAGAGTGGTAGTTGTACCATTAACCGTTATTTTAACGGAGTCTATTGGCATACCATTACCTCCTGTAATTATTTATAATTCAGAACCGAGTTCCAGTTTGTAAGATTTGTTTTAATATCATTCCAAGATGAGAACTCGTTATTGATAGTTTTCCAAGTTACTTCTTCTGCAAGTACAGTAACTATATATGTTTGTCCAACGAGAAGTTTATTCGCAGAGTCGGAATAAGTGTATACATTATTCCAATTCGTTAGTTCAGCAACCTTGTCCCAACTCTCGACTTTATCTCGAATATCTCCCCAAGTTGAATAATCTTTGGTTATTGCTACATCTTTAATTTGTATTGCCATAATAACCACCCCTTGTTTATACAGGTGCTATATACAAATTCAAAGACTCCCAATTATCTTGATTGTGAATAGTTTCCCAACTTGCGAAGTTTTGAGTAATTTCACCCCAAGTTGCGTAATTTCGACTTACAACTAAACCAAGGTGTGCTGGAATAACTTTTTGTAAAGCATCCTCAACATTGTTAAATTTATATTGTTTATTACCAATAGGTGCATTTATTTTTACATAAAGTGTACCATTTTTGATGTATGAGACAGCAGTAGAGTTATTTGTAAAAGCACCCACTATTGAGTTAATTAATGCTGTGTTCAGTTTACCTTTACCACGGATAGTTGCGATAACCTTATCTCTACGGTCTTCAATAGTATCATCATCGTTTGGTGCGAGATTTAGCATATTCTCCCACTCGATAATTCTACTTTCGTCCATAGTCATTAACCAAGCGTTATTAACTACTACAGTGAAATCACCTTTAAGAAAATCAACCTCAAAACCCTCTGTATAAGGAATAGCTTGAAATTCTATAATTTTCTTAATAACTTCTGGGTAATAATCATACATTCGGTTACCACTTTCAGTATCACCATCTCGAACCAAGAGTGTGACAGCTTTCAAAAGTTCCTCATCGTTGGTATCTAATACTATTTCCTGTCCATTTGGTGTGACGAATGTGACAGTCATCACATAATCTCCAGCGGAGCGTGGTGCTTTATTGGTTACAACCCAACTACCATCTAATGTTTGGGTTAAGTTGTACTCAACACCATCAACGGTTATTTTTACATATTTCATTAATCAATCACCGTCCAAGTTGCATTATTCAGAACAGGAATATCTTCAACACCCAACTTAATGTCTGCTGTACCATCATTTACTGTTAAGTTACTAATGGAGTCTACACCAGTTACACCGAGTATTACTGCACCAACATTCATATAAGCTACCTGTGATTTGTTGTATGCAATAGAGTTAAGGTAGTTTTCAACTGCTGTTGTAATTGGTGTGGTATCTGTATAACCATCCATCAGAGTTACATTGGCACTCACATTAATAGGGATTTCGTTAGCTGTTGTAACTGTGACAAACGCACCGATTGGAGCAACACCATTACCCATACCCTCACAGTTTGGGTCAAGATAATTCTGAAATTCTGCTACCAGTTCATCTGTAGCTTTTTTGTTGGAAGCACTTAAAATTGATACTTTTACAGTATTTGCACCATTCCACAGTGGGAATATTTTTGAGTGTCCTACACCATCGTATTCATTACACCACTGTTTGTACTGATAGACGTTACCATCGCTTACGTTGTTTTTAATGCGATCATAATAGATGGTTTTAATTTCTTCATCGCTGGTTTCGTCTTCACCCTCAATTACACACTCAAGCAACATTGAGTAGTGCATACCGTTTGGATTATCTGTAATTGGTGTTAAATCACCACTCACAACATTTGGTGTTGCACCAGGTGTTTCACATTCCATCAGATATGTATAATGACCATCTTCAACACCGAGATAGCTTGTTACTGTGTAGTTATAAAGGTCACAACTCCAACGAGAACCGATTGGAACTTCCACGTCAAAAGCACCTTTATGTGAACCACATCTTGCTTCAAAAGGTGTAGTATCAATACCCATCTGTTCACAAGCCAGTAGAATGTACTCACGAGTAGCTGTATTCACAAAACTTTCTGCCATTACGTTATCCAGTTCGGTATACATAACAGCAAGTTCAAGAGCAGCTGGAGCAAGTGCATTGTATATAATAGAACCCTCTCTTGTATCAAGATTTGGGTATTTGTTTTCGACTCTATCAATCATTCGCTCAAGAATAACTTCATAAGTCATATTTTCATAAGCCATATTAGATTGTCACCTCCAAGTCGGTAGTGATATTTCCAAGATTACTTACCACTACAAATGTGGTGTGTAACTTCTTACCCATAACTTCAAATTCAAAGTCAGTTACATCATCAATACGGTCATCTTGTGTTAAAGCATCTTTAATTCTCCTTGGTAGTTCAGCCATTACATAAGGCATTGGTTGACCAATCAAGTCGAGTAGTTCAATACCATAATCCCAAGAATAAATAATGTATTGGTATCGTTCTGTCGATAGTATCAAATAGATTGTCTGAATAAGAGCATCCATATCATCGGTGTAACCACTAATTCTATCATTCTCATCGTTTTTATCTGTTTTGACTACTATTTTGTAAGTTTTATTAGGGTAAGTTGTTTCGGTGATTGTTTCTGTAAGAACTTTTATATTAGGTATCATTCAATCACCCCTTAAATTTTGTCTATAATGTAATAAGACTGACCACCTATTGCTCTTATTAAAGCTACTTTATCACCAACAATAAGTGGATCATCTTGCTTCAATCGTTTCGGTACAACCAACAGTGTACTTGGTAAAGTGAATGAGTTGGTTATCTGTACCTTTAATGGATTGACACTGGTGATAGTTCCATACCTTAATTCGGTAGGTTTTCTCGCATCAACAGCATCAAGAGCAGTTTGTTTAATAAGTGCTATTAAACCTGTTGCCATTATTCCCACGCTCCCTCTAAAGTCAAATCCATTGTGTAATTATCTTTTTCAAATTTGTGTGTTACCTTTTCTACCAGCATATAGTTGTTTACTTTGGTTTCACCCAAATCCAACTGTACTGGAATTAAAGTACCACCACGAACATCTGTTGAACCGAAAGCACCTGTTATTTTGAACTCTCTGGTTTTCTTGTTATACAACTTTAACAGTGAGTTTGCTTTATTTTGAGCATTTGTAGGACTCTTAATTTCTTCAAAGTATCTTAATGTACCCCACTGATTGATTGTTTTACTATCACTCGCAGAGTAAACTGACAATGTTTCATCCTCACCTTTGTAGTAAAGGATTACGCTGTTATATGTTTCATCATCGATACTGGATGTATAATCATAGTTTTCAGCAGAGTCTTTGAATATCAAAGTATCTACTGTCATATTAGCTACGTTGCGAAGTGTTAGTTTACCAAAAGTATCGTAGAATACATACATATTACCAGTGTTCATCAGTGTGTCTTCCAGAACACTCAAAATAATATCGAGTGCCGATGTATTTTCTTCTGCAACCGCTGGTAACACATAGTTGGTGTTATCCATAGTTCCAATGTGGAGATTAAAGTCATTACACAGTGCTTTAATAATCTGTGTTGCTGTTTTATTCTCAAACACATAAGAAAACTTATTTTTCAGATACCTTATTTGGTCATAACAAGTAACTTGGATGTTCTGTTCTTTATCGTGTTGTTTCTTAAACACATAACCCATAAAAACAGGTTTATCTTTATAGTAGAAACAAACTGGGTCACCCTCGGTAAAATCCCAACCATCAACTCTCATTGTGGTAAATGTGAGTTTACCTGGAGAACCTGTTCGTTCCCACTCAATTTGTACACCATCCTGTACAGGTGGTTCATATAATTTATTATCGTGCTGAATAGTAAGTAACATCTCTGCCATTTAATCACCTCACGCTGATGGAATAATCAGCTTTGTTCCAGGATAAATCCAGTGACCATTGGAAGATGATTTTTTACCGTGTTTTTTAGCAGTAGCTTCGATTGTAGATTTGTTAATGCCATAAATCGTATTCCATTCAGTACCGCTACCATAGAACTTCTTGGCTATATTCCAAAGACAGTCACCAGGCTTAACAGTATATGTCTTTGTTGACGATGTTCTATTATCTGTACTACGAGTGGTTTTAACTGTAGAGTTAACTGTAGATTTATTTGTAACTCGTTTTACACCGTATTCTTTGAACTGTTTAAGTTTGAAAGTGATAAGAACATCATCACCCTCATCAACACTTTCTTTCAGATCAAATTCTTCAAGTGCCACCAGTAAGTTGGTGTCCCAAGTACGTTTACCATTCGGAGTAGTTCTTGCTACGATAAAACGGAATGATTTTCTTTTTTCCTTTAATTCCTCGAACTTTTTAAAGTAAGTTGTGAAACTCTGAAAAGTTGAAGCATAAGGGTATTTACGCATTGGGAAACGTGCTTCAAATTCAACCTCTACCAGTGATGGTGATTTTAAAACATTAATATCACCCTCACTGATAAGATTTACTGTTTTGTTGTTAGAACCAACTTTAATGGACAGTTCAGATGGTGGGATAGGAAATGTTAATACATCACTACCATCTTTAAAATAAAGATTATATCCGTTTGTCATTGTATTAACACCTCCTTATACATACACACCGTCTGCGACTGCGTTCATTTCTTCATAGAGTTTTTCACTCAATTTAGTAACAATACCATCAAGGTCAGTTTCGTTATTAATTGTATTGTAGTTACTCATATCAACTGTGATATTGGCTGTGGTAAATTCCTTTTTCCACTCCATATCTGCAATTCTACGGAGATAGTCCAAATCTTCTTCGGTCAAATCCATAGAATCTTTGATTTTACCAGTGTTATCAGCGATGTCACCAACACCACCTGTCAAATCATCAATACTTGGAGTTTTATAAGCGTCTTCTACTCCGAATGATGGATCAAGTATACTTGGGAGAGTATCGTTCATACCAAGTTTACCTGTAATCCAGTCTTTAGCTGCACCAAGTTTATCAACTATCCACTGACCACCAGCTGTGCCAACATCATAACCCTTATCGTAAGAGTCGGATATGCTACCATACTGGAATTTACTACCCCAGTCATTCATCGTGTCTGAAACATTGACATAATCTCTTTGATTGGATGCAGCAGCACTTGCGTTACTTCTTGCTGTTTCAACCAATGCAGAGATTGAAATTGGGTTTTTACCAAATGCTTCAAGAATAGCATTGATTGGTTGTTCAAATTGTTTCAAACCCTCCAAACAAGTTACCATAAAGTCCCAAAACGCTTCTTTTGCACCATACCAAATGTTGTTGAAAGCTATACCAAGGTTCTGTGCAACTGCTACACCAAGACCCATAAATGCAAGCATAAGGTTACCAATGAATTTAATGATGTTCATAATAACAGTACCTGTTGCATATACAACGCCAACAATGATACCGCAAGCATCTACAAAACCATCCGCAACCCATATAAGAGTTATAATGATAGTCAAGAGAACTAAAATGATTAATGTTAACTGCCAATGTGCGATCATCCAAGCCACAGCTGCCTTGATTGCAGCACCAACTGCAACTACACCTACATGAATGTAGTACACTGCAACCCACGCTAACCAAGCTAACCAAGCTACGAACTTTGGAAACAGTACAACTGCCATACCTGTGGCAATCAGTACCAACGCTGTTAATGCAATTCTACTAATAATATCCCAATGTTCAGCTATGAAGTTGAATACTTTCTGCCAAATACTCCACATCCAAATGATACTATCAACAACTATTTTTATAGCACCAGCTACGATTTGGAATACTACAGCAAGTCTATCAAATGCACCCATCTGGTTGAGATAGTTTAGACCTTTGTTTAGTGACTGTAATACTGGTTCAAAAGACTTAATAGCAGTATTTTTAATCAGAGTACCAGCCTGTGCAAATGTCATCTGTGTTTTTGAGAACTGTGCATCAATCTCATCACCAGCGTTCATTATGGCTGCTACCACAATATCAGAAGTAATTTTACCTCGTGATGCCAGATCTTTAAGTGAATCTTCGGTTTTGTATACACCCTGTGCAAATTTTTCGATTTCTCGGTATGCAATCGGTGCACCCTCACGAATTGACCTTAATTCGTCACCCTGTAATATACCAGAACCAAGTGCTTGCATCAGCTGATACATAGATGAACTCATTTCGGCAGCACTCGCACCACCAATAGCGTAGGCTTCTGACATAATTTCCTGGAAGCGGATTGCATTATCAATGTTATCTTCAAACGCACCACTTGCCAGTGTCATAGATTTGCTCACGTTTGTCATCATATCGGCATAAGCCATACGCACTTTGTTGGCAGAAGCGTACATCTTATCCATTGACTCTTGAGTAGCAGTTGGGTCACCAGTAATATTATTCAGCTTGTTTTCAGCAGAAGTAATAGTATCAGATGTATTTAAAACTGCTTTTGCACCCATAAGACCAAAGTAAGTAGATGCTAAACGTGATATATTTCTACTCAACGCACTAACTGTTGAGTTTGTTTTCTTAAAATTATTATTAACTTTACCAGCTGCTCTGTTAAGTTTTTCAGTGCTACTGGTTGCGTTATTTATTTTATTTGTAAGATTGGTATTAAGATTAGCTTGTTTTCGGAGTTTCCGTTCCAAATCACCGAGTTTATTACCTAATCTTTCAATCTGCTTGACAGCTTGTTTAGTTTCAAGCCTAATACCAGCCTTTAATGTATTTGCCAAGTTATTATTCACCTACCTTTTTCGAGGTTTCTTAACTTTCATTTTCTTTTCTTGTTCTTTTTCAGCATCGGATTTAATCTGAATACAAGCTGTTATGAAAGCCTTTTCTTCCCTCGACATTGTAAGTAGTACGGTAGGTTTCCAGTGGAATTTGTGAAGACAATAATAAGCGATGTTCGACTCAAAATCGCCCTCACTTATTAGTTTTTTGCTTCGTCCACCAGTTCTTCCATACTCATATCATAACCGTTGACTTCCATTACTTTTGCTTTATACTCGATGTATTCACCTGGCTTGAGCATCTTTTTCAGCAGAGCATCAGCACTTTTTACACCGTAAGAGTCCTGGAGTTCAACATCATTCAGATTAGGATAAACAGTACAAGCTACCGCTACTTTTGCAAGGTATTTGTCTGTATCTGTTTCCTGGTTGTACTGACCACGTTTACCAGCGATAGGTACACGCTTTGTACATTCTTTACGAATAGTTTCATCCATATCGGAACTAATTGCTTTCAGTTTCCAAGCAATTGGTTTACCTTTTTCAACAAAACGTTTGGATGCTACATATTCAACAATTTCATTTTCGACGGCATTACCAGCCATAAATGCTTTAAAATCAGACATTATTAAATCCTCCCTATTTAACTGTTGGAGCGTACAAAGTTGTAATTTATACGCTCCTTACATTGTCAATAACTAATTGGTAATTAAACCATACCATCCATAAGATTAAATTCTTCTGGAAGTTCAAATCTTTCTGCTGTGAAGTCGAGTTCTTCTGTCAGTACATCATCGCTATCAGCATCGAAAGCTGTCAGCAGTACGGAATCGATGTTGCAGTCATACAGAATGATTGTCTGTCTACCAATATCGGATGCAGTTACATCTTCGTTTGTGATCTGCATATCGAAGTATACGTCTTCGCCAGTTTCCTGGAAACGATAAGCGAGTTTTCTCCAAATTGATGTATTGAAGTGGAACTGTGCACTACCTGTAATAGATGAACCTGTGGCTTTGTGACCTTTGTTCATTCTACCGAGGATTGGAATTTCTGTTTTGGACTTTTCAAAAGTCACTTCCAGATTGATAGCTGACATAAAGTTGTATCTATTACCATCAATAGTTACATAACATTCAGCCATTTTTGCAGAAACAGCGTTTCTTGCTGCCATTGTCTGTGCCATTTAATAACCCCCTTTACCGATTACTCAATTACAACTGTCATATACAGCTGTGACATAGAGTTTACTACCTGGATTGCATCTGTAATGATTACAGATTTCTTTGTAGCACCCTGTTCAACTGTAACCAGAGCAGAGTCGAAGTTTTCAATAGCTGTGATAGCTTCCAGCTGTTTATGATGAGCCACAATGTCCGCCCACAGACTTACTCTACCACTCTTATTGTTCTGGATTTTACCCATATATTTTGTGCTGAACAGTCTTGCAATATCGTTAGCAATCTGGTCAATAACACGAATTGTCTGGTTGTTCTTGAAGTCTTCACCTTTGTCATCTTTTGTTGTGATAAGTGAGTTAATATCTTCAAGCACTCTGATTTCACCATATACATTATGGAAAGCCAGCTGACCATTTTTGATACATTCTGTCAGTTCAGCGTGTGTTTTATTAGCTACGATGTTGTATTCACCGTTGTACAGCATATTTGTACAAGATGCGTTGATTGCACAACCAGCTTCTGCACCAGCTACCCAAGCTACCAGAGCGTGAGCATCTGCACCCTCGTCAGCAACTGTGGACACAACATTGATAACACCCTCATAGTCTGGTTTAGACTGGTTATATACAACAATCTGACATTTCTTACCAAGTTCATCTCTCCAAGAAGTTACTGCTGTAATGTATGCAGTTACATCACTGGCTTCACCTGTGTAAGCACACAGAACATTGAAAGAGTATGGTTCAAGTGCTGCTACAACATCTGCTACTGACTGTGTTGCATCTACACCAAGGTCATACACATAAACTTTCTGTGCGTTACAGAAAATTTCACGAAGTGGTTTAACCTCTGCGGAGTCATAGGCTTTACCAAGGAGTTCATTACAGTTCTTTACGAAGTCAGCTTTATTAACTTCAATTACAGTACCAACTGCTTTACCAAGTGGGAGTGCAATAGCAACAATACCTCTATCACTGATTGTGGAAGTCACGTTGCTTGCATTTACAAACTGAATGTAAGCACCTGGCAGTACCTTGTTCTGTGTAACGTAAACGCCACCACCTAACATATAATCATTCCTTTCTTACTTAAATGTGGGAAACTTTTGTCCCCTCTAATTCTTCCAGTTTTGGTTCATCATCCATTACTTTCTGTGTTCTAAATCTATAAGTTGCGAAGACTTCCAACACACCGTCTACAATCAACCAACTTATATCTTCACCACGGATTAATGAATTACCAAATGAAAGATATTCGATACACTCCACAAGCTGTTCAGCCATTCTATTGGCATCAGCTTTGGAAGTGTTAGCTTCTGTGTTAAAATAATAAATAACAATCGGCATAGTTCTATCGTATAAAATAGAACTTCTTGACCTTGTTCTTGGAGTGATTAAATCAACCACGAAACAAGGTTTTTTCAATCCCTGTTGAACATTCTCCACATAGTAGTGGTAAGTGTTACCAAAGGTTGTGCCGAGTTGTTTTGTAATTGCATTTAAAAATTCGTTTGTCATATACAACACCACTCAAACCACTTTTCCAACTCTTTGTAGAGAGTCTTTTCAAGATTTACTCGTTCCATATCCAATACCGACTGTTCAACAAAGAAGTGACCGTATACAAAGTAACTACTTGTATCTTTCTGCCACTGTTTTGGATTTGGAACTTTTACACGATTTCTAACTTCATAAGGTCCACCAAATTGGTTAAAGGACATATGACCATAGTTAACCCACCAAGCGTACTCAACTTTGTTGGTAAATGTTACTTCGTAACCACCATTGACTTTTTCCACCTTATATTTAAGGTTTTCGCCATCCCAACCAGCTTTAAGTTCGCCAGTATCAACTGGAGTATTTTTCTTCAACATTCGATGAAGTATTTTTGCAAGTTCTTTGGTTGCTTCCATAACTGTCTGCTCAAACTGGTCGTAGTTTCGCAGTTTATTAGCAAACTCCCAAATAGCTTTGAAATCATACTCAAGTTTCATTAAGCGTGATCCTCGTAAAGTTCCAAAGTAATTTCCTGGTGGTAAGTGTATTTTGGAGTCTGACTTGAACCTTTGTATTTGGTAGTCACACCACGTTGTGTAACTTCAATCACAGAACCAGCTTTTATGTCTAATTCGGGACGAATAAACAACATAATCTTTTCTTCTGTGTTTGGAACACCACCAGCAACTACCACAACACCCTCACCATATCGAGAACCACTGAAAGATACTCGACAAGGTTCATCAACTACAACTGGAACAAGTTCCTGTTTTGTCTGAAAAGTGTTTGGGTCTTTTACATCCTGGTATTCATAGATAGTTGCTCTACCAATCCAAAGCGTAGCCATAGGATTTCTTTCACTCATATCTATCACCATTTCAGTCTGCGATGACGAGTTATCCACTTATCGAAACCACGTTCCAGCTGTTTAACGAAAGAGTTAAATCTACTTTCTACTGTACCGTCTTCCTCTGCGTAAGTGATAGAAGTATCACCCTCTTTGATAGATTTGATTACGAAATCGTAATCGAAACCCTCAAGCTGACCAGAGTTTTTCTTGTAGAACAGATACTCGCTACAAACTCTATCAATTAGACGTGGTTCAACAATTTCTGGGATGGTGTCGATATTGCAATAGTTCAGAACATAGTTAGACATTTTGTTAAGTTCAAAGTCCACCTGTTCATAATCAGCTTCTGTTGGTTCATAACCAAGCTGTTTAAGTCTTTTTACAATATCTTCTCTTTTTACCATTAGATCACCCCATTCAGTAACTCAATTAGCTTTTCCTTATTTCGTGTATTTTTGATAATTCCACCATAACCATTGGCTTTCGCCCATTCACGAATTTCATCGGATGTCATAACATCCAGGTCAAATTCTGGTTTTGGTTTTTCTACTTTTTCAACAGTTTCAACTACTTCCATAGTTTCAACCTGTTCTTCTTCCACCTTATAACCGTGGGTTTTAAACCAATGTATAAGCTGTGGATTTTCTGTTTCACCGACACCATTTACAAAATGTACAGTTGCCCATACACCATTGGCATCTCTAACAGGTGCAAATATTTTCATAATATCCTCCCCCTCAAATAGTTATTACTGTGGTTCGTTAGACATCACAGTTGGCATACTACCCTCAAGAGCATCTGGTGTAATAGTACCAAGATGCACTGTACTGTTTTCTACACTATAAGCGTGTGAACCATCTTTTTCGAGAGCATCCTGGAGTACAGAGCCTTTATGTTCGCCAGTATAATAACCATTTACGGAAAGCATTTCACCAGGAATAGGTTCACCCCAAACCTGTTCATTATATCTAATTTCGTTTGGCATATTATCAGTCCTTTCATTTTGGAGGTTAGGTAAGGACATTTCTGCCCTTACCTATATGGAGAAAAATTACTGAACTTTGATTTTTCTGAATACACCAGCAGCTTTTGTGGATTTCAGAGCACAACCAGCAACCATTTCAACTTCACCTTTTTTAACAGCACCAGCTGTAGAGAAGTCTGGAAGCCAGATTTTTACTGGTGGCTGACCAGCCATAGAAATAGCGTGGAAACCATCCATACCAAATTTAACTGCGTACAGGGATGTTTCACCAGCTTCGTCAATAGCTACGATTGGTTCGTTAGAACCTGGTTTAGCACCGAGGTCAACCAGTGGAATGTTGCCGTAATGTTCAACCTGGTTACCAAATGTGTCTTTTGTTACCTGGTACATACCAGCACGTCTTGCAACTGCACGAAGTTTAGCAATCATTTTTGTGTTGCCCATCAGAGCATCTACACCGTCCATTGTCATCAGCCATTCATCCAGTGCATCAAGGAAAGCAACGTGGTTAGCTGTAACTTTATCGGATGTAGAAAGGTCGATTGCAGTACCATCTGCGTTGTATTCTGTAGAAGAACCAGCAACAGCTACGTCAAGACCATCGAATACCATAGCATCTACGGATGAGTTACCATTGATAATTGTGTCAGAGAACAGTGCGGAAGCAGCTTTAACTTTCTGTGCGGACTGGAGAGCAACTTCGTCAGCAATACCACCCATACCAGCGATGATACGGTCTACTTCAAATGCACCACCGAACACTTTAAGGTCAGTTGTATATCTCTGTTTTTCAACTTCGTGTGGTGTGTATTCAGCGTTCACAGCACGGAAGTCAGCAGTTGGCTGGGACACAAGACGTGTGTAGCCATAAGTCAGAGTAGCACCACCGCCAACTGGTGAAACAACGTCAGCGAATGGAATGTTGTTCATAATAAATGAACTTTTAGCAAATTCGTCAATAATACCAATCTGCAAGTCATCAGTTACATTAAGTTTTGCCTGGGCAAGAGTAACAGCCATAATTGAAAATCTCCTTTAATAGTTATTTTTTAGAATTAATCTGCTGTGCAATCGCTTCAACAAAAGATTTACCTGTTGGAGGATTGCCACCACCGTTTGGTGGATTTTTAGGATGAGTTCCAGCTGGAGCACTTACTGTGTCACCAAACAGGAAACTTGAACCCTCATCTGCTTTGAGTGCTGTAAGCTGTTCTGTAAGACCAGTAGCCACACCATCTGCAAAGCCAATTTTATCCATATCAAGCAGTGCCATAACTGCCTTTACATTTTTTGCTTTGGCATCTCTAACACCACTTTCAATAGCGTGTGTTTTCTGAATCTGCGAAACTTTTGTGTTTAAGTCATTTGTCAGCTGTGTTTTATCAGCTTCCAACTGTTTGATTGTTTCATTAAGAGCGTTTGTATCGCCCACTGATTTTTTCAGAGTTTCAATCTCACCATCTTTGGTTTTAATCAGTCCCTCAAGGTCTGTAACTTTTGTTTTATAAGTTTCAAGTTCGCCCTTGGCTTTACCAATATCAGCGGAGTTCTCGTCCAAAATCTTATCAATCAAATCTTTGTCTTCAATACCTAAACCTTTAAGAAAATCTCTACGCATAATTCAATTCCCCTCTTTCGCTTTTTTATCGTGGTTCGCTCCACAAGAATATAATAAAAATTTACGAGTTATAGTTTCTCGTCATTACGGACAATGTTAAAAGTATGAGTAACCAACCTTTTTGGATTTACCATCGAATGTTATTCTCTGGAACTGTTCCAAGTGGTTTGGCATATATTTACCACGAATTGCATAGCCACCATATTTCTGAAATGGCATCACAACAATGTGCTGATAGCCAACTGTTTTCACTTTATCGTGGGATAAATCAATTCGGATTTTACCAAGTGGTTGATGCGTTCCAAGGTGTGTATGACCACTAATAAAGCAGTCGCAACCATCTACACCATAAGCCCATTTCTCGTCCTTATTCTTGGAACTACCGTGGGTAAGTACCACAGCGTATGTATTTGGATTATTGTTTTTCTGTTTCCCAACAGTTAACTTTATAAAGCAAGCGTTCTCTCTGTATCTGTCCTCGATACGAAGTCGGCAGAATACATCGTAAAGTGGATTAGTTCCCACTTCTTTCACTGCTCTATATTCGTGATTACCAGAACAACCAGCAACGATTTTGTCTGCGATTGGTTCAAGTAACTCATAACAGAGTTCTTTTTGTTCCCTCGGATTAAGAACTTCTTCGTATACATTCGATTTTGAGTTCTTCAAACCCATATTCATAATATCACCAATCAGTACAGCTACACCGTTTGGGTCATTCTTTACTGTTTCAATCCACTGTTTAAAGAGTTCCAAATCGCACTCTTTTGAGCCAAGGTGAACATCACCAAGTGGATAAATATTTAAGTATTCTAAATCGTCAAATTTAGAATGAATTAACTGAAAATCATCTTTCACACTACTTCTCCCCCTTAATAGTGTTTAGTGGAAGTGGGAATGGGGAGGTATTTCCCACCCCCACTTTATATGAGAAAGGTTTTACCCTTAATCAATAATTGGAATTTCAAAACATCGGCAATAAGGATGTATCGGACTGGCTGTAACACCAATCTCAAATGCCGATATTGGAAATGTTAGACCGTGTAATGAACCACAATGTTCACAAGTACGTTCATCTTCACGAGTATAGAAACGATATTTTTTAATACCAAGTTCTTTGAAGATTTCTCGTCTTGCCAGTGAACCTATAGCTGTGGTTTCTGTTACATACAGTTTCCAGAGTAACTTCTCCATACTTTCAAATCGTTCAGCCAGTTCATCAAGAACATCATCGAGTGAACTTCTTTTATGAAGTAAAGTTTTAAAATCGTTACTAATTGTAGCTATCCACTTATCTTGGTAAGCATATAGTCTATCCATCCAAGTCAATTCATCAACACCCCAAGGGGTATTCAGAATATCGTCAATGTCCAAGTCAACACCGAAATATTTAGCTTCGGTTTCAATAATATGCATTAAGTGATTTCTGAAATTATTCTCAAAATCAATGAAAGCATTATCGAATAGACTTGCAATCAGTAAAAACATTACTGTAATTCTTCGTCTGTGGTCTTTTTCACTAACCCACTTTCGTGCTTCGTTATATGTAACAACACCGTCTTTACCATACTTCTGATAGAAAGAGTTATATTCCTTTTCCAAATCAGAAGATATTTCAGACAACATTAGGAGAATGAGTGCGAATGTTTCAACAGCGTGGGAATGTTCTTCTTCCTCCAGCTGTACCAATTCTTCATCGGTGTACATTACTTATCACCACCATTACCCTTATCGTTTGTCTTATTTGCTTTATTAGTTGGCTGACCTTTATTAAGAACTTTCTGTGTAATTTCCATTTCTTCAAGTTCAGCCTGTTTATCTGCTTCCATCTGCTGGAGTTCGTGTTCCACGTTTGTAACCCAAGGATGTCGAGCAAGAATTGTTTTATTAGAAATAATACCAACAGATTTTACGCAGTTATCAATCTTCGCATCTTCGTTGATAAAGATGTCACGATTGAATACAAATTCAACTGGTTCTTCTGTGTAGTCTTTCTTACCTTTGTGGATGAGATACTGGTCAATGAACCATTTCAGTTCTTCAAAACCAGCCTGGAACTCGGTTTCCATAGCATTAACATCCAAGTCAATATCAGTGTACATTGACTCAATGTTCATCTGGTTAGGGTCACCATCCATACGTTCTTCTTTAGCATCGAAACCTCTACCATTTTCCACGATAGCACGTTTCAACTGCATAAGAATTGCCTGGTAGTTCTGTGCGTTTACTTCCACATTCAGTGTTTCAACACCACCCTGTACACCATCAACAGTTGTTACCTTGATAACACCATAAGTTGCAAGGTTCTGTCTAAACTCTGGGATGTTAGTACCATCATAGTTTTTCAGTACCAAGATAGTAGTACGAGGGTCTTCTTCCATATTGTTCTGGAAGTCACTCAATACCTGGTTCAGAGCATCCTGTAGACTCTTAACATTTCGGATAAGTGGTATCTCTTTTGAGTTATACTTAAACGGAATGATTGGAAGTCTATCCCAGTTGTAATCATTACCATCCATATTGATATAGTCGGTATGTGGGTTATCAGCTGGTATCAGTGAACCACCCTGGTAAATAAAGTGTGTGATACCCTGTGTTGTGAACAAATCAACATAGTGTTTCTCTTTCACACCACCTTTACCATCTGCTACTTCTTCCGAGAAGTATCTCATAGCACTTTCCAGTTCAGTGTGACCTTTATCTTTCCAAACTGGACAAATTTCGTATGATGGGAAAACTGCAAACTTAAAATCACCGTTTTCGTTATAGTATGGATAAACCCAAGCTATACCACCCTCAACTGCGTGCTGTGCCAACACACGCAACTGTCTATGCACTCTTTTGTTAAACACCAAACCCAGCTGTTTCAAGTATTCTTCATTTTCAGCTGCTATTGAAATTGGTTTGCCAAGTACATAGTTTGTTTTCTGGTCTACCAGTTTACGGAACTGGTTGTCTACCAATGTATTATTAGGTAAGTTATTCACGGTGGAGAGTGTACCCTGTGCGTTCATAACTTTACGAGTACGATATATTATATCGTGGTCACCATCATAATATTTTTCAGCAAGTAGCTGTTCTTCTCTTAAATCACTATCCAGCCATTTGCGTAATACCATTTCCAAATATTTAATATCCTCATTGGAGTTAGAATTGGATTTTGGTAAGTCTTTCTGTTTAAAAGCATTAAATATTCCCAATTTACATCACTCCTTTCTATTGGAAACTGAATAAAGCACCTCTACCAACTCTGTCATAAATACCAGCCAGACAGTCTTCGGCATCATCGTGTGCCATCTTACCCTCTTTCTGATAACTCATAACATCTGTGTAGAACTCTGCATAATTAACTTCCCAACCTACTGGGAATTTTATATTGTTTTGACACCAAGTAGAAGATGAAAGAATACGAGATTTCTTATTTCTACTCTGTGTAAATAAATCTATATATGTTTTATACCAATGGTATTTTTCTCGTAAGATACGCTCTACTGATCTACCAAAACCTCTACCACCGTTGTTACTTTCGATGTAGGCTTTGTTCACTCGGTGTTTGTACAGGAGTTTGGCAACTTCACCCTCGGTAATTTCCATACCCTCTTTTGTGAAGTACACGTCCAATACATAAGCCTGTTGTCGATACAGAGCGTAGATGATACAGCAGAGGAAGTCATCACCCTGGTCAGCTGTATCTATGTAAGCACAAACTTCTTCAACCACTGACTGACCTTTATCGTCCATTGGCAGTGATTTATATGTCTGAAAGCCAAGGTTGTAAAGTCTACCAACCAAGTCGATTGGGTTCTGGTTGTAGTTGGCTTCAACAATCTCTCTACCCATTGTTTTTTCAATGAGGTCATAAGCTGCTCTATCCAACACACCATCACAGAGCATTGTGCCATCGCTCTGCAAGGCTTTCTTTGTAATCAGTGTTACTGGCATCCCAATACTTTTGTAGTGGTCAATCGCTCTACCACTCAAGTCCTTGGTATTCCAACGTGTTGCGATGATAACCAACTTACCATTCTTCTCAAGACGAGAAAGCATTGTGTTGGTGAACCAAGTCCAGTGATTTTCCAGAACTGTTTCGTTCATCGCTTCGTCAGCGTTCTTAACAATATCGTCAAGAATCATTATTGTCGCACCAAAACCAGTAACAGTACCACCAGGTGAGGTGGCAAGGTATGAAACGTGCTGACCATCCAGTGTCCACAGGTTGGCAGCTGAACTACCTTTTTTAAGACTGGTATTTGGGAATATATCGGAATAAACTACTCGGTCATTACTTGCCTTTCGTTCCTGGATTGCATTACGAACACCACGAGAGAATGTTGTGGAAAGCTGTTCGTTGTAAGAACCAGTAATAATCTTTTCAGATGGATTCTTACCAAATATCCACTGTGCGAACAAACCAGCTGTACGAGATTTACCGTGACGAGGTGGCATATTAATGATGAGAACACGCTTGTCAGTTTCGTAGAAATCCTGGAGTGCTCTGCAAAACTCTTTTAAGTAATCTCGCCCCTCCATATAGAAGTCTGGTGCGAGCAGTTTACAAAACTCCCAAAAGTCACGTCTTGCCAATTCCAAACGAACTTCGTATTGGAAGTCGGCATACTGCTGTGGGGTCATTCCCAATCGTTCCCACGGTTTTAAGTTGTTCATCATTTCCACCTCCCCAAGTGTTTTTAATGTTGTTGGTTTTGGTAATTTGAGTTGGTTTAGTTTGTTAAATACTTAACATAACTTGAAAATTACCAAAAATTTTTTTGTGATAGGGTCCCATCCCAGGACATCTGATTTTCTGGCCCTTTGCCCTCTAACACTCCATAATCGTCCCTAATGCCCTAAATTCCGCCTATAATAGCCTTTTAATCCTTTAATAGTGTTAGTATATTACTAAAAATATAAGGCGTTTAAAAGCTAAATTTAAGGCGTATATAATAGGTTACAAACAGACTACATTATATATCGATAAACATTGATATAATAGGTTTATACTGTTTCTTAATTAGAATAATACAACGATCTATTTTAAAAATTCTTTTAATTTGTCTGTATCCAGGTTAGTTAATACAGTATTAGTATTAACATTTTCTGTTTTCTGGATGTATTCAGCATCCATTTTATTAAGTATATCAATGTATCTTGCTATTGCTGCATCGTCACCAGTTTCCATACATTTCCGTATACGCTGGTTTATAATATCTTTTTTCTTTTGTCTGTCCATAATAACAGTTGTTACAACTTCCTTTTGTATGTGTTCTGTAAGTGTTTTCAAATAGTCTTGTACTGCATCACTATTCAAAACTATATGTGCATTTGTTCTAATTGTTTGATAACTGGAATTTTCACAATTATATATTTTTTTGTATGCTTCAGTTGCATTGTTACATTTTATATATTCATCTGCAAAAGCCTTTTGTTTTGCTGTCAACATCTGTTATCACCTCCAGACTATTAATATATTAAAACAAAATAAAAATAGCTTATAAGCTAAAATAAAGCTATTTAAAGCTATTTATATATATATACTTTTATTCCCTGTTATTTATCTATTATTAGTATGCAAAAAACTATATAAAACTTTACAATCAATTTACAAACGATTTACCAACAAAACATAAAAAAAATAACCTGGAATTAATCCAGGCTATTATATAATTTATTCAATTTTACATCTATGTTATATATTTGTTTATCTAATGTTATCATTTTAGATTGATATGCAGCTTTTTTTATTTTATTGTTTTTGTAGTCTGTTTCAATCGTATATGATAGATCAATGTATTGTTGTTTTAATTCCTCCAGAAATGTGATTTTATCTAATATTTCTGTATCAACTGTATTTTGTTTAAATCTGTTTACACCGTTAAAACCATCATATAAACCAACAACAATTATTATTAATAACCATTTTAATATGATAAACAATATACAACCTATTAATAGTTTAATAAATATCATTTATTATCAACAATATTAATATTGTTTTCCTCCAGTACTGCATTGACTGCATCATAAATATCACTAATATAATCATTATTATCAATGTTTTCCAGGGCATCATTGACAGCATCAATAATATTTTCATCCAGGTTTTCAAAACCGTTATTAATTAAATAAGCATAAGCTGCATATTTTATAATGTCCTCCAGATTATTATATAAATCACGTTCAATGGTGATAAATTCAGCCATTTGACCAGCTTTATATAAATCACTTCCGCAGCCATCCCAGCCAAACTCATTTATAGCATCTTCCACCGCATCAAAGTTATTTACAATAAATTCTTTAATGTCTGAATAATAAATACTTGTGTTATTGTCCGCTATTTCTGTAATAGCATCACAAATATAGTCTGTTTCATTGTGTTCAACTATTTCCCAGCCATAATCACCAACAAATAAATTATTCATTAATTCTTTAACGTTTAACATTTTTAAAACCTCCAGTTAATTTATATTATTTATCTTAATATCATTATAAGATACATTTATATATTTATCAATTAATATGTATCTGTTAAAGATACAATTTTTATATTAATCTGCAAAACGTGCAGCAAAACACCAATAAGTCTTATTTTTTGATATTGTTACATATTCAAACATATTATTAATATCTTTTCTGTTTTTAAATAGTGGTGTAAATTTTTTCTTTATTTTTTCAAATTCTTTTATTGTGTATAATTCATTACCAATTAAAAAATCACCTTTATCAGAATAATATATATTATCATACTCTGGTTTTACTTTAATATATAACATTGTGTTAACCTCCATTAAACTCCATTTTTTAAGCGTAAACAATTTGTGCATTCTGGTTTTGTACAATTCAAACATTTTTGTATATCTTCGTAAGAATCATACATAAAATCAAAATCATTGTTGTTGTCTGCTGCATCCAGATTGATATTATCAATATCAAAAATATTATTGTTTTTCATAGCCTTTAAACCTCCAGTTATTTATAATAAATACCTTTTTTCTGATTATCTATTAAAATATCAATTATATTATCCATTATTATTTTATGAATGTTTTCAACCTCCAGTTGTAACCATTCTTTTTTATTAAATCCAGGTAAATTATAAAATTTACAAAAATCGTTTATATGCCTTTTTGTTGTATCACTGTAACCACTCCACAACCTAATAAATTTACCGTCTTTATTTATACACCGTACAATAGTATTGTACGATCTTAAATAAACAATTCCAGATTGATCTTCTATTACTATTGCTTTACCGTAAAATGATTTTTGACAAGTTGCAGTTAAATTAAAAATATTCTTTGGCATAATTCCGTTATAAGTAAAATTATTAATTTTATACATAGCTTTTAAACCTCCATTTATTAACCTAATAAAAACATAAATATAACAAACAAGTAAAACATACTTGTAAATATTCCAGCTGCAAGTGTGTTATATATGATCCATCCAGGTTTAAAAGCCTTTAATATATAACGTTTACCAAAACATTTTATTTTAATATCCATTTTTAAAACCTCCATATATTTAAAATGATATTTTTATATGTTTTATTTTGTATATTGCGGATAGTCGCAAGGTAGATTTTTCATAAATAAATATAAAAAAGTATCAATCGTTACTGTTGCGGTTATTCCGTGATTACATTCAATTTTTATCAATCCATCGTTTAAATGTGCGTTAAATCTTCTGGGGTCATCTTTTCTCTTAAAATTTTTGATATGCCCATATCTTTCAAGTCTTTCCCAAATAGTCATATATATTATTACATCCTCCGTTTGTGTGTGTGCGTTTGTTTTGGATGTCTATATATTAGCATATTTTTCCAGTTTTGAGAATATCGGAATATTATACAAAAATATCAATTTGTTTTCGTGCATTTTGCTATATAGCTATTTTGCAGCTATTCCAGGATGAAAAACTATTTTATTAATATAATGATATATTACAATTTACATATTTTTACATTTTAGTAATAAAATGCTATTTTTCAATAAAAATGGTAATGTTAATTTTTGACTTTTCAATAACCATTTTCCATTTTTCAATTTGCATTTTGCATTTTTGAATTTGCAATTTGCATTTTGCATTTTCGATTTTGCACTTTGCACTTGTGTCTGGATGCAGATTTGCAAACAAAAAGACAGCCTGGAATTTGCACTCCAGACTGCCTGTTTTGCGATTTGCACTCGCCAATATTTAATTTATTATCTCGTGTACTACTTGGTCTGGGAACAGCCTTACAGCCAATTCTCGTACCAATCTACGCTTGTTATTGCTGATTGTCTGCTGTGAGCAGCCAAACTCCAATGCAATATCCTCTTGCGTTCTATTATCAAAATATCGCATTTCCAATATAGCATAATATGGGTCATCTTTTAATGCATCCATACATTCATCTATAAGGGATATGGCTTGCACAGTGCCTTTTACTGACTCACGCACAGTATGCACAGCAGAGTCCACAGACTCTTGGTCAGTCAAGAACTGTTTCACTACACCAGTGTGGTCTGTGTATTCCACAATACTACCACTCTTGCGTTGCACACCATATCTTTTGATATTTTCAATTTCCTCCATACGCTCACCCACAATACGCTTGAAGTTCCTGTAGTTATACAGCAGCTGTTCTGTTCTCTGATAAGCTGTACGGTTATATCCCACATTGGTCTTTTTAATATCACCAAGTGATTTCTTTTCCAAGTGGTCTATAATACAGTTTGCTATAATCTGGGACAGTTCCAAGATGTCCTGGTTACTAATTTGCATTGGTTTTATCCTCCTTAATAGCTTTCAAGAACTTCGCACGCACATTTAGTAGGTTATACACATAGTCGATATTATCAAATTCTTCATCTCTACGAATACTTTCCAATAGTTCAATGAAGATGAAGTCTTCCACAGATTTCATTTCATCAATGGTCAGTTCAATTTTCACTTAATTCCTCCCCAAAAGCACAAAGGTTTATAATATAAGTTTCTTTTTATATTACGCACGATATATCAACAGATGTGTTACTTTGTAACGCATCCGTTGATATAATATAAAGAATATATATATAATAAGTTATATTATATAAGTTTATAGTGTTACAGTTCTTCAAGTGCTGATTTCATACCAGATATAGCATCGGTCATCGCAGCTACTCGGTGTTCCATACTTGCAATCGTTCTTTTCAAGTCATCATAGCTGGTTGCTATGTAATATCCCTTGTGACAGGAACAGATTGGGTAACCCTCACATCTCAACTCGTTAACTAACTCTCTCACAGTCGGTGTTGCAATACCAAGTGCTTCTGAAATCTGTGTTGATTTGACAGGAAACTGTGACTCACGCAAAATCTCATAAAGTTCGTACATAATATTAACCTCACTTCAATCTGATAATTCTACAACATTCATTTTCTTTTCTTGTCGGTACAGTCTTCAACTGTGGGTACATCCGCATTATCTGTCTGACAAATGGTATTTTGGAGAGAGGGGAGTATCCGTTTGAGATACTCCATCTCCAATATATCTCGTGAAGATACGAAGTTGACATACCTAACCAGTCCTCCCAGAAACTTGCATCGTTAAATTCCAATACACTTTCATCGGTTGGTGTCAACTGAACCGCTTCGTTCACACTATATCCCTTTCGCAGTCTACTTCTAATAGTTGCTACAGGAATACCACTCATCTCGGATAATTCATTTGTACTACACAATCTACCTTTGTATTCGTACATATTCATACCCTTACAGTCCTGGTTTCCAGATCTCAAACAGCAGATGTACTATCAGTGCAATACTGTTACAAGCAACTGCGAATGAGAGCGATTTTAAGGCACTTTCCAAGCGTTCTATTTTTTTAGGGATAACTACTTCCCTTGTGGCAGAAAAGCTGTTGCAAGAGCGATTTGCACCCTTTGGTACACCATCACAAGCATCTGTCCAATAGTTAGCACATTCGTTACAATCTACTGTGTAGAAATCATCAAAAATCTTATTATCTGACATTAGTAATCAACTCCTATTTTGTAGTTACTACATTTGCACCCTGTACAGTAACCCAACCGTGTTTGAGTCTTGCTTCCATTTCCATCTTTTCAAGAAGTTCTGGAGTGATAGACTTACTGATAATTGCATTTGCATTTGCTTCTGCCTGTGCTGCAATCTCAATGGCTTTTGCATTTGCTTCTGCTTCCATCAGTTTAGTTTCGTTCTGTACTTTAATAGTTTCCTGTTCAGCTTCTGCTTGCTGTTTCTTCTGCATAGCTTTTACACGTTCATCAATAGTCTGCTGAAGCTGTGCATCTGGGTGTACGTCTACGATTGAAGCATCGAGAATCATAATACCAAACTGTCTATGCAGTTCTTCATTAAGGTAATTAGTGATCTTGGTATTGATTTCGTTTCTATTACCAGAGTAAATATCCATCATAGTGTAGTTGGTAGTAATTTCAGAAATCTTTGCTTTCAGAATAGTGCGAACTCGTGTGTCCACAATATCCTCACCACTCATACCTTTGAAGTTTTTGAATACACCTACCACATTATCTACATCATATCTGTAGGACATCTGGAAACTAATATCAATGTTGGCATTGTCAGCTGTAGCAACTGCGAAACTATCATCACCTCTGCTACCATCACGTTCATCTTTGGTCAGTACAATCTGTTCATTACCAATAGTGAACTCTTTAACTTTTTTAGTTGGTGCTACAATGTGCCAACCCTGTGTGAGAACTTCATCCTCTACACCACCAGACATATTATAAACAACACCAACATAACCAGTTGGAATACGTTCAATGCAAATAATAGTACCAAACAGACCAATAACCAGAATAAGTGCAGCAAGCACACTACCAATAAAACCATATTTCTTCATTATTTCTCTTTCTCCCCAAGTTCTTCTTCTGTAAAATCTTTTGTTAAAATGTTTTCGGTATCTTCAATGAGATGACTGAACTTACGTCCGATTGCTATGAAAATACCTCTTAATGCGAACCATAAGATTACTGTTCCAATCAGAACCAGTAACCAAAAGAATACATTCATATCACATCACTCCTCTGACAGTTCTTTAACCTTGTTTAGATACCAAATTGCTTTATCAATGTCTTCTATACCATTCTTGTGGTCTGCTCTCCATACATACTTGAAAGCATTACAGATACAGAAGTGTTTAACTGATTCTTTACCAAATGCTGATACCATAGCATCAATACATTCAATACCACCCTGGTTGTAATGTGATGGATGGTCTACGTTATCTGTTACTGGTGTTTCAGTTGGTTCTGGAATACAGTATGGACTTTCCCAAAGGTGTGGACGAGTGTTGTATTCACTTGAACCAATCCGAGCAGTACCTCGACAACTCCTACAAGGTTCTTCACACGCACTTTTGTTATCGTACTTACAGTTATCACAGTCCTTTTTTATGTGATTGTTTACACCATAATACATACAAGCATCGCAAGTCGGGTGTTCCTTATCTAAATGTTCGTAAATACAAGTTTTACATTTACCATCAGTTCTTTTAACAGCCATTACATAACACCCCACAATCCAAGTACCCATCTTACTGACCAAGTACAGAGTCCAAGGGTAAATGCTATAAATGCGATTAACCAAAGCAGTGCCAGAAACTCTGTAATATTATCTGTATATTTATTCAGTTTTTTGTAAAACCAATTAATCATTGTCATCATCCTCCCATATCACTACTTCACCTTTTTTCAAAGATGCTTTTAAATCTATCAATCTCTGATTAGATGAACCTCTGAACTGTAGTGTCAAATCACGTTTGTCTTCTTCGTATCTACCATCCACAAGCACATCTACATAAGGACTTAAAGCAAGTAACCAATGTTCTGGTATTTCTTCGTATCTGTAACCTGTATACAGCCAAAATCTCTTATTACTGTACAACCTGGTATACAGCATAAAGTTGATTACACTTTCAAGCTGCAAGAGTGGTTCACCACCGCTGATAGTTATATCATTCGTGCTGTTAAGGAACTGTTTTACCAGTTCCTTTTCAGCTATTTCTGTACCACCACCTGTGTTCCAAGTTTCTGGATTGTGGCAACCTTTACAGTAATGTGTGCAACCTTGAACAAATAAGACATCTCGTATACCAATACCATTGACTACCGAGTTCATTATAGTTCCAGCTATTTTCATTAATTACACCTCTTTGTATGGTTTAAAGCGTCTTTCCAGTGCCCACCGTTCTGTAACACCATTTGTCAGTTTAGGCATTTCATCGTCACCTACACAAACAGTTAATACTTCACCTTTTTTAAAACCCTCGTGGTTTTCAAGCATCACAACTCTGTCACCAACGTTATACTTATATGGTTTATCCTCTACAGCTTTGTCTGGGAAAACGATTTTGTATGCTGCGATGATTTCATCATCTGTCATATCGTAAGTACCATCTGGTTTTGTCTTTTTGAAATTTGTTCCTCGACCGCATCTACAAATCTCACCCTCCAGTGGACAACCAGTTAAAGAACACAGATTATTGTGACAGTGGTCAAGAAGTTCATCTCTCATCTTCTCAACATCAACACTTGGTTCATCAGTCGGTGGGGTAGTTGTTACAATCTCAACTGGATGACCGAGAAGTTCTTCAATTTCTTCAAGTGTGAGTGATTTTTTCTCTTTACGTTCCCACAGGAGTTCTCTACCATCTGTTGAAAGTTTATGAGCACGTCTATTAGTAGTGCGACTATAAACTTTAATAACTTTATTTACAGTTGAACCAAAAGCTGAAGTATAAGTTAAATCGTCAGCATCAATAGTTTCAAGGTCACGCCACATATCTGTACCACTTAAACACAGTTTATAGCTTTTATTATAAGTAACCATCGCCAGTGAGCGTTTACCAAGTTCTTCAACCTCACAAACCATACCAGCTTTCAAATCTTCTCTTTTAAATGTTTTATGTGTCATTTTCATTTACCTCCCAAAATGACTGTTTGTTAAATTTTGTGATTACATTATATACCCATAGGGGTATCAATTACCATTCGCAAAATACACAAAATTTATATGAAAACTTGGATTAAATTTAGTTAAGATGTAGAACCCTTGACTTAATCTCTTTGGTTTTACCCTCATTCCAGAAGTTTTCCCCTAAATAACCACAAGTTCTACGAGTAACATTCATCTTATCTTTATCTGTATTGTGACACTGTGGACATTCCCACTGGTTCTCATCATTGATAATGATCTCACCATCAAAACCACAAACGTGGCAGTAGTCAGATTTAGTGTTGAACTCTGCATACTGGATATTGTCATAGATGAATTTAACCAGTTCTTCCAGTGCTTTAAGGTTCTTACCCACATTTGGAATTTCAATATAAGAGATGCAACCACCAGTTGAGATTGACTGGAACTGACTTTCAAATCTGAATTTATCAAATGCACTCAATTCTTCTCGTACATCAACGTGGTATGAGTTTGTGTAGTAACCTTTGTCAGTAATATCTGGAATATCACCAAATTTTGCTCTGTCGATTTCTGCAAATCTGTAGCACAGACTTTCAGCTGGAGTACCATACAGTGCAAAACCAATGTTTGTTTTCTTCTTCCAAGTGTCACAAGCTACTTTCAGTCTTGTCATCAGCTGGAGTGCGAAGTCTTTACCCTCATCTTCTGTGTGAGAATGACCTGTAACCAATTTTGTGACCTCATACAGACCGATATAACCAAGAGAGATAGAACTATAGCCACCATACAGAAGTGGTTCTATTGACGTATTTTTAGGCAATCTGGCTATTGCTCCGTGCTGCCAATGAAGTGGTGATACATCGGTTGTCACCTGTTTAAGTGCTTCGTGTCTACACATCAGTGCTTCATAGCAAAGTTCAAGTCTTTCATCAAGCAGTTTCCAGAACTTCTGTCTATCATTACCGCTGATAAGACCTATCTGTGGAAGATTGATAGATACTACACCCTGGTTAAATCTACCCTCAAATTTGTACTCATCGTTTTCATCAACCCAAGGTGCAAGGAAACTTCTGCAACCCATTGGTGAGAATACATTACCCTGGTAGTTTTCTTTCATCTTTTTAGCTGAAATATAGTCTGGGTACATTCGTTTAGCTGAACATTTAACAGCCAGCTTTGTGAGATAATCGTACTTACCACCACTCAAATTGTTGTGTTCGTGGAGAACATAAACCAGTTTTGGAAATGCTGGAGTGATATAAACACCTTTTTCGTTTTTGATACCAAGTAAACGCTGATTAAGGATTTCTTCAATAATCATCGCATTTTCTTCTGCATACTCGTCTTTCTCGTCAAGGTTAAGGAACAGTGTTACGAATGGACTCTGACCATTTGTAGTCATCAGTGTGTTAATCTGATACTGAATTGTCTGTACACCAGCCTGGAGTTCATCTTTTACAAGTGCATCCACAAGACTCTGTTTGGTTTTCCAATCGTAGTTCTGGTGAACATCGCATACTTTACGGATGATTTTTTCTCTACTCTTACGCAGATATTTACCAAGGTGTTTAACATCTACAGACTGACCACCGTACTGATTGGATGCAATACAAGCGATAATCTGTGTCATAATTGTACAAGCTGTTCTGAATGAATGTGGACTTTCAATCATCTTACCATTGATAACTGTACCATTGTCCAACATATCTCCAATGTTGATAAGGCAGCAGTTAAAGATTGGCTGAATAAAGTAGTCCATATCGTGGAAATGGAGTATACCATCCTCGTGTGCTTTCACAATCTTTTCTGGGAGCAGAAGTCTTTTACTAATATCTCTACTTACTTCACCAGCAATATAGTCACGCTGTGTAGATGCAATCTTGGTATTCTTATTGGAGTTTTCTTCTGCAAGGTCTTTATTCTCATTACGGATAAGTGTGAGAATACTTTCATCCGTTGTGTTGGACTGTCTAACCAGTGCTCTTTTATATCGATATGTAATATATCTCTTTGCGAGTTCGTAATAACCGTATTCCATCATCTTGGACTCAATAATGTCCTGGATTTCCTCTACATACAGTTCTCTATTACAATTAAGTTCTACAACCTTGAGTATTCTATCAATGTGGTAATCATCAATTTTCTCAATACCATCCACTTCTGTATTGGCTTTCTGAATAGCTTCGATTACTTTGTTACGGTCATACTCTACAATTCTTCCATCTCGTTTTATTACCATCATATAATTACTCCTTTCCAGTTGAGCCTATTCCACCTCTGTCAGCATTTCCAAGATGCTCTACAGTGGTGAATGTGCAACTGTCCATCTTTTTCTGGATTCTGAACTGACAAATTCTTGTGTTCTTTGGAATAACCACACTTCTTGTAGCAAGTGCTGGGAAGTGCCAAATATCGTTATCACCACAGTATGAATTGTCAATCAGTCCAACGTGGTTTGCCTGTAAAATACCCCAGTTCTTAAATGTGGAACTGCGTGGAATTACAAGTGCTTCATAACCCTTTGGTAACTGCATTGATACACCAAGTGAAATAAGTTTGAACTGACCTGGTGTAAGTTTGGTTTCTTCTGCTACACGCAGATCGCACCAGTCACCCTGGTCAATCATTTCCAAAGGTTCAATATCAGAGTGGTACTTTACTTTAATGTTCATTGTATTTTCTCCATTTCAATCTAATTGTTCTTAATATTTTTGATACTCTTTGCTGTGAAAGACCGATTACTTTTCCAATTTGAGTGGTAGTCATACCCTGTTTACGCATCTCAAAAATTTTACATTCTCGTTCATTTAAGGTATCTATAAAAGCTGATATGTTGGTAAACTCCATAATATCGAGGTCATTTTCACCCTCAATCACATCAGACATTGTTACTGTATCTTCGTCTGTATCGTATTCATAATCAAGTGAATACACTCCATTGTGTTTCTTTCGATTACGAATTTCCTGTACAATCTGTGCCGAGATACAGCTACTTGCGTATGTTGAGAACTGTGCTTTACTTTCATCAAAATTTTCAGCAGCCATACACAATCCCAACATACCAGCTTGTATAATATCGTCATCCCCTCGGAGAGATGGATGATATTTATTAATGACGAAGTATACCAAGTTCATATTTTCGTTAATTAACTTCTGTTTCACTTATGTACACTCTCACTTTCTTCTTATCCATCTCAACAATCTTCACCACCAAACCCAAGTGTTTCTTCATCTGTTTCTGGAACTCAATAGCTGAAATAGCCTGTAAGTTGTTACCCAAACAGAATGTGTTATATTTCTGATAAACCGCTTTAATTGGTTCGTGTAAGTAATCACTTTCATCCAATTCAGAGAAAAATTCCAAGATTGGATTATTGGAAACTTCGTATTCTTCAAGATTTTTAGTAACTCTATCAGAATGAGCAAAGTCTTGGTCAGCCAGTACCTCTTTCAGTGCTGGAATTGCTTTCGCAATCAAGGCTTCCATAACACTTTCATCTCTCAATTTGTATTTGATAAATGGGTCATAGTCACCAGCTGTTTTGGAGAACACAGCATCGAATGGGATAATTACCAATCTATCAAGGATAGCTGCGGAGTCTTTACCTCTACCAATTCTCGGTAATGAGTTGGCAGAGAAGAAGAATTTTGCAAAACTACGAAGTTTATAAGGGTCTTTACCTTTACGCTCAACTGTTACCACATCACCAGATACAACTTTTTTGAAGATACTTGCATTGGAAATCCATTCATCGGCAATATCATCACCAATGTTTGCAAGTTTACCTGTTAATTCTGCCGTTCTAAATCTGTCACCTATTTCTGCAAGGTCGAGGTTTGCGATGTTTTCCTCGCCAAGCAGAGTTGATACCATATCCAAGAATGTAGATTTTCCATTTCTCTTTTCTCCCAATAAAAACATTGATTTACGAAGTTCGTTTCTTCTGTAGCAGCTGTAACCAACAGCCTGGTAGAGCAGTTTCTCAACCACATCGTCATTACAAGCCAGTTTTCTAATTGTGTTATCCAGTAACTGACTGGTAGCAGTTGGATTGTAGTTATGTGGGATTTTGTTTGTGATTACATACTCTGCACTGAAATCCATAAGTTCATCAGTCACAATGTCCAATACACCATTCTTAAAAGCTATCAAGTTCGCATCTGCAACTTTGGACTCTTTCTTGATTAAGAGATTGAGATAAGACAAAACTTCTTTTCTCTTACTCTGACTCAAACTTGGAATGTGTTCGATCATCGCTGACTCAATGTACTCATCTCCACTCTCGTAAATACCATCACGATAGATGTAAAGTTTACCGTTCATTTTGATGATGTTATTTGCTCTCATCAAGTAGTTAGCAAACTTATCAAACAGGAAACTACCTCTACTATTGAAGAACACTGGTTTATTGAAAGCACCATCACGAAGTACCACTTTCAATTCGTCCTCTGAAAGAGGGTCTTTGAGAATGAAATCGTTGATAATACCAATAGTTTCTCTACATTCCTCAACAGTAAATTCATTCTGTTGGAGTGGGAGAATGTATGAGAACAATGCGTTATTTCTTCCATCACCCTCACACAGACTCAATACGTTTACATTGGTTTTAATTGGATTCAGATATTTTGGAAGTATCTGATAATCGTGTGTATCGTAAATTACTTCACGCTCTTTACCATTACTTTTAAGAACTTCATAACTTGCTTTACCACCGCCTTTAATATCCGCTGTCAAACCAATAGCCAGTTTACAGTGTGTTCTGTTGGTCATTGGAACATCGGTCTTAAACAGGAAGTGACAACCACGAGATGTAGCAATTACTTTACATTTAAGATGCAAAGATTGTACAATCTTGAGTAAGATTTTTGACTGTTCTTCATCATCTATATCAACCAGGACAGTATCGCTTGAAAGTATTCCAGCATATTCTGTAAACTTCTGTGCCTGTTCCAAGGTTAATAAGTCTTTGCTTGTTTTATCTTTGAAAGGCATTGTAGCCTTTTTATCGGAAGTTGGAACATAGCCAACATAAAGTTCCATAATATTCACTCACTTTCAACTATTTTTCATACTGCATTAAATAAACTTCAATCTGCATTTCACACTTGGAACAAGTCATTGAAGTATTTACGATATGAAACCCTTTCTCAATATACCTGGCAAGTTCAAGTACAATTTCATCATTATCCCAATTTATAAAGTTAAGTGTAATTTCTTTATTTTTCATCTATACAAATCTCCTTAAAATATGGAAGTGTTTCACACCACTTGCAGAACTCAA
>JAEIGA010000765.1_pt1 | contig 47832 bp, 37 predicted proteins | sample 9270691 | NCBI WGS metagenome assembly JAEIGA01 (sample SAMN17057246, study PRJNA624740) | gut metagenome | biome: biome; isolation source: fecal sample | host: Bos grunniens | place: China: Xizang | collected 2019
ATACACTTGTGAACGTGAATCCAACTTTGTGATGGTATTCTCTGCCCAACCGAAGATCCAGTCGGTAGTCCACTTGAAGTCCTTAGTCTTAATGTTTACAGTTGAGATAGTAAACTCGCAACCTGTTGACTCCATGGTAGCATCATTCGCCAACTTGGTGGTAACACCACCCACACCCATGGTTTGAGTATAACCAATCAAGTCAAAGTTGTTACGGCGATACCAGTCGAACTCTACGTTAATACGGTTGTCCACAAAACCGAGCGCCAAACCAATATTGAGCTCATGTTTCTTCTCGTAGGTCAGCTCAGAGTTTTCCAATGCTGCAAGGATAATAGCAGACTCATTTGCAGATGTACTTGGACGCCATGGGGTGAATGAGTTGAATACTGCCAACGAGTTGCTTGCAGGACCACGGTCAGCGGTCAAGGAGTAACTAGCCTTCAAACTAGCATATGTCCAAGCCTTGCCAAATGTAGGCGCCCACCAATTTTCCTCATGCGCATTCCACGAACCAGATACGTTCCATGTAGGCAACCAGCGCGCTTGGCGGCTCTTACCCAACATATTCGAACCTTCATAACGAAGCGTTCCGTTGATGGTATAACGTCCTTTGTATGAATAAGTTGCCATTCCGAAGAATGCAAGGTTACGCAGGTATTGGAAACTATTAGAGTAGTAGTCTGTACCTTCTTCTTGACTTTGCTTGAAGAGGCGATAATCAACATATGGAATACCACCGTTGTTGTATTGATAACCCCAACCACGGAACCATATCGCTTGACGGTCAGTAGAGTTCAACTCAGAACCGGCAAACAAATTGAGAATATGATCGCCATTTTTGCCCATGTCAGTATTGTATGTAACTGTAGCACGGAGGTCAGTGGAAGTCAATGAGTATTCAGTCAAGTCATAGATACCACCCTTTGGCAATACGGTCTCAGGCAATGCCAATGGATTGTCAGGATCTGAATAGAGATATGGGTTGGAGTCGCGAATAGTAGCATCCTCTGGATCGATACCTGCGCGGTATGCACGCGCTTGGTTGCTATCGTCCTTAATATTGTGCTCTTGGCGACTTGAATAGTAGCGAATAGCTGCCAATGCTGCAATCTCAAGACCGCGAACTGGCTTCCAGTTGATATCACCTTGGAACTTGAGGTCAGTTACCTTGATATCAATGTAGTTATTTTCCAACTCATCGTTGATATTAAAATCGCAATAGTTACGACGATAAGTCTCTTCAGGATCCATTGCGCGAGAAGTATTCATCGCATATGAGAATGGGTTGATATCAAACTCACGGCTCACAGTACCATTGATAGGATCTGTACTTGCAGAGATAGTACCAGGAGCTTGTTGCTTACGATAACTACCCATAGTAGCAATACCTACTGTCAACTTTTGCTTGCTTGTAGAAGGCAATACATCATAACTTGCGTTCATCATACCTGTAAAACGACTCACCTCGCTGGCTTTATACCAACCTGGGTCTTGCATTGCAGAGAGAGATGCATATACACGCGCACGCTCAGTACCAGTAGAGAAAGATACAGAGTGATTGTGCATCGCAGTCTGATTGAAGAGCTCAGCAAACCAGTCAGTATTACGGAACTCCGCAGCACGGAGATAAGCATTTTTAGCCTCTTGAGTATTAGGCAAGCCTGCATTGCCACCCTTAGCAGCGTCAATCAATGCATACATACGACCATACACACCCGAGTTCTTAGCTGCATACAAAGATGAATATTCGAGCCAACCTTTGCGCTCAAACTCTTGGTAGATACCCATTTGCTCTTGTGAGTTACAGATGTTGTAATCATCATATGAAGGAACCATACGATAGGTAACCTCACCAGTATAGTTAAGTTTAGATTGACCTGCTTTACCTTTCTTGGTGGTCACAACGATGACACCCGCCATAGCGCGTGCACCATAGATAGAAGTAGCAGAACCATCCTTCAAGATTTGGAAGCTCTCAATATCTTCAGCGTTGATACCAGAAATTGCACTAGCAATCAAAGTAGTAGCATCACCAGAAGAGAGGTCATCAGCATCCATCTCCACAGCATCCTCCAAGATGACACCGTCCACAACCCAGAGTGGCTTGCTGGCACCATAAATAGATGTAGCACCACGCACGCGAATCTTAGGAGCTGTACCGAAAGTACCACTCACGTTTTGCACGCTCACACCAGCTGCACGACCTTCCAAGCTACGGCTCACATCAGCCACACCAGAAAGCATGGTTTCATCCGCCTCCAACTTGGTAGCAGCACCCGTAAACAAGCGCTTATCTTGCTTCACCATACCAGTAACAACCACCTCTTCGAGTTGCTCAGCATCACTCTGAAGTGTCACGTTAATCTCTGGTTTAACTGGAGTAGTAACGGTTTTGTAACCCACATAAGAGATCACAATGTTCTTTACACCCGCAGGAACTGTGAGTTCAAAGAAACCATCAAAATCAGTCACAGTACCTACTGTTGTTCCTTCTGCCACAACGCTGGCACCAATAGCACCTACGCCTGTGTCTTCGAACACAGTACCAACAACTTTTGTTTGCGCTGCTGCACAAAGCGCAAAAGTCATTGCCATTAATAAACAGTAAATCTTTTTCATTATATTTATATTTTATAAAATGCAGTTTAAGTCGTCTTTTTACCTACTTCCTGTACAAATTTCGTACTAATTAGGTATAAAAACGAAAAAAATCGCGCAAAGTTACAACTTTTTTTCGAATTATGCAAATATTTTTATCTTTTTTTTCGTAGTACCACTTTTAGCCATACACAAAAAGCTCCATAAACAAGGAATATATCCTCGAATCATTAAGCTTCCTGAACCGATAGACCGAATACCACAAGGATACCCCCCAATCGGTAAGCGACCACCAAAACCGACACTTGAAATTACTAAACTTGCGCCATTGGCGCTCTCTTGAGCAAAGCCGTTGTACACGCTTGTAATGGAACCTATATTGGAACCCTGAACTGCAACCGGTATAGCCTTTGGCGGGCTCTTGGTTGAGGCGTCAACAACTTTACCATCAATCGTTTGGGGCCTTGCCCAAACGCCGCTGATACACATTGTGCATACAGTCAGCAGAAGCAACAATCTCTTCATACTTTGATAAATTTGTTAATTAATAAATAAAATTGGTTACAATGCAACACCTTCACTAAGATGTCACTTTAGTACCCTATCCATAGTCAGCTCTGTTACATTCCTCGTTTCTAAACGAAAAAATATAACACAAAACGGTTCGTTTTATGCTACACACAGATATTCTTCAGTACTAATACGCCGCAAAGGTACTGCTTTTTTTTCAATCTCGCAAGTTTTTTAACAAAAAACACTTTTTTCTATGTTATACACCTTAAAGTAAAACGCGCGCACACGCGCACGGAGATCACCAAACGAGTAAAGATAACTTACACATTATCACATAAAGGCCAGAAAGTAATAGCACATGTACAACGAACCATTCTTCAATCACAAGCAGTAACAACAACATTTTTGCACCACTTTTCCCCACTACTAATAATAAACATTATAACAAACTGATTTTTTGCACATTAGATTGTTGATAACTTTTTGAAAAACATACTGAAAAACACACTGAAAATTTTTTTGTGGGGAAAAGTGGGGAAATATCAAATATTTTTTGTAACTTTGCAGCGGAATTCAGGAAATTATGAATTTTGAATTATGAATTTTGAATTATGAACACATTTATTGGAAATATCGAAGCACGTCTGGACGGCAAAGGCCGCGTGTTTGTCCCAGCTAACTATCGAAAGATACTTGCAGAGATGGGCTCTACGCATATCGTCATGCGAAGAGATACCGACAACGAGTGTGTAATCTTCTACCCTGAGCACGTTTGGCACGCTAAAGTGAGCCAACTACGCAATGCATTGGACGAATGGGATCCAGAAGATCAAATGATACTGATGCAATTTATGTCTGAAGCCGAAATGCTTGACATGGATAGCCAAGGACGTGTATTACTACAGAAGAAAAACCTTGAGATGATTGGTGCACAGCAAGATATACTATTTGTGGGTATGTTAGACCGCTTCGCTATTTGGAACCCAACCATCTTCAACGAAAAGCAAATGCCACAAAAAGACTTGGCAGAGCGCATAAGAAACCGTATGAAATCCCAGCCTAAACTATAACATTAAACCTAACAACACTATGAATGAGATTTATCACATTCCCGCTATGCTGAGAGAAACAATCCATGGGTTGAATCTGCAACCCAATGGATTGTATGTGGATGTCACTTTTGGAGGTGGCGGACACTCAAGAGCAATACTGGAGAAATTGTGCAGCAGTGGTGTAGAATTGTGTAATGGAAAACTGTATTCCTTCGATCAAGATTTGGATGCACTGAAGAATGCAGAACAATCTGGTATGACAAACAACGAGCAATGGCAGTTTGTACATAGTAATTTCCGCTACCTACGCAACTTCATGGACTACTATGATGTAAAGCAAATTGACGGCCTATTAGCAGACCTAGGAGTATCATTCCACCATTTTGACTGCCCTGAACGCGGATTTAGTTTCCGTTTCTCCGCTCCATTGGATATGCGTATGAATCAAACAGGAGGTAAAACTGCAGCCGATATACTCAATACGTATAGTGAAGAAGAACTCGCACGCGTATTGTATATATATGGAGAGATGAACAACTCGCGCCAAATCGCTAAACGCATTGTGAAAGCGCGCCAACAAAAACCATTAGAAAGAACCGAAGAACTAATAGCAACGGTAATAGGAAAACTACCTACTCCCACCACTCTAAAGGGTACGGAGATTCAAGGAATAGAATTGGACGTACCTGCGGGCGCAAAAAAAGATTTGGCAAAAGCATTTCAAGCACTACGCATAGAAGTCAATGACGAGATGGGCGCACTGCGGGAAATGCTATTGGCAGCCAAAGATCTGCTTAAACCAGGTGGTAGAATAGCGATTTTGACCTATCACTCGCTAGAAGATCGAATCGTAAAGAATTTCCTACGTTCTGGCAACTTGGAAGGAAAAATCGAAAAGGACTTCTACGGCAACATACTCAGCCCATTCAAAGTAATTGAAAAAGGTTTAACCGCTAGCACAGCAGAAGTAGAGGAGAACCCAAGAGCTCGAAGTGCAAAATTACGTGTAGCAGAGAAGTTAGGTTAAGAATATTGACAATCGAATTTGAATAGTAAAAATCGAATATAACTATGCTAAAATTTACAAAGGAATTATTGAGCGGCGACATTTTAGCTAAAGAGTGGTTCAAAAAACAATATCGCTTAGTATTACTTATCTGCGGTTTGTTATTCGTGTATATTTACTTTGGTTATCAATCAGAAAGACAACTACAAAAACTACATCTACTAAAGAAAACACTACAAGACGCATACTTCACAGAACAAACCATCAGCGCGCAGATGATGAGTCAAACTCGCCAATCATCCGTAGCAAAAATGCTAGAAGAACGCGGAAGCAAAGTGACCGAAAGCCATCGATCTGCCATACGAATAGAATAAAACATCAAACCTAAACACAAACAATAAACTATGAGTGAAAACATAAAAAATACCATCATTATCTTCGCCGTTATCTTCATTCTAATATCGGTGGGGTTTGGTGTGGTAGTGAGCAAAATTATTTACATTCAAACGGTAGAACGTGAAGCATGGGAAAAACATAGTGGTGAAAACCGAACCAATAACATAAGACCCATCATAGCTCGACGTGGCAACATCTACGATGCCAACAATCGTTTATTAGCAAGCAGCATTCCACAATACAACATTTATATGGATACGCGCGTAGAAGCACTCCATCAAGAAAATGGCGCACTCTTTTGGGAGTATGTGGATTCCATTGCAAATGGTTTGAGTAGTATCATTGGTGATAAGACAACAAGTGAATACCGCCAGAAAATCATCACTGCTTATAGAGGCCGGAGTGTAAAAGAACGAGATATCCGACTAACACTCACCAAAGTAAGTTATACTCAAAAGAAAAAAATCGAACAATTACCATTGGTCTACCGAGGCTACTACAAAAGCGGCATATACTTCCGAGACGTCAACCAACGTTCAAAACCTTTTGGCAGTTTAGGTAGTCGCACTATCGGCGGTATCTACGGAGATAACGGCCATGGCAATGCTGGCATTGAAAAACGCTTTGATCAATACTTGTGCGGTAACAATGGAGAGGAGCAATTGGAGCATGTGGCAGGTAGATGGCAATATGTTCCTATTCGCGAAGCAAAAAGTGGTGCCGATATTTACACAACATTGGACGCCAACCTCATGGATATTTGCGAAAGTAGTCTACGCAAACAAATCACTAGGAATCAAGCAGATTGGGGTTGTGTGATACTAATGGAAGTAGCTACTGGAGAAATAAAAGCTATGTGCAACTTAGATCTCAGTTCAAGAGATGGCAATTACTACGAATCGGTAAACCACGCAGTAATACGCGTAGAACCAGGTTCTACGTTTAAGACCATATCTCTAATGGCAGCGCTAGATGACGGCAAAGTAGAAATATGTGATAGCATAGAAGTGTGGAAAAATGGTTGGAAATACTATGGGTCAAACCACCGAGATGCCCATCCTGCCGATACCATCTATAGCATCAAACAGGCATTGGCTGTGAGTAGTAATATCGCATTGGCACAAATCGTAACAGAGAGTTATAATGGTAGTGCAAAGAAATTTGTCAAGAAACTCAACAACATGGGACTGACCGATAGCGTTGATTACATCATTCCAGGTGCACAACAAGCATTGATAGCAATACCGAATGACACAGTGACTATTTCAAAAATGGCATATGGATACTCCGTAGAACTTAGTCCACTGCAAATGCTCATGTTTTACAATGGCATCGCTAACAATGGAAAAATGATTACTCCTGTATTAGTAAAAAAAATCTGTCAAGGTGATAAAATAGTTGAATCCTTCGAAACTGAAGTGATAAATAACCATCTATGTAATTCTGCCACACTACGTGATATCAAGGAATGTTTGCACGCTGTAGTATGGGATAATGATTTGGGTACAGCATCCGTCAATCCATGGGGCATGCGTAAAGCGCAAAGCAAACTAGTGAGCATAGCTGGAAAAACTGGAACTGCCCAAATTAAAGGCAGCAATGGATATAGTAGCAGCCGTCATCGTATGTCATTCGTAGGTTACTTCCCAGAGGAGAATCCACAATACAGTTGCATCTGCGTTATCCACGGTCCACGCAACAACGGCTACTACGATGCAGGTATGGACTGCGGTAGCGTAGTACGTAACATCGCAGAAAAAACAATGGCATACACCAACGAGTATATCATTAAAGATGGTAAACTAATTTTTGCACAAAAATAGACAAACTTCACCAATAATACAAAAAACAATGCAACTCACGGATTTATTAAAAGATATAACAATCCTCAAAACTGTAGGCGATATCAAGCTAATGGTTACAGGTATTCAATTCGACTCGCGCAAAGTAGAACCGGGTAATGTATTTGTAGCACAAGCAGGTACTGCTATGGATGGGCACACTTTTATTTCACAATGCGTAGACAAAGGAGCTAGTGCTATTATTTTGGAGAACCCAGAATACATGCCTATTGAAAGCAACGGAGTAAGTTATATACTAGTTAAAAGCAGCGATGAAGCCTTGGGTAAAATGGCTCACTTGTGGTATGGCGAGCCCACAAAACGACTACAATTGGTGGGTGTGACCGGTACCAACGGGAAAACCACCACTGCGACATTACTCTACAAACTTTTTAAGGAGTTAGGATACAAGGTAGGGCTTTTATCTACAGTTGTCAATTATGTGGATGATATAGCTATTGCTGCCACACATACTACTCCTGATGCATTGTCACTAAACGCATTGCTAGCACAAATGGTGCAAGCAGGTTGCACATACGCATTCATGGAAGTTAGCAGTCACTCCATTGCACAACAACGTATTGCTGGACTAATATACGCTGGTGCATTATTCACAAATCTTACACGAGATCATTTGGATTACCATAAAACTTTTGATCATTATCGCGATACAAAAAAATGTCTATTTGACCTATTACCTCATACAGCATTCGCCATTACCAATATGGATGACAAAAATGGTTTGGTCATGACACAAAATACGAAAGCGCGTATATATACCTACTCTACGCGCAGCATGGCAGACTTCCGTGGGAAAATATTAGAAGAGGGATTTGATGGTATGCTACTACGCGTACAAAGCGTTCAAGGAGCTATTAATACGGAGGTATTCGTACCACTAGTAGGACGATTCAATGTAAGCAACCTACTACTAATATATGGTTGCGCCGTAGCGATGGGAGTAGAAGCCATGGAGGTCCTGCGTGTCCTAAGCGGATTATCACCTGTAAACGGGCGCTTTGAAACCATTCGTTCGCCTAAAGGTTGGACTGCAGTAATAGACTATGCACACACACCCGATGCAGTAGAAAACGTACTAAAGACCATCAACGAAATAGTAAATGCTAATACAGGTAAAGAGATTGAACCAGCGCAAGTAATCACCGTAGTAGGTTGCGGTGGCAATCGAGACAAAGGAAAACGTCCAATAATGGCTCGCATCGCCTACGATTACAGCACACAACTTATCCTAACCTCGGACAACCCTCGAGACGAAGAGCCACACGAGATACTGCAAGATATGGCACAAGGATTAAGCAATGAAGAGCTACATCGCGTGCTGATTATCGAAGATAGAGCATCTGCTATCAAGACAGCTTGTGCCATAGCACGAAAAGGAGATGTGATACTCGTAGCAGGAAAAGGACACGAAAACTACCAAATTATCAAGGGCATAAAACACCACTTTGATGACCACGAAGTAGTTCGTGGGTGTCTAGTGTAAACTTGAGAGTTGAAAGTTAAAAAATTGAAAGTTTAAAGGCATAGAATTATGATATACCAATTACTCACATTGTTTAGTGATTTTCCAGGTGCACGACTGATGACCTACATCTCGTTTCGTGCAATAGTAGCAGGTGTGATAGGACTTTGTATTAGCATATGGGTGGGGGGATGGTTTATCCGTCTGCTAAAGCGCAAAAACATATCAGAAACACAACGCGATGAAAAAACCGACCCATTTAATACTGCAAAAAAAGGTGTACCAACTATGGGTGGTGTAGTGATTATCGCAGCTATGCTGATTCCATGTCTATTGATGGGCAGACTGAGTAATGTGTACATGCAACTAATGTTACTAACAACCATCATATTAGGAATTATTGGTTTTGCAGACGACTACATCAAAACCTTCCGCAAGAACAAAGATGGACTGAATGGATGGATCAAAATTGCAGGACAAATCACATTGGGTTTGATTGTAGGCCTGACGCTGCGTTATAGTCCTCAAGCGGTGATGAACGAACGTGTGACTTCGCATATTGAAAACAACATTACGGTCTTCGAGAAGACACCCGAAGTAAAATCTACTCGTACCACTATACCATTCATCAAAGAGCACAACTTTAACTACGCAGATATGTTCTCCTTCCTGGGCGAAAGCAACAAGTACAAAGCAGGATGGATCTTCTTTGTAATCCTTACCGTAGTGGTCGTAGCTGCTGTAAGCAATGGTTCAAATCTAAACGATGGTATGGATGGTATGTGCGCTGGCAACTCAGCGATAATTGGCGTAGCCTTACTCATGCTATCCTACGTCAGCGGAAACGTGGTGTTTGCCGATTATTTTGATGTAATGTATATTCCTGGCAGCGAAGAACTAGTAGTGTTCCTTGCATCATTTATCGGAGCACTGATTGGTTTTCTCTGGTGGAATGGCTATCCAGCACAGGTATTCATGGGTGATACTGGTAGTCTTACCATCGGAGGTATCATTGGCGTAAGCGCAGTAATCATTCACAAAGAATTGTTATTGCCTATCCTCTGTGGTATTTTCCTCATGGAAAGCGTTAGTGTGATACTGCAAACTCAGGTCTATCGCTTCGCCAAGAAGAAAGGTTTGCATTTACGTATTTGGAAACGTACTCCATTCCATGACCATTTCCGTACCTCTATGGAGCAAGTACTGAAGAACGATCCCACATGTAAAGTAATATTCAAAGGTCGTGGTTCATTACAACACGAGACAAAGATTGTGTTACGCTTCTGTATTGTAACACTCATACTTGCCGCATTGACTATCCTAACATTGAAAATACGCTAACTATGAAAAAAATTGTTGTTTTAGGTGCTGGCGAATCAGGTACAGGCGCTGCTATACTCGCTAAAAGCAAAGGATTTGATGTTTTTGTTAGCGATATAGGAGAAATTTCACCCGTGTACCAAGCTCTGCTGAATAGGCATCAGATCGCCTGGGAATCTGGCCAACATACAGAGGCAAGACTTCTTAACGCAGACGAAGTAATAAAGTCGCCAGGTATTCCTCTCACCGCACCATTGGTACAAAAATTTCAAGCTCAAGGAACGCCTATCATCTCTGAGATTGAATTCGCTGCGCGCTACACACGTGGTAAAATGATTTGCATCACAGGTTCCAATGGGAAAACCACCACAACTTCACTGCTTTTTGATATGCTTCGCCGTGCGGGCTTAGATGTAGGTTTAGCTGGCAACATCGGCAACTCTCTGGCGTTACAGGTAGCACAAGAGGACCACGACTACTACGTTATTGAGCTATCTTCTTTCCAACTTGACAATTGCTATGATTTCAAAGCTGATATCGCTATCTTGCTAAACATTACCCCAGACCATTTGGATCGTTATAACTATGAGTTTCAAAACTACGTTGATGCTAAATTCCGTATCACTCGCAACCAAACAGGCCAAGACGCTTTCATCTATTGGAGCGAAGATCCTGTCATTAATCGCGAGATTGCACGTATTCAGCCCCAAGCTACCCTTTATCCATTTGGCAGCCAGCAGCAGAACGTAGCATATACAGATGGCTCGCAACTCATTGTAGCAGCAAAACCTACCCTACCCCCTTTATATATACCATTCAACGAGTTAAGCCTTAAAGGTAAACACAATCAATACAACTCTATGGCGGCAGGTTTAGCTGCACAAATATTGAATATACACAACGATATTATTCGCGAAAGCTTACAACAGTTTGCGGGCGTTGACCATCGTTTACAGTACGTAGCCACCGTACGCGGCGTATGCTATATCAATGACTCGAAAGCTACAAATGTGAATTCATGTTGGTATGCTTTAGAGAGTATGACCACACCTACCGTATTGATTCTCGGAGGAACCGACAAAGGCAACGATTATAGCGAAATAGACCAACTCGTGAGAGAAAAATGCCACACGCTAATTTTCATGGGCAAAGACAATAGTGTGCTCATAGAACATTTTCAGGCACTTGGATATAGCTCTGACACGTCGTTACCTAATAGTCTAACATACATCTCCACCCATAGTATGACTGATGCAGTACAGGCCGCATACTTGCGCGCACAAAGTGGAGATACCGTTTTATTATCGCCCTGCTGTGCAAGTTTCGACCTATTCAAAAATTACGAAGACAGAGGTAAACAATTCATGTATGCAGTAAGAAACCTATAAACACGATAACTATGCAAAATATTAAACAGTACATCCGGCAAGAGATGCAATATGTGGATCGCACCTACTGGATCCTATTCATCTCGCTGATTTTGATGGCAACGATTGCCCTCTTTTCCGCCAGCAGTTTCTTTGTTTTCCAAGAAGGCAACAGCACCTTAGGTCCTATCTTTTCACAAATGCTTTTTATTGCCATAGGCGTAGCATTGGCATTCGCACTACAATTCCTACCAAGCAAATGGATACGACTATTAGGCTATGTGGGTATATGTACCTCAATTATTCTATTGCTACTAACCTATAGTCCTTTGGGTGTAGAGATCAATGGTTCAAGACGCTGGCTTAGGATTTTCGGTGTCACTTTTCAGCCATCCGAACTTGCTAAATTAACACTCATCATCGTTGGCAGCGACCTCTTTAGTCGCATCAAAAACTCCAATGATGAGCGCAAGTTCTATTGGATCGTTATGGGTATCACGGCTATAGTTTGCGGTATCATCTTTATTGGCAACCTCTCTACTGCCGTAATTTTGGGTGGGGTTGTGATTCTGCTGGCCATCTTAGCTCGCGTACACGTCAAATATTGGGGTAGTACTATCGCCATATTAGTAGTATTCCTCGTATTGGGGTATGTATTCGTCAACGAAGTCTATGTAAAACCTGGTATCAAGGTTGAGGGTATATTTAAGCGTGTAGTAGTATGGGTTGGACGTATCAATACCAATAGCGAGGAGAAAAAAGTTACCGATGCCGAGTTCCGCATTACGGATGAGAACTACCAAAGTTCGCATGCTATGATTGCCATTGCACGTGGCGGCAAATCGCCATTTGGCGTTTTGCCAGGCAACAGTACTCAGCGCGACGTTCTGCCTCAAGCATATTCCGATTATATTTTTGCCATAATTGTAGAAGAATGGGGAATAATCGGTGCTGTCTTCCTAATTCTTATTTACTTGGCAATACTCTTTCGAGCCTGTCTAAAGAGCAGTAGATATGCCAATTACTCTGCAATGTTGATGGTCATGGGATTGGCACTAATGATTACATGCCAAGCTCTAATCAGTATGATGGTGTCAGTAGGTATAGGTCCTGTCACAGGACAACCATTACCTATGATTAGTCGTGGCGGTACCAGCGCATTGATTACGAGTATCTATTTTGGAATTATCATGAGCGTTTCGCGCGAGCAGACCAAATTAGGCCTTCGTCAGCAAGAAACCACCAACCAAAGTCGTGAAGAAGTACCTGTGATTGACTTAGACTAATCTCTTCTTATATAGTATACACCATACATTAAATCATATGAAGTACCTTATCAGTGGCGGCGGTACAGGAGGTCATATCTTCCCAGCCGTGAGCATAGCCAACGCATTGCGTGAAGCAGATCCAAGTTGCGATATTCTTTTTGTAGGAGCACTTGGTCGTATGGAAATGGAGCGCGTTCCCCAAGCAGGCTACCCTATCGTTGGCCTGCCAGTAAGAGGATTCAATCGTACCCAACCATGGAAAAATATCAGCGTGATTATTGATTTGCTTCGTTCCATGTGGCAAGCACATAAGATTGTACGCGACTTCCGTCCAGATGTAGGTATCGGTGTAGGTGGGTATGCTAGTGGAGCAGCTATGAAAGTGGCGGCTAGGATGGGAGTACCTATCTTGTTGCAAGAACAAAATGGTTTTGCAGGCGTCACTAATAAACTCCTTAAAGACGATGCCAAGAAGATTTGCGTAGCATACGAAGGAATGGAGCGTTTCTTTCCCAAAGAGAAACTTATCCTCACAGGTAACCCTGTTCGCCAAAACCTGACCACAGGTACCAAGGAGGAAGCTATCAAATATTTCAACGAAGAGTTTGACGTAAACTTCTCTGCAGACAAGAAGACCTTATTGATTATTGGTGGTAGCCTCGGTGCTCGTACCATCAATGAGAGTATAAAGGTACACCTGCCCGAACTACTTCAAAGTGGCATTCAAGTTATTTGGCAAACAGGTAAAAACTATTTTGCCGACTGCGATGCAGCATTGAAAGAAAACAACTCAACATTTAACATCCAACATTCAAACATCATTGCCACTGCTTTCTTAAGCAATATGCCTCTTGCATATGCTTTAGCAGATCTGGTAATTTCTCGTGCGGGAGCGAGTTCCATCTCGGAGCTTTGCTTATTGGGTAAACCATCTATTTTGGTACCATCTCCTAACGTGGCAGAGGACCATCAAACACATAATGCCATGGCATTAGTCAATAAACAAGCTGCTGTATTAATAAAAGATAAAGACGCCAAAAACTCGTTGATTGACAAGGCCCTATTGCTCATTACCGATAACGAACAATTAAGAGCGCTTCACCAGAATATTCTCACGTTTGCCCTACCCGACTCCGCTCGCCTCATCGCAGAAGAAGTGATGAAACTGGCAAAGTAGGCATAATTACTGCCAGTTACGGGTTCATAACGGGTTATTATAAGTCCGTTATCACCAAACGAGTAGACACATTATTGTGGAACAGACGAAGGTCCTGCTCTAAGCTGTCGTTGGGCAAAGAGAATGGAAATTTTCCATCTAAATAGTCATTTGTAGGAATACAATAATAGTTACGACGTTCACCATTGAGTGATCCTTTATGTACATACAATGGAATATAATTTATTGCTACGACTTTTCGAGTTTCACGATCAATATCCACAGTTGCCATCACACCACCATTGGAATCCTCCCAACGTTGATTACTAATCAAATTACCCAAACCATATACCACTGGCACTCTTCTGCCATCTTTTGATATCAGCACTTCATAGTCTTGTACTACGTGCGAGTGACTACCTATAATCAAATCAACACCTAAATCAGCTAACCACTGCCCAACTCCTTGTTGATATGCATTGTGTTTGAGTTCGTACTCCGTTCCCCAATGAATATACATCACACGTAGGTCTATAGTAGTATCTTTAAGACTTTTAGCCATATCTATCTCCAATTGCTCTGTCTCGATATAATTCACGTTGTTTGGTGCCACGGCTACTAATTGATTGGTACCATAGGTAGCAGTAAACAAAGCAATCTTCATACCATCTATATGCAAGATCAAAGGGTATTTTTCATCACGTTCCTTCGTATTAAGATACGCACCCATATTAGGATATGGAGAAAGCTTTTTCAAAGTACGTGCAAATCCCTTCTCATCGCCATCTAAAATATGGTTATTGGCCACAGTAAACACTTGAAAACCTGCATCGACAAGTTCGTACAGGAAACTATCTGGCGTTCTAAAACGAGGATATCCACCATAAGGTTTACCTGATAATGTAGTTTCAAAATTCACCACATTAATATCCGCTTCTGCCAAATAGGAACGTAAATAGCGGAAATTAGGTTCATAATCATATGACTTTGATGATTGTTTCCACGCCCATTTATACTGCGTAGAATGTTGCATGGCATCGCCAGCAAAAAGTAAACGGATATACGAACGAGAAGAATCCTTTACAGCAAATGAATGGTGGGCTTGCGCCACGCTGCTGATACTGAATACGAACAAAGCAGCCAACATAATAGGGAGTGACTTTTTCATGGCAGTGTGTATTAAAATCTGCTGCAAAATTACGAAAAATAATTCGTATATACAAAAAAAAGAGCCATACATGGCTCTTTTTGTTAGTTGGTGCAGGTAATTACTTACGGATACCCAACTCTTTGATGATAGCACGATAACGCTCGATGTCTTTTGCCTTCAAGTAATCCAACAAACGACGACGCTTACCTACCAACATTGTCAAAGCGCGCTCTGTACCGAAGTCCTTGTGGTTCTTCTTGAGGTGCTCAGTGAGGTGATTGATACGGAAAGTGAACAGAGCGATTTGGCTCTCTGCAGAACCAGTGTTCTTAGCGTCATTGCCATACTTTGCAAAGAGTTCTGCTTTTTTTTCAGATGTCAAATACATTGTAATTTGATATTTAGTTAGTTAAACAATAATGACCTCGCATGATGTTATAATCTAAACGATGTCACATCTATCTTGAATATTGAATTCTTACATCGAAATCCAAAATCCGCTGCAAAATTACTGCTTTTTTCTGATATACGCAAATTTTTCAGCAGAAACTTAAGTTTTTACCAAAAAATTACAGATTATTGATTAATTTGGAATGGGAAACTACCAATCAATTCACCATCAACGAAGAAATCAGCGTTATACCAACCAATCTGCAAGATCTCTTCTACAGTCCAGTACATAGCACCTGAAATCTCCTCGCCTGCGTATTCAAAGTCCTTTGATACAGAATATGCAACCTCTTTGTTCTCAAAGCGAAATACATCATTTATACTCTTTTGCATGATTTCACCATCAGGACGAGTAATACGCAAATAAACCGTTTTCATTCCTGGTTTATTGGTAATATTACGACCAATAGTATAATCAAATTGCAATTTCTGAATTTGATTATAAATAGTTGTTTTGCGATCACGTTTATTGAGCAGAGACATTTGGAAATGGCTTATTTCCAACATTGATGCGCGACTCACCACTTCGGCTAATTGTGTTCGCTCCTCTTCCAACTGTTGCGCTTGACGCGCTACTTCCTGATATTGCTGTTTGACTTGCTTATTCTCTGCTACCAAACGTTTATTGGTACGATCAAGCGAATCAATCTGTTGGACATAACTCACCATTACCTGGCGAACAGTAGCTAATTCTTTCTTGAGTTCTGCAATACGACGCGCATTGGTTACCTTGGTAATACGAAGTTCTTCCAATAAGTCTTGAACGCGTTGTTTCTCTTGTGAGAGAAGCTCCACTAGTGAATCATTATGGATGTCAGGAGTCTGATAACCATCAAACTGGATGGCCAGTTCTTCATACTCATCCTCGAGTTGCTCTTTCTCGAACTCCATCTGCTCTACAATCTCCTTAATTTCAGTCTTCTGCTGGAGATTCATCCAAATAAGTGCACACACGCACAATGCCAAAACAATGACACCTACAATTAAGAGTGTATATTTATTCTTATTCATAACACATCTAATAATTTTTCCATTCGCGTTGAGCGAGATCCTTTAAGTAATATTTTCTTCTCTTTTAGCGGATTAGTCGCCAAAAATTCATGCAGTTGCTCTACCGTGTCAAAGATGGGATAAGGCGATGTTGTTAAGCGATACTCTTCGCCTACCAAATAAACGAGATCCGCCTTTCGTTCTGCCAACATATTCACCACATTCTGATGTTCCAAATGCGTATAATCACCAAGCTCACGCATAGCACCTAATATATAGGTATCCCCCTTAAAGGCATTTATTGCTGCCTGCATAGAGGTTGGATTAGCATTATATGCATCTACAATTAGCTGATTATTAGCAGTTGTTACATTTTGCGAGCGGTTATTTGTTGGCACATAACGACGGATAGCTTCCATAGCTTGTTCCCGCAATACACCATAATACTCACCCACACAAAGAGCTGCTGAAATATTCTCTGCATTATATGTACCTACAAGATTCGTACCATTAGGCATCGTACCTGTAGTATAAGGTATCGTCTGTAGCTCACCTGCCATTTGCGCAAGATATAAATTATCGGTATTTCTAAAAATAAATCCTTGATGCTCACGCAAATAATCATATAGTTCTTTTTTTGTTTGTTGCACTCCCTCAAAAGAACCAAAGCCCTCGAGATGTGCCCGCCCCACATTCGTTATGAGTCCACAATTAGGTTCAGCTATATCCACGAGTTCTTTTATATCGCCTGGGTGAGATGCGCCCATTTCAACAATGGCCATCTCATGCGCACGAGTAAGTTGTAATAAAGTAAGCGGCACACCGATCTGGTTATTGAGATTACCTTGCGTATAATGAATATTATATTTCGTAGAAAGCACCGCAGCCAAGAGTTCTTTGGTAGTCGTTTTCCCGTTGGTACCTGTGACAGCAATGATTGGTAATCCCAACTCACGTCGCCACGCACGTGCTAGATCCTGCAAAGCAAGCAAAGTATTCTCCACCAGTAGAGTTCCCTGAGGCAACGCATACTTGGGATTATCAATAACCGCGAGATAGGCCCCCTGTTCTAGCGCTTGTTTGGCAAATTTATTGCCATCAAAATTCGCTCCATGAAGCGCAAAGAACACGCAACCTGCTGGCAGATTGCGTGTGTCTGTACTGATAAGGAGAGATTCTTTATTTCTTATTAGGAAGCTCCAATCCATAGCCTTTTTTCTTATCCTCAACCTTCAACGCAAGGCTAAGCAAGAATGCTAGTACACCAAACGAAGCGAAAACAATCATTGGCACCAAATAGCCATCGGTAGAAACGCGCAACTTACCAATCAATAGTGGCACAAGGCACAAACCGATATTCTGCACCCAGAAAATCAAGCAATATGCTGAACCCAAGATTTTCTCATCAATAATTTTTGGTACAGATGGCCACATCGACGCAGGCACCAATGAGAAACTTACACCCAATACTAAGATTGTACATAGAGCAAGTCCTTTACTGGGAAAAGCAGGCAACACAAATGCAAATACGCTGTGGCATATGATCATAATCACCGCACCAATCAACATCATTGAAGCACCTTTTCCCTTATAGTCGATAAACATACCCAAGAATGGAGTTAATACCATTGCCAATATAGGGAACCACTTGAAGAGACCAGAGGCTTCAGCATTGGAAATCGCCAACGTCTCCTCGAGGAAGTTAGTCGCAAAGCGTTGGAATGGGAAAATTGCAGAATAGTACAACACACACAAGAGTGCAATAATCCAGAACATTTTGCTACTAAAGATCTTACCAAGATCTGAAACATGGAATTCCTCTTCAGGATCAGACATATCAGTACTCTCGCCAATAGCCACAAGCTGCTTGTCAAACTTAGTATCCATAATGGTGAATACAAAGAAGTTGAGCAAACCAATTACCAGTAATAAACCTGCAAAAAGCAAAGAAGCAACTACAGAAGGCTCCCCATTTATAGCAAAGTGCTGGCTGATAGCAGGAGAAAATGCCATAGCAGCAAATACACCAATACGAGCGATAGCCATCTCCAAGCCCATAGCCAAAGCCATCTCTTTTCCTTTGAACCACTTAGCAAGGATCTTACTAACGGTAGTACCTGCCATCTCACAGCCACAACCGAAGATCATAAAACCAAAAGCTGCCATTTTAGCAGAACCAGGCATAGCAGTCCACCAAGAGTTAAGCCATACAATATTGTTTGCATCAAACCAGTCAGAGATACCAACATACTTGATAGAAGCACCCAACACCATCAAACCAGCAGAGAGCAAACCAGTAAAGCGAACGCCCATCTTATCAAGGATGATACCTGCAAAAATCAAGAAACCAAAGACACATAGGATATATTCCGCAGATGCGTAAGTGCCAAAAACACCTTGATCCCATCCGAGTGTATCATTGAGAACAGATGCTAAAGGCGATAGAATATCTACAAACATGTAGGCAAAGAACATCATCGATGCCACAAGCACAAGAACAGTCCAGCGAGCAAAAGCAGAGTCGCGAAGAGTTTGTTTTAATTGTTGTACCATAGCTGTATAAAATTAGGTATAATTATGAAGAGTTGTATTTACAAGGCTTCGTCCTCTGGTTTTTCAACCAAGGGACGAGGCACGGTCAACGACCGAGGCTTATTCTTTCTCTTCATTTCCCATGCAGCTTTACGACGTTCGTATTCTGCATAGCGAGACTCCAAATAGCCATCAGCCATAAATATAAAACAAATTATTATTGGATACCCAACTCTTTCTTCACTAATGCCATCAAATCAAGCGCATCAGGAGCGATATAGAGCATAGTCATAGCATCCATCACATAAGTACAACCTTGTTCTGCACCTACTTTTTGGATAGCAGCCAACATACGTTGTTGGATTGGAAGCAGATATTCTTGTTGTTTAGTTTGAATATCCTTTTGTGCAGTCTCACGGAAGATATAAATACGCTGCTCCATCTCTGCAATCTCTTGTTGACGAAAATCACGTACACCAGCTGTCATTGTAGCTTGGTCTTTTTGGAATGCAGCCACTTTCTTATTGAACTCCTCTTGCATATTGGCAAATTGAACCTCGTATTGTCCAGCCAATGTGTCCAATTTCGCTTGCATGTCTTTGATTTCAGGCATAGCTGCTAATAACTCTTGTGAATTGATGTGACCAATTTTTTGAGCACTTGCCAGCATAGGCAATACCATAGCTAGCATAAAAAATAATTTTTTCATTTTACATTATTATTTTATTGTTATTTTATTCTTTTTCGAGCGCTATAGCGCGTACATAGGACGTAATTCCTATACTTATTTAGCACCTAATTTTTCAAGTACTTGGTCCGAAATATCTAATCTACTGGACATATAAATCAAACCTGGATCCGAAGAACGATCCTTAACTATATCATAGCGTTTTTCTTGCGCTATCTCTTGAACTACAATGTATATTTCCTCTTGAATAGGCTTCAACAGCGATTCACGTTTCTTATACCATTCGCCACCCTCACCAAAATACTTACGTTTGAGTTCAAGCACATATTGTTCCTTATCAAGAATCTCATCCTCGCGCTTTTTTTTCATCTCTGCTGACAAGAAAATTTGTTCTGTCTGATAATTGCTGGTCAATATTTGCACTTCTTGTTGAGCTGCATCTATATCTTTTTGCCAGCGCTTAGAGATCATAGTCAACTGTTCATTAGCAGTCTCGTACTGTGGTAGATTCTTCAGTATATACTGCATATCCAAGTAAGCAACTGAAAACTTCTGCGCATGGATATTAGGCATCGCTAATCCACAGGCCAATATAATTAGAAATAGTATTCGTTTCATATTCAGATTAATTATAATTCTTGTCCAAGTACAAAGTGGAATTGTGAACCACCATATTGATTAGAACCGTTGATTGGATCGAATCCCCAACCCCAGTCAATACCCATAAGTCCAAACATAGGTAGGAACAGGCGCACACCAATACCTGCCGAGCGCTTAAGATTGAACGGATTATAATCCTTGATATCGGCAAAACAGTTACCTGCCTCTACGAATGCCAATGCCCAGATAGTAGCATTTTGTTCAAGGGCAATAGGATAGCGCAACTCCATCGTAAACTTATTATATACATATCCCATATTACGTCCTGTAGAAGCATCATATGGAGTTAGCGAACCTGATTGGTAACCACGCATCGAAATATATTCAGTAGAATAACTAGAATAGCTAGACATACCATCACCACCCATGTAAAAACTTTCAAATGGTGATTTTGCATTTTTATTGTAATGACCGAGATAACCAAAGTCAGCTCGTGCCATCAACACTAGTTTAGAATCTGCTGAAAGCGGTGTGAACACCTTACCTGAGAAACGCCATTTATGGTACTCCAATAGATGATATTTCTCAGTAGTAGTCATCTGCTCATACTGTGCATCAGTAGTACCCTTAATGAGTGAATATGGAGGTGTAATCTTCAATCCAATAGTAAATTGCGATCCTCGACGGGTATAGATTGGGTTGTCAATACTTGAACGCGAGAGTTGGAAATTAAGAGCGAAGTTATGGCTTGTACCATCTGTAAGAATCATATATGGCCAATTCTTCATCATGTACATCTGATAGCTTAATTCTCCATAGAAAGAGAAATAGTCATCAGGCCAACTCAGACGCTTACCATATCCCAGACTTACACCAAAGGTACGAAGATACTTATTTGGGTCTGCTTCAGACTCCTGCAACTGTTGCAGATAATCCGTAGAACCAGAATAAGAATAATATGAATAATAGGTATTATATAAATTCTCATATGCTTGGTAGTAACGATCAGAATAGCCAGTCTGCGACGCAAAGAACACACTAGCGCTTAATGAGTTAGGTCGTTTACCTCCCAGCCATGGTTCTAAGAAACTAACCGATGCGGAAGTATAGTATACACCATTGGTACGAGCATTGATGCTAAAGGTCTGTCCCTCACCTTGAGGGACAATACGATAGCTCTCAGGATTGAACAGGTTCTGAATAGCAAAGTTGGTAAACTTTAATCCTAATGATCCTACAAGACCTGTAGCTCCCCAACCGAGAGAGAACTCGATCTGATCACTTGATTTCGTTTCCAACTGATAGGTAATATCTACTGTACCATTTTCTACATTAGGTTGGATATCAGGAACTATGTTCTCTTGATCAAAGTGTCCCATTTGCGCCAACTCACGCAACGAGCGCATGATATCTGATTGACTATACAGTTGGCCAGGTTTGGTGTACAACTCACGGCGAACAACATGTTCGTACACGCGTGTGTTACCTACTATATTTACCGCATTGATCGTAGCCGGTTGTCCCTCATACATACGCATCTCAAAATCAATGGAATCTCCCTCAATACGCACTTCCACAGGATCCACATTAAAGAAGAGATAACCTTGATCCGTATAGAGTTTTGCCACTGCATCATCATCTTCATTCAAGCGCTTATTGAGTTCCTTGAGGTTATAAGTATCGCCTTTCTTTATACCCAATACTGCGTTAAGATAGTCATATGGATATACTGTGTTTCCTATCCACTCAATATCACCAAAAACATACTTTTGTCCCTCGTCCACAGTCAGATATACATCTACACGTGTTGAATCCTCTTGAGAGCGAACAATACTATCCGACACAATCACTGCATCACGATAACCAATTTCATTATATTTCTCAATAACCAACTTTTTATCATTTTCAAACTCCGTAGCCACAAATTTCTTGGTTCGGAAGAAATTGATAATATTATTATCGTTGGTTTTCTTCATGGCGAAATTCACTTGATTATCAGAAAGAGCCTCATTTCCAATAACATATATACGACCAACCTTAGTCTTTAATTGCTTATCCACATTAACAGCCACTTTCACATATCCTGGATGATCTTTATCTTCAAACTGCAGCACTTTCACAGTAGCATCGTGGAATCCCTTTTCGGCCAAATATTTCGTAATCACCTTATTGGCTCTATCTTCAAGGTCAGGGGTCATTTGTCCACCTTTCTGCATACCCACTTTTACTTCAACATCTTCCACTTCCGATTTACGCAAGCCATTATACGCTATGTCAGAAATACGAGGACGCTGTTTAAGAGCGATCTCCAACCATATTTTATCACCTTCAATTTTTGTAGCTTTAATCTTTACATCTGAGAAAAGTCCTTGCTTCCAAAAACGTCTGAGTGATTTGGTAATTTGATCACCAGGAATCTCCATCTTGTCGCCTACAGCTAGGCCGGAGAAGCCTATCAGCACGAAGTCTTCATAGCTATCAGCTCCCGTAACAGAGATACCAGCTATCTCATATGTTTTTCGCTGCATAGAATATTCTATCACAGGTAACGCCACTTGCTCAACTACCGCAGAATCTGCAGTAGGAACTACACTATCGGTCTGCGCTGCTAGAGGCAGCACACACACCAAACACAATATTATACTAACGAATCTGTTCACTGGTTTTTCCAAATCTTCTTTCTCGATGTTGATAATCTACTATTGCATGATAAAATTCTTCCTCTGTAAACTCAGGCCATAGACAGTCTGTAAAATACAACTCTGAATATGCCAACTGCCAAAGCAAGAAGTTACTAATGCGTAATTCACCGCTGGTACGAATCAAGAGGTCAGGGTCTGGCATATGAGCAGTAGTCATATGAGCCGTTATTACCTCTTCATTAATATCCTCTGTCAGCAATTCGCCCTTTTGAATAGCTGCAGCTATTGCGCGTGTCGCTTGAATAATTTCCCAGCGAGCGCTATAACTAAGTGCTATTACCAAATTCAATCCTGTATTTGCTTGTGTTTGCACCATACATGTTTGAAATTTCTGTTGGGCATTATCAGGCAGACGACTCAAGTCTCCAATGGTGGACAAACGCACATTATTTCTCATTAAAGTGGGTGTTTCTTTAACAATCGTATCTACCAATAAAGACATCAACGCATCCACTTCTTCTTTTGGACGATTCCAGTTTTCGGTAGAAAAAGCATACAATGTCAAATACTCAATCCCTAATTCTGCAGCAGCTTCTGTAATTTTATGCACGGTCTCCACACCTTGGCGATGACCAAACATTCGCGCCAATCCTTGACGTTTTGCCCATCGTCCATTGCCATCCATTATGATAGCCACATGACGAGGAATGCGAGTCTGCTGTATTTGATTTTTATAAGTCATATCATTCAAAACACCATTATTCTTCACAGAAATAACACTTCTTCTCACGCTGACCAAACTCAAAAACAATACCCATTGTTAGCGTAGAAGTTAGATCATTATTAAATATGTTAAATCCATTCAGTTCGTGAGAGTTATTTAAAATTGATGGGTCATTATGCTTAATTGCATCTGGATCATCATATATGGCCATATATCCCTCTACATTATCAGACAAATAAATTTGATGCTGCCAACAAGCCTGCAACTGCCAACGTTGAGCAAATCTCCACTTAACACCTATTCCGATTGGGATATAGAAACCACCCAACGTGATTCCTGGTTGATGTTCATCTTTCTTTATCTGCACTGCGGGATACGAACGATCATCTGAAGAATACGGCGTAGCCACTTTATTTGACATCGTTATACCTACACCCAAACTTATGTATGGCGTAAAAGGTTTGATGCGCGAATCAAAATCATGCCTACCAAATCGAAAAAAATTGTACTCTGCTACCACATCCATATTCCACATTGGATTTTGGAATTTCGTACGCAACGGAGTAGGATTAGTTTCCGTAGCAGAAGGCGTATAGGAAAATGCTATTCGCTGACGTTGCGCTTTGATTTGCATAGCCCATCGCTGGTTAAAATTAAACCGAAACTGCCCACCATAAACGTCACGAGGATCCGTGAAAATCATTTTGGTAGCATCTCCTACATAATAACCACAGCCAAACTGAACGCCCACTTCGCACATATACTCTGTAGTAGTGGCACGAACAATGGATGGGCATGTTATACCCCACCAAATCAAAAGCAATATAAATAAACTACGTGAGTTGATAATTGATTAGTAATTTATTTCACGACCACGACCATTTGATGGCAAGTTATAAATCACACCCACTGTAGCCACAACATTGTGTGCATTGCCAATCTCATATTTACCCAAAGCTACACCACCGCCATCTGGATAAGCCATTCCTTCAGCAGGAATTTTCGCATCCTTCACACTACCCATAGTATTACCATTCAAATCGCCGTTAAGTACATAGAGATCATATTGACAGGCCACCTTAAACTGCCAGTTTGATGCCATACGCAACTTCAAACCAAACGCAAAAGGTACATACATGGCTGCTGTTAAATCCTTTGGTTTTATCATTGGATATGGTGTATTTCTCTTATTATCATTCCATCCCCAACGATAAGTAGCATGCTTATTGTAGAATGCAACACCCAAACCAGTTGCAATATAAGGAGTTACAGTATAAATTTTTGCATTACGATTCTCCACAAAACCATACTTAAGCAAATTAAACTCAGTCATCATGTCCAAATTCCAAATGCCATTATAGAAATACAAGCCATCCTCAACAACATCAGACATTTCCTTGAATCGTGTACGCTGACGCATAGCTTGCAATTGCAAAGCCCAGCGATAATCAAAACGATAACGCGCTAGCACTCCATAACTCTCAAACGCAGGCATTCCTTCGGAATCACGCATCCATGCAAATTCATTGATACGAGTATAGCCATCAGTTGGATTTTCATTACCTTTAAAGAAACCCGCTCCAAACTGCAATCCAAACTCCACGTTTTGTGTTTGTGCTTTCACAAAAAGCGGAGCCAACATCAACAATAATGCGACAAAAATTTTACTTCTATTCATAATGTCCATTTATGTTTTTTTTATATTTGTATACATTTGACCTGCAAAGGTACTACTTTTTTTTCATATATGCAAATTATTTCTTTAATAAAATTTTGAAAGCATCTGTCACACGACTTACCTCCAACACTTTTATCTTTAAATTATGCACATCATATTTCTGTCCGGCAGGTACTATTATCTGCTTAAATCCCAGTTTTTCAGCTTCTTTTATGCGCTGATCTATTCGATTAACAGGACGAATCTCGCCTCCTAATCCTACTTCACCTGTCACACAGGTTTGTTCATCCAATGCGACATCCATATTTGACGATAACACTGCAGCCAACACCGCCAAATCTATCGCAGGATCATTCACACGCAATCCACCTGCAATATTCACAAACACATCTTTCTGTAATAATTTGAATCCTACCCTTTTTTCCAGAACAGCCAACAGCATATTCAATCGTCTACCCTCAAAGCCCGTACTGCTACGTTGTGGCGTTCCATATGCAGCACTCGCCACAAGCGCCTGAACCTCTATTAACAAAGGACGAGCCCCCTCTACCGCAGCAGCGATTGCTATACCAGACAATCCTTCGCGATTACTTGACAATAGCAATTCACTTGGATTCAAGACCTCTCGCAAACCATCCTGCTGCATCTCATAAATACCCAGTTCGCTTGTACTGCCAAAGCGATTCTTCTGTGCACGCAATATACGATAAACATAATGCTGATCTCCTTCAAATTGCAACACCGTATCTACTATATGCTCCAACACTTTAGGTCCTGCAAGCGATCCTTCTTTGTTTATATGTCCAACAATAATAAATGGCACATTTTTCTCTTTTGCATATTGCAATATCTTTGCAGCACATTCCTTCACTTGACTCAAACTACCGACGCTGGCCTCTATTGATTCCGTCCCTATAGTTTGAATACTATCTACCACCACAATCTCGGGTTTTATCTCCGTTACGCTATCCAATATTCTCTCCAAAGAAGTTTCTGCCAAAATATACAAGTTCTCTGCATTGCCCGACAATCGTTCTGCTCTGAGTTTTAATTGTTTAACACTCTCTTCTCCGCTTGCATAAAGGGTCCTCTTATTTCCCATTTTCATCAGCACCTGCAATGCCAAAGTAGATTTACCGATACCTGGCTCTCCACCTAACAACACCAAACTGCCAGGTACCAATCCACCTCCTAACACGCGATTCAGTTCCGAGGATTGCATATCCAGACGTATCTCTTCTTCGGCCTCCACCTCATGTAAGCGTTGTGCCTGTGCCCCACGACGCAAACTTACCCCACCTTTCTTGGTAGACACAACCATACCAAGTTCTTCCTCATACGTCCCCCATTCACCGCACACAGGACAACGACCTATCATCTGAGGCGCTTTTGCACCACAGTTAGAACATACATATTGCAACGCATTCTTTGCCATTAAATATCTATCGTTTCTTTCTCCACCGCCAATATGGTATTCTCAAAAAACTCTTTCGCCTCGTTAAGGAAAATTGAATGATCATCTTCGCGCGCACTAAAATGCCCTATTACCAATTTCCCAGCACCTGCCAACATTGCTATCTTAGCTGCCTGTTTTGCTGTTGAGTGGGTATGTTTTTTGCATTTATCTATATCTTTCTCCGTATAAGTAGCCTCATGAAATAGCACTTCCACCCCTGTTATTTGCTCCACAATCTGCTCTTTATAAGCAGTATCCGAGCAATACGCATACCGTTTACGCGGTTCACTATCGCGATGCCTTTCCGTAAACAAGAAACCACAAGTAGGCACTTTATGTTTCAGCGGGATCGTTTCTATTGTAAGTGTTCTATCCTCAAAAATCACTTCTCTCTTGCGCGGATTAATCGTATGAAATACCAATTCATAGGATAAATCTTGACAATGATAGTCCAGCCAAGGACGCATCAATTTTTCCAGGTCTCCATGCGCATAGATATGCAATGGCTGCGTGCGTCCCATCATGCCTAATGTAGATATCAACCCTATCAATCCAAAACAATGATCGCCATGCAAATGCGAAATTAATACAGTATACAATCGAGCAGTCTTAACACCCAGTTGTCTCATTTTCAATTGTGTACCTTCTCCACAATCGATCAAAAAAGACTTATCACACAATTCCACAATCTGCCCCGTAGGCGAATTCTGAAACGTAGGCATAGCACTGCCGCAACCTAATATAGTGAGAGTATTATTCAATGTTGTGTAAAGTAGTTAAGATAGTGTAAACGGATTATTTACGCAGACTCAAATAAACGCGTGTGAATACATTCTTGGTATATTGTGGGAAATCGCCTTGCTGAATCCAGCCATAGTAGCCCACATCGCGGCGGAATACATCCGTTACGCGTTGTCCTTTATATTTACCAAAATTGAACACTTCCACTCCTTGCGCATCATACGCAATTCGTCCCGCAAAATCAGCAAAACGTACATTTCCAGCAGTAAACTCAGCCAATCCTTCCACATCAGTTGGAATATCATATTTCTCCAATTGCGCCATTAGTACCTCATATGTTGCCATGGTGTCCGCGTCAGCAGAATGGGCATTAGTTAAATCTTTGCCACAATAGAATTTGTACGCTGCCACCAAATTACGCGGTTCTTGACGTTGGAAGATAGTAAACACATCTACCATCTTTTTTTTCTTCAAATCAATATCCACACCAGCACGCATCATTTCCTCGGCTAACAATGGCAAATCGAAGTGATTCGAGTTGTAGCCCGCCAAATCGGCATCATCCAATACACGCGCAATCTCTTGCGCAATCTCTTTAAACGTAGGACAATCTACCAAGTCCTCGTCGAAAATTCCATGCACAGCGCTAGCATCCTCAGAGATATGCATCTGCACCTCTTGCCCTAGCATCACATGCGTAGGTTTGACGCGGAAGGTCTTCCCCTCCGAGCAACCGTTGGGAAAGACCTTATAATAACTCAATTCTACAATCCTATCGGATCCTATATTCAATCCCGTAGTTTCCAAATCAAAGAAAACCAACGGACGAGTGAGTTTTAATTTCATTCGCTTGCTCTACCTATTATTTTGCGAATTAGTCATTCAAAAGCATTGGCATAAGCAACACCAACAAATCTTGTCCTTCTTCATTCTCAGCAGGCAAGATCAATCCTGCGCGAGCTGGGTCTGCCAACTGAAGCAAGACCTCTTGAGATGGGATATTAGCCAAAATCTCGATTAAGAAAGGTGCCTTAAAACCAATAGCCATTGGCATACCACTATAATCACAACCGATAGTTTCTTCTGCAGAAGTAGAGAAATCAATATCTTGCGCTGATATCTTAATTTGGTTCTCGCTCAGTGCTAATTTCAGCAGACTTGTACCTGTGTTTGCAAATACAGCTACGCGTTTACATGCATTCACAATTGTTTGGCGATCTACCAGTACTTTGTTGGTATTATTTTGCGGGATAACCGCGTTATAATTAGGGAAACGACCCTCAATCTGACGGCAAACAATCACTGTTGTACCAAACGCGAACTTAGCATTCTTTTGTCCGAAGCTTACAACCACATCCTCGGCCTCCTTTTGCAGCACTTGGCGAAGCAATTGCGCAGGTTTCTTTGGTAAGATAAAACTTACTGCTTGCGAGCCCTTCACACCTTCATTGGTATAGCGAACCAAACGATGTGCATCAGTAGCTACCAAAGTAATCTTATCCTCTGTCAAATCGAAGAATACACCATTCATTACTGGACGCAACTCATCATCTGCAGTACAGAAAATAGTCTTATTAATTGCCTCCAGTAGTACATTTGATGGCATGGTAAAGGTATTATCACCATCCTCCATAGGCATCTCAGGATACTCCAAGCCGTTTGCACCTACAAAACTATATGTACCATTTGCACTCGTGATATTCAATCCAAAGTTTTGATCATCAATTTGGAAAGTTAATGGTTGCTCAGGGAACTCTTTCAGCGTCTCCAACAGCAACTTGCCACCCACAGCTACTTTGCCAGCACCTTGTGCATCTTCTACAGTCAGCGAAGTGCGGATAGTGGTTTCGCTATCCGAAGCAGTCAAGGTCAGTACATCGCCATTAAGGTCAAACAATACGGCTTCCAAAATCTGCAAACTATTTTTTGCAGCAATCACGCGACTCACTGCTTGCAATTGTGCAAACAACTTCGAGCTTGATACATTAAATTTCATATTCTTTCTGTTTTTAGTTAATACTTTTTTAGTTTTCTATTTCAGCCCGCAAAGTTACAAAAAAAATGCCATTTATGCAAATTATTTGTACATTTTATTTATTTTTTGTACCTTTGCAGACAAATTCTATAACTTTCAACTATAAACTATAAAACTTTCAACTGAATTGATTGGCATTTTCGACAGCGGTTACGGTGGCCTGACTATTCTAAACCATATTCGTCAAGTCCTTCCCGAGTATCCTTACCTCTACTTGGGCGATAATGCTCGCGCTCCTTACGGAACGCGCTCGTTTGACACCATCTACGAATATACTCTCCAAGCGGTCAACTACCTTCACCAGCAGGGATGCAATCTTATCATCCTCGCCTGCAACACTGCCAGCGCCAAAGCACTCCGCACGATCCAGCAACGCAATATCAACCCCGATGAACTCCGCGTTTTAGGTGTCATTCGCCCCACAGTAGAGGCTATTCCACAGTGCACTCAAACCAAGCATGTTGGCGTACTCGCTACCCCAGGCACAGTCAGCTCAGAAAGTTATGTCATTGAACTTCAAAAGCAAGATCCCAGCCTTGTTATCACCCAGCAGGAGTGCCCAATGTGGGTACCACTCATCGAAGCAGGCGAGCATCTTAGCGACGGGGCTAACTATTTCATAGAAAAATACTTAACAGAACTCATCACTCGCGACCCGCTAATCGACACCATCATTCTCGGCTGTACCCACTACCCCCTACTCCAAACTAAGATAGAAGCGTTTTTATCTTCCATATTCAATTGCCCATCGTCAACCCATCCTTCTATCAATATCATCTCGCAAGGAAGCATCGTCGCTAAAAGTTTAAAGGCTTACCTACTGCGTCATCCTGATATTGCAGCACGTGCCATGATCGGTAGCGGACAGTCAGTTTCATACCTAACTACCGAATCGGCAAATAAATTTTCCGAATCAGCTTCAATTTTCCTTTCTAAGCCTATCACTGCGATACATATTGAACTATAATAGAAAGAAGCGAGATTTTAGTCTCGCTTCTTTCTATTATTGCCCTTAACAGGATCAAATTCCCATACTTGCTTTAATAGCAGGTACTTTCGCCTCTGCCTCTGCGGTAGCTTTATCATAATCAGCAGGAGTTTCCATCACTGCAGGGATCTCGAAGTAGAACTTAATCTTTGGCTCGGTACCACTAGGACGAACGCTCACTTTCAAGCCACCCTCGGTAAAGTATTGCAGCACATTGCTCTTCGCGCCGAGCGCCATCACGATAGGAGTTTCTACCCACTCTCCATTCATAAGTTCTTTTTGGATTAGCGTACCAAAATCTTTGATCTTTACTACTTTATCTCCAGCAATCTCCACAGGAGGGTTTTGACGGAAGTTCACCATCATAGCCTGAATCTCCTCAGCTCCTGACTTACCAGGACGAACCACATTGATAGTAGTCTCACGTTGGAAACCGTACTCCATATAGATATTAAGGAGATAATCGTATAGAGTCATGCCATTATCCTTCGCATACGCTGCAATCTCACAGATAAGACAAATAGCAGAAGGCGAACATTTATCGCGTACCGCGTCATATGGCAAGAAACCAAAACTCTCTTCGCCACCTCCAATATACTTACGTGTACCTTCCCACTCACGAATGCGGTTAGCAATCCACTTAAAACCTGTATACTCGTCGGTCAATGTCACACCTTGCGCATCTGCCATTTTGCGAATAAGTTCGCTGGTAACGATAGTTTTAACAAGGTAGTGTTCTGGACGAAGTTTGCCAAGTTTCTTCATATTGTTGATGATGTAATAGCAGTACATCATGCAGGTTTGGTTACCATTGATGATAGTCCACTCACCCTTGTCGTTGCGGCAAACAATAGCCAGACGGTCCGCATCTGGATCAGAAGCAATAACAAGATCAGCATTGAGTTCAGTACCAAGTTTCATACCCATAGTCATAGCCTCAACGTTCTCTGGGTTAGGACTTTGTACTGTAGAGAAATCTCCATCAATAACCATTTGCTCTGGCACCACGTGAATATTCTCAAAACCCCAAGAACGGAGACACATAGGGATAATCTGACGACCTGCACCATGCAATGGAGTATAAACAATATTGAGGTCTTTTTGGCGTAAAATACTATCTTGATCAATCATCACAGTCTTCACTGCTTGCATATAATCATAATCCATCTCGCCACCAATAATCTCGATAAGATGCTCATTGCCAGACATCTTCACATCTGCCATTGTCACCTTATTTACCTCATCAATGATACCTTGATCATGTGGTTGAAGTACCTGGCTACCATCTTCCCAATATGCTTTATATCCATTGTACTCTTTTGGATTGTGACTTGCTGTAACGTTCACACCACCTTGTGCTGATAGGTGACGGATAGCAAAGCTTACCTCTGGTGTTGGGCGCAAGCTCTCGAAGAGATATACCTTAATACCATTAGCAGCAAACACCTTCGCTACGGTCTCAGCGTATAAGCGACCATTATTGCGGCAGTCATGACCTACTACCACACTCACTGTATTGCCTTTGAGGGTCTCAAATCCACCTTCTTGTTGCACCTTAAGCATGTAATTGGCATATCCCTGCGTAGCTTGAGCTACGATATATTGATTCATGCGATTAGTACCAGGCCCCATCAATCCACGGAGACCACCTGTACCAAACTCAAGTGTGCGATAGAAGCTATCAATAAGTTCTGTCTTATCTTCCGCCTCAATCATTGCTTTTACAGCAGCTTGCGTCTCTGCATCATAAGGTGCTTTGGTCCATTGCTCTGCAACAGCCAATACTTTTTCTAATTCTTCGTTTTTCATTATCGTATATATTTTTAAGTTTGCACAATTTAACGCCTACAAAGGTACTACTTTTTTTTCAATTATGCAAACCTCCATCCTATTTATATTACATTTTTTATATGAAAACTCATTTTTCCCTTGCAAATATCCCTAAAAAGCTGTATTTTTGCATGATTATTTGAAATTATACATTCTCATGCAATCCATAATTGTAAACAATCTCATCTTCGATGAGTATCTTTCTCAAGAAGAAATTGCCACTCTAGTAGCCAATGTGGCAGAGCAGATTAATGCCGACTACGCAGGCAAAGAGCCATTGTTTATTTGCGTACTCAATGGAGCATTTATGTATGCTTCCGATTTATTGAAGCACATCACATTGCCAGCAGAAATCACTTTTGTTCGCCTGAAATCATACGAAGGAACAGCCACTACAGGCAAAGTGAATATGCTTGTTCCGCTACAAGTGCCTATCACAGGCCGTGATATCATCATTGTGGAAGATATAGTAGATACAGGTCTTACCATGCACGGTTTTATTCAACAGCTTAAAGACGAGGGAGCAGCATCAGTAGAGCTCACCTCATTCCTTTTCAAGCCAGACTCTCTACAATTCCCAGACGCTACACCTAAATATATAGGAAAGTCTATTCCAACCAAATTCGTATTGGGTTATGGATTGGATTACAACGAGAAAGGTCGTAATATCCCTTCATTGTACATTCTTCATCCCAACGAGTAACACAGAATGATCACCCTTCGTTTCGCCACACAACAAGATGCCTCATTTATTGCCGCAGGCATCTTTGCTGCTTTTCTCATTACCGAAGACTCACCTTTACGTAACACATGGTTACAAACATTAACAAAAGTATGTTCGCAACCAGACACCCACTACAGCTACACCAATACCATTATTGCAGAATACAACGGAGTACGAGCTGGAATGATGATTGCAGTAGATGGAAACTACTATCGCGATCAACGCAACAAGATGTATCCGCAATTAAAATCATTATTCGATTTGGTATTTGGAAATAATTGGGAACAAATGGAGGATGAAGCCAAGCCTGGCGATTTTTATATTGATACTTTATCCATATTGCCCGAATATCAGAATAAGGGGATAGGTACCCAACTTATTCATCACGCCATAGAACGTGCCAAACAGCTACAAATACCACGCGTTACTCTGGCTGTAGAGCCCAATAATCCTGCGAAACAACTATACTTACGTATGGGATTTCATTTTCTACAACCAATTATTATTTTCAACGACACGTATCATTTGTACACTACTCAATAATCGCTATCAGCAATACCAATATACACAAAAAAGACCGCTAGTCTGCGGTCTTTTTTCTTTTCTTGTGATCCGTGCAGGATTCAAACCTGCAACCCCCACATCCGTAGTGTGGTACTCTATTCAGTTGAGCTAACGGACCATGCTTCTTTTCGAAAGCGAGTGCAAAGGTACTGCTTTTTTTTTACATGACCAAATATTTTTGCAAAAAAGTGAAAAAACAGCGCATTTTTCATCATTTTGCACTATCAATTATGCAAAACACCCCTTTGAACACCTATTACCCATGATCAACAACCTGCTGTTTTATCATTCATGCCGAACGATATAATACGGCACGTCCAATGCCTGCACCTCACGTTCGTACCAATCAAATAAGTATTCACGTATAGTAGGATTCTCGCGTACTGGGTCAGGTTCCCATGTTATATCTGGATAACAAAGCAAATACACATCCATCGGATACGCACGCATTGCGTCGTCAATAAAAGCGGGACACTCACCATATTTATGGAGCATCCACACTTTTGTGATGATTAGTTCGGTATCAAAAAAAGCTATACCATCTTTTTCAGACAATAGTTGCAACTGCTCTATCTGATATTGCGCAATACTAATCACATCCTCGCGCGTGTACGCATACGCGCCATCGCAAGCACGCGCACGCTCCTCTAAATATACACGCGCATGTTCTTCAACAAATACCCCCTCATACCGTTTCGCCAGATACTGAGATAATGTACTCTTACCTGTGGACTCCGGACCAATTATTCCTACCTTAAACATATTGGGATATGGTATAAAGTGTGGTGTAAAGGCGGGTTATCTTGTCAGCATTAATTTGATATTGATACCAAAGTTATCCGCCTTAATTGGATAGGAAGAAGAAATCAGCGGTGTAGTACCTTGGTGATCGTAGAAGAGTTGCAAATTGATCTTTTGCGATAGCACATAATCTGCACTCACTTTTATAGCGAAGACCTTATTACCCGAACTTGCCTGTGTGATATTTTCTTCCACTTTGCGCAGCAAAGTCTTTATATCTTTATAGCTAACATCCACATTGAGTTTCAAATCATTGCTTACTTTCTTCTGTCCACTACCCGTCTTGGCAATGAAACTCAAGTCCTTGATCGTATAACCAGCACCTATCACAAACTCATCTGTATGTCCCTCACTAATTTGTACAGAGTTCACATTCAACGATACATTGCGTTGTTTACGGTACTCCACTTTGGCTGACAAGGAGTTTTTCATTGTCATATTCAAACCAATAAGTGGCGAGAAGTTCTCCGTAAGGTTCACCGATGAAATATCATATGCAGATGATGGAATAGGGTTTTCTGTTTCTACATTGCGAACAAAACCTACTTGCTTATTACTCAAGTCCAAAGCAGGTGTCCAAGTAGAATAACTAGAATAGCTACCTATTGCATACTTACAAGTATATGCATGAGTAATATTCACCGATTTAAAGTGATCGCGTATCCAAGGCAATTTACCCAATCCATCAAAAGTCACCGACCAGTTAGGTAATACTTGCAGCAGACTCATAAACGGATTCATCTTCATACTATATGGATCACGACCTGTATATGCAGCCAAGAATGCAGGTACAAGCACATCTGCTGTATTATTGTCTACTGCACCATATTGGCGATCATATTTCTTGCCACGCAATTCTGCAGGAATAAATCCATATGAAGGATAAACCACCTCCTCGTATTGCTTTTGTACGCGTCCGACAAATACGTCACGGTTATTCAGGAACTGGTCAAACACTGCCGAAGAGAAGTTCTCATCCGCTGAACCAATGCGTTGGAAAGCAGTACCTATCGCCACTTGCGTGATATTGAACGATCCAGTCATATTCTCTTGTAACTGGTCAAACGAGTAAATAATTGAGGATGACTCCGCAGCATAACGTTTACCATTGAGCTGAATCTTAAAGCCTGGGAATGGTTCGAGCGACACTTTTAGATCAAAGTCATTCGTCATTGTACGCGAAGCTGGTTGCACTACCATTGTATCACCAGACAACCAACCGTTCTCTTTCGCCTTCTCTACAAAATTATCGTCAAAGAAACCAAAAGCAAAATCAAAACCAGGAGCATACAAGTCATTATACTTTGTTTGTCCCATAAATCCAGCTTGTGGAGCGAAACCTGGCAATGTTATTGAGTTGGTATTTCGGTATGTCACCTGTACTTTGCGCAACATCGTACCAAAGTATGCAGCCAAATCCATTGCTTGTTCTGCAGCCGAACGTGTATTAGCATCGACAGTCTTGATAGTCAGAGTCACATTCTCTAGATTCTGCTTAGATACAATAACAGCTTGTGTGCTTGTAGTTGATTTTAGTTTCACTCGCACGGTCTTTCCGCCTTCGGTAACAGCAGTTACTGTAATAGCTTCGCTACCCAACTTGTGATTGATTTCCTTGGCTTCGCCTGCTACCAGAGTTACCGTTTCATTGTATGTCTTCGGGCGGAATGGGCGACGACGTGTGCGTTGGCCATAACGTTGCGACAATTGTTTCCAATACTTCGACTTGCCGTACAAAGTCTCGAAGTTCAGTCCACCATCTACTTGCCAAGCACGTGTACTACTTACCACATTACCTAAATTAGCCGTTTCGCTAGAAGTTGCCTGCACCGTGCGATTCCAGTTGTAGGTAGCGTTATATGATGCATTAGCCGTAATTGCCTCAAGATAAGGAATATGGTTGAATGGTACATTCCATGAAGCAGAGAACAACTGTTGGTAAGTATATGGAGATCCCCATTTAGCCAAACTGCGTTGAATAGTATCTTTCCATGCCTCGTAGTAGTCATTAGTAAAGTGATAATCACGGATTATCTCTGGAGTATAGTAGCCCTCATCCACCGTAGAGTTCATTGCGGTCTGGAAGGTGAATTTCATATTCTTCGTCAAGTCATACTTGAAATCGAAATTACGATCCCATGTAAAGTCCTTCGAGAAGGTCAAATCCATATCCGCAGCACCAGTAGCTTCAACACTAAAGTCGCGCATCTTCATATGCGTAAACGTACGATGCATGGTGGTATTAAACGCCCATGACTGTGGTAGGTAGTAGAAATTCAACTCCTTGAGCAACTTCACTTTATCCACAGACTTTACTGATTTGAATGGTTCCCAAGGTTTGGGGTTAAAGTTAAATGAGTAATTAAACGAACCCTTTTGATCCGTAACAATATCTTGCTCTATCTCTGGGGTATGCTGATTCTGCTTATTATAGCTTGCTGACACCGAGAAGTTAGCTGGATCATAGAACATATTTTGCTTCTTCGAGTGAATATCCAATTTCATATTGGTCACTGAGAAGCTTGTAGACTCATGTACTGTATTTGCCATCTCTTTGATAGAGTCTTTCTCGGCAGGTGTCTCATAGTTATCCAGTGTTTCCGAAAGTTTCATATCCGTATCTAGCGGATCGTAATCTGGCGACAATGTCTCATTTGAGTATGACACGTACAATGGTATTTGCAGTTTTGCTTTTTCAGGGAATAGACGACCTGCCTCAAGCGCAGCACTCACAGACAATTGGTACATATTGTCCATATTCCTATCCAACACATTTGATTCAATCGAACCATAGCCTGCGGTCTCCAGACGTCCTGCAACATTCACTTGTGCAATATCGCTCAAGCTCAATGCAGCATTCGCCATAGCTGCGACACCACCTTTTTCGTTGAATTGGCTAAGTCTTAACTCGTTCACCCATACTTCTCCACTCACCTCATGGTTCGTATTATTACGCACACCAATCATGATGGCTTGTACATCCTCCAATGTAGGATTACCCAACACAGTGATCTTGTTATCCAATTTCTCTGGGTCATACACCTCATATGGGATAGTATTGCCCACACTGCTATTACCAGCGCGCTTGGCCTTATTGCGTGCCGCCTTGGCATCGGTGAATACACTCAATGGGAAATCAAAGGTGTTTTCTTTTAACCATACTTTCAATCTATCTTCCTCGCTATCATCATTATACATACCAGGAGGCGTCAAGGCAAGCGGGATTTCATATTCATAGTAGTTATTCTTCAAGTCTGATCCCAAACGAATAAAGCAGGTCAAATCTTTATTTTGAATCTCCTCGAAGTCTGGCATACACTCTGCATGCACAAACATCTGCAAGCGCTTATACTGACGCATATCGTAGGTCACATTCTTGTATACCGCACGCGCATCTTTTGGTGATAGGTAGTTCACCTTCAATACCATTGCCTGCTCATTCTGCGCAATGAGTTGCGCTTGTCCTGGATCGGTTTGGCGCGAGATACCAGGAGGCAGTACATAGTTGACTGGCGTACGAGTAGAGTTCTCCTCGATATTCACAGCTTGTACATCCAACGAACCAGTAGAGGTATATGGGTTAGTAATATTATACTGGTTGCTAGCCACATCTTGGTACAATCCCTTGGTATAGTTACGCCATTCACCACGCACCAAATCAAACGAAGCAAAACGGATATGCGTTTCTTGTTTGAAGTTGGTCATAAAGATACGAGCGAAACGAATTGACTTAAAGTTGCGAATGTTTCCTACTTTTTGCATAGTTGCGCTATCTCCTTTCAATGGAATCTTAAACTGATACCACTTCACAGGCACCACCTCATCGTTGCGCAACTTCACATTCGTTTCCATAATGCTCGCAATATGCTGTTGTCCTACGCGCATCATATCTTTTTTGCGCAGCGAGATATGATAGCGATAGAATCGTTCACCATCGTTGAGGGTATTATCGCTATTGATATCTTCGATATCGGGGTATAAGGTAGCAGCTGTACCATAAAGTTCGTTATCTCGTGCCTCTGGGGAGTTGCCCTCAGTACCGTTGTAGCGTTTGTATCTTAACAGGATAGGAGTCTCCTCGGCGTCATAGTCATCACCACGATAGTAATGATAGTTATCGCCGGCAGGGTCATTGAGTGGTGAGAATGGATCATTGCTCCACATATCGAGCACCATAGGATCGACCTTATCGCGCAAAGCAGTAGCATAATCGTAGTATGGTCGATTGCCATCGTATTCGAACAGCCACTCTTGCTCCGTGCTCAGTCCATCCAATCCCACATCTTGTTTCTGGCGTGCACCAGCTTCATTGGCAAAAGCAACCACCGTACTTGTAGTACGCGGAGCGACTCCCCAAACTGTCATCTCGGTCAAGTTATCCTCGCTATTGTTCAGCGGCAATCCATGTTCAAAACTCTTCTTACCGTCACGCAGAATATCTTCGCTCACATCACCCAAGTCGATATACAAGTCACCACCTTCGTATGCTATATCAGGGTTGGTAAGGAATGGGTCCATCAGCCAGAACTCAATATACTCGATATTCGCCTTCTCAAAATCGGTATTATCCAACTTGCGCATGATACCTCCCCAACGCTCTTGTGGGTTAGTCAGTTTACCGTCCACGCCTATCTCATCAGCCGAGATGTTGTATGGTCCACGCTCTTCGGGGTAATAGCTCAAGTTCAGCACAGCCAAACGTGTATCGGCATTGGCCATCACTTTCTTATTGGGGTATACCTCTTCTTCATATACGGTACGTGTACGATGATCAGACATCAATTCTGTATTGTCTTTGATGTGTTTTGGTGTGTTGCTAGATGGTTTGCCGAAGATAGGATCCACGGTGTACCATGCCAAAAGCGCACGATTCTTGTTGTATTCCACATCATTACTCAATATATATTCTGGGAACTTATCCGAACTTGGAGTAGAGGCCAATCGCCAGTAGCTAGGGTAATGAATATCAATATTGGTCTTCGTAGCCTCAAAATCATCCACGTAAGCGGTACCCACTTGACCTACTTCCTTGGTATGTCCTGGTATTAACTGCGCAAACTCTGCATTTATTTGGAAGGTAGATGGCGCTGTAGCATTTATCCATGGCACTTTATCCAATAGTAACGTCAACCATTGTAGCTCTGTCTTCCAACTAGCGTTCACACCCCAAATAGTGTTAGCCAAAGGTTCGCTACCAGTATTCACTTTCGTTGTTAGCGGACGTTCGTTCATGTGCATAATAGTACCGCCCACAGTGAGGTCTTTGTTAAACTCGTACTCCACGTGTGCACCAAACAAAGACTTACGCTGCATGGAGAACAATGCTTGGTTCTCTAGTTTCACATCTACGTTCGTACCCGACTCCAATATAGATTGGTTGAGAATCGTCACCGTTCCCATCGTATAGTCCACCGTATAATCCACATTCTCCACCAGTGTCGCACCGCCTGCTGTTACTACTACGCTTCCACGAGGGATATTCATTGCGTTCAGGCGAATCTCATTGCCCGACGAACCTTGATATTTACCTACCAACGTAAATTTATTCTTCTCTGTGTATTCTTGCGCACTGACCAAGGTAGAGTCATACAGTTCTTGAAACACATATTTCTCTGCCAATCGTGGATCACCAAGTTCTCTTGCCAAGTGGCTACCGAATGGCTCCAGCACAGGGAAGATGATTCGTCCGGAAGACGAGAGAGCTGTGTATCCTTCCACATAATCAAATCGTCCGTCTGGCGAAGCGTTATTGCGCGAGTCTAAACGGTCAAGTCCCATCACGCGAATCAGCTGTTTACCTTTGATATTACCTTCCATCAGGTATTGCATGTCTGTACCCACCGAGTCATTGCGGTATTGTACGTACAACTCAAACTTATCGCTTGACATCTGACTAGCTCCAATGGAATAGATATTCTTTAGCATCAGGTCCCACGTACCTTTATTTTTCAGGATTGGCGCATTATTGCTACTCTTCAGCATCTTCAGCAGCAAGGAGTTTGGTGCTTTCAGCGACTCACCTGCATCGGTAGAGAACTCACCCACTTGATACACCTGACCAGCGTAGGTATATTCGTAGGCCACAGCCAGCACTTCGTCTTGATTCAATGCCGTACGCAAAGAGATGTATCCTAATGCCGCATTCAGTGTATATTCGTTGCTACTGAGCAATCGAGCCGACTCTATCTTCTCGTAGTCTTCGCCTACTTCCATACCCGCCATACTTTGCATCATGCTGCTCACCTGTTGGATATCGCGTACAGCAGGATCCGCAGTCAGGGTTTCGTAGAGCGTATTGGCTTTATTGTATGGTGTGCGTGCACCTGCTACTGCAGTCCATTGTGCATCTTGTATATGCCGAGGATCATACTCACCCAAGTCAGTCAACGCTACAATATTACGTGCCTCATCGTAGTTCGCACGTTTATTAGTCACCCACACCTCAATACGATTGATCGTCACACCGCTTGCAATATAAGGCAGAGCCTTCATTGCTTGTTCGTAGTTATCGCGGAAGTAGTAGCTAAGGAAAAAGTGGCGATTCTCGTCATAGTTATCAATTGGCACCTCAAACGAAGTTGTTTGTGCTCCACCCTTACTGCTGACGGTTTGGCTTTCGGAGTTCTGCTGCGACACCAATGCTTGTACGCGCAGTTTGCCAAACTTCAAATCAGTTTTCACACCAAACAACGCGCTGCTACCACGAATTAAACTATTGTTCAAGGTCATTGACACATTACCAGCCTCCAGCGATTGGATAATATCATCTTCTTGTCCCTTGAAGTTAAGTTTGATATTCTGCTGATCGAAACTAAACGATGCCTCGGTATTATACCCCATATTGAAGTTCAACTTATCGCCCACTTTACCATTCACATTCAGTTGAATTTTCTCATCGAAGTCAAAAATATTATTGTTTCGCGAGCGTTGTGTCAGCGATGGGTTATCTATAAACTGGTGCTTAAAACCAAATAGCAACTCTGCCGAACCTTGCAATTTCACTTGCACACCGCCAGGGCCAAACACTTTATCGGCAGGACCGATATTAAATTTCATATCGGTAATGTCAAACTTATTCTCATTATTGTGTTCGACTTCGCCTATTTTGCCTTGCCAGAACTGCCCCATCTCTTGTCGTTCGGAGTAGGCGCGGTATTCTGCCTCAGTCATCATGTATGGAGTAGCTATCTCCACATCGCCAATGCGTGTACGTACCACGTAGTTTCCGCTTACAGGATCATACTCAATAGTGGTATTCACATTGTCTGGATCTTGCAAATCCAAACTGCTGTTTATTCGGTTAAGTTCTTCATAGTTATCCACACCCACACCTTTCACTTGCATAGGCGCCATGATGGCGGTATCCACCACCATCGACATTGTGTCCATCTCTTCTTGCGCCCACAATCCCAGTGGCAGCGCACACAATAATATAATAATCAGTTTTTTCACTATACCTCTAGCCTTTAAACTTTATACTTTCGATTTTTAACTCTCGACTTTACAGCATTTTCAATGCCTGCTTTATCACTTGCTCTATGCTCGCATCGGGTTCTGCGCTAAGGATCTTGTCCACCACTTTGCCGCTTGCCGCAGCAGGGAAGCCCAGCATTGTCAGTGCACTCACAGCTTCTTGCTTCACTTCGCTATCCGCGCCTTTAGTCTCTAAACCATAGCCGCTTGCAGCGTTCTCTAAGCCACCTTGGCTTGCTTGCGAATCAAGGTCTACCTTCAGCACTTTATCTTTCAAGTCCACAATAATGCGTTGTGCAGTCTTTGGTCCTAAACCTTTCACTTGCGATAGGGCACGTGCGTTACCAGTGGCAATGATTTGTCGGATCTCCACTGCTGAATATGCCGACATGATCATGCGTGCGGTGTTCGCGCCAATACCACTAACGGTCATTAGCATGAGAAACAACTCGCGTTCACCGCGGGTAAAGAAGCCATACAAATCGTGGGTATCTTCGCGAATAATTTCGGTCACATAGAGTCGGGTTTCGGTATTTTCCTTTCCCACAAGTGCCGAATAACTTGGTAACGCTATATTGATGGCATAGCCCACTCCCGCCGCTTCTATTACGGCATAAGTAGGGGTTAAATCCGCCAAATTTCCTTTGATGTATTCAATCATAATCGACTTTAAAATCCGAGATTGTTTTAGTTGCTATTCTCTGCTCAGCGCACACGCGACTGCGCACGTACGCTAAAAACGTGCAAAGGTACAATAAAAAATGCACATACGCAAGAAAAATGGCTGAAAGTTTTCTTTCAAAGCTATTTTTTAGGCACATGGGCTGCATTTCGCGTAAGAATCGAGCAAATGCGAGATAAGAACGTACTTTTGAGGTCGGTGCCCTCGAAGGTACTACATACAAACTCACATACACAAGAAAAATCGCCCACAAAGGCGATTTTTCTATATTTTCCAGACTCATATGTAACGAGACTACAAATCCTTCACAAGGCGCACATTAAAGCCATACTCGCACAGTAAGCCAGTCCAAACATTCACACTGTTTGACCAAAAATATAAACTTGAAGCGATATTTATCTTATAGCCATTGATAGTGGTCTTTGTTGCAGTCCAATATAAGCCTTGCTTCTGTAATCCTTCAACTTCTGTTCCTAAACGACTCGCTCCAGCAGGAAGGAATATCGCACCTTCATCTTCAAGCAGAGCCCACTCGTCAAATGTAAAAGACTGATAATCTGCATAATATTCCTTTCCATCTTCCTCATGACAACCCGACTTAAAACTAACCCCACTTGGGCACACCCATTCGTCTGGCAGCAATATCAGACCATTTACGCCATTCACCTGAGCTATTCCATACAAGGAAGATGCGTTGGGTCGCTCAAAGAGAAGATGCCCCCACTCATAGAACTTCAATGTACGCCATGTATTAGGCACATCTTCGCCTATTTTATTTATTCCCCAGTCAACAAAGTCGCCTGAATAGTCTTCGTTTTTAGTATAAGTGCTTACTCCGAAAGCTATAGTACCAGAATTGGTGCTCCATCCAAACAAATCTACCCAACCATCATACTTAGATGACAAGTTAGCATTATCACTACCTATACATTGCCATTGCTCTTCTGCAAAGCGCCATTTCTTTGAACTTGGTTGATATTGTAGATTACCTGGCGAGAACACCACCTTTTTGGTTGTCGAAATGGAAAACATATTTTTACCACTCGTTGGCACTTCGGTGGTCGTAAATGATTGCATAGCCCCGTATTCATACTCAGTATTATTCATGAATATTACAGCACAATAAAAATACTTTTTATTTGGAAGCAATTCTCTAGCCACGACCTTAAATTCGGCCCCCTCTAATCGCTTTCCGCTCATCAACGCTCCACTCACCAATTCACCCGTGTGGTTTTCAATGTTCCCTTCTGTCTCTGCAATCATAATACCAACGCCCAAATTTTTGTAACTTGACGCATCTACCTTTAGCTCGCCATGTAGCAAAGCTGAGCAAGATGTTATATTGCTAGCTACACCTGTCAACACTTTATTGGAAGACAAACCATTGGGTTCACAACTAGACAACATCAATCCTATCAATGCGATAGCATAAAATAATTTCTTGTTCATATTTTTGATTACTAGATAGATCTGCGTTATATTGAATTACCCTGCAAAGGTACTACAAAAAATCGACATGCACAAGCAAAGTAAGAATTATTTTCCAAAAAGATAGATGCATCTATTTCACTTTGTTTTTTTTGAGTTGTGCATGTAGTTGTGCTATAACAAATCCGCGAAGAGTAGTATAATGCTTTTCTCCTTGCTTTGGATGGCGGAATTGTTGTTCAAAAAGCGGTTGCCAATAGGCCACTCGTTTGGAATTACTAAGTTCTTCTTTGGCAAGCAGTTGCACCTGCTGAAAGAGTTCGCGATTTTTAGTCGCTGCTTCCGACCATTTGCCCTCGTGGCGATGATAGATATAGGTCTCTGCTGGGCCATAGATTGGTCTGCCTTTGGCATCTCTGCCATAGCATTTGCGACGAGTGACAGTCACGCGACCATCACGAGTAGATGATAACTTGCCAGTTAGATTGTCAACTGGCGCAATAAATGTAGTTTGAGACATAGTTAATTTTGAATTAGGAATTAAGAATTTTTGAATTGAATATATAGAGTTCAACAGACATCGCCGAGATTAGGCAAGCATCTGGAAGCGATAGGAATTGCACTACAATGGCATGTAGATTCTACCTAGAAGTGATACGAATAGTGCGTGTATAGTGCGTCTATTGTCCGTGAATAGTGCGTGAATAGTGCGTAATAGGTTAGAGGCGAAAGGTTAAAGGCGTTGGAGTTAAATTTTATGCAAAGATACAACAAAATTCTCAATTTTCCAAATTTTTTAGAGGACTTTTTTGTAAAAAAATACCACTCGTTTACTAGTGTAAGGTATCCAGCGACAGGCATGTTCGAAAAAGACAGATAGACAGATAGACAGAACTTTTTTTAATCTTCGTCCGCGCACGTACGGGGACGAGAAAGAGAATTCTTCTGTCTTTCTGTCTATCTGGCTAAAAAAATTAATAAAATCTTGCATGTTCAAGAAAATTTCACTACCTTTGCGGCAAATTAGCCTATTTCATTTCTAATATTAAATAACAATATGAAACATAGATTTTTTACAACTCTAGTGCTAAGTTTTTGGTTTTTTGCATCCATGGCACAAGTCCAGCCGATAGACACTAGGTATATGCTTTCATTGCATACCGGCTATGCACACAACTTGACTTACGGCTCTTACGCCAACTTTGACATCGACGCCTATCTGCCTATCAACCAACATTTTGACATGCAAGCCAACCTGCGCACCAGTACTGCCAACTCCCACAGTCTAGGTCTGCAACTGCGTCCGAAGTTTGCGTTGCCCGTAGGAGAATTGTACATCGAAGACCGCCTCATGATGCGCCTTGTGGCACGCGATGAGTTCAACGAATTTCTGCATGCTATATCGCTAGGCTATATGATGGAGCACGTGAATGTACAAGTGGGCGTATATACCCGCATAATCCAAGCAACACCCTATGTATCTCATAGCGAAGATGAAGTAATCTGCGAACCTTACGATGTGCTATACCGTGTAGAAGCATTTGTGCGACCACGCACCTCGCCATGGAACATCAGTTTGGCACTTTCCAATGTGGACAACTATCAGATAGAGCGCATGTGGCAACCCGTCTTCTACCTGGGCGGCTGGTATGACATCAACGAGCATTGGCGAGTACGCATGTCGGGCAAAATGAAACTAGCGGGTATGTTTCACCTGAATGCTCATTACTACGCATCCGAACTGCGCGTAGGAGCAGAATATCGTTTTTAGTGTTTAGTGAATGCTTCGCTACTGTTGTCTAATATAAAAATTGAAAATTATGAAGATAAAAATACACGTAATTCTTTCGATAGGACTCATACTTTTGGGTTCCGCAGTATTTGTGACTTGTGGTCCTGATGCACGTTTGGATATGGTAGGCATGTTTGCCGGCACATCTCCCAAGATCGACGAACGCTTTGCCGAGTCGCAGTTATACAACGAACAGCACGGTTTTTCCACGCTTCAAGCCCCTGCAGAAGACTATCACGTATATGTTTGCACCGACACACATATCACTACAACACAAAAACGCTGGACAAATTTTATCGAAGCCTATCGCCAAGATATGCTTTGTCCCGTAGCAGTACACCTAGGCGATATCATCGATGCGCAGAACCACTTCGACGAGATGTATTCTGCCTATCAGGCTGTACCAATGAATCCTAACAAGTCCGATACGCTAATGGCCATCACAGGTAATCACGACATCTATTTCAAACAATGGCCACAGTTTATCGAATTATTCAAAACGTGTACCTACTATTTTATCGTTCGTACGCCATCTGGTGCGCAAGACTTGTTTATCTGTTATGATTCTGCCGATGGAACCGTAGGCTCCAAGCAGCTGAAATGGCTTACCGAAACGCTTGAATGGGCTGATACGCAAGGTTTCCGCCATATCGTGGCATGCACCCACACGCATTTCTTCAAGCGCGATTACTCCCAAGGACACACCTCCAATTACACCATAGAGGAGACCTATACCCTGCTGAATCTTTTTGCCAAACACGGGGTGGAGATGATATGGTCGGGACACGACCATGCTCGCGAAATCAGCAAAGTGAAGGGAATGACTTGTATTGTTGTTGACTCCATGAAAGATGATGATAAAAATCCATTCTATATGCACGTAACTATGGGAGACTCTATCTCTTACGACTTTATATCGGCTAAGTAATTTTAAACGATGTTTGTAAGCTTTATCATATTCCTCTCTTTTGTTTTATTCCTCTGCGCGACAGTGGTATGGTTCGTGTGCTGGGTAGTGGCTAGATTCTGCCATCATGCTATGCCGTTTGCGCCGTATGCATATACGGGATTGGGGATTGTGGTGCTATTCTTGGCGATCATGTTCTATGGCTATCGCTTCGGGCGTTTCCAATTGCGCGTACAACATTCCACCTATATATCTGACAAAGTTCCTGCTGCATTTGACGGATATAAGATTGTGCATATCAGCGATTTACATTTGTCGTCACTAGCGGACTCACCTGCGTTTTTGCAGCGCGTGATTGATAGTATCAATGCTCAACAACCCGACTTGATTTGTTTTACGGGAGACTTCGTTGGTTTTGGCATAGAAGAGGCAATGCCCTTCACCAATATGCTACGCCAATTGCAAGCCACGGATGGTGTAACAAGCGTGTTGGGAAACCATGATTTTGCTCTCTATCATCACGGACTTTCTTCTGAACAGAAAGAAGAAAAAGTAGAGCAGTTAGCTACTTATCAGCGCGACACACTAGGCTGGAAATTGCTCCGCAATCAGTCTGTTGTCATTACCCGCGATGGCTATGCGTTACAAATAATAGGCGTGGATAACGCCTCGTGCCAAGGGCAAGGATTCCAGACCGTTTATCGTTCAGACTTGCCTAAAGCTATGCTTTTGCCTGATAGCCTTTTCGCCTCATCGCCTTTTAAAATCCTCCTCTCGCACGACCCTTCGCATTGGCGGGCAGAAGTTGTGCCAAATACGGATATTCCTCTAACGCTTAGCGGACATACTCATGCAGGACAAATGCGGGTATTTGGCTATCCTCTATCATCGTTAATGTTCACAGAATCTGAAGGATGGTACGAGATGGACGATCAGCACCTATATATCAATACG
>JAEIGA010000766.1_pt1 | contig 47831 bp, 68 predicted proteins | sample 9270691 | NCBI WGS metagenome assembly JAEIGA01 (sample SAMN17057246, study PRJNA624740) | gut metagenome | biome: biome; isolation source: fecal sample | host: Bos grunniens | place: China: Xizang | collected 2019
AAGTTAGAATTACCAAACTTGAACTTGGTGAAACTGGTGAAAAATCCAAAACACCTGGTATGCCGATGGCTAAAGTTACTTTCGATATTGTCTCTGAAAACTGTAATGGTAAGAAGATATTCATGAATCAGATGCTTACCACTGGTTTTGGTATTCACAAGATGAATGAATTTCTTAATAGTCTTGAAACTGGTATCGAAGTTGGTTTTGAAAACTTCACCCAGTATGGCGAACTTATCAACCAGATTTTCAAAGCAGTAGATGGTGTTGCTGAATTCCAGCTTACGTATGCAGCTAATAATAAAGGCTACGATACCTACACTATTGTTCAGAGATTTAAGAACTAATTGTTAGTTAATGAGAGAGGGTAAAACCTCTCTCAAATAATAAAGGGGAGAGGGTGATTACAATTCTATTCTTTGACTTTGAAGTATTCAAATACGACTGGTTGATTGTAGCAATCGACCCAATACAGAAAAAAGAATATAACATTGTAAATAATCAACGAAAGTTAGAAAGTCTCTATTATCGTTATAAAAATGATATTTGGGTAGGTCACAATGTCAGAGATTACGACCAATATATTCATCAATCTATTCTTTGTGGATTTAACCCAAAGGAAGTAAACGATTGGATTATTGTTCAAGACCGTAAAGGGTGGGAATTTTCAAGTTTATTACGTAAATACCCTCTTAACCTATTTGACACTATGCCAAATCCACCAGTGAGTCTTAAAGCTCTTGAAGCGTTTATGGGTAAAAACATCCATGAAACCTCCGTACCATTTGATATTGATAGACCGTTGACAGAGCAAGAGATACAAGAAACTCTCAATTACTGTCGAGATGACGTATTAAATGATATTGAAGTATTTTTAAGACGTAAAGGTGAGTTTGATGCTCAAATAGACTTACTTAAAGCGTTTGATTTACCACTTTCAAATATTGGTAAAACACAAGCTCAACTTGCAGCAGTTATCTTTAATGCTAAAAAACAGAAATTCAAAGACGAATGGGATATACGACTTCCCGATAACCTACAACTTGGAAAATATCAATTCGTTGGAGACTGGTTTTTAGATAAGAAGAATCATCAATATGAACATTACATAACTGGTAAGAATGGTAAACCAAAGAAAGATAAAGTTCATTTAGAATGTGATATAGCTGGACTACCACACGTTATAGCTTGGGGTGGCATACACGCTGGGGGAATTATTCACGAAGTATGTGAACCCGATGAAGTTATCATTGATGCCGATGCAGGACAACTTTATCCCAACCTAATGAGAATTTATAAACTACTTTCAAGAGCTGCACGAAAACCAGAAATGTTGGAATACATTTTGGATAAGAGTATGACACTTAAAGCCCAAGGTAAGAAAAAAGAACGTGAACCATATAAAAGACAATGTAACATTGTTTATGGAGCATCGGGTGATAAAACTAATGCATTGTTCGACCCTCTTATGCGTAACTTGGTTTGTGTTTACGGTCAAGTATTCTTTATTGATCTGATAGATAAAATAGAGGATATTGTTAAACTCATAAACTCAAACACTGATGGTCTTTTCTTTAAACTTAAACGAAAAGATTTACCAGAGTTATATCGAAGAATCAAAGAATGGGAAGAACGTACTCAATTAAAAATGGAATATGCCGAGTATACCAAGTTTGTTTCTAAAGACGTAAATAACTATGTTGCAGTTAGATCAGATGGTAGTGTTCATGCTAAAGGGGCTTATGTTAAAGACCTTAATGATTTGGATTACGATTTAGCAATAGTTAATGAAGCGGTTAGAAACTATATAGTTTATGGAATGTCTGTGGAAGATACCGTTTTTAGTTGTAGAGAATTCAGAAAATTCCAAAAAGTAGTTAAGCTCTCAAATAAATATGAATGGGTGGAACACGAAAATGGACAAGGAACTATTAAATTTGACAATAAGGCTTATCGCACTTTTGCTTCTAATGATAGTAATGATAAGCGTTTAATGACTTGTCGTAATACTGATAAAGGCTTGGAGCGAAAGAAGTTCGGTGGAACGGCTGATAACTGTTTCATAGTTAATGGTGATATTAATGAAATGGATATTCCAAGTAAGTTAAATCGTCAATGGTATATAGATTTAGCGAAAAAAAGATTAAATGATTTTGGAGTAAAAATATGAAAGTTACTAAATTAATTCGTGAATATGTTGAAGAACAAGTCTCAAAAGTGTATGAGTCTAAAGAAAATCCTTATTCTGAACAAGCGAATAAAGACCGAGAAAAGATTGGAAAGTTGTCGGAAGAACTTAAGACTCAACAAAAGGCTACCCTTGAAAAGTTCATTTCTGAAAACGAGGTATATGAGAAAAGTTGGGTAAATGGTATTATACCGTATAAAATATGTACGCAGACTCCAAGTTTATCAAGTATGCTAACTCCTGCAATAATTAGCGAGAAGAAATGGAACGAAGAAAATATACAAGCAAAAAATTCTAAAATTCGTGACATTATGGTAGCTTTGGAACTTGGAGCTAATCGTGAGGAATTAAATCACATGATTGCTGATTTACTTAATTCGGAGGAAGACGATGATTAAGATTGAAAACACTGAAGTATTCGGTTGGGATGCTGCAATACGTGGCATGAGAAACCCATTAAACAGTTGGATTAAATCAGATAGTTATTGGACTCATGTAGAAAATCCCAAAACATTAAACACTGCTAAATTTCAATTCTTTCTTGGTGATTGTGATTTGAAATTAATGCAGACACTTTGTAAAGCTGGTTCAGATCACGGTAAATTCTTACGAATGATAGACGTGACAGTTGATATAACTGCTCCACTGTATTGGTGGAAGGAGTTTGATACTTATAAGGTTGGTACTGTTGCTAATTCATGTTCAACAATGCACAAGATTCAAGCGAAAGAGTTTACTCTTGATGATTTTAGTCATGAGCATTTATTTGATGACTATGATCGACATACCATAGATGACTGTGATTATTTGTTGACACTTGAAATAGTAATTGACCAGCTTAATGATGCAAGAGATATGTTCATTAACACTAAAGATAAAAAATACTGGTGGCAAATGATTCAGCTTCTCCCAAGCTCCTATAATCAGAAACGTACAGTGCAATTAAATTATGAAGTTTTAAGAGCTATAGATAGACCTGGTAGACGAAAAGATCACAAACTTGACGAGTGGAGAGATTTTTGTAAGTGGACTGAAACACTTCCGTATTTTAAGGAGATTTGTTTGAATGACTGATTTTTTAGATAAACCGCTAAACTTTGGAGATGATGTAATTTATTTATCGCATAGTAGAACTTCATCTCACTATGTTAAAGCCAAGATTATTAATCTTACTCCAAAAAGAGTAACTATCGTAACATCTGATAAATCTGTTAAAAATGTTGAAGCTTATAAACTGATTAGAATAACCGAAAGGATTGAATAACATTGAGTTTATATAAAGGGTACATTCCAACGGTCGGAAAGCAACCTACAATGGCTTTTAAAGATAAGTCAAGTAGCGAATTACTAACCTTGGAAGAAGCTCAAAAATTTAATAGTTATGCTGGTGTTCTTTCTGACAATACTATTTTGGTTGATATAGATACCGAGAAAGAGACTGAAATATTATTGAATATCGTAAAAGCTAAAGGCTTGAAATGTAAAGTTCTTAAATCAAGAAGTGGCGGTCATTTCTTATTCAAGGTTGATAAACCAATGCCAAATAGAACTAAAGTATCTTTGGGAATAGGTATTCTCGCTGATATTAAAGGTTGTGGTAGTGCGAGTATTGAAGTCTTGAAGATTGATGGTAATGAACGTGAACTGTTATATGACACGGGGGAGTATCAACTACTCCCCAAGTATCTTCATCCAATCAAGACCAATATGAAGCTGCTTGATTTAACTGAAGGAGAAGGACGTAATAATGCGTTGTTTTCGTATATTTTACCGCTCCAACAGAGTGATTTTACAATAGAAGAGTGTCGTGAGTGTATACGAACCATCAATGAATTTGTGTTAGCTGACCCTCTTTCAGATGATGAACTATCAGTTGTTATCAGAGATGGAGCTTTCAATAAGCCAATATTCTTTAGTAGTAAAGGTGTATTTTTCTTTGATAAGTTCGCTCAATACTTACAACAGTCGGAACACATCATCAAGATCAATGGTAAACTCCATATCTATCGAGATGGTATTTACGAAGTTGGTGACGAGCATATTGAATCGGCTATGATTAAGCACATTCCAAATCTCAACAAATCTAAACGTCAAGAGGTTGTAGCCTACCTTAATTTAATTGTTGCAAAGAACAGTGGTATGGCTGACTCCAACTTGATTGCATTTAAAAACGGTGTTCTTAATTTAACCGATGATAGTTTTACAGAGTTTAGTCCAGAATATATTATCACTAATAAAATTCCACATAACTATAATCCTTCAGCAAAGAGTGAGTTGCTGGATAGAGTAATGTTGAAGTTAGCTTGTAATGATGATGTTGTTTGTAGTCTACTCTACCAATCTATTGGATATTGCTTCTATAGACGTAATGAACTGCGAAAGAGCTTTTTCTTACTCGGTGAAAAACGTAATGGTAAATCCACATTTTTGGATATGGTTGGAACACTTTTGGGTGAAGAGAATACCGCAAATCTCGATCTCTGTGAGATTGGTGATAGATTCCGTACTGCTGAACTCACTGGAAAACTCGTTAATATTGGTGACGATATTAATGATGAATGGATTTCCAATACTGCAATCTTTAAAAAGGTTGTATCTGGTGACGTTGTAACAGTTGAGAAGAAGAGCAAAGACCCGTTTAAGTTACGCTCTTTTGCAAAGTTTTTCTTCTCTGCTAACTCACTCCCTCGTCTTGGACGTGGTAAAGATAGTAGTGCAGTACTTGACAGATTGGTAGTAATCCCATTCGATGCTAAATTCTCCAAAGATGATGCTGATTACGACCCGTTCATAAAGTATAAACTTCGTGAAGAGATTGTAATGGAAGCATTGATTGCAAAAGCAATTCCAGCTTTAAGAGAAGTGTTAATTAACCAAGAGTTCGCTCACTGCGACAAGGTTGAAAGCAACATGGCAGAGTTTGAAAAGACCAACAATCCTATTTTGGAATTCTTTGAAGAGTTGGATGAAGCTGACTATCTCCGTGAACCAATAAAGATGGTTTATCAGAAATATTCTACATTCTGCTTATCCAATAACTTACAAGCATTGTCGGCATTGGAGTTCCAGAAACAAGTACAAAAACATTTTGATGTAAGTATTAAGACAATTACATCTGAAGGTAAAAAGATAAGGGTGTATATGCCAAATGAATAAGCAAGAGTTAATTGAGCAAAACATGAATTTGGTCTATTACGTAATCAATACATTTTATCCTTACGCAAAATTTGATGAAGACATAATCCAATGGGGAATGATTGGACTATGTAAAGCTGCTAATAAGTGGGATGAAAGCCGAGGTAAGTTTTCAACTATAGCTTGTCTATATATCCGAAGCGAAATTCACGATGCTTATGAGCGTTTGGGTAAACACAACGGAGTCCTATCTCTGGATTATGAATATGACGATGATACGTTTTTATCCAATCTCATAGCTGATAGAAACGATATGCTAACGGTGAATTTCGATTCATTTGTGACAGTATTAACGGATGAAGAGCGTGAGATTGTTAAGTATAGATTAAATGGGTTAGATACCAAGGAAATAGCTAAACAACGTGGCGAAAAACCAGAACGCACACGTAGATTTTTACGAAAAATAAGAAAGAAATGGGAGCAATTATATGAAGATTGATATTAAATATCATGCTGATATAACACCAATCCAACAAACAGACATTGGAGATTGGATTGATTTAAGAACTGCTGAAGACGTGGAACTTAAACAAGGCGAATTTAAAGTAATCTCTCTTGGTGTATCTATGAAATTACCAGAGGGATATGAAGCCGTGGTAGTACCTCGCAGCTCCACATTTAAAACATGGGGAGTGTTGCAGACCAATCATATGGGAGTTATTGATAACTCCTATTGTGGTGATAACGACATTTGGAGATTTCCAGCGTTAGCAACAAGAGATGTTGTTATAGAAAAGAATAGCCGTATTTGTCAATTTAGAATACAGAAAAAGATGCCTACTGTGGAATTTAATACTGTTTCGCATTTAGATAACCCCGATAGAGGGGGATTCGGTTCAACTGGTGTAAATTAAAGATTAGGAGGATAATATTTTGGAAATTAATGTAATTAAAGGAATTGTAGAAGGTACAAATAAAGATGTACTGTTGGAAAACGCTAATCAAAATTCAGATACACCGTCTGGAATGATGTATAAATTAGCATCCGAAACTTCAAAAGATTATACAAAAGAATTTTTATTGGATGAAGAGACTATAAATGCAGTTAATAGCAACCATCTTCACATTCATGACTTGGACTACTATCCCACCAAATCATTGACTTGCTTACAACATCCACTTGACAAGATATTAGCCAATGGATTTAGAGCAGGACATGGTGCTTCTCGTCCAGCTAAACGCATTGAAACCGCTTCTATGTTAGCTTGTATTGCTATGGAAACCATACAGAACGAGATGCATGGTGGACAAGCGTTTCCAGCGTTTGACTTTTATCTCGCTCCTTATGTTAGATCAACATTCATTGAAGAGCTTGATAAGATTTCTGAAATAACTGGTAGAAGTTATGAAGAATATTACGATATGGAAATTGATGACTATTTAATCAAAGAGAGCGGTAATCCCGTTCAGATTGCAATTAATAACACTGTTAATCGAGTACACCAGTCTATGGAGAGTTTCGTACATAACGCTAATACCATTCATAGCCGTGGCGGTAATCAAGTTGTCTTTGCTTCCATTAACTATGGTACAGACACTTCTGCTGAAGGTAGATGCATTATTCGAGAGTTATTGAATTCCACATTACGTGGTGTCGGTAATGGTGAAACTCCAATCTTCCCGATTCAGATTTGGAAACTCAAAAGCGGTGTAAGTGCTGACCCCGAAGATCGAAATTATGACTTGTTACAGTTGGCTTATAAATGTACTGCTAAAAGGTTCTTCCCCAACTTTATAAACCTGGATGCTCCATTTAATCATCATGAAAAATGGAATATTGATGACCCCGAAAGATACAAATACGAATGTGCAACAATGGGTTGTAGAACCAGAGTATTTGATAACCGATGTGGTGAAAAAACACCGATTGGTAGAGGTAATTTGTCATTTAGCACCATAAATTTAGTTCGTATTGCTCTTGAAAGTGAATGTGATCTTAAAGCGTTCTTCAATCTTTTGAGACATTATACTGAAGTTGCGATTAATCAGTTAGTAAAGAGATACGAATATCAGAGAACGGCACGTAAGAGTCAATTCCCATTACTCATGTCTGGCATGTGGGTTGGTTCAGAGTCATTGAAGAATAATGATGAAGTGGGTGACATTCTTAAACAAGGTACTTTATCCGTTGGTTTCATTGGATTAGCGGAATGTTTAACCGCTTTAATTGGATTCCATCATGGTGAGAGTTCTGAAGCTCAAAAACTTGGATTAGATATTGTATCGTTTATGGGTAGTGTTTGTACTGAATATGCTGAAAAGTTACAGTTAAACATTAGTGTACTTGCTACTCCTGCCGAGGGCTTATCTGGTAAGTTCGTCAAGAAAGACAGAGAAGACTTTGGTGTTATTCCAAATGTAACAGATCGAGACTATTACACCAACTCCAACCATGTTCCAGTTTGGTATAAATGTACTATGGAACATAAGATGGAAGTTGAAGCTCCTTATCATCCTTTAACTCCTGCTGGACATATTGCTTACTTGGAAGTAGACGGTAATCTTGAAAACAATATTGCTGCCGTTGAACAGATGGTTAATTTAATGCGTAAGTACAATGTAGGCTACGGCAGTCTCAACCACGCTAAAGCAAGATGTTTGGACTGTGGATATGAGAGCGGTTCTGACTTATTTGATGAATGTCCTAATTGTGAAAGCTCCAATGTAGATATTCTGGAACGAATAACTGGCTATTTAGTGGGCGGTACAAACAAATGGAACAAGGGTAAATTGTCCGAACTCAAAGACAGAATATCCCATGTAAGTGGTGATAGAATGGTTAAACATAAACAGTTTTAATCGTTCTAATTTTCTTACGAAAACAGTTCCACTCTTGTACGATTACCGACATACTTTTGTAAAGTTTATAGAGTACAATCTATCCATAAACAAAATTAAAGGCTTGGTGATGAAATGAGAATAGCTGGAATTGTAAGAGACAGTATTGTAGATGGTGTCGGCATTAGAGACGTTATCTTTTTCCAAGGTTGTTTACATAAGTGTGTAGGGTGTCAAAACCCTACCACTTGGAACTTGGAAGGTGGCATAGGTTTATCTCCTGGGGAAGTTGCTTTCCAATTAGCAAACAGTAAGAATGAGGTAACAATCTCTGGTGGAGAACCGCTGCTCCAACTGTTTGATTTAAAAGAGATGTTATCCCTCTTAAACAAACGAGCGTGGTTGTACACTGGCTACCAATACGAAGATATATCATACGAAACTTGGAGTCAGTTATATGCACTTGGTGTTGAAGTAGTAGTTGACGGTAAGTTTGAAAAAGAATTAGCGGACAAATCGTTAAAGTTCAAAGGTTCAAAGAACCAAAGAATAATTGATCTAAAGCAAACTTTAAAATTCGATAAAGTAGTATTGTGGGAGGACTCAAATGATAACAGAAACTAACGATATGGTTAATCATCCATCTCATTATTGTAGAGAGGGAGCGGTAGAATCCATTGATGAAATGATTGCAGTATTCGGTGCAGAAGCAGTTATACACTTCTGTATCTGCAACGTGTGGAAATACCGATATAGATCATCTTCCAAGAATGGTGAAGAAGATATTAAGAAGTCAGATTGGTATATGAATAAGTATATCGAATTAAGAGGGCAATTAACAAAGTCACATACTCCAAATAAACCTTGGAATAACCGATAAGGTGCTGCTATGAGACTTAAACAGACCGAGCATAAACGCTTTGAAGATTGGAGTAATCCAACAGTTAAGGATTGTAACCATTGTGCAAGATACTTCGATAGCAGTTGTGATGGAGTAACAGTTGGTGAAGAACGTGAGTGCAAATCATTTACTGTAACTCGATATACTGACTTATATGAAGAGATAGATAATCTTAAAAATATAATCTATAGTATAACACTTGTATCAGTTGGCATAGCATTACTCTTGGTAATATTAATAGCAGTAGGATGGTGTATGATTAAACTATGAAATACTTATATAATGATAAGTTATTGACAATCCATGAATTATCAGAAATAAGTGGTATAGCTCCACATACCATAAGAGATAGATTAAGACGAGGTTATCCATTGGAGGAAGCACTATTGGATATTCCAACTCATACCAGTGTTAAAGAGTTTAGTCAAGCATCTTGGTATAAAGATTGGATTGGTATGACTATAAATGATCTTTACACGATATACTGGAAATGGTGTGTATCTCATGAGTATCAACCAGTAACTAAACAGTGTTTATCAAGACAGTTAATGAAGATATATCCAATGTTAAAGATTATACCATTGAAGACTAAAGATGATGGTTCATGTCATAGAGTGATTAGAATGAGAGGTCAATATGATATTAAAGAATAAACAGTATAAAGTAGGAGATGTTGTAAGAGTTTGTAATTCGGCATTAAAAACATATGGTAAAGTGGGAACGGTTGTTCGGTCTTATTATAACGATAATGTCGAAGTGAAATTTACAGATATTCCAACTTTGATATATAGATCACAGAATATAGAACTTGTCAATACAACAGATGCTCTCAATTATGTAGAACAAGATATAGAAATTACAAATAAGTTATTTAATAACGTAAAGGAGACCGATGATATGTTTGTAAAAGGTGATTACCAGGTTGCTCTTGTAAAGTTTGTACAAGGTACTAATACTGATAAAAAGTATGCGTTTGCATTATTTGACTACGAAGCTTGGGTTGACGATATGGTATTGGTTGACACAAGTAATGGTTATAGTGTAGCAGTTGTTACTGAAATTCATGATAAAGCTTCTTATGAAGCACTTGGATGTTCTCTTCCCACCAGAGAAGTTATTTGTAAACTTGATTTTGGAGCATTTGATGAACGCAAGGCAAAACGAGCTAAAGCTAATCAGTTAAAGAAAGATATGGATAAGATGGTTAAGTCTTTACAAGAGATGGCAGTATTTGAATTACTTGCTGAAAAGAGTCCAGAACTTAGAGCTATGTTAGAAGAATATAAATCTGTTGTTGATTAATCAGAAATGCCCCTATAATGTGTTATAACGCTTTCTACGGCACTAAATAGACGGGTTATAGGGGTAGGTAGTATGTTTACATAGGTAAATGCTAAATGCTTTAAAATAAGCCCTACAGAGCGTTAAAACATAAGAGCGTTAAAACATAAGACGTAATATCGAGGATAATATTATGATTGAAGTAAACGATAAGAAGCAGCAGTCCAAATTGTATGAAATAGCAAAACTGACTATTCGTAACTTTGAACTCCAAATGAGTGACCATTGGGAAGATTCCAATTATAGCGAGTATGGTAGAAATGCAGTTGAACTCCAAAAATTGATATTGGAATACGCTTTGGAATATGACGATCATCCAGGTTGGAATAATATTGAAGAAGTTTATGAGTTTGTTAGAAGTGTGGAAGAGGTGAAATGAAATGTTTTATTGGTTTTATTTTGAAGATGGTTATAGAGAATGTACCAGAGGATATGACAAAATCGAGCTAATGAATATTGAAAGAAAGCATGGAAAATTAATTAAGAAAGAGAGAGCATAAAGATGACTAAAGATATGTTCCTATATGCCGCAAGAGATACCGAAACTGGTAAATTGGTTTCTAATATTACAAATCCCAAAAAGAAGTTTTGGCAGAGAAAAGATGCGGCAACCAAAGCAATTCGTAACGCAAATGGTAGTAGATATTGCCGATACAATTCTCTTGAATTAGTAACTTTCAAACTTGTAGAGGTGAATGACGATGAAGAACATGAAAGATAAGCTGATAGAGTTGATTGACACAGCAGACGAAGAATGTAAACAATTCAAAAGTTGCAAAAGTTGCAGTGGATATGGAAAAAGTTCACGTTGTATGAACTATCATATTGCCGATCACATTCTCGCAGACGGTTGGATAAGACTGCCTTGCAAGGTGGGAGATATGGTATATGAACTTAAAGCAAACGGAAGAATTGTAAAAGGCATCGTGCAAAGTATTCATCAAAATCTTGTTGGAAACGAGCAAGGGAGATGGATTGTTGCATCTTGGTTTGATAATTACTATGCCGATTCAAAGACAGCAGGCTTTGAGTGTGGATCACATTTGTATTCGCCATTTGAAGCTTTCGGCAAAACCATATTCCTCACCAAAGAAGAAGCAGAGAAAGCATTAAAGGAGCGTAAGGGAAAATGAAAGACAATGAAATAATTAAGGTTGTTGATGAAATGGCTGACACTTGTTGTCGGTGGCACGATGTGTGGAAAGGTTGTTTGAATTGTTGGAGAAGAACGAGCGATTGTTCCACCTATCCCATTCTTTATGGGTTGGCAAAGCAAGGATATAAAAAGTCAACCGAGAAAGGCGGCGACAACAATGCCCGATAAAAAACTAACCGATGTTCCCGACACAAATGTCGGGGAGTGGATTTCGGTTGATGAAAGATTGCCCGAAAATTATCTTATGGTCATTGGTTACACACCCTGTGATGGCTTTATGTTTGTCGGCTATTATCACGAAGAACCAAAATACGATTGGAAAGTATGGCGAATTATAACCGCTATGCGTTCTACAAAGGTGATGAAGAAAAAAGTTACCCATTGGATGCCTCTTCCCGAACCACCGAAAGGAGAATGATTATGGACGATAACGAAATTATAAAGGCTTTGGAGTGTTGTTCAGTTCACCCAATGAAATGCAAAAATGTCCTTATATAAGAAATGAATGTTGTACAAATGCTCACCATAAAGATGCTCTTGACCTTATCAACCGCCAAAAGGCAGAGATTGAGAGGTTGAAAAGCCTTGAAAGAAATGTTTATGAAACGGTGGAAAAATTGAAAAATAAAATCGAATCCGAAGCCCGAAAAGAGTTTGCGGAGAGGTTGAAAGTGAAAAAGGCAACCTTTTATTGCAAATGCGGATTATCAATAGACACCACAGAACTAATAAATGATGATATCGACAACCTTGTAAAAGAAATGGAGGAAAAGAGTTATGTATTTTAGTTATCAAAAACCATTAAAGGGCGAAAACGTAGGAATTGTATTCGGTTCTTTCGCTCCCCTGCATCAAGGGCATTTAGACCTCATTATGAGGGCGAAAAAGGAAAATGACGGTGGTTGCATAGTTATTGTTTGCGGTTACAACGGAGACAAAGGAGAGCCGTTAATGCCGCATAAAAAACGCTATCGTTATGTGAGAGAGTTTTTTGCGGACGATGATCTTGTTGCAGTTTATGCCATAAATGATACCGAACTCGGTATTGCAAAATATCCGAACGGTTGGGAGAAATGGCTTGAAGAATTTAACCGTATATGGGAATTTGCTTCTGAAAACAAAACGGCAAAGCGTATATGGTATGTCGGAGAGCAAGACTACTATAACGGACTTATAGCAAGAAAAGAAAAGGCTATCTTGTTGAATCGTTCAGAGAACCTTATATCTGCATCTATGATAAGACGAAATCCTATCAAGCATTGGGATAAGATAACCTATCCGTTCCGCAGGGTATTTAGTACGAACATTCTTATTATTGGAACGGCTTCCGAGGGTAAAAGTGTTATGACAACAGACCTCGGAAAGTATTTCAACGCTCCGCATAGTTGGGAATGGGCAAGGGACTATATCAAGGAAAGTTGCATAGCGGATTGGGAGTTTGACAGTACGGATTTTATGGCTTTTCTTGAGGGGCAGTATAACTTAAACAAGAAGCTCATAAACTCCCCTGCAAATCACGGTGTTTTCTTTGCCGACAGCGATGCTATGACAACGAGAATGTATGCTGAACAGTATGCAAGAGAAGACAGTTGCGAACTGACACATGAAGAGTTTGAAAAGATTGCTGTTATGGCTGATGAATATGCCCGAAAGAGCAGGTGGGATAAGATTTATTTGCTTTGTCCCAAGGGTACGTTTGTTGATGATCATGAACGCTTCATGCTACACGCAGGAATGGACGAAAGACAAGAGATGTTTGAACTTCTCTGTAACAATATCAAGAGAACAGGAAATTGGGATAAAGTCACCATACTTGACGGCGGCTATTGGAAGAACTTCGAGAAGATAGTTAAAGATGTAAAGGAAATAATCGAGCATGGAAAAGATTAAGAATTGGCTGAAAAATGAGTTTTGGGTTGGGTATAACCTATTTGAAAAGTTGTTTTTGGTAAGTATGCTTTTATTGCAGATAGTTGTTTATTTCATTGTCCCCGATACGGTGATAGGCATTATATCGGGCATAGCAGGAGTTATTTCTGTTGTGCTTTGTGCAAAGGGCAAGATTTCGTTTTACTTTATCGGCTTTGTACAGACAATATCGTATTTGTACCTTGCATGGAGTAACGCATTTTATGGCGAAGTCATTGAGAATGTTTTCTATCTTGTCACTATGGTTTGGGGCATATTCCTTTGGAAGAAAAACATGCAGAAAAATGAAGACGGTACAAGTGATGTAAAGGCGAAAAAATTTAATTGGTGGAAATGGCTGATTTCTGTTGTCCTCACGATTATAGCAACAGTTATCATGGGATATTTCCTTGATAGCGTCGGAAGTAATCAAGCGTATTTAGATGCGGCAACAAACGTAATGGCAATATTCGCACAACTTCTTATGATATGGCGATACCGAGAACAATGGTTTTGGTGGGTTGTCATTGATGTGATTTGTATAATTATGTGGTTCAATGTCGGCAATTGGTCTATGGTCGCCATGTATATAGCATGGACTATCAACGCTCTCTATGGTTGGTATAATTGGAGCAAACTTAATAAAATTCAGAATATCCAAAGTTTTATGAATTAAGGAGTTAAATTATGAAAGGTACATTAAAACTTGAAGACGGTAGAGAATTTACCGTTGAGCTTGGTGATAAAGCATTAGACCACCTCGAAAAACCCAAAAAGACGGGATATGAGAGAATTGAAAACCGCTCTACTTATTATTGCATAAACTATGACGGACAAGTTACATCCGATTGTGACTGTAAGGCTGATGAGGATAATAGTTGTTATGAAACCGCCAACTACTATTCTGACAAAACCGTGGCGGAAAACAACGCAAGAGCTGATGCTCTTATGCGTAAGTTGAGAAGATTTGCGGTTGAGCATAGAAAGAAAGAGTCGGATTGGAAACGTTGGTCGGATAAATTTTACATTGAATACAATCATGAAGATGAATCGTTAGAAACAGATTATGATTGCATTTATCATGGTTTTGGTAAAATCTATTTTGATTCTAACGAAAATGCAGAAGCCGCAATCGAAGAATTTAAAGACGAACTCATTTGGTATTTCACCGAATATAAAGACAGTCTGTGAGGTATACCAATGAATCGTGATCTTGCGTTACATTGGTTATACCAACAATTAAAGAAGAAACAGATTGCTATTGCTAATGCAGAGAAGAAACCAAATACTACTGAAATTGAGATCAACAATATCAAATCAGCAATATCTTTAATAGAATGGATTATTCAAACAGTTAAAAATACATAAGCTTTATAATATATTAACTTATAATATATTAACTTATAATATATTATTTTATATAGGTAGTCGATATTCTGACATAATCAGAATATCGTTGACCTATTATAAATAATATAAATAAAGATAGCAAGTTTATAAGCTTACACGAACTTACACGAACTTACATACTTTTAGAGGTGATATAACGTGGAAAACATTAAATCTATGGAAATTACTAAAGAAGAACTTACTACTATAATAGCCGCAGTGGTACAAGAGACTATTCAGCAGCTTGGAATATGTGGAATATGTGGAATAGCCCAGAGTGCAAATCCTAAAATCAACTCTGCACCAAAGGTGGAAACTAAAGATAAAAGTGCATATGCTAAAACGGAAGCACTGTTATATAACTACAATGGCTTTAAGAAAATACTATTGGAAAAGGAAGCAGAGATCGAGAACATCAAAAAGTTTGGAGTACCCAAACGCAGTGCCAGCATTGTGGAATACTCCGCACATGGTGGTATGCCGCAGGGCATTGTGCTTGATGAAGAGTCTGTGGAAAATGCTGTGCAGAATGTGCTTGACTCTGTGCAAGGCACTGTGCAAGCCATTCGCCTTATTGATAAGCATATGGCAGCATTAAAGAATGACCCATACTATTGTATATTGGAAATGCGTTATATGCAAGGTAGAACGCAGGAAGATATAGCATTGGAGTTGAACTGCTCCCAGGTTACAATCAGTAAGAATAAAAGCCGCTTGATTAAAGAGCTGGCTATGAGACTGTTCCCAGATCAGTCGATGAAAGAAATGATGAACTAAATAAAATAATGAGGTAGGAATTAACCTACCTCATTTGTTATTTTTCAGATGCAAATTCAGAATTTAATTCTTCTACATATTTCCACACATACCCACCAGCTCGTTTGTGTTTTCCGTCTTTTTTACACACTAAACAAATCGTGGTAATGTTAATTCCCGTAGCAATACTTGCCTCTTGCATAGAGTTATATGTGGCGATGTGAACACCATCTTTAGTGAACTGTGCAACGGGAGTACATTGTGCATGATTCTGTGCAAGGAGGTTGTATCCGAAATGTGGCATATCACTGTGGTGAGCGGCTATCTGTTTCGCTTCTTCTTGGAGAGCATCTATCTTATTGTCATGTAAACTTAAAATTTCATGGGTAATATTATCCCATCCGTATTTTAGAATATCTTTTATAAACCTTTTGTTTTTTAGATAGCCGTAACCACCATTCCATCTTTCAGTTGGTTCGCTACCAGTCATACCAATATAAACTTTGTGGTTAGGACAAGTGTGTTTGTAAACGTAATACATAAATTGTTCCTTTCTTTTTAATGCAAATTGTTTTGTGAGCAAATGAAAAAACGGTCGAGAGCAAATGAAAAATGGTTGAATGCAAATGCAAAAATGCAAATGCAAAATTATAAATGGTTTGATAAATTTATCAAATGCAAATGCAAAATTGAAAATCATTTTCTTATTTCTATTTTCATTATATTCAAATAATTTCAAAATGTTAATTTATAATTGTGAATTTTCTGTAAACTTTAACACTTTAATAATTTAGTGCTTTAATAGCTTAATACTTTAGCAGACTAAAGTAAATAATAATGATCTGCTGCAAGCCTGGAAAACATGAAAAAGAAATAAAAGCGGCTTTTATATATTATATATGGAAGCAAAAAAGCGTATTTTTTGAGTTTACAAAAAGTTCATAAAAAAAGTATTGACTTCGTAGTAAAAACGTGGTACAATATCCGTGCGGCGGAGATTGCCATATTTTTACAGTTTGAAAGGATTTTACACCATGAAAAAAGTTAAGGCTATGAACGGATACACCATTTACCAGTCTACCAGTGAAAGAGATCACGAAAACTATTCTTGTAACGTTGGTAACTTCAACATTTATTTTTCTTCAGATATCCGTGACTATGGACTCAAAATGTCATACGCTGAATTTGAAGATATTGAAAGTCTTGAAATTTGTGAACAACTTTGTAATAACAATTATGCAGTAGCACGTGAAATAGCTGAAGAAGAATCCACTTGTATTTCTTTCGAACGTGTTGAAGAGATTGAAAAGCAGCTTGATGCAGGCAAAACCGCTGATGAAATCGTTGAAGCTGCTGAAGACGTTGACGAACTTGAAGAAACTGAAAACTTTGCATCTATTATTAATGTTTCTGAATTCCGTTTTGAAAAACATATTTTTAACTGGACTCTTATTAATATTCATACTGTAAATAATATTACATATGGACTGGCGGAGTCTTCAATAGGGGATGAAGCCCCGTATATACTTTTTAAGCTGGACTATGACAAAATTTATATAAAAGATTTTTGGAATAAAAAACTACATGATACTATAAAAATGTATGTTTTCCCGTCTGAATGTATTATTGACGATGAAGTATACGACGATATTATAATAGCTTTAGAAGATAATATGATTTTATAATATGGAGGTTGACAACATGAAATATTATAGAGTTAAAAGTGAATACGATAATCTGCCGCGGTATAATGGTAAAAAAGTAAAGTTTGATAATATCTGGATAAGTAACGAACTTTACACCGAAAAAGAAATTAATAAACTTGTTTCATCTGGAATATATGTAAATATGAAATATTTTGATCTGGTAAACATTCCGAAAAATAAAGTATATTTCTTTTTTGGGGCACGTTTTGAAAAGTCGAAAGAGGTGTAAAACATGAAAAAATTTCTTGATATTCTATCATTAATAATTACAATTCTGGTTATCTTGTTTTTGATCTGGGTTGCAGCAAGCTATTTTGAAATAGTCTCACAAAATCTTGACTTAACAAGTATTAAACTTTCAGATAATAACTTTTTTATATGGTTTACGGAAATTGTATCTTGACAAGATACATTGATGCATGATAAATTAAAAGTATCTTAAAAAGAGACAAAAAAGGGGATTATAAAAATGAATAATATAAAACGTGTTAGCCGCTGGATAACTGTTAATTCTAAAATGATAACAGATCGTCATTCATTATGGTGTTACGCGGATAAAGAAGATGAAAACGACAAAAACGGATATATTTTATATTTCCGCTGGAATAATCGAGAATATGCTATACAACAATTTATAAGCCGTTTTAGCATGTATGGATTTGATAAAGAGTGTAAAAATTATCCGTCATTTATTCATGGATATGATGCTGAAGGAAATATATTTAATCCGTTGTTGATAGAATTTGATGAATATAGCGAAAAAGTTAGATTATATATAGAAAACTAAAACATTAATTTAAAACAATAAATATAAAGGGGATTATAAAAATGGAAAACTTCACAACATTAAAACAGAGAGCAGCAGAACAGAAAGAAAACAGAATTGAAGAGCGTTTGTATTATATAGAAAACGGCTTTTGTGTAAGCTGGACTGAAGAATATAAAATACATTCAGATGAAGGTATAAAAAACTATTCAACCGATTTACGCTGGAAGCAGTACAACGATAAAATAATTGATCGTGAAACGGCGGTAAAACTGGCAAGCAAAAGAGCGATAAAAGATATTGAAAAGTCATATAATAAAGATATTGAAAAAATAAAAGCAGCAGAAAACGCAGTAGAAGTTAGTGAAATTTATATCAATGTTAAGTGGGTTAAAAATTCATACTGGGGATATAATCCGAATGTTACAGTTGACGTTATAACAGTTGACGGAAAATTAAACACGTTTTACGGCTCTGCAAGTGGCTGTGGCTATGATAAAGAGACTGCTGCAGTTGGGGAAGCGTTAAATCAGTCAGCAAGCGTTTTAAAAATGCTTTATAATAAAGCGGATGAAAGTATACCCGACAATTTCAACAATAATAAAACAAGTTTAAATTATCGTTCCTCTATAGGTTACGGCTCTGGTTATGATTATTTACCATATTTTGAAGGCGGCGTTGGTATTTCTTGTTTCCAGAATATTTTTAAAACTTGCGGCTATAACTTTGAATGTACGTCTTACACAAAACATTACACGTCATACAAGGTTAGCAAAATATGAAAGTTTATATTATAATAGCGTGGATTATAATTTTTTTCGGTATGATCTTATTATTAAGATATACCAAAAATAAAGAGTTTGAAACGCTGGAAGATGAAAACGAACTTGAAGAAATACCAGATTATATTATTGATAAATTGACTGCATACGATGCAATAATTGAAAGTAACACTAAAATGTTATTTATGCTGGATTATCAATATGAAAAAGAAAAAGACTACATGAAACGTCAAAAGATCTTAACTCGTCAAGCGGCTTTACAGTTAAAAATAAGTAACGCAGCGGAACAAGCGGATAAATTAAGAGATAAATATAATATACTGGAATAGCAGCTTTTACGGCTGCTTTTCTTTTTGTTTTGGTATAGTGGTATACTGGACTTTAAAAAGCGGTTATAAAGTGGTTATAACATTTTTAAAATGTAGCCTTATAATATAAATAGAAAAAGAATAAATAATATTAATAAATAAAATAATTAATAAATTCACTGGGCTACACTGTTAAAAGGTGTAAGCCCTTTTATATTTTATGATCTTAAAAGAAAGGCGGTGTAAATATGACTTTAACAGTAAAACAAGAAAATTTTTGTAGAGAAGTAGCTGAAGGCAAAACCTTTGTAGATGCGTATTTATCCGCTTACGACTGGAAAGGCAATAAAGCTGGGGCTATGGTAGAAGCGACTAAATTGATGAATAGAGAAGAAATACAAAACAAGGTAAAAGCCCTACTTCAGCCCAAAGAGATTGCTATTCAGAAAGATAATATAAACGCAAGAGATGCACAGATAGAAGCGATCAAAGAACGCATAAGGATATGCGAACAAAAAGAAGATGAAACAAGCCTAATTAGATACTACGATATGCTTAATAAAATATACGCTCTTTATAAAGATACAGAAGAGCCAGCAAAGAAAGAAACAAACGTAATTAACCTCTCTACTGAAGCATTAAAGAAGCTTGCTGAATAGACTATGCTCTTTTAACGTTCTATAATAGCCTATTTTAAGCGTTTAATCGTACTGCTATATTCTACCCTGAAATAATAAAGAGTGGTAAAAATAGCCATTTAAACGCTTTAAAATGGCAATAGCTCACAAGTAGCCTACAAAATAGCGTTATACACGCATAGTGATAACATTGCACGTTTCGTGAGTAGAAAGATAAGTCCTTTAGTTCGGTGAAGCGTTAATGTTTTATCAGTTTAACGTAGTAAAGGGGTAGCGAATTAAAGTCCTGAAGGAAGGACCCTATCCCAAAAAATATTTCATCCACTTTCATAGTTATATCATAACATCGTAGTATATACAACACTGGGGAGGTGAGTTGTTACGATGGTAAAAGAAACAGAAGCTCCAGATATTCCAATTTGGGAGCAACTTGGATTAACCAAGAAACAATACGAAGCAGTCCGCTACCAAGCCCAACTGGAACTTGGAAGACGAGATTTTTGGGAGTTCTGCAAGCTCCGAGCACCCGACTTCTATAGGGAAGACCGACCGTATCTGCGGAACATCTGCCGAGAGATGCAAGACTTCTATGAAGATGATACCGCCCGTGTCATGATACTCAATGAACCGCCCCGACATGGTAAGTCACGAACCGCTGGACTCTTCGCCCAATGGGTTTTTGGTAAGAATCCCTCCGAGAAGATAATCACTGGTTCATATAACGAGCAGCTCTCAACCACCTTTTCCCGTGGTGTTCGTAATGACATCTCCGAGCGTAAAGCAACTGTGGAAAAGGTCGTTTATAGTGACATATTTCCGAATACCACAATTAAGCGTGGTAACTCCGCAGCTAACCTTTGGAGCTTGGAAGGACAACACATCTCCTACCTCGCAACTTCGCCTGGTGGTACTGTAACGGGTTTCGGTGCTACGCTCATGATTATAGACGATATTGTCAAGAACGCTGAAGAAGCTATGAACGAGACAGTATTGGAAAACCATTGGACGTGGTTCACCAACACCATGCTCTCCCGTCTTGAAAAGGGCGGCAAAGTAATCATTATTGCCACACGTTGGAATACCAAAGATTTAAGCGGTAGAGCAATCGACCACTATAAGAGCATTGGAGTACCCGTTAAACTGATAACGGAAAAAGCACTTCAAGACGATGGCACGATGCTCTGTGAGGGTGTACTTGATAGAAAAGCCTACGATCTCATTGTTAAAACGATGGGTCGTGAGATTGTTGAAGCCAACTACAATCAGAACCCGATTGACTTGGTTGGTAGACTCTACAACATTGGATTCCAAACTTATAAAGACTTGCCCGTTGATAACGAAGGTAAATCCGTTGTGGAAGAGGTTTGTGCTTATATTGATACCGCAGACCAAGGTGATGACTATTTGTGTTGTATCATCTATGCGTTATATAGACAACAAGCCTATGTATTGGACGTGTACTTTACCAAAGACGGTATGGAAATCACTGAACCAGAAGTTGCAAAGCGGCTTTACGAACACAAGGTTAATAAAGCCTACATAGAAAGTAACAGTGGTGGTCGAGGATTTGGTAGATCGGTAGAACGTATTCTCCGAGAGAAACACCATTGGTATAAGACATACATTGATTTATTTACACAGACACGAAACAAGAAAGCACGAATACTTTCGTCTGCAACTTGGTGTCAAAACAATATAAAGTTCCCTATTGGATGGGAAGTTAATTTTACCGAGTTCCACGGTGATGTAATGTCTTACCAAAAAGAAGGTAAGATGGCACATGACGATGCTGAAGACTGTTTGGCAGGAGTCTATGATAAATGTGGACGAGGTTCATTATTTAGCTTTACATAATTTTTATTTTGAATATACAGTTTGAAAATTAGAAAGGAGGTTGAACTCGATTGGGTATTTTCAACGCTTTTAAACGAAACAATTTACCGAAACCACATAACTCTGATAGTTCGGTTCAATCTCGCAATCAAATTAAAGAATTGGAAAACATCATCAATAGATGGATAAGAAGTCCAGAACGTGAAGAGCAGTTATTAAGTGAGAAATACTATCACGGAGATCACGACATTTTAAAACGTGAACGCAAGATAATGAACTCTGAAGGTACTCTTACTACAGTTAAGAACTTACCTAACAATCGTATAGTAGACAACCAATTTCGTAAGTTGGTAGACCAGAAAACAAACTATGTTCTCGGTAAACCGCTCACCATTTCAACCGCTAACCCAAAATACTTGGAATTGCTTGGTGAAATTTTCAATCGCAAAGTTCACCGACAATTAAGAACCCTTGCTCGTTATTCAGTAGAGGGTGGTATAGCGTGGTTATATCCCTACTATGACGAAAATCATGAGTTTAAGTTTGCAGTATTTCCTGCTCATGAAATCTGTCCGATTTGGAAAGATAAATCTCATACCGAACTTGATAGTGTAATGAGATATTACTCCGAAGATGTGTTTGATAAGAACGGTGGAGTTGAAACGATTAACCACGTTGATTGGTATACCATTAATGGTATTATCCATTTCCGTCATAACGGTGGAAGTCTTATTTTGGAAAAAGAAAATACTTCTTCTTATATGCACATTGGAGATGAAGAGTTTAACTGGGAACGCTTACCCATTATTCCTTTCAAATATAATGATGAAGAAATTCCATTAATCAGAGCGGTTAAGAGTTTACAAGACTCGCTCAACCAAGTGTTAAGTGACTTCCAGAACAACATGGAAGAAGACCCACGTAACACTATCTTGGTTCTCAAAAACTATGATGGTACTAATATTGCAGAGTTCAGACAGAACCTTGCAACTTATGGTGTCATCAAAGTAACCACCGTAGACGGTGTTCAAGGTGACGTTGATACGCTCAAAGTCGATGTTAATGCTCAAAACTATCAAGCCATTCTCATGCAGCTTAAACGTGGCATTGTTGAAAATGGACGTGGTTTTGATGCTAAAGAAGAGCGTATGGATGGTGACCCCAACCAAATGAATATCGAGTCAATGTATACCGACATTGATCTTGATGTTAATGCTATGGAAACCGAATTCCAAGCTGGATTTGATGAATTGGTTTGGTTTATTACTAACCACTTAATTCATATAAATGAAGCTGACTACTCTAACGAGAAAGTTGACTTCGTATTTAATCGTGACATTTTCATTAATGAAGATGCCAAGATTGAAAACTGCGTTAAGTCTTCTGGTATTATCTCTAACAAGACTATTGTAGCTCGTCATCCTTGGGTTACTAACTTGGAACATGAGTTACAACAGATGGAAGAAGACAAACAAGCCGAACTTGATGAAATGGAAGCGACCATGCAAGTTCAAGCGGCTAATCAGCCGACTCCCACTTCTACGAATACTTCAAGTAAAGAGTAAAAGGGGGTTACGAATTGAATGAAACATTGGTAGCTATACTTTCTGGTGCTGCGGCAGCTGCATTAATATCTGGTTTATTTAGTATCATAGACTACAAAATCAGACGGAAAGATAAACAAAACGATAGCGAGAATGTACAATGCAAAGCTCTTCGTTATTTGATGTTATACATAATCCAAGAAAGAGCGGAAGCTCACATTAATCGAGGATATATAACACTGCAAGAGCGTAGACTCTTACATCATTGGCATAAGCTATACCACGATGGATTAGAAGGTAATGGTGATGCTGACTTGTTAATGAAACAAGTGGATGCCTTACCACTGCAAGTGGAAGACCACCATTATGAACATTCTATTGATAATCCAACATAAATCTAAAGAGGGGGTAGGAATTAATGAACGACATTTATGATAAAGAAGCGTTAGATCAACTTGAACAAGAAGAGTTCTCCGAAGTTGAGAAATTCCTACTCATACTGTTTGGAATAATGCTATTACTTCGTACCGAGTTAGAAGATGCCATTCGTATCTTCTACCAAAAGTACGGAACAAACGGTGTTGTGACTTACCATCAAGCACGAAAGTGGATTAGTAATACTAATCATCATAGACGATTAAACGTGTTGTTAGCGACAATTCGTGACAAGTTTAATATTAGTAATGAGAGATTGAAAGTCGAATTTGAAGCGGCACTTAACCAAGTTATCTCAAAGGAGCTTGGTTTTTTTGATGTCGATTTAGATGATGATAGCATTTATGCTATCAAGACTGCCGAGTGGGGTACAGACGAATTGAATTGGAGCGACAGACTTGACAAAAACATTCTTTTGTGGAGTGCATATGTTGCAACTGATTTGAAACATTCGATGATACGACAAGACCACTTGGAAGATGTATTAGATCAACTTGAAGACAGATTTGAGTCAATCGAGAAATCATTACGAAAGTTAATCGTGTCTGAAGCATCTGCTACTAATTCGATGACACGACACCGAATATTTGAAGAACTTGGAATACTAAAGTATCAGTTCTTTACCCGTGTAGATGAACGTAGATGTGAGGTTTGCAGTTCGATGCATGGTCGAATCTTCTCAATGTCCGAATATGAGATTGGAGTAACGGCTTCTCCGTTACATTCTCATTGTAGATGTTGGGAAGTACCAATTAGGGAATGAGTCGAAAGACTTTTCCATATATGGAGTGGAGTTTGGAATTTGGGAGTTCCCTCCCCACTTCCAAATTTCGCTCCACTCTTTACCATTAATAGCAACTATCGGGGGAGATAAGATGTTGGATGATTTTCAGTTAATTGATTCAAAGTTTAGCGAGCTATCGCATTTGAATATTTATCCTATTGGAGATGTTCACATTGGGTCAAAAGAGTTTGATTTAGACCTCTTCATGGAATGGAGAGATGTAGTTCTCAATGACCCTAACAGTGCAGTTGTTATTGTTGGTGACATGATGAATATGGGTTTAAAGAGTTCTAAAAGTAATGTATACGAAGAAACTCTTAATCCGATGGCTCAAAAGGAACTTTGTTTTGAATTATTGAGTCCAATAGCTGATAAGATAATTGCTGGTTGTCCTGGCAATCACGAATATCGGACAGTAAAAGAAGTGGGAACAAATCCACTTTATGACGTTTTCTGTAGGTTACGTATCGAAGATAAATACCGAGAAAACGCTTGTTTCATTAAACTCACGGTTGGAAAAAGAAATCATAATCCAAATGTTTATGGATTAGTTCTAACGCATGGTGCATCTAAAAGCAAAGATGAACGCTGGACGTATTCAATAGATGGTTGTGATTGTTTTATAAGCGGTCATACACATCTTGGAACACATCAACCGTGTGGAAAAATCCGTATGGATTTATCACATAATAAAGTGAAAACGGTAGGCTACCAACATATTGTAGTTTTACCATTTCAACGCTACGGTGGCTACGCTCTCCGTGGCAAATATATACCAAATCATATAGCTCAATTCCAATGTGTCACATTCGATGGTTCAAACAAACGAGTGAAGTACACATATTTTTAAATCTGTCAAGTATGACGAAAACTTACAACTCTGTGGAGCAACCACGATAAAAAGCGAAGGAGATTATAATTATGAAACGTGATTTTTTGAAGAATTTAGGTATCGAAGACAAAGAGATTATCGACAAGATATTAGACGAAAACTCTGCTGATATTGGTCGAGCAAAAGGTGAGTTAGATACTTACAAAGACAAAGTAAAGACTTTGGAAGATGATATTAAAACCAAAGAAGATACCATCAAAGAATTAAACACAAAAGTTGGAGATACTACTTCTCTCAACGACAAGATCAAACAATTAGAAACTGATAAGACCAATTTAACAAATCAGCTCAATACCGAAGTTTCCAAACTTCAAAAAACACACGCAGTCGAAAGTGGTGTGCGTGATGCTAAAGCGAAAAATGTTAAGGCAGTTATGGCTTTACTTGATTTAGAAAAAATCGAATATAAAGATAGTCAATTAACTGGTTTAACCGAGCAGCTTGATACTTTAAAAGCCGATGAAGGCACAAGCTTCTTATTTAGCACCGAACAAACACCTCCCCCATCTGGCACAAATCCAATTAACCCACCTCCTATTGGTGGTAGCCCAGCCGCTCCCTCTTTTGCAGAAGCGGTTGCAAAGGCACTTGGTAAATAAATTAATTTAATCTTAAAAACAGAAAGGTGATTTAAAATGGCAGTTACACTTGCTCAATCTAAACTCAATGTTACCGATGATCTTCAGTTAGGTGTCATCGACGAATTCCGTAAATCCTCTTGGCTCTTAAACAACATGACTTTCGCAGATGTTGCTTCTCCCGTAGGCGGTGGTAGTGGTTATACCTATGCGTATACTCGTCTTATTACCCAGCCTACCGCAGACTTCCGTTCTGTAAATAGCGAATACAATCCTTCTGAAGTTAGCAAACAGAGATATGCAGTTGACCTCAAAGTGTTCGGTGGAGCATTTGAAGTTGACCGTATTATTGCTGGCACTGGTGGTATCGTTGACGAAGTTACTCTTCAGATGCAGCAGAAGATTAAAGCTGCTGGTGCATTATTCAATGACACTGTAATCAATGGTAACTCTTCTACTGATGCTGATGCATTTGATGGTCTTGACGTTGCTCTTACTGGTTCTGATACTGAATGGAACGCTGGTGCAGCATCTATCGACCTCTCCACTGCTGCTAACATTGAAGCTAATGGTAATGCTTTCTTACTCATGCTTCACAAATGCCTTGGTAAACTTGACGGTCAGCCCACTGCTTTCCTTTGCAACGCTGACATGAAAGCTACTCTTGAATACCTTGCAAAATACCAGGGTCGTTACCAGGAAACCAAAGATGAATTTGGTCGTTACATTTCTACTTACAATGGTGTTCCCATCATTGACGTAGGTGCAAAAGCTGGTTCTAATGACGAAGTTATTGCTAACGGTGATAGTGGTTCTTCTCTCTACATTGTTAGACTTGGTATTGACGGTTTCCATGCGGTTTCCAGAAATGGTTCTCCGATCATCGAAACTTGGATGCCCGACTTCACTACTGCTGGTGCAGTTAAGAAGGGTGAAGTTGAAATGGTTGCTGCTTGTGCATTAAAAGCAACCAAGGCTGCTGGTGTTATTAGAAACATTAAAGTAGCGTAGTTTCCTCCTTGTTTGTTGGTAGGGGCAGAAATGTCCCTACCAATAGCTTAATGAAAGGAATGATAATATGGCTAATCTGCTTAAATATTCTGCCGTAAACTGGGCTGAAGATACTCCTATTGCTGGTGAAAGACTTGCAAGTAATGCCCTTTATACTGGCGAACAAGTTGGTGCAGTCATGCAGGATGCTAAAGCTGGTGGTAATGTAGCTCACTCTGTTGAGGAAGCAACTCTCCACTTTGGTACTATTATGCACGATGCGGCAGACACTAACTTTCCAAAAGTAGCAAATACTTAATTTTGGTAATTGGGGGAGGATTTTATGAAAATTTATGCACCCGTTGAAAACGTAAACGGTGTTTATGCTTCTGTTAGATTTGTCAATAGCGTGGGTGAAACGAATAACCCAGCGTTAATTCATTGGTTTAAAACTCATGGTTATCGAGTTGAAGATACCAAGAGAATAAACGATGAAGCTCAACTTAATCAAATATTGGAAAATGATGAAATTACCATTACCGATGAAGTAATTACTGAAGATAGAGCGGTTAAAAATGGTGATTCTGATTTAGACAATATGAATCCAAATGAGCTTCGTGAGTGGATGAAATCCAATGGCTACGGAAGTCAAATTAAAAATATTCGTAACAAGGAAAAACTTTTAAAGATAATTAGGGGGTGATTGGATGGTTACAAGAGAAAACGTAATTGATAGACTTACACAGTTTGGATATATTCCAACTGAAGCAGATCATGCTCAAATTGACTTTGAGATGGAATGGGTCATCAATTATGTTAAGAACTATTGTAATATCACCGACATTCCAGAGATATTAGATGTTCGTATTATTGACCGTATTTGTTCTTTTTATTTATTTAATAAGAAAAATTCGGGTCAATTAACTGGGTTCGATTACGAACCAGCCATTAAACAACTCAAAGAGGGTGACACGACTATTGCTTATGCGGTCGGTCAAGGTGAAGACACTCCCGAAAATCGTTTTGATGCTTTAGTGAAGCAGTTGGAACGTGGTTTTGACAAATGGATTACTCCCTATCGTAGATTGAGGTGGTAATATGAGTATTTCACTTGATGGTAGAGTTGTTGGTGAGACTTTTTACTTACATGAAAATAAAGTACCGACAACCAATAACCCTCTCGCAAAATTGTGGAAGGGTCGATGTACCATTTACGAATATAAAGATAAAATCGACCCCAACACCAAATTAACGACTCAAGAATTAGTACCTACTATTACCGATGAACCTTGTCGTGTTTCGTATACACAAGAGATTGCACCTTACATATCCAATGGTGCTGCGAAAATAGAACAGATCACTATGCTATTCATTCGTCCAGACTTGGATATTAAAGCTGGTTCGGTCATTGAAGTTACTCAAAATGGTAGAACTGTTAAATATAAACGTGCTACTCTTTCAGCTATTTACACCAACCACCAAGAAATCGTATTAGAACTTTATGAGGATAACATTTAGTTATGCGACTGAAGTGGGATTTTAAGGAATGGGTTGATTTTGGTGACAAGATTAGTGATATTGATGAATTTAATCGGTTCGCTAAAGATGGTTGTCAAGCAATCGCAAAAGTCTTACATCAAATGCTGATTAGTAACACTCCCGTAGATTATGGAGTGCTTCAAGCAGGATGGCAGACTTCAGAAAACTACGCTTATGAAGTTAAAACTACACCTTGGGGTTATCAAATTACATTGTATAACCGAACCGAGTATGCAACTTGGGTAAATGACGGTCACAAACAAAGACCTGGTAGGTTCATTCCAGGTTATTGGGTTGGAAATCATTTTAGATATGACCCAAACGCTACTGAAGGAATGGTTTTAAAGAAACCGTGGGTGCAAGGTAGATTTTTTGTTGACAAGAGTATTATTCAATTAGAAAATTCAACTAAAATTGAGTCGATTTTATATATAGAATTAACCAAATGGTTTAGGAGGTGTATGAAAGTCTAATGGTTAATGATGTTTTAACGGCTATGAGTACACAACTATATACTAAATTTGGTGATTCCAAGCATTATTATGTAGAAAATATTGAACAGAATTTAATTAAACCATGTTTTACATTAGATGCGATAATTCCATTACAACGTGCTACCAGTCCGTTACTTTATAAACGAACTATACCCGTGGTAATTCATTATCACTCTGATGATAAAAATGACACTAAATGTGATAGTTATGAGATCGCAGAACAGACTATCGAGTGTCTTGAATACTTACCGTTTAACGGTGGAATTATTCGTGGTGAAGATATAAGTTGGCAGATGGTGGACGATGTTCTTCAGATTTTTATAACTTATAGATTTACTACCAGAAAAGTTACACCAGATGAAACGGACATGGAAATATTAAAATATAATTGAAAGGATTGATTTTATGTTAGGTGGCGGCATTTTTGTTACGCAGAATAAAATTCTGCCTGGCTCTTATATCAACTTCGTAAACGCATCTAACGCAACCGCAAACCTTGGTGAACGTGGTACTGTTGCTATCGCACTCCCCATTGGTAAAGAAGCTGGCAAAGTTATTGAGATTACTCGCTCTGATTTTATTAAAAACAGTGTTGAAATTCTCGGTAAAGAGTACAACTCTGCGGACGTTAAACCTCTTCGTGAAATCTTCTGTCATGCTACCAAAGTTTATCTCTATGACCTTGGTACAGAACAGACCAAGAGTGTATCGGATGTTGTTAAAGGTTTAGAACCTTATGACTTTAACATAATTTGTGCTTACACTGCTGAATCTGATGACATCGGACAGTATATCTCTTCTGTTAAATCTTGGAGAGACGATATGGGTAAGAAATGTCAAGCAGTTGTATACAATCAAGCAGCTCCTGCTCCCAACCACGAAGGTGTCATCAACGTAGTTTCTACTGTTGCTGATGACGGTGCTGATGCTCATGCTCTTGTAGCTTGGGTAGCTGGTGCTGAAGCTGGTTGTGATCTCAATGAGTCTTGTACCAACATGACTTATGACGGTGAATACGATATTGTATGTAATCACAATCAGTCTGAATTGGAAGACTGCATTGAAGCTGGTCAGATTGTATTCCACCTTGTTTATGGTAAGGTTACTCTCTTGGAAGACGTTACTTCCTTAACTGAAACCACTGCTGACAAAGGTATTGACTTTAAGTCCAATCAGACTATTCGCATCATCGACCAGATTGCTAACGATATTGCTAAACTTTTCAATACCAAATACCTTGGTAAGATTCCCAACAACGTAAATGGTAGAGAAAGCCTTTGGGCTGACATTGTTAAGCATCACAGAGAACTTGAAGAGCTTGAAGCTATTGAAAATTTCGATGCTGAACTTCTCAAAGTCGAACAAGGTGACACCAAGAAATCTGTAGTAGTTACTGACGTAATTAACGTAGTCAACGCTATGGCACAACTTTACATGACTGTTGTTGTACAGTAAGAAAGGGGGAATTTTAAATGGCACAGACAATGCACGCAAGAAATGCAGTTTCTGCAAAAATGGCTGAATGTTATATCACTATAGACGGTCAGCGTTATAACTTCATGTCTGCAATAAACATTGAAGTTACATTTGAAAAGAATAAAACCGAAATTCCTATTCTTGGTAGAATGAACAAGGGTCATAAAGCCGTTGGTTCTTCTATTACTGGTAGTGCCGAGTTCCACTTCAATACTTCTATTTGGAGAGAACTTGCTTACAAGTTCCAGGAAACTGGCGAGGATATTTACTTCGATATGCAAATCTCCAACGAGGACATTACCGCTTCTGACGTTGGTAGACAGACAATCGTTCTTTACGATTGCAACTTTGACTCGGTAACACTCGCAGCATTTGATGCTGATACCGATGACACTCTTACCGAGAGTCTTGATTTTACCGCAGAAAGATTTGAAATGCCTACCAAGTTCAATCTCATGAACGGTATGATTTAATTAACGATTAGACACATAGAGAGGGAAGTAATTCCCTCTCTTTTTATTAACTAAAATATTTGGGAGGATTTAATAATGTCTGATTTTTCTATGTTCATGGCTGGTAAAGCCATTAAAGATGAAAGTGTTAAATTTGTAGCATCTAAACGATTTGTCACTGATGGTAAACCCGTTGAATGGGAAATCCAAGCGGTTGATGTTGAATTAGATGAGATCATTCGTAAAGAATGTACAAAGAAAACACCTATCCCTGGTAAACGTGGACAGTATAACCAAGATATTGATATGGATAAATACCTCGGTAAGCTCTGTGTAGCTTGTACGGTATTTCCCGACTTAAATAATGCCGATCTCCAAGACTCTTATGGTGTTAAAGGTGCTGATGCTCTTCTGAAGAAGATGTTAAAACCTGGCGAATACACCGAATATAAAGCCAAAGTCATGGAAGTAAACGGCTATGACACGAATATGGACGATTTGGTGGATGAAGCAAAAAACTAATAAATGAGGGTGATAGTGAAGCGAATTTAGCTTACTATTGTCTTCATAAATTCCACTGGAAGCCTACCGTGTTATTCACACTGACTAAAGAGGAAAAAGCCTTTATTTGGGCGGCAATTCAGATCAAATCGGATGCTGAAAAAGAAGAGTCCAAGAAGATAAAAGGTAAAAAACCTCGAAAAAGGTAGGTGACATAACTTGTCAAAAGTTTTAACGGCAAGGCTTGATATTAATACCTCACTTGCCGAAAAGAAATTACAAAAAGTTACTAAAGCAATTACTAAATTAAATACTTTAGTAAACGGTCAAAGTAAGAAATATACCAAGCTCAATACTCAAATTAGCAAAATGAGTAATCAACTTGGTAAAGTAAATGCTCAAACCAGAAAAGTGGTAACAAACACTTCTTTGGTAAAGAAAAATTTAAAAGATGCATCACATTATGCAAATAATCTTGGTAAAACTTTGATGGGAGCATTAGCCGCTTACACTGGTATTATGGGTGCGAGAGCGGTTGGGTCAACATCTGACATTATTACATCTTCTGAAAACAGATTAAACGCTTTAAATGGTAGTAATGAAACACTTACCCAAGAAACTTTGGATAAGATGTACACTGCTGCTCAAAATGCAAGAAGCGGTTACTCTGATATGATGAATAACGTGTCTAAAAGTATGACACTTGCTCCCGATGCTTTCCAAGGTAATATTGATAATGCTATTCGTTTCCAAGAGATAATGGGTAAGGCTTATACCATTGGTGGTGCGAGTGCTGCTGAAAAAGCATCATCCATGTATCAGATGGTACAAGCGTTAGGTTCTGGTATCTTACAAGGTGACGAGTTGAGATCAGTACGTGAAGGTGCACCAATAGCATATCAACAAATTGAGAAGTTCGCACAAGGAGTCTTTAATACTGAAGAGAGTCTTAAAGACTTGGCTTCACAAGGTAAGATTACATCTGACATAGTTGTAGCTGCTATGATGGATGCTGGTAAGTCAATAGATAAAGCGTTTGAAGATACCAGTATGACATTCGCACAATTTGGTACGTCTATTAAGAACGTAGCAACTAAAGCGTTTGAACCATTCTTACAGAAGTTAAATGACATATTAAATAAGTTAGTTGCTTCTGGAATAATGGATAAACTCGCAGTTGCTTTCCAAGTTGCGGCTAATATTGCCATTGTCGCTTTAGAAGGATTGGAAAATGCCATAACTTGGATAGGTGACAACTGGGATTGGGTTTCCAACTTGCTTATTAGTGGACTAATTACCATTATTGGACTGGTTACAGTTTTGACCGCAATTTGGTTAATTAGTTTCATAATAGCTAACTGGGTAGTATTGTTAGTTGTTGGAGCAATCATGCTTGTAATATTCGCTTTATTACAATGCGGTTTATCGGTTGAACAAGTTGTCGGTGGAATTATCGGTGGCATAATGTTTATCGTCTACACTATTGGATTAGCCGTTCAACTTATAATTTATGGACTTATATATTTAGTCGAAGTAATTTTCGTTGGTTTAACTTGGATTATAACTGGTGTAATTTGGATAATACAAGGTATTGCACAATTAGGCTTATGGTTAATAACTACTTTATTATACCTTTGGGACGCTTTTGTTGCGGCAATTAAAAGCATCGGAAACATTATTGTAGCAATATTTGAAAAAGCCATAACGATGGTCTATTCTGGATTTGTAACTTTAGCCAATGGAGTATTAAGCGTTATATGGGGTATAGCTAAAGCTATTGACGTTGTGTTCGGTTCAAATTTAGCAGATAGTGTTAAAGGTTGGATGAACGGACTTGATTCTTCTGAAGTAGCATTAAAAGCAAAACTTGACCCAAGTAATAATTTTGAAAATATTGCTAACGACTGGAATTCGGCAGCTGATAGAGCAGTAGACCGCTACACTGGAAGCGGTAAATACGACGGCTGGAATATAACCGACAATATGGCAGATGTGGGCAATCTTGCTATGGGAATAACCACGGATTCATGGGATTTAGCTACAGATTTGACTTCTGCTGATCTGATTAATCCAGTGGATGGCTGGAATAAAGGTTATGAATTTGGTAGCGGTCTTACAACTGACTTTAAAGACATGATAGGCTCGTTTAGTAGTACACCATTTGATAGCCAATTTGGAGCAATAGATGGTGGTGCTTATGACCCATCAAATGTTTTAAAAGGCATTGGAGACGATACCAGTGATATTGCTGATGCAGTTTCCCTTACTGAAGAAGACTTAAAATATCTTCGTGACGTAGCCAATATGGAGTGGAAGAAAGAGTTCACCACTGCCAACATTGTAGTTGATATGAAGAACACCAACACGATCAATAATTCTGGTGATTTAGATGGTTGGGTTGAAACGCTCACCAATAAGTTATATGAAGAACTTGATATGGTTGCTGACGGTGTGTATGCGTAATAAGGAGATGTTAATATGACGAATGGTTATAATTTTTACTTTGCAACCAGTTACGGCTTGGTAACATTTCCTATTACCCCTGCCGAACTGAATATCAAAAATGGCTCAAACAATGATGTAGTAAACTTAATCAATGAGGGCGACGTTAATATTTTAAAGTCACCCTCTTTAATGGAGATCGAGTTTGAAGCTCGTTTTCCAATGCGTAAATATCCGTATTCCCGTGAAGTTAGAGATTTTGAAGCATATTTTAATATCTTTAAAAAAGTCAAGGAAAATAAACAGTCTTTTAGATTTATAGTTGCGAGAACTACCCCGAAAGGAAGTAGAACTTGGGACACCAACCTTTTAGTATCTTTGGAAGAGTTATCAACTAACGAGGATGCTGAAGAGGGCGATGATGTAATTGTATCGTTTACTCTTAAACAATATAAAGAGTATGGTGTTAAAACCTATAAAAACAAAACTACATCTACCAGTAATACTTCACGAAGCACGAATAACTCTCCCACAAGTAAATCTTCTACTGAACCTGGAAATTCAAGGTATATAGTAAAAAAGGGAGATAACTTGTGGAATATTGCTAAAAAGCAATATGGTGACGGTACTCAACATACTGCGATTTACAATGCTAATAAAAACACGATTGAATCTGAAGCTAAAAAGAATGGTAAAGGTTCATCGTCCAACGGTCATTGGATTTATCCCAAGACTGAATTAAGATTACCACATATATCAAAATAAGGTGATGACATGGCAGATACAAGATTAACCATCCAACATAATGGTGTTGTATTTGAACCGCCAGTGAAATCGGGTATTAAGATAGAGTGGGAACGAACGGGGTCTCCTGGTAAGCTAACATTCACTACTGTTAAAATTCCTAACAGTGGTATGAATTTTAGTGAAGGAGATGCCGTTTGTTTTTATTATAAAGATAAACCGATGTTTATGGGGTATGTCTTTACTAAAAAACGTAATAAGGAACAACACATAGAAGTTACTTGTTACGATCAAATACGATACTTAAAGAATAAATACACATACGTATTTAAGAACAAAACTGCAACACAGATTATATCGGCATTATGTGCTGACTTTAACTTACATCTTGGCAGCATGGATAACACGGGTTATGTTTTTCCTTCGATAATAGAAGAAAACAAATCCGCTATGGATATTGTGTTAAACGTATTGGAAGATACATTAGCTCAAACGGGTAATATGTTTGTATTATACGATGACTTTGGAAAACTCTGTTTAAAGAATTGTGCAAATATGACTTCCAATACTTTAATATTTGAAGAGTCTGCTGAAGATTTTGATTATAGTTCAAGTATAGATGACGAAACTTATAACGAAATTGTTTTATATTACACCGACAATGATGAAACTACCGTTAAGATATTTAGTGCATCGAGCGGTGATAGGATAAAACAATGGGGTACTTTGAGATACTTTGAGGAACTTAAAAACCCAAGTATAGGTCAAAGTAAAGCAAACGCACTGTTAAGTCTTTACAACAAAAAGACGAGACAGTTATCCGTAAAAAAGGCATTTGGTTCACCCGAAGTAAGAGGTGGAACACTTATTCCAGTTAAACTTGGATTAGGTGATATTAATGTCAATAATTATATGTTGGTTGAAAAGGTAACACATAATTTTGAGAATGATGCCTACACTATGGATTTAACGCTTGATGGAGCATGGGAGGACTAATATGGCAACTGGATTAATTGACATAATAAAACGTGCAGCCATTGATGCCGTCAATAATGCTCAACCATGTGATTTACGATATGGTACAGTGGTAGCCGTTGACCCATTGGAGATCAAAGTTACCAACGTCTTAACTCTTCCAGAAGAAGTTCTCACCGTTCCACAACATCTTACAGACTATGAAGTGGAAATCACTGTAACAAGTGGTTACGGTTGGAAGACTGAAGAACAAACCAATGGTACAGATGGAACTGAACTGTTAAGACATAATCACAATCACGATATTACGATTAACAAACAGAAGATGTTAATTCATAATAAGTTAAAAGTTGGTGATAAAGTGTCTATGTTAAAGGCAGTAGGCGGTCAAGCGTATTACATTTTAGATAGAGTTGAGGTGGCAAGTACGTGATACCAAATATAACTCTTTTAACTGGTGCGTTAAGTGAAAAGACTTACGCATCTCGCACATATAAAATTGAAATAGATCATAACCGTATGAACGGTTATACTGACGATTTGGAAGCGGTCATGCAAGCAATCTACTTAATTTTAAATACCGAAAGATATGAATATATCATTTATTCGTGGGATTACGGTGTTGAATTACAAGATTTGTTTGGTAAACCAATTCCATATTGTATTTCTGAAATTCCGAGAAGAGTTACAGAAGCATTATTAACCGACAATAGAATAACGGACGTTACTGATTTTGAGTTTGAAAGCAATAGACATAAACTATATACCACGTTTAATGTTATTACCAATGTCGGTAACGTACCAATGAAATTGGAGGTGGATATTTAATGTATGAAGATATGACTTATGAAGCCATATTGGAAAGAATGATGGCAAGGGTGCTTGAACAATATCCAAACTTGGATAGTCGAGAAGGTTCAATCATCTTTAACGCTTTAGCTCCTGCCGCAGTTGAATTAGCAATCGCATATGTTGAACTTGACAATACACGAAATGAAAGTTTTGTCAAGACCGCAACCAGAGAGTATATTTTAATGGGTTGTACTGATATGGGTATCGACATTAGTAAGTTCAATGCTACGGCTGGTAAGTTCAAAGGTGTATTTAACGTAGAAATTGATATAGGTTCTCGATGGAATCTTGATTTATATAACTATACCGTTCAAGAATATCTTGGGTTGGAAGACGGTAAACATACTTACTCATTGGCTTGTGAAACACTTGGTACTGCTCCCAATACCACGCTTGGAGCATTAACACCTATTAACTACTATCCAACTGGATTATCGACTGCTGAAATAACTGAATGTATTGTCGAGGGTGAAAACGAGCGTACTGATGAAGAGATCAAAGAAATCTATTATGAGTATGTAAATTCCAGTGTGTCAGATGGTAACGTAGCTCAATATGAGAGATGGTGTTCCGAATATCCTGGTATCGGTCACTATAAGATATTCCCTCTTTGGAATGGTGATAATACTGTTAAGGTATCAATATTAAGTGCTTCTAATGGTATGGCAACTGATGAATTAGTTGACGAATTCCAGAAGTATTTAGACCCGAATATTGAGGGTATGGGTAATGGTGTTGCTCCAATAGGTGCGTTTGTAACAGTTACTACTGCTACAGAAGTACCTCTTAATGTTAGTGCTAACGTAAAACTTAAAGCTGGTTATCAGTCAACGGATGCCGTAACTGAAGGAGTTAGTGAGTATTTAAAAACCATTTCATACTCCAAATTGCAAGTATCTTATTTAAGTGTGGGTGCTGCTATTTTGGATGTTGAGGGTGTTGAATCAGTTAGTTCATTATTAATAAATGGCTCAACCAATGATATTTTATTGGGCGAAGAAGAAATTCCCGTTCTCGGTGAAACAACTTGGACGGTGGTGATCTAAATGAGCGTAGTTAATGAAACCATTGGAGTAAATGGACGTGTTACAAACGAAACACTGAATATTCACTCCAATGTGAATGTTCACGGTGAATATTTGGAGTTTGAGTCAAACCAATTCTCCGAGTCTATTTACGGTCAACGAATGATAGATTACTACCCCAAGGTTATAAGTTGTATACAAGAGTTTAGAGCAATAATCCGTGGAGAATATCCCGAATTTGAGTCTTTAAACTCTTCACAACAGAAAGCATTAAATGATGCTTACTTAACTACAATGGGTGAAGAACGTATCATTGAGTGGGAAAAGATATTAGCTATTAAACCACTGGAAAGTTCAACAATAGATCAACGTAGAGACACCGTTATTGCTCGAATTAGAGGGCAAGGTAAACTTAATACGGCTTTAATTAGCTCAATAGTTAATGCCTTTACTGGTGGTACTGCGGTTTCGTATATCCAAGATAGTTGTTTGTACGTTGAAATTAGTCCACCTCCGACTAATAAGCAATTCCAATTTCTTGACGTTCAACAAGAATTACTTAAAAAAATTCCTGCTCATTTAGGATTATCTGTAAAAAGAAATTATGCTGAATGGCAAGATATTAAAGACTATCATGCTAATTGGCAAGAGGTTATGGATGTCAATGACACTTGGAAAGACGTTTATTTATACGTTGTACCATTTAATACTTACATTGTAAGGGGGATTAATAAATGAGTTTAAAAACCACGTATTACGAATTGGTTAAACCAGAATTAACAGACGTAGCCGACATAACTGCTATGAATGAGAACTGGGATAAGATTGATACTGAATTACACGGCAAACAGAACAAAATCACTGGTGCAGCTTCCACTGTTACCGAGGATAATTTAACTGTAAACCGAGTTGTTGTATCAGATGGTAACGGTAAGTTAAAAGCAAGTGATATTACCACTACCATATTGGGTTACTTATCAGGTTTAAAAAGTAATGCTCAAAAGCAAATAGATGATATATTAACTCGATTAGATAATATTAAACTTGGTGGATTAACCAAAAATAGAGCAGTAACTACCGATGCTAATGGTGATCTGATTGCTTCCACGGTGACTGACACCGAGATTGGATATTTAAGTGGACTTACCAGTAACGCTCAAACCCAATTAAACGCAAAAGTTAAAAAGACTGGTGATAGTTTAACTGGAAGTTTAACTTTTAACAACTTCGATGCATACCATGCAGTACATAAATATAGAGATATAAATAATGTTCGCTACTCTGCAAACATGGGTTGTGGTATTCTTGGCGGTCAAGGCATAGCTGCTTTGGAAGTTAGAAAAGGTGATGCTACTGATAGCCCATTACTCGGTAGATTAGAGATGGGTGATTTAGGTGTGTCATATGTGGATTCTGAAGGAAAGAGAACTTATTTAACTCGTTCTGAAGTATCAACCGCCACTGTAGAATGAAAGGTTTAATGGTGAATAAATGAGTGATATTAGTAAAATCAATGTCGATGGTATTGATTATGATGTTAAAGATGAAGTTGCGAGAAATAAATCAAATATAGCAGTTTCCCAAAACGCAACGGTTCTTCCAAGTGATAGTAATTTAAACAATATTACTGACGTAGGATTTTATACTTATTCTGCGGCTTCATCTACAACAATCGCAAATAGTCCAAAGGGTTCGACACAATCCAGTTTGATTGTATTACCTCGATTAAGTGGTAATTCTAAAACTAATAAAATTCAAATTATAATTACTGCTGAAAATAACATATATGTTAGGCATCTTATGGATGGAACGTGGTATAACTGGACGGAATGTTCTTTACCAGTGGTTACTTCCAATGATAATGGCAAAATTCTTAAAGTAGTCAATGGTGTATGGACTGCGGTAGCAGAATAATAAATAGGGGAGTGATATAAATGGCTAATATCAAAGTTACATTGGATTACCAAATACATGATGGTATGGCTTTAACTTTTAAAGCTCCGTGTGATTGTACTGCGGTAACTGGATTAAAAGTATATTATCCGTCTCTTGCTGAAAATACTTCTACTCAAACTTCTAAAACATTTGTTTTTAAAGACTCACATGGTGCTACTTTAACTGGTATTGGTAACTTATTTATGGCTAATAGTTATGTAAAAGTAATATTAGATACCGTAAATAATTTTGCTTATCTTCAAAACGCTGATACAAACAGTTATTTGGAAAATAACAAACTTGCTAAATCTGGTGGCACTATGACGGGTGTTCTTACCGCTCAAAACAACGCATCTTACACGACTAAACAAGTACGAAACATCTTCCTTATTGCTGACGGTGCAAGTTTGCCGAGTGGTGCAAACGGTGATGTTTGTCTTGTTTATACTCCGTAAGGCGGTGGGAATATGGCTAAATTAGGTGATCAAGCGGTTGGTAGTATTGTAAAACTGAATGTAAACGGAACGGCAAGAAACTTTATAGTTGTTCATCAAGGGCTTCCGTCTTCTGCTTATGACAGTTCATGCAATAGTACGTGGTTGTTAATGGAAGATTGCTATGACTCAATGAAATATGGTAATGATAACAGCTATCCTGCTTCTACTGTTCATAGTTATCTTAATAATACTTTTATAAATCTATTAGATGAAGACATCAAAAATATTATTACATCTGTCAAAATCCCCTATACTAATGGCACGGGGTTATCGTCAAACCAAACATTAAGCGGTTCAAATGGTCTTTCCGTAAAGGTGTTCTCGCTCTCGGCAAGTGAGGTCGGAGGGTGGTCAAATGCGAGAGTAGAAGGTGCTGTTCTTGACTATTTTAAAGATGCAAACAGCTCCAAACTTATGGCTAAGCTTAATGGCTCTTATAAAGCTTGGTGGCTTCGCTCTCCACAAGATAACGACAAATCATCTGCTGTACAAGTTAGTGCCTATGGTTCGATTCAAGGCTATCCTGCAAGCATTGCTCACGGTGTTCGTCCAGCTTTAATGCTGCCGCTTAACCTCGCTGTAGACGGTAGCGGAAATGTTGTCGTTAAAAAGTTCAGCGGCTATGCAAACATCGGTGGTGTAAACAAAGAACTTTCGGGCGGCTATGTAAATATCGGTGGAGCGTGGAAAGAAATTTCGGGGGCATATATGAATGTTGGCGGTGTGTGGAAGCCAATGGCTTAATAAATAAACTACAGTCTTTAAAAGGAGTTAAATATGATAATTAAAACAAATTCTCATGATATTACTGTTTCCTCTGTAGTATCTACTAATGTTAATAAAAATGGTAAACATTATCCAGCTCTTAAATTTATTTTTGACGGAGAAGTGTCTTCCAAAGATTTAGAAGCTCTTACATCGGGTGAAATCACTATTGGTGATGATGTTCAACATGGCTATACCACACTTGGTGAAGTTTCAGTAATCGTTGGTAAGATCACCACTGCTGAACAAAAAGCGGCAGAACTTGAAACAGAATTAACCGAAGTTACCGAAAAGCACGAAGAATATGTAGAAACCGTTGGAACTATTCTTCCAGTGCTTGATGATACTACTGCGGTTAAAGTAAAGACACTCTTCCCGAAATGGGAAATCGGTGTGGCTTATGTTGTGGGTGACAGACTTCTTTATAACGACAGACTTTATAAAGTACAACAAGTCCATACATCACAAGCCGATTGGACTCCCGATATTGTTCCCTCGTTATATGTTGTAATTGATGAAACTCACGAAGGAACAATGGAAGACCCGATTCCTGCGGCAACTGGTATGCTCTACGAAAAAGATAAATACTACATTCACAATGATGTAATTTACCTCTGTATTAGAGAAGATAGTGAGGATGGAACTGTTCTTCAGTTCACACCAGACCAGTTGGTAGGTAATTACTTCCAAGTTGTATAAAATAACTAACCACATAAAGGGGTCATCTAAATCAGATGACCCCTTTTACATTTTGAGAAAGGAAGATATATAATGGCTTATACAAATTTAATGCTTGTTGCGTTTTGTAAAAATGTTCAGAAACTTCCTACCAAATATATGTGGGGTACTTATGGAAATAAGATTACTGACTCTCTTATATCTGCAAAGAAAAAGCAGTACCCCACAAAGTATTCCGAAAGTCGTGTGAATCTTTTAAAATCCAAGATTGGTAGCACCTTTGGTTGCGATTGCTCTGGATTAATTAAATGGTTTTTAATGACTAATGGCGGTAAATCTTTAACTCCAAAATATAGGGGAGCGTATGACCTCGGCACAAATGGTCTTTATAATGCTGCTCCCCAAAAGGGGAAGATTAATACTTTACCAGAGATACCAGGTTTAGCGGTCTACAAAAAAGGACACGTTGGAATATATATTGGTAATGGTAAAGTAATCGAATGTACATTATCCAAACGTGGTGATGGTGTTGTATATTCTGATCTCAAAGATTATGATTGGACTCATTGGTTGAAGATACCTAATATAAAGTATGTTGAAACAGAGAAGAAAACAATTAAAGTCGGAGATCGTGTAAAGATTAAAGGAGTTAAATATGCGACTGGTGAAGTAATACCACCTTGGGTTAAGAAAAAAACTCACTTGGTTAGTCGAATTAACGGTAATCGTGTGTTGTTAGGTAATCCAGTAGGTATTAACAGTTGGGTATATTTAACTGATATTACATTATGATTAGTCGTAGTTGTAAGCATAAACCAAAAATGGAGTTTTCCAAAAAGATTTTGGTAGTGGTGGGTATCATCAACTTAATCATAATTATCTTCACTATGGTAATGGTGGCAATTACCCAAAATTTAGAACCGCTCTCCATATTGATACCCACTATTGGAGCGGAAGCATCTACTGGTATTGGATTTTACTATAGTAAAGCAAAAGTGGAAAACCGCATTAAACTTATGAAGCAATACAATGTTGAACCTACTCCAAATTCGTTCAACGATAGTATTGACGATACTAATAATTATGAAATGGAGACAATGTTATGATTGATCTTACACACGTAATTGGTGCTATTATTGTTTTGATTTTCGCAATCGTAGCTCGTTATCTTATTCCGTATATCAAGAGTAAATGTTCTGCTGAAAAGTTCACTGAAATTTGCACTTGGGTACGAATTGCAGTTGAAGCTGCCGAGATGATTTTCAGAGAAAGTGGCATGGGTGAAAAGAAGAAACAGTACGTACTCGCTTTCCTTGAAAGCAAGGGATTTACTCTCAATGCTGACGAACTCAACAACTTAATTGAAGCTGAAGTTCACTTACTTCAAGGTAACATTGAAACTGAATAAGGTTTCAAGTAGACTACAAACAGTCTAAAAATCCTTTATTTATAACGATTGAATTTTTCCGTGCAGGAAATTAGACACTACCTCAAAACCCCATCAGCTCAACGCTGGTGGGGTCTTTTTTTGTTTTTATAGGCTTGTATTTGTCTACGTAACCCACAAGTAGGTTACAAAATAATCGAGGTTAAAACGGAATTTCCAAGGTGTTTATAATCTCAACAAGTTCTTCTGCGGTCTTATATAAATACACAGTTTCAGTAACACCTTTACCAGAGTGACCGACAATCAATCGGATGCTTTCCATTGGTATACCGCCAGTGTGCATGATACTAACTGCGGTCTTACGACAGTCGTGAATTTTATGACTCATACCCAACTGCTTAAACAATTCCAAACATTCTGATCTGACAGTGGTATATGATTTTGGTTGATTGCCCCTTGGACTTTCGATTAACCATTTGCCATCTCCTAATTGTTGCTCAATGAATGGACGAATTTTATTGTGGATTGGAATAATACGGTTTTTACCGTTTTCAGTTTTATTACCACCGACCATATATCCTTTTTCCAAATGTATGTTATCACGGTGAAGGTCTAACATCTCCCCAACTCGCATACCCGTGTAAACAAGAATAAGTAATTGTTGAGCTATGTCATTATCTTGGTGTTTCCAAAGTAATTCAATTTCCTTAGATGTTAAAACTTCACCCGTTTTTTCAGCTTTCTCGTTAATTTCTAATCCACTGGCATAATTGTTATGCACAATTTCATGTTTAATTGCATAATCATATAGTTGTTTCATGGTGCTTTTCACTTTAGTTTTACTTCGTGGTTTTAAATCTACACCATCAAACCAAGTTTGGAGTTGATTACTTTTGATAGTTTTAAATTGCTTTTTACCCAATTCTCCAAGCTTGGTTCTCGTCATTTTGTGGATTCCCATAGCACTTGCCGATAAATTCTTCTGCTCAACTCGTTCATACCATTTATCAAACACTTCATATAGCGTTAATTTGGATAGATCAATGTCATATCCATTCTTGTGGTACTCGGCTAAAGCCATAATTGCTTCAGTTTGGGTGGCATAATATCCAAGATATTTTCGGTCTTGTTTGCCGTTTTTCCAACCTACGGTGATTCTGACCGCCCAAGGTTTACGTCTTTTTTTACCCGATTTGTCTAAACATACGATTGAACCGCTCCCGTTTGCGAGTTTCATATTAGTTTCCCCCGTTACGATATTCTGATATTCGTGACACAAAATGTTTGGAATTTTTGGTTATTTTTACTGAAAAACATTCTCATTTTAAATAGGTTATTGTATAGTTTCAATAAGACTTTGTAAACTTGCTTATTATATATTATTTATTAAGGGTAGTCGATTTTCTGACAAAGTAAGAATATCGACTACCTATATAAAAGAATAAATATAACATAATATATTACCTTATTTAGCGTTTTAGTGTTTCCCATGCAGTTGGCATAGATCATCCATATAAGACATAGCCTTGGATTTTCCTTCATTATCTAAAGAGAGATAACATTCCAATAATTCAACCGAGTCTTTACCAAAGAAAGCATTAACCCCTTGGATTATTTTCACCTCCATAGCTAAAGGATTGGAAGAGCTATCACTCCAACCTACTATATATGTTGGTGATACTTCAAACACTTGGGCTATCTTTTCTATTGTTTTTATTGGTATATTCTCAACTGTGCCTTTTTCATACTTTTGGATTGCCGCACGTTGAACACCAACTCTCCGTCCTAACTCTTCTTGTGACATTTTGGATAACTGTCTTAATTCTTTAATCTTTGTACCAGGGTTCATTTTTAAATCTCCTTTCTTTAATGTATACCGATTGTATCATATTAAGATACATTTGCACAAGCATTTAGTATTATGCACAAAAGGGGGATTTATAAACATTGAAAGTTTGTACATTTTGCCATATTGACATTTGCTTCCAAATGTGTTATAATATACTCACGAAAAAACAAATGTTCCAACAATTTTGTATCTTGTAAATAGACTTTATTGTGATATAATGAATTTGTGAGCTGAACAAGATACACAAAGAGAAACGAATAGAGACGAATAGAGATCACATGATGATGTGACGAAATAGGTAGACGAAAGGGACTTAAAATCCCTTGGTGCGAAAGCATCGTATGGGTTCGACTCCCATCATCATCACCAAGGCTCACTTGGAACGGTGAGCAAAACACCTCTTTATATATTTTTCGTTCTCCTTTTCCCTTTTTCCTTTCTCCTTTCTTGTCATGCACCGACAACTGGTTTAAGTTGTAGTCACACTGGTGGACTTAAACTACCAGTCTATATAGAGAGTTAGTACAAAAGTAGTACAACGGACTTTGACCCCGTAGACATAGGAGCGTTACCTATACTCTCTGCCAGTTTCCTCAAAGTACAAGAGGGTGGTTGCCTTGTACCACGGTCATGTAACAGTGTGGCTGCCATGACTGAAATAAGGTTAAACACGATTGAGGTAGACAACGGTTCTCTACGCACTTCTTTTGGAAGTATTTGAGATGATGGATACACCGCCCATCCTTTCGTGTTTTAAATATAGAGAGCGTAGTGTAACGGTAACACACCACATTTGGGATGTGGAGTAGGGGTTCAATTCCCACGCTTTCTACCAGCATATTGGAAAGTAGGTGATATGTTTGTTGGTGTCAGAAGCTGCAAAAGAGTTACAAATGAATCCGCAAACACTGCGGTTAGCGTTGCAACAAAACAAATTCCCTTTTGGAGAAGCTATTAAAACTTCCGAGCATAGATACACTTACTATATTAACGAGAAGTTATTGGAGCGGTATTTAAGAGGGGAGATGTGAAATTGGTTTTACAAGTCGATACCCGTGAGCAGAAATACGAACACGTAACAAACTATTTTGATAAGTGTGGCATTAAGTGGGTTAAATCCAAATGTGTAGTTGGTGACTATGTAAACTTGGAAAATCCAATGGTGGTAATTGACCGAAAGCAATCATTACAAGAGGTCGCTGGTAACGTGTGCCAACAACACGATAGATTCGTAAGAGAGTTGGAACTTGCTAAAGAGCTTGGATATAAAATGATTATATTGGTTGAAGAACCTAACATTGGTGATCTAATACAAGTACCAAGTTGGTATAACTGGCGAAAGAAAACAAATCCAAAAGCCGTTAATGGTAAAACCCTTTATAAGATAATGCTCACTATGTCACAAAAGTATGGATGTGAATGGAAGTTTACCACTAAAGCAAAATGTGGTGAAACGATAGTGAAGCTATTAAAGGGGGATTGATTATGAAATATTCATACTCAAACATCTCTACATATTCTCAATGCCCTTATAGATGGTTTCTACATTATCGGGAGAAGTTAGAGACTATCCCCGAAACAAATGCTGATAACGCTTTATGGCTTGGTCTTGGTCTACATAAAGGTATTGAAACTGGTAGCGTTGAAGAGGGTGTAGCTGAATATATCTCTCACTACAACATTCTTACCGATGAAAATATCAACTATATAATGCAGTTGGAACACCAAATCCCAAAGGTTTTGGAAATTCTACCTAAAGGTGGAGAACACGAACTGAAAATTGAGACTGACGAATTTGTTGGATATATTGACTATATTTGTGGAGATACACTGTTTGACTTTAAATTCACAAATAATATAGATAACTATCTTAATAGTCCGCAGTTATCAATTTACAAGCATTATATAGAATTGGTTAGACCAGATATTAAGATCAACCACTTGAAATACATATTCGTACCTAAAATAGCAATTAGACAAAAAACCAAATCAAATCCACCAGAATCTATCTTTGAATTTCGTCAAAGACTCCAAGAACATTTGGATGCTTCAGAAATACAGATAGTTGAGGTCGATTTTAGTAAAGATAGCATAGCACAATTTCAAGAGTGTTGCAAGTATCTCTCAAATTGTAACGAGTTTCCAAAGAATGAAACCCGATTGTGTGATTGGTGTCAGTATCAAAAGTATTGTAAATCAAACGGTCAAATAGACTTTATGATAATTAATAATGAAGGAGATGATATTTTGGAACTTCCAGTAAACAAAAAGCGAGAACTTAAAAAAGAAAAAGTAACAAAACTCCCCGATATGTTCATTTATGGAGCAAGTTACGTTGGTAAGAGTACGTTCTATGATTCGTTAGATGACGTTCTTTTTATCAACACCGATGGTAACTGTGATATGTACCAGAATCCAAGTGTCTATATCGGTAAGACAGTAACAATGCAAGGTCGTATGAAGATCGAGAAGACGGCATGGGATAACTTCTTGGATGTTATTTCAGAACTTGAAAAGAAAGAAAACACTTTCAAGTATGTATGTCTTGACTTGGTTGAAGACTTACGTGAACACTGTCGAGTTTATATGTGCGAGAAGCTAAAAATTCCGCATGAATCAGATTCCAACTACTCTAAAGCGTGGGATATGGTAACAACCGAATACAACCAGGCTATCAAGCGAATTAAAGCGGCTGGTTACACGGTACTTTATGCTTCCAAAGAAGTAAGTAAAGAAGTTACACCGAAGAATGGAACGGGTTATACCACATATAATCCAAATCTTCCAGAGAAAGCGGCAAACACCTTAGCTGGTACTGTAAAGCTTACTTGTCGAGTATACGTTGACGAAAAAGGTGAGCGTTGGCTTAACCTTAACCCGAATGTTCATACATTTGGCGGTGGACGTTACTCTTTTAAGGTTGATAGTTGTAAATTATCGGTTGCTGACTTATTAAATGCAATTAATAATGCTGATGAAAAATAAGAGGTAAAGTATGAAAGAAATTAAATCAGTTGATGAAATTTTAAAAGAGATTGACGAGCTTGAAGCTCAACATGATGAAATTGCAATAAAAGTGGACGAGCTTGAAGAAGAGTTACTTCGTGTTAAAAAAGTAGAAGCTCTTCGCAAAATGTGTGAAGACTTATACGATTTATACTATTGTTTGGAAGAAGCAGGATTCACACAAGATCAGTCTTGGGAACTGTTTACCATGATTTTCAGTAATAATCTTAATTCTAAATAATATTGGAGGACTTAATAATGGTAGAAAACATTTTTGACAAATTTAATTCCATGATTGACGTGGAAGGTCTGAAGCAGGATATAGCTACTGCTGCAAGTAGTGATG
>JAEIGA010000767.1_pt1 | contig 47819 bp, 37 predicted proteins | sample 9270691 | NCBI WGS metagenome assembly JAEIGA01 (sample SAMN17057246, study PRJNA624740) | gut metagenome | biome: biome; isolation source: fecal sample | host: Bos grunniens | place: China: Xizang | collected 2019
ATTTCAAATGCCTGGCTCGTTATTTCAAATGCCTGGCTCGTTATTTCAAATGCCTGGCTTGTTACTTCAAGTATCTAAGTATCATATCTCGATCATTTCGATCTTCCCACCATGTCATGAATACCATACAAGTTGCATCCGATATATCATCCTTCTTCTTGAATTTGTTGAAGTTATCCAATGCATATCCGTGATGAGATATAATGTTTTTAGCGTATTGAGTTGAAATCTTCTTGTGTTCCTTCTTCTTTGAATCGTATTGAGGATGAAGATATTTGAACTTGTTAATGGCTGGATATTCCTCGACTGGAATGTTTCGAACGAAGAACAAGCTTTCGATGATTGTTTGAATAATCGTTGCGGTGACGTTATTGATAACTTGTTGTTCTATGATGACTTTGACGATGTTATATTGTTTCAACAAATTCGATATCCATTTGTCCAAGACTTCGATTTTGTAATACTTGGTCGGTTTATCCTTGTTGTCTTTGGAAATATGATCTTCGATGCTGAAGACGTTGAAGCCGAACGATTCGCCATCGTAAATTGCATAACCCATATTTACTTTTCCGACATCAATCGCGAGATAATATTCTCGAAGTTCTTCTGTTGATTGAGACATTTAAATCTTTGCTTAAAAAAATAATCTGATGAGATACACGTCGATCGAACTAAGTTGAATTAAATCGAATTAGAAGACTTTAATCAACAATTCTCTAATCGTCGTTGATTTATCGAATGTATTCAATATATCCGTGAATTCAACGAGTAACAAACTTCCGTTAGCTGGATTTTTGCCTTTCTTTAAAACCGTTGCTAATTCATCGGTAGAAAGATTTTCAATGATTTCTTCGACTTGTGTTGTCTCGTCGTGTTTCTCACTTGCGATTGTGTAATTTAAATACTTAACCAATTCCTTTCTTCTTTGTATGGCGTTCTTCTTTGCTCTCTCAGTAACTACTTCTTCGAGTAATTCTTTCTCTTGAGGATTGAATCCTTCAATTGAAGAAAGTTTTGAAATTCGTTGAGCTAATTTGAAGATGGCGTTTGTTGTAAGTACTGACATTTGCTTATTCTATTAAAAAAATCATTTCGATACTTTGAGCAAAAATATTAACTGGGGCGAAATTGTTCAATAAACAGAGATTTCTTAAAACGATTCGTTTTCATCCATCACTTGATATTTTTCGGTGAGTTTTTGAATATAAGGAGGAAGAGTGAAAACGGCGACGATGATTAGTGCACAGACGTTTGTAAAGTTCAAAACTTTGTATTTAAACGAATCGCAATCAGTTGCTTGCTTACTCTTAGATATAAGATTAAGTCCTTTACAAATCGAATTGACGATGAAATAGACTGTCGAGATAATAGTAATTCCGAAGATCACAGCTGAGACTCTTCCAGTAATCCACTTCTTGATCTTCTGAAATATAGTTGGTTTTTCGACCGTAACAACAGTTTGAGTATAATTGTTCATTTTTCTGAAATGACTTTTCTAAATTTACAAAAATGGGAATTTATTCATTGAAAACGTTACTCAATAAGTACATTTCTGAATATTTCGTGCCAACAAAAATCAAATCAGAAGTTTGTTACATCGACTTCACGAACAAGATCTGTATTTCTACAGAACGAATCGCTTCGATGTACAAAGCTAACAAAGATTTATATAGCAATCCTATTACGATTGTCAAAGAGATTATAGCAAAGGACGTAGAACTCTTGTTCAATCAGATTAAAATGAACAAGTTCTTCAAGAAGTTCGTTGTCGCCTTTGACTACGGAATTTTGCCAGACACTTGGACATACAAGGATATCTTCGATAAAGAACTGATCGACAAATATGTCAGTAGTTTCAACAAATACTCGAAGATCAAGACAATTGTGTTGATTCCTCGTAATATGGTCGAACATATCAACGATCCAAGATATACTCAAACAATATTGAGTGCTTCGAAATTACTCTGCGATACGAGATGTAACGTTCGAAGTAAATCTCGCACAGCTGATCTCGAAAAATACATCTCGTTGGATTACTTGAAAGACAAAATAGATCCCGAAATTTACGATTTATTCAAATACAGTGGATTAACTCAATATATGTTAACTCGAGGATGTAAAGAAGCCACCAGATTGAAAAGACAAGAAAAGGACAAAATCTTGTGGAAGGACTTGGATCCAGAGGATTTCGACGAGATGTTTAAAACGACGATTATGACCATCACACCTCGAATGTTGATCAACATGGTTCCTCAGATCGTTAATGAATTGATGGAACGATTCGATGGAAAATACAAAGTCGAATTCATTGGAGCTCATACTGAAAGCGATTTCTCGATCCTCAAACACATCGACATGTATCATCAGAATCATTGTCCAACCATTTACACCAACGATACAGATTTCTTCACACTTTTATCGGATCGAGATGTTATTATCAAGTTCCCTTATCAAAATGAAAAGACAGGAGAAAAATACAATGTCAGTATACGACCAAAGGATTTCTGGAATTGGTTGTTGAACGATCGAAGTTGGAATTATCATGACATCGTTACTTTATCTTGTTTATTGGGAACAGATTATAATCGGGATTCTCCTTATCATATCAGAACTCTCGATAAAGTTAGAAAGTTTTTCAAAGACAACAAGGAGAACATCAAAGGAGATCCCAAAAGGATGTTTGACAAGATATACGATTTTGCGCTCAACTCGTTGAATTACTCAAATCGACATCTTTCTTTCCTATTTGCTATGAATATATACTCAAAAGCCAATGCAATTGAAAACCAAGTACTTTATGTCGAACCAGTTCCATTTGGAATCGAAAACGTCGAAGCATTGTATAAGTCAATATATCTCAGAGTTACACTCGGTAAGGACAATGTCGATGAGCCTATTAAAAATAATAATTAAATTTAAATTTGACAACGAGTAAACACCGATCGTACTTTTATTTTTTACCAAATGGATAGTAAAACGTCTTCAGCATTTCTCAAAGGATACATTTATCCACAACCACTCATTTCGAAGTTAGCCGTAAATGCCAATCTCGCGGATACTTATAAATATATTGGTATGACTTTCGATTTGTTACAAAATCATCCAGAGATGTTTGAAAAAACATCCAACAACTTGTTGTATATAGTCAGTGTCAATACAAATTATAAACCCGCTGTGATATACGAAATGTTCAAAACAATGATCGCAACTGATTCAGTATTGACAAGAGATCAAGCGATTGAAATTCTTCTTCCAAATTTATTGGTCGAAGACAATACTGTTCTCGATACAACAATCGAATCGAGTTTGAATCTCGATAGGGAATTTTCTCAAACTGCCTGTATGATTCAATTAATGGCATATTATTTGAGAAAGTATCAAAAGTTCAATGTCTATGAACCAGTCTTCAACAATATCAAACAAGCTTTTGATATATACAGAAACAATCCACGAATTTCTTATAATGGCGAGACATTTGATTACAGAATTTTGAAGCCATTGTGTTATACAATGCACGGAACAAACTTCTTCGACGATCTTGTTTATTGGGCATATTATTTAACATTCTTCATTAATGGAAGACCTTATAGATTCTTCGATGAAATTGGATCTGATTCTCTTTCAACAAGACTCTATTCTTCGATCAACGACTATTTCGCCAGTCATTATAAGAAATTGTGTAAGGATCTCCATATCAATTTAACAGATGATTGGTCAGTTCTCTACGGAACTTTACTCAAGGAAAATCAAATCGAGACATTACAACGAATGTTGAATAGCATGCTCGATTTCGAAAAGATCATCATGTTGAGAAACAACGAGATGAACAAATCGACCGATTTACTCGACGAATGCTTCAGAGACCAAAACGTTTTATCCCAGGAATTCATTTACGATGCTTTCTGTAGAAATATGGATAAATTGGCAGAATTGGTAATTGATCACAATCCATTTAACCAATTTAAATTCGATGTGTTCAAGGAAAAGGCAATCGAAGATGTTAAGAATTATCACGAATTAATGCAATTGACTCAATTGTGTATTACATCATCCAAAGCCATTAAAGGTGGATTCGAAATCGATCAAGACACATACAATTTCGGACCATTCCAGGAATTTAAAAGATTCGACGCCTTGGATCATCCTGTCATCAAAAGCTCGATCAACGAATTCGCCAATAGTAAAATCAAGAAACCATTCTCAGCCGTCGATATAATGACACAAATGGCTTCAAGCTATATTTGGATTAAATTGATCGACAGACAAACAGATGGAATTTTCCAATCCGAGGGTCTAGGAACAGAAACAATCTCAATCGATCACTTGTCGGTATTGTCTGCTAATATAATGCCAAAGTTGTTAAGCATTTTCATCAACGGTTTGTATCAAAAGGATTATACAAACATGAACGCATTGTTCAATTTCTTCGAACCAATCACCGAATTGATGGAATTGAGAGACTCATTGAGATATATTTATCCAACAGATTATTACAAGTCCGAATTGCTTCCAATTGTCATTATGAGCTATTTCAAAGACGGAATCATGAACATGATTCTCAATCAAAGCGTGATGACTGGAAACTTCGTGACTTCTAGTGAAATTTCAAACGGTTTGAGAAATATGGCAAAAATAGATAATCTTCAGAATTTCAATCTCTTCTATCACGTTTTCAGAGTCGACACAACAACGGAGAAGCATCAGTTGTTAATTAAGAAATTGGAAAACTTGTTAGATGCCATGTTATTCGTCGAGCAAGACGGATATGCTCGATTCGTCAATGCTACATTACAAGATCTTTCTAAATATCTCAATGAATGCTCAATCGAACTTCCTTTGGTAATTGGAAACGATGACGACGCTCTTCGATATGGACTCGGAGGAGTAAGTCTTTACGACAAGATGATTGATGTCAATCCATTTAATCGAGGATATTATTACGCCAAGGAATTATTTGGCAATTCCGAGATGCTCAATTATTTCCATTCCATTGTCCAGTACTTCGATGATGTGAGTAGAATCGAATTAGTCAAGACAACAAACTCTCTTAACACAGTTAAGGATATTTTGTATCACATCGGAGAAAATCACGTCAAACAGTTAATGAAACACAAGGTCCATAGAAATTTGATCGAGTATCAAATCATCGTTCATAACAACAAAGTAACGGCTGAATTAAAGAACTTTGGAACATTCGTTTCAGAAAATACAACATTTATCCAAAACATGTTGAGCGTGATTTATAAAAACACCGTCGGAAGTTCAATCGAAAACAAAATCGTCTGTGTATCATTGTCTCCAATTGACGGATCAGTTAAACAGATATCGGAGAACAAATTTGGAAACGGAGGAATATGTACAATAGAAGAAACAAACGGAGACATCTTTGAATTGCCATTGTTCAAATTTAAGGGATCATTCGAATCATTCGAACTCAAATACACAAAACCAACTGGAACGAAATTGCTTTGCAATGGTATTGATCTTCTTGACAACAACGGAGCTAAAAATCTCAAAGTGTTCGTGTTCACAAGTGCTCCATTAACAAGCGCATTCAATATGTACGATATTAGTGATATATAAATATAAATATAGCTCTTTTGAAATCGATTTTGCTCCGGAAATGTGCTATATTTTTTTTAACAAATGAGTCGCTCATCTACTCGTGCAATGAAAACTTTTTCCAATTGGAATGAGACACAACTATATCAACAAATTACATATAGAGACAAGAAGGCTCAAATTTCTGGTCTGCGAAGACCAAAATCCCTTAGAAACAACAAAAAGGAAAAATTCAGTCTGTTCGATGATTTATTCCGTGCTTCTTCTACTAGCATAATAACTTCTAAAGTAACATTTGATAACAAAACGGAACACGGAATGACTCCTGTCGGTACTTATAACGGTTATCCTTATCAATCATCTATCAAGGATACAATCAATCCAGAACTCGAGAAAGCCATTAACTATATCAAGAACAAAGTTTCATCGTTTTCTGGTTATGAGTACTTAGAGACAAATAATCCTCAAGACAGAATTCCATTGATCATCGATCATGTCAGAACAATTGAATTCAATTTGAACAACGATCAACCACCAAGAATTCGTTCATATATGAACACGAATTATAGATCTCTTGATGCTTCAGAATGTCGTAATTCTTCGACTTTGAATTCAGAATGGTTTGAATTCGATGTCAACATTCCATGTAGTGTACAAGGAACCGTAACTCCTCAATGCTTGTCTGAAAAGAATGAGACAAACATATCTAGTCAAGAAGGTCAAGATTTGATAATATCAACCAATCATGACTTAATGAAAAATGCCTTTTATACTTGGTCTCAGAAGAAGTTTGAGGAAAACGAAAAGGAGGGAATCAGTACCTGTCCACCAATGTCAATTCAGCAATCGTATTTTGATAAAATTGACACCGAGATTAACAAATTCGGAACGTACGAATATAATTTCCTCGGCGGTATAAATTCAAAGGACGTTCCCGCTGGAATTCTTGGTGATTTCATTTCTCTTTACAACAGTTCTAAGTTCATTCTCGACGATGCTCCTGCTGGAGATCCTCATAAAAACATTAGCTCGCTTAGAAAGAACATGATCGGATTTGAAGAAATTCGATATAAAAACTTGGACAATGCCGCTGAAAATCTTACAAGAGCTAGAAATGAATTCAGCACAATTGCCAATAGATTAATCGAAGGAGCCATTGGTAATAAATTGGACGGAGAAATGTTAAAGAGAGCATTCTTCGATAACACCGGTAGATTTAGAAGATCGGTGATATCTTCATTATTGATTCCTCGATTATTGAGAAATCACACTTTCGACGGTTCAATCGACACTCTCAAGATGATGCCACATTTAGACAAAGACACATGGATCAATCCTTGGAACTCTGAAAGTGTTATGTCAAATAAGATTGATGACGTTTCTCCAACTTCAATTCCAAGCAAGGCCTATCTTCCAATGTACAACGGTTTGAGTATTTGGAATTCTTCTTGGATGTATCCATTCCAGACATACAAATGCGATAATCCTGGATCACAAACTTCTTGCCCAAAGACAAATTTGAATCCGGGATCTGGATATACCATGATCGCAGATGATTTCATGTCTGGAGGAGATTATTCCTCTACGTTGTCTGTTAAGGATTCACCAGTTGAATTAATTTCAAACATCGCCGCTTCAAAAGTTTCTGAAGCTGCTAAGTCTGATTTCAAAGTTATGTACTTGAACGCCGAGAAAAAACCTCTTACGGTTAACAACTACTTACTCTTAACATTGAATCCACGAGATTATGGTAGATCCAAAGACAGCGATTATTGTTTTCTTGCGGCTAGACGTCGAACTCATTGTAGTACCGATCATGTAGACAATACTGGTCCTCGCGATATATATTCTTGGGAATGTAGATACTTCGACATAACCAATTCGAGTAACAATTATCAATACTGCAATGGATTAAATGGTTTAGGAGAATTGGATGTTCAAGATACATGGCACGAGAACAGTTGTGAGCATAATTACAGCGGCAACATCTGGGAATTAACAAAGATTCACGGAGATTTTAGAGATCAAAACTATTGGAATAGTGTTTGTGTTCCTGAAAGAAGACATATGTTCAAAGTCAGATATACCGGAAGAGTCAATGATGGAGGAACTGATGCGGGGTGTTCTGGTAATCCTGTGTGTGGTTCCTGTGTAAATGGTAGATGGACTTATTATGATTATGCTTATATGTCTGAAAGAGAGGCAAGAAGAAATTTCAATGATATCAATTACACTGGCGGACAAGGAGGAGGAAAATGGTTTGACGTTTTAAAAACATATTCCGATCAACAAGGAACAACGAGAACCTTTGGAAAGGGAACTCGATATTCATGTATTGGTAATTTCGCAAAGGAAATTCTCAGACTCGACTCGAGAACCGCTTCCTTTGAAAATTCTACGGTCGCCCAAAGTAAATACATTGCCGCTAATTACATCAAATTGAAGGAAACTATTTACAAATTCGACGATAGAATTATGTTGTTGTGGAAAATGTATTTGATGAAGCATGCCAATGAACTCGCCGCGAAATTAAAATCCGAGATTCAAAGCTTCTATACTTGCCATCCCGAATTATTGTTGCCATTTAGACTCAATGTCGGATATTTGTCATTCATCCGATCAAAGATCTTCACAACGGCTAATGTGACTGGTTATTACAACATCGAATGTCCTTTGACTCCACACATCTTGTTGAGCATGTACGATCGACATACGATGGACAAAATAATACACTCTGCAATCAACCCGTTAAATAAAGACACAATGAAGATCGTTCCTTACAAACTCGGCACTTCAGATCGTGTATTCGTTCATTCGTTATATGCGGCAAAAGGCAACAACATCGGAATAGACGCGATTTACCAAAATCTCTTAGAATCGTTCGCATTCACATTTAGTAAGACCGGTTCTCAAGAGAAGTTAGTAATTCCTTATATCAAAGTTCCAGATTGCACTGATCCTCAAGATTATTTGAACAAGAACTTGTTCGAAGTGAATGCTGTTCAATCTGAAAAGATCACGGAGTTGGCTGAAAAGAGTCATGCTTTGTTATTCGACATTAGCAAAATTTGTGATCACGCTGCTTTCAAGTTCTCTGATTCGGATGCTTTGAATAAAGCATTGAAGAAGGCTGGAACAAAGGAAACGGTTCATTTCACTGTCCCTATTATATTGGTTCATAGACAAAACGGAGTTATTAGTTTCATTTACGATGGAGCAACAACCAAAAATAATGTCCAGATGTTAGTTTGTCGAAACGAATCTTCTACGACAACATCTATCGGAACAGGTACTCTCGGATCAAAAGCTACTACTGATTACTTAGTCATTAACAAAACGAATATCGACGAAGATCTCAGAAGTACTGCCGGTTTGCCTTCGATTCTCGAATCAGTCTTTAAATACAACTAATTGAGTTGTGATCTTTTGTTTATTTTTGTCTTCCGGTCGTTCCCGTTGATTGTAAATTAATAAATAGTTAAGCATTAATTATTATTCTAAAATGATGTCTTTCAATATACAACAAAGCGATTTCGGCCGAAATGGAAAATTAGTCAATAAGAGTGGAGGAGGAACCAATTCTTCGATGTATTCCGGTGTTCAATTTGAATCCGGATCCGGTTTACGAATCGATCAAACTCCAGGAGATATGTCTTATTACACAGAACGAAAACAACCATTTTCGATCACCGACTATCAGTATTCAACTATGGTGTCCAATACTCCAACAAACAGAGATTCCGAAACGGTTGTGAAGAATCAATTATCGAAGATGTTAGAGAAACCTGAAACCATTTACAAGAAAGTAGTTGATGATGCAAGAACTCTTCCATACATCGGGATAATTGAACCAAATTTGAGTACATTGTACAGCAATATCATCCTCAAGAATTTCACAAATTTGTATACTTATGCGCCAACGTTCTATTTGCAGATTGTCAGAAATCAGAAGAACATTCTCGAATACCAAAAATTCATCTACTTGTTGGTTATAATCAAATTTTGTGATGCACATCGAGATGATAAGGATTTCCTCGGTTTGGACGATTCTGTTAAAATCTTAGTCGAATGGTGTAAACTCAAAAAACTTCCGGACATAGACTTCTATATACAAGGTCCTCAATGTCCAACAAACTATGTAAACTCCGTTCAAGACATCAAATCAAATTCGGATAAAGTGTTATTGTTTAGTGAGATTTACGGAGGATTGATTTCTACTTCGAATGTTGTTTCAAACATCAGTAATTATCTTCAAGTTACTGAACAGCAAAATCTCAACAAACGAGTTTCCGAAGTCCAAAATTCAATCAACAACAGACCCAATTCGTTTGACAAGTTATTGAACGAGGCTGGAAGTTATACTCTTTCAATCGACACGGCTGTTAATTGTCAATTCAATGAAGACGAGAATAACAACTTGATCGTTGACTTTTCTGGAGCAAGTCTCGGAAATAGCAACAAAGTCGATATGGTGAATTTGAGCATCGATTCTGCAGAAATCTCAATGGATCCAATACGAGCTGAACCGAAAATCGCCGGAGGAAAAATGACAAGATTGATGAACAACTACACCAACTTCAACATCAAGAATTTGTTGATTTCCAAACAAACATTCAAGACTTCATTAGACGCTTTTGATAAATTGTACGTCGTATTTCCAGGAATCACTCTTGACGGTAAGTTTAATCAGGTCTATACAACAGGAACACTTCAAGTATCAGGACGATTTAAAACGAATCAGAATACGAAGTATTGGGAATTCGTCCCTGATAATGAAAACGGATTAACATACAATCCAATGAGTGTTAATGTCAAATCGACCGATTTCTATATTTCCGATTGCCCAAGCGGTAAGAATTCATTATCATATTACGCTTTCAAGACAAGTGTTAAGAACGATAACTATTATAATTGCCCAATCATTGTGCAACCGCTCGGAACGGAGGACATGGATACATACATTATCCGAATCAATTCAATCGGATTCGGAAAAATACAAGAGAAGGCTTATACATTCTTGTACAACAGATCAATCGGAACTCTTCAGTTGCTCAACGAAACATATGATTTCGATTCTGTTCCAAAGTTCGAGAAGAAGGGCCGATATAGAGTGATTTCTCAACCCGACGAATTATACAAACCGGTTATGTCCGTTACAAAGGAAATGATTCGAGGAGAAGTGATCAGAGCATTAAATTCGAAACAGCAATCCAGAGGGATCGTTCTTCCAAATGTCGTTCAACCAATAACCGTTGAACAAATTCGAGCTCTCCAAAAAGCAGAACAACAAACATTCTCGTTCAACTGCTCCACTTATAGATTATTTGATTCTAACGCACGCGCGATAAATCCAGAACACCTCGTCAGATTGATTAACTTCAGCACATACAATTTGACGAATCCATTGGTCATAATAGATTTGAACTATTATTATCAGGACGCCGTCAATAAGCGACAAGAAACAGTCAGCATTCCGACATCTATGTATGGAGAAAACGGCGATAGAGTTATTGTAACGAAGAGTCTTATTAATCCAAAAACTGGAAAATACATGGATTACACGACGTTCTGTCGAAGAAATTCCGTTATCGGAGTTGATGAATATAGTTCATTGTTATATGAACAGATCAACAATCAATATATCTTGGCCAAACGATCTTATGAAGCCGAAGATCATTCTCTTGTCGGAAGTGTCGAATTAAGAAACGAACTCGGCGATTTTACATCTCAGCGAGAGTATGATTTGTATAATGGTTTGTTCACACCAGATTACGAGTACATTATCGACTATTCTTCTACTTTAACGGCAAGAGGCAGATTCGTCGGGGAAACTTCCGATGTGATTAACAATTACGTGTTCAATTTCAGCGATTTCCTTACTCAAACTGAAGACGGAGATATCGTGTTTAAAGATTATTATGATAACGGAAACAATCGCGTTATTGTTCCCGATAATCTTAAAATTATCACTTCACCATTCGATCAAACCGATCCTGCCGGACGTTATTTCTCAGGAACATCAATAGGATTCATTGATGAAAATGGAGAGTTCGTAGAGAGAAAATCGTTTTATACAACAACAACGAAAACAGAAATCGAACTCGAACAACCAGATAGTACTACGGGAAATACAATTATTGCATTCGAAAATGTTTGGAGAAGAATAGTGTATCAAAATCAAGATGATTACATGAATAACGCAGATGTTTATACAATTGATTTTGTTTCGAGATCGATGAACTCAGAAAAGAATATCAACAAAACTTATAAAATAGATACAGATCTCTTCAACATTGATTTCACGGTCGATGATTTTATTTTCTCGTATTTGTTGATGTTAAATCCATCTGAAGTGTATGGAAAGACGTATTCGAACATCAATGAACTTGGATTGTCATTGGTTACAGACAATACGAAAAATACCAAACCGGGCTTATTTGAAAAGAAAGTCAAGGTCAAGTATTTCATCAACTTTATTGAACAAAACAAGATGGGTTTGTTAATTAAGCAACCAAACTTCGATTTCAATACTCTTGATGTAATGTTCAAAGGCGAGAGTTATATTCTCGAAACAATTAACAACAACTTGTTCATGATAAATTATAAAGAACCACTCGATGGTACAGAAGTTGTGTATTCAAAAGGATCTAGAGTAAAGATCATTATCGAAATGAAGTAACCAGTTCAAACTAAAAATAAATTTTTTTATATAAGTCACAATATGTCGGTAAGTAAGCCGCATATCAGAGCAACAAGTTAGTTAGTAGGAATCGTTGCTGTTATGTTAGACAGTAACTGCCCGTTCTTCCTCGTCGATTCTTGACGAGGGGGATTACACGGGAATTGCTCAAACAGTCAGGCAATCAAGCCCACAGCAGATGCGTATCGCATCAGCAACAGCAGGCGCACATCGCGTCGGCAACAGGCATGCGAATCGTATGCCATTCTCTCAGGCGTGCATCGCGCCATTTCTCACAGGCATGCGAATCGTATGCCATCCCCGGTCTTGTTATGTTGGATCGGGCGCGCACCTCACACGTACACAGGAGGGTGAATCTTCCCTCTTACAAATCAGGGTGAATCATACCTGATACAAAAGGGCGAATCGTCCTTACAGGAGGCGAATCGTCTCCAAACAGGAGGGTGAATCTTCCCTCTGACAGCTGGGGTGAACAATCCCCGATTTCAGTAACGAATAAGAAATTTAAACGCTACCACAGGTTGCGTATTTCGATGTTCGTTGTTGTTATTCGCTTATGTTAAATTTGTATTTAGTCATTAGCTTGATATGTATTTTTATTTTTTGGTTTGTTAAATGTCAGCGATAAACGATTCCACGATTGACTATCAAGAAAAAACGTTCCAAGGAAAGAATGTTAAAGTAACATTCCATTCCAAATTCATTAAAACATTACCAACTTGTGTTGTGTATGTTAAATTAGATACAACCGAAAAGGATTTACTTTACTCTCTTGCTTATCAATTTAAACTCTCGAAATATATGGAATTCGGTTGTAACAATAACAACAGAATACTCGGTTGTTCAGTCGGAGAAAACGGAATTGTAATGAATTGCCCAGAAAACAAAATTATTAATGTTGTATTGCAATTCATTACACATCTCGAAAGATCCGTTTTGAAAAACGATCAATTCTTATGTAGACATTCAACAAAGGGAGACTATAAGAAATTCGAAAAAGCCATCGAGAACTTCGATGTTTACGTCTATGGAAAATGCAAAACATTTGTCAAGAATTGCATCCTTAAATCCGATTCTAACAAGATGGTAAATATGATTAAATCTCTTGAAAGTAGAATCGTTAAGGATAGACCAGCTATCGAAGTCAAAGAGCTTTCAATGAAACCAGTTCTTGATGAAGCACTTAAATGCAGTCAAACAGAAGCAATGGATATCTTCTATTCTCTCAAGAATTCTGATTGTTCGATTGTTTACGAATCCGGTAAACTTCAAATTTATAATAGATGTCCAAATTGCTTATCATGTATTCACTGGAAAGCATACAGCAAGGAACTTCGAGATTATCTCAAGTCAATTAGATATGTTGCTGGAACACCAGGATCAGATCAAGCTAAAAACAAACCAATACTCGAGAACTTGAACAAACTTCTCTTCTGTTATTTCGATGTACAAGGACTTAAATTCGAATATAAATCAATCGATCAAGTTAAGAACATCGAAAATTCAGCCCTTCAAATGATTAAACAACTCTGTAAATAATTGAATATTTCTGTATTGACAACATTAGAAGCGAGATAGGCGACTTCTATTTTTTTCTTATCTAAATGTCATCTGGCTCACCAGGCAATTCACATAGAATCAAAATACCGGAAGTTTTTGCTCAAAATGATAAAGAAGAGTCAATGAAATCGAGTTTCGATGGCAAGAAATCAATTTCTCAAATTATCAGAGAAAACTCTGCTCATCGAAGAAACAATTCATTGGCTTTTATCAGAGAACAATCTAAATTGATTAGTTCGGAAGAACAATTGCAAAATGGAAGTTATCTCGAAGGATTGTTATCAAGAGATGAGTCTGCTAAAAACGATCATATAACAGACAATCCTATACAACCTGAAACAATGAAGAAGGCACCAAAAACAACCAACTCAACAATTAATACTCCTAGAACTCCTTCTAGATACGGTACTCCAAAAATAACTCCAAAATCTTCTCCTGTGTCATCTCAAAGTGATTTGCAACAGTATATTGATTCATTGGTCGATTCAATGGTTGCTGTTAAATTAAAAGAGATGGAAAAGAAATTCACTGAAGAGAATACACTTCTTAAAAGTACCATCGAACAAAAGCTCAATGAGAATCATAACATTATTGAAGAAGTCGAAAAGAAACTTAATAAAGAGAACTCTCTTCTTAAAAGCACTATTGAACAGAAATTCAATGAAAATCATGATATCATTGAAGAAGTCGAAAAGAAACTTAATAAAGAGAACTCTCTTCTTAAAAGCACTATTGAACAGAAATTCAATGAAAATCATAACATCATTGAAGACAAATTCAACGACATCAACAAGACAACATCTCAACAAGCCGTTGAAGTTGTTGAAAAAACTGCTCAACAACAAACCGAATTGAATCAACGACTTAGTGAAAATCAAAAGCTCATCGAGTCTCAACAAAAGCTTATTGAGCGAATCATTAGTGATTCAGAAGCTCAACGATTGCAATTCGAAGAATATATGGCTCTTCAAAAACAAAAGCTCGAAGAGGTTATCTCAGATAACCAACGTTATTTAAAACAAAACGAAGAATTGAAGAAAGAACTCGATGAACTTATAATTAAAAACCAACGAGTTGATGAAGAAACTGCCTCGTTGAAAGATAAAGTGGGTTTGATAGAATCGAGAGTTGATGTCACTAGAGAAGAATTCGAAAATAAAGTTAATGATGCTGAAGAAAAAATTGTCCGACTTAACGCAATTCGAGAAGAGTTCGAACTTCGAGTTAACGATGCTCACGAAGAAATCGATAAACTTAAATCCAGTAAAATGAACATTCAAGTTCAACAAACTCTTCAAGTTGATCAAGATGAATTAGATCAATTGAAAACAAATATGGACAACAACAACAGTGAACTTAAAGGAATTAAAAATCAAATCAACGAATTGGTCTCTCTTGAAAACATTAGATACAGACCAAACAAGAAGGTAAATCCAGATATCATCTCAGCAATCATTCCTAGAAACATCAAGTATCTCAAACCAAATTATTATAAGGGATGTAGTAAATTGAAGAAAATAACATTCGAAGGAGAAGTAATAACAAACATTCCTTCATCCTTCTGTCAAGATTGTGTCGCTTTACAAGAAATCACATTACCAAGTTCTGTGATTACAATTGAAGATAACGCATTTAAGGGATGTTTGAATTTAACTTCAATTGATTTGGATAACGTCCAAACAATTAAGCCATCTGCCTTTGCTAACTGTGGTTTAATTGAAGTATCAATTCCAAAAGTTACGGCTTTGGAACATTCTGCATTCAGCGACAATGCTAAGTTGACAAAAATAACATTCGGAACCAAACTCAAGACAATTCCGGCTTCAACTTGTCATAACTGTTCTTCATTGTCAGCAATCGATATTCCACTTAACATCGAATTCATCGCTATAAAATCATTCGCAGCTTGTGGTTTAACTGAAGTCAATGTTAGAAAAGCTGTTGTTCAAAGAGGTGCTTTCGATTCAACTGTTAAGATTTATAAGCACAAATAAGCATCTAGTGTCTTGATTACGCCTCCGTTCAAGTACCCAGTAATAGATAATTTTTTTATTCGACCAACAAATCAAGATGAATTTCACATCGTTAACAATTGATTGTGTCGATATGATCAACGACAAGAACTACGTTTTCAAATTGTATAGAAACAAGACCGATGTTACGATCTTGGAGTGTAAGGAAAGTCTTATCGATTATTCGAAAGAATATCCAGATACTGAAATTAGTTTGGAACCACAAATCACGAGAAATTCATTCCATATTTCTGATTGCAATCGTAATATAATTCTTGCTAAAGCGGTCGAATTAGTCGGTGTAAAATGCAATCCTTCATCAAATCGATATATTAAATCAATTCGAAAAGCATTGAACATACCGAGACGATCTGGACAATACTTCGTCGCTTTGGTGTTTGATGATGACTTCGATTATTAAGCATGATGCAGTAAGTTTATATTTTTTGTTGTTATCGAACTCAATTAAAGAGAATTTTTTTACTACACCACCAAATTTAAACAAATTAAATTGAAAGATGGAAGCCTTAACAGAAAATCTCGCCAGATTCATCATCGATTTCTTTGAAACATATGGAATCTTTACAGAATCATTTGAAATTGTCAGATATTTCATCGGCTGTGTTTATATCACAGTTGATGAGTTAGACAAGTCAACAAAGAAGAAATTGACACCAAAGATGATCGTTGAGAATTTGAATGATTTGTTTGAACAACGATATTATGAGAATTGTCCCGATGAATACAAATACACAATTCCATTGCCAAGCAACAGAATCACTGAAATGTACATCAAACTTCAGTTGTTGATGAAATTGACAAAATTCGAAAAGTTTTTGAAGAACAAGATGGTCGCAGTTATCAGAGAATTCGATGAATACACACCAGAACTCTTCAGGGGTTTATACGTTAAGAAAAATGAAGATTGTGAGTTCGATGATGAAAGTACTCGAACAGATTTACACATTGGAAAACAATTGGGTTATCGAGTTTGCGAACTCTCTCATCGAGTAAATAATAGATCTTTAAATGTCTATCATCCAGTCCAAGAATTAATTTCTTTGGTCACCAAACACAACTCAATCTTCAGAGATCGAAATGTTGGTTCAGATTATGTATATCTCGATAGAGAAAGATTCGAATTCAATTATCCTCTCGTGAACAAAAGAAAGATAAACCGAGGTCAAGAATTCGTTTACAGAGTGTACGGCAGTGATTTCGATCCAATTGAGTTATTCTTCAAATTCGTCGAAAGATATTTGGAAATGTAAATTGTTCGTTGAGTAATTGATTAAATGTTATAAGAGTAAGTTTAACTCTAATTTTTTGAACACAGCTCGTTGTATATATTGTTATATACACTCGCGTTTTGTAAATAATTTTTTAATTTATACGTTAACCATAAAACAAAACAAAACAAAAGTCATGGAAGCTTTCATTGATTATCTTGTTGATGAAATCAAAACATTCCTTGAAAAGCACTTCATCGTTGTCGTCAAGTCGAGTGTAATCAAATCGGCTTTGACAGTGATGTCAGATCAAGTAATGAACAAATTGCTCGAAGATCACGATATGACAATCTTCGAAATTATTGAAGCAGGAGGAGCAATTGATCACTTGACATCAAACGATCTTGTAAAGAACATCAACAGATTCTTTAACAGAATCTTCAGATTGGTTCCACACAGATTCAGAACAACAATTCCAGAAATCGAGAATCCAACAGAAGAATACATCAAGACAGAGCTTTTCAAAGTGTTTGGAAGATACGGAATGTATTTCATCAGAGAAGTCGAAGAGATTACAGAAATGTTACGCGATTTTGAAATTCCGGAATTGAGATTCCAAATCAATTCATCAAACACAGAATGCAAATTCGGAGATAATGTTCCAGACGATGAATACGACTGGAGATATAAGTACTGCAGAATTCTCAAGACAGAAGGTGTTCAAAATCCAAGAGGTTTGTTCAACATGTTGAGACCAATTATCAACAAAATATTTGAATTGAACATGAAAGTCATTGCAACAAATTCAATTCAATTGCACATTGACTACTATGATTACAATACATTCTGCAGATCATTCAACATCACAGATGATGTCGAAAGAACAGAAGGAGAATTCAGATTCGTGTATAGATACATTCCAAGTTGTATTGATCCAATGTTCTTGGTGAGATACGTTCTCAGAACAAAATACATACCAAATTACAGATGTTAAGCGAGTGATTGCAAATAATTTAAATTAAAGTGTTGTTATATAAGTGACATAAGTTTAGTGTTACTTTTTTGATCTCGTTTCGATTTGTATTCGAGTTCGAACTGATCAATTCGACTAAATTTGTTAGGAATTTGGTAGACTATTTTTTATATCCAACCATAAATGAACGGTATAATGCAGGGAATGACGAACGGAATGACGAACGGAATGACGGTTGCAACTTTAATTATCTACGAACCATCAGACAACACAATGTCAACAATTGAGTTCAAAAAGAACGGGAATGAAATTTCGCCCATACTCCAAGATAGACCAATTCATCTTGAAGAAAAATTAACTGGCGAAAGAAGAGCAGTGGCCGAGTTCGATTTGACCGCGATTGCAGAATATCAACTCGCTGGAATTCTAAATCGAATGCGATTCTTAATCCGTTGTAGTTATCCACATTGTAAACAAACACTTTCTAGGATCACTCCAGAAAAATATAATGTCTCATATCTAATCTCAATTGAAGATCCAGATGAAAAATAAATGACGGCGAAAGAGCTTTAAGTGTTATATTTTTGTCAAATGATTATACTAACAAGTCCAACATCGAGATATCGTTTTCGTCATCTAAACCACTAGATGTACTTTGATTGCTATTTGATGAATTTGTATTGAAAGAAACAGTTGATGGAATAGAAGATGGATCAAGTCCGTTGTTGACGTTGTTGTATATTTCGATCGCTTTCATTGTTGGAATATCAAAGATGAATTCATCTTCTGTGTGTAATTGAGCTTTCGTTACTCCAACGAAGTTCTCAGCGTTTTTACACACGATGGCATGATATTTGTAATAACTATAGATTTCTCCTTTGAGAGAATTAACAATCGAATTCAATGTCTTCAAAGATCTGAAACTCGACAATCCGTCGGCATTTGTTTTATCAAGAATGATGAAGTTGTTAAGATTGTTCTTCATGTTAATCGTATTCCAATTGTGAACAAACAATGCAATGATGCAGTTCCAATGACGACCGGCTGTCATCATATTAAGAAGCAATTCGGTATATGCTTCTCGTTTCTTTTTTGGAACTCCTTCGTAAATAACATCCGTCTTTTCGAATTTCAATGATTCCATTTCTGAAGTAACGTCATCCATGATCAAGAGTATTTTTGGTTGTTGACTGACGAAGGATTTTACGATCATGAGTTCTTCTTCATTGAGATTGATGTTATTCTTTCTTGCCATGTATCCAGAAACGATTAATCGAGAACATATTTCGTATTTCCATGTAATGATGTCATCGGCCGTGAAGTTTTCCACTGGATCTCTTTTTGGACCCTTGTTTAACATTTGGTTAATTGCGACCACATCGTCGGTTGGATAAATTTTTCCAATCAATTTAACCAATGTTTCAATTGGAGCCGAATAAGCTTCATAACATGATTTGATCTCTTTGTAAATGGCGTATATGTTCTCGAATGTTGGCGTTCTTTTGAAAAGATTTGGAATTCGAGACAATACTTTGTCCTTTGGATCGTTGGGAGTTCCAGTGACGTAATAAATCTTTGTTGCCTCTTTGGCGAATTGATAAATCATATCATAACAGATTGTCGATTTACCTCCCATTGAATTTGCCACACATAAGAAAGGTGCATCTCCGAATTTAAATACGTCTTTAATGGGAACAAATGATACTGTTTTTGGATCGTTGTTTTCATCTCGTACTACCTTAGAAGTGAAGGTGTTCATTTGGATAAACGAAAAAAATTAAGCTTAAAAAACATATAATTTCGCATTTTAAATATTGGAAATGAGTAAATTATCAAAGTCTTCAAAACAAAATTCAAGACCGGATGATTTCGAGCACAATTACAAGGATGTGTTTGGATTTAATGGTTATAAATTATTCCAAAAGAAGGATGCTCCTGCCGGTTTAGAAAGAACATTTAACGAGTCCTTGATAACTTTATATACCGTTCACAAAAGCGCTCAAAAATCGATTCACGAAGTCAACGAAATTACGTACGTGAACGATATATTTCCCATGATCAAGGACATGTTATTGAAAGTCGTTGATGTGGATATGTTGAAAACGAGAGTTGATAAACGATGTCTCGTCGATGATCATCCATCAATTTATGTTGAAACAGTCGCTTATTTAATCGCCTTTGGTAATCGAATCACATTCGATTTAATCCATCCCGTTACATTGTGTAATGTGTTATCGTTCTATCCAAATTTGTTGTTCAACGTGTTGTATCAACACACAATCGAAGAACAAAAGGAAATTATGATAGAAGTCGAGAAAAACAAATATGAAGTGTCGCATAATGTTGAAAATCTCGATACCAAAATAAATATCCTGAAGGAGTATTGGAATAATCGAGAGAGTTATAAGCATGTCTTCAACTATTTCAACAATTTGCATGGAATTATGTTTACACACGTTAAACAAACATATAACGACCTTCCAAAAGGAAATTTGTTCATCATCAACATAGGACACAATTATGAAAACAGTACATATGTGTATTCAAAAATTCAAAGCATAGAAGAGGAATTTGCTACGGAGAAGAACGTTTCAAATTTCAAAATGCTTGAGAATATAAATATACACAACAGAAGTCAGAGATATACAATTGTTAAGAATGGTCCAAAGACAGACGATTACTTCATCATTTTGAACTATTGTAACGACAAAGACGACAAGAAGTGTCTTTATTCCTTCAATCCGTCCAAAACATATACAGAACGAGAAATTTCTGTTATCATCGAAGGAGGAATAGTTCATCCACAAAATACAAGTACATACGCAATGTACTTCTCCAAGACATTCGAAAACAAGATGAAATTTAATTATTACTCGATCAATTATCAATTAACTGGAATTCTAGCCACTATTAACAAATTATATAGCCCCAATTATCAAATTTGTAAAAACAATTGGTCTAAATTCTTCGGAAGAGATCCTCTTTTGAAGAAATATTTCGAACAACTCGGAATGTCTATAGTCGGGGATAAATTAAAGAAGGACGAATACATTAGCGCAATGAAAAGATATTATTTGATCGAGTAATTCATTTGATCTTCTTTTATAAGGACCCTATTTGTTATTATTTTTTTAAAAATGGGATTAGAAGGTTCCGCTTTTGACAATTGGTGCAAAGATAAATTAAAAATTAAAGGATCCACTGCGATCTTAATTTTCGTTCTCGTACTCATTTGTCTTGTCGCCATTGCAATTGTTGTTGGTGTAGTCGTGTATAAGAAAACAAACAGAGAATCATACACAACAGCAAAAATCGAGAAAGATTTAGAATCCGAGTTACAGAAGTATATTAACTCATGGAACAATTCAGTTGATACCTTTTATGGAATTAAAAAGTCCGAAGGATATAGAGTCAAGAAGCCTTCAAGTGCTGAAAACTACGAACGTTCTAGAGCAATGAACAATTTCAGTTACTTAAAAGAAAAACCAAAGATGGATTAATCGAGTGATTCGTTAATTGATTAATCACCTAATTAAAGTTTTGAACTTATTTTTTGGAGTCAAAATGTCCGACGTCAACAAGATATATAAACAAATCTTGGATGAAATCTTCGATACATTCAAACAACTCATACGAACCAATAGTAAATTGTATAACAGATTGAGCGACGATTATAAGGCCGGTATTATGTTCTATATGAAGATGATACCAACCGAATACTCCGATTACATCGTCAAAGCATATGCAATTGCTAAAGAGTATCTTACTTGTATCGATATTCACAAATTCTTAGAAATAACTGCTAAATGGAACATGGTGTCATTGAAAATTGATTCTCAACAATTACTTGGTACATTCATTATAGAAAGCTTTAACGACATGGTGGTCCGAAGATTCGTTTCCGAAATTGTTAATCGATTAGATAGAGTTTTCGATTGTATCGATTTCATGTTTGCCAATCCAAAGATTATCTTGAAGAACGCAAACATATTTGACAAAGTCGAAGACGTGTTTGCTTAATCCGAAGTCGCTTAAGTAATTTACCAGTGTTCGTTTTATATTTTTGTGTTTTCGCCAGCATCGAGTTTGAGTTTACTAATCCGAAGCCGCTTAAGTAATTTACCAGTGTTCGTTTTATATTTTTGCGTTTTCGAAATGTTATCAAAAAAGACTATTGGTATCATCTGTTTAATCGCATTAATCGTAATCGCATTAATCGTATTAATCTGCGTATTATGCACAAAAGAAACATGGACAGAAAGCAAGATTAATAGAGCAGAGAATCAAAAAGCTTCTCGAAAGACTTGTTCAAGATGTCAACAACAAAAGGATCTTGCTAAGTCAGGCAAAAAATAAACGGGAACGAGTTAATTAATTCTTTACATCATTCCGTTGAACTTGCTCATAATCTTAGTTTTATTTTTGCTTATCGAGAAAGCAGTTGGTTGAGTTTGATCTCTAATTGTACCATTATTAACAACTCCGTTATTAAGATCTGTTTGATGGAATCTCTCGCCATTAGGTCTGGCTGCAAATCTGTCGACTTGTTGTGCATTCATATCAGTTCGTTGAGATTGTTCCAACATCTTGCTTCTATCGACAAATGTCTTCTGCATAGAGTTCTCTTCGGCAAGTTGTTTTGAATTTGTCAAGAATGGAAGATTGTTTTCATCGAGAAGTTCTCTATGATATTCAGTCAATGGAGCTTTGGATGTTAATTTCATTACTCCAGGAGTTTGTTCGATTATTTTTTGGACCTTGACATAATCTTCAAAGGACAATTCACAGATATCTTCCTTGATGTTCTTCATCGATGCAACTTGTTGTTGTTTTGTTTTATCAACAACTCTAATTGGATGATCTAATAACTTTTCGAACTCAGCTTTAGAAACATTAATGGACATATATGTTGTTCCATCTTCGTCGACGACTTTGTGAATGATTTTGATTCTGTCGCCGTTTTTAATCAACGAAGTCGTCTTGATCTCTTCTTCGGAAACCAAAATTCCGACCGGCTTTGTACAAAGAGGAGCTCTTGTCGATCTGTGTTCGTCTTTGAAGTCTTGAACGATGTTTTTGACTCGTCCATTCTCAACAACCCAATAACCCAATTTGCCACTCTTGTAAGTTTCAAATACAGCATCTGTTCCGGATGTGTTGTTTATCTGTGTTTGAGTAATTTGTTTGGAGTTCTCGTCGACAATTCTTTGATCCGATAATTGATCTCTTCCGCTCGAATCGTCTTTTCTTCTTGGATCGATTCCGAAGAGAGATTTAATTCCGTTGTATAACTTAGAAGTGAACGAAAGAGTTCTTTTATCGACTTGTTGTTTTGATTCCTCGGTAATGAAGTTCTCATTGATTCTAGTTCGATCGAGTTCGTCGAAACCGGAAGCTCTATCGACTTTAGATTGTTGGAACAATCTTGGTCCATCATCTTCATAGATCTTTCTCATTACGTCGTCTTCATAAGTGTTTCTTTGAACTTCTTCAAATACTTGTTGAGTATTTAATCGACTTTGTGGTTGGACCATCGCAAGTCTATCAATCTTATCAGATCTATTGGCAAATGATCCTTGAGGATACATTGGATTAACGACATCGTTTGAATACTTACCAATACGAGATTCGCCGTGTTGAGGATTGAGCAAAACGGATCTATTGACGAGAGTATCTCTGGATACGTATTGTTCGTTTTGCACTGCATTAGCAAATCTTCCATTTCTCTCGATATCGAATTGTTCTACTCCGCCATTTGTTATAACAGTAACGTCTTGATAATCGTCATTGACACCCTGACTCATGTTAGCAACGTTTTTACGAGGAGCTCTAGCAATTCCTTGCAATGCATGGTTAGCAACCGTTTGTAATTGTCGTTTCTCTTGATTTGCAGCAGATGTTGCTAATTCTCTTGCGGCGAGTTCTCTATCTCCGCGAGTCGTATAAGGTCTTTCTCCTCCATATCTAGTCATTCTTTCATCTGGGTAAGCAGTTCCATAATTCAAACTATTGTCTCTCTGAATTGCATAAGGAGTATTTCCTTGCTCTCCGTGTTTTAATCCCGTTATCATGGACTTTCCAGTGAAGTTTCCGTGTAACAAAGGATTTGTCTTCATTTGTTGTTGAAGTAATGCACCAAATCCTTGTCCACCGGTTTCTGATTTCATGTTGACTTGAATTGTTCCTTCTTCGAAATTGTCTTGGAATCTCGCTTTTGGAACAGATTGGACATATGGATTGTTGAAAGACTGTTTAACGTCTCCTATGGAAACATTATCGAAGTAATAAGGCATTGGTATTCCAGCAGCAGTTCCTTTGTCTTTGGAATCGACTCGATTTGGTTGAACTAAATAATTATACGAAGGAGCATTAAAGACTTTGTTCTTTGCTCGATCGGACAAAGAATTTTGGATCTGATTGTATTCATAACCAGATTGACTCTTATTCGTTCTCCAATTGAATAATCCTTCTTGAACAGGACCATCAATTCGTTTGTTCTCATATTTCAACATGATCTTTGGTTTACCATGAACAACAGTTGGTTGTCTTGTTGGACCGTTAACTTGAAGATTGGAAAGAACCACACCTCCTTGAACGGGTTGATTAGGATTACTTATGGCAACATCTCCATGACTTTTGATAACTTCATTTTGATTATAGGATGTTATTGGTCGAGCTTGATTCAAACGCATCTGATCAATAAGCGTTTCTGTTATTGTTGATGGGAAATAACTTCTTCCTTCATTCATTTTAAATTTTGTAATTAATAAAATCGAGCGAAGATAATCATGTTAATACAAAAATAAATAGCTGAAAGACGATAAAATCATTTAAACAATTCCTTGTTGATCTTTCTATCATATTCGGTATCGGTGTCGTTTTCATCATCAAACTCATCTGAAGACTCTTCATCTGAGGATTCTTCGTCAGACACATGAGTAAACGTTATCATTGTTTTTTTGAGCAACGAATTATAGTGACGAATCATCGAACCGAGGATAAAGCATGAAATTAGAAAGAAACCACAAACGACGAACAAGTTATGTTGAAACACCATTTGACAAAAATAATAACAAGTCGATTTAATTAATTCGAGTTGATTCAATTAAGCGAATACATCCTCTGGTAATTCGGGTAATTCAGAATTGGCGTGCGTTTCTGAGGATTCTGCTTCTTCACCCTTCTTTGGTTCCATGAATGTATTATAGATTTTGTTTAAAGTACCAGAGAATGTTTTTGTAATGTCATCCTCTGAAGAAGTGTTATCAAGTTCTTTTAATGCTTCGATAGCAATCTCTTGCATTTTCTTAGCGGAATCTCCGACTGATGTTAAATTGAATTGTTCGACGATTGTTGCTAATTCGCTTGCAGATATGTTGTCTAATTGAGTCATCTTCATATTTTTCTTCAAAATCTTTGTAAGTTCTGCCGGTGATCCAGTGATCTCGAGTCTATATGAAAACAAGACGTAATCAAAGAGAATTCTTCTAACGTCTTCGTCGCTGATGTGTGGTTTATCGGCAGCTTTAAGTTCATGTGCGACTTGAGTATTCAAGACTTCGCTAATCTTTGGATTCCAATGGGTAATCATATATCTATCGACATCATACATTGGAGTAAGAATAATTTCTGTAATCTTCTTACAGAATTCTCTAATAGCGAAAGCGCCGAACACGACTTTCAATTCTCCTTGACCTGAATAACCGCAATCTTCTACGATTGATCGACCGAGGAATTTGAACAATCTAGCTCCAGTTAAGTTACTGTTAATGATTGTCTTAACATCTTCGGTAATTCCCTGTTTGGTAACATTAAATTGTTTGCAGAACTTAGAGCCGCTTTTTTCGATTTCTCTAAGTCTGACAAACCATTCGGAGTCGTATATGTCCTTTGGTCTAAGTCGTAATTTTTGAACGATTTTACCGTTCTTCTTACGCTTATCGACATATAAGGCATCGAGATTCAATTTCTTATACAATCTCTCTAAATTTTGTAATTCCGATTCAGAGAGTTTTTTGACTTCGGGAGCAATGAAAGATTTATAGAATGTTTGAATCTTTTTGACTGCTTCGATGTAGAAAGCTTTATCAATGGTTTGGATTTGACCGGTGATAAGACTGAGATGTTTGTCAAAATCTTCTCTTCCTGTCACTTTGGCGATAACTTGCTTTATTTGTGTCGTCATTTTGAGTTTGGCAAAAAAGATAAAAATATTTTAGATGCTTGAAATAAATTAACATCGTGATGCTTGAAATAAATTAACATCGTGATGTCTATTGTATCGGGTCATCATAAAAATATTAATTGACATTCTAATTTAGAAGTCGAAGCGTAAATTTTCGAATGTGATGAATAATGATCCTCTGGTTTCCGTTGATCCAGCTGGAATAGTTCGAGGATCCAATGTAAGACCTCTGTTTTTGTATTCTATGACAGTTTCGGTTGACATTCCTTCGTTAATGAAAACGTGTTCTGCGATGCCATTTGGTAAATAGAATTGATATTCATAATCTTCATCGTCTTCTGGAATATCAACGCTCGAAATTGGACATTTATATATAAGATCGTGTCCATTAACATCCCAATCATTTCCTGGAACTACTACCAATTTGAAACAGACATCTCCTGGTTTAGAAACATCTGTTTCGTTTCCTTTGTTTTCAAAGACAACTTCAATATCGTCGTTAAAACCTTTTTCGAATCTGAAATTGAATGTTCGGTGAATATCTACTACTCGATTACCACAACAATGGTCGCAAATGAATCCGACTGGAATAATTGTTCCTTTACCATTGCATTTTGGACATGTTGGTGGATTCATTTTTGGTGATAATCCAAGACATTCTGGACATGTAATGCTTTTAACATCCTCTTCATATCCAGTTCCTCTACATTTAAAACATCGTTGAGTGAATGTCATTTCGGTTTGTATCCATTGATTTTCATATGCCTTTTCAAGAGGAATTTCAACGATTTGATAAACGGTTGGACATGTCGTTGTTCTATTATCTTCCTCTTCAATTGTGTATGGAATATCCGTATATGGTTCGACACTTTCGCCTTCTGAATTGTCTATACGAATACAACATTCGTAATCACGATCCGTTTCAGCTAACATCATGTCGTAATCATACACATCTTTAAAGTGTAATTTGTTGTATTCATTTCGTTTTTTTGGATCGGCGACTATAGAATACGCATAATCAATTTCTTTATAAGCTTCATATGTATTACTATGTCTTCCGGACAAGTATTGGTTTTTTGAAACGAAGTTCTTTGGTCTCTCGATATGTCTGTATATCGCGAGTAATTCCAAATAAGCTTCGGTGATTTCATGAACGGTTGCTGTTGGTTCAACACACAAAATCTCGTATAAATTGCTCATGTTCTTTTTTACAAATTAAAAAATACACATAAAAAATAATGAGACTTTCTTCAATTCGCGATATCGATTTTACATGCATCGAACGATGCGTCTTGACAATTCTTTGTATTGCATTCGTGTTAGGTTTAATCATCGCAATTTATTGTTTCGTTTATATTATAGAACTTGCTTATGATGGTCAACTTTTCGATACTTATTATAATCAAGACTATTATCATCAAGATTAATCGCGACCGTGTTAAATCACTGTTTCGAAGTGTCGTATTTATTTTTTGTTGTTTTTAACAACATATAAAAATGGAGAACGATTCAAGCAATCGCGAAATCAATGAGTCTAAGCCGTCGATTAAAACCAAATCGAGTGTTAGAGACAGGATTAATACATACGAGGCGTTGAATAAAGAAAGCAAAACTAGCTTTACCAAAACACCTAACAAGGTCAATATGAAGAAGCGTTTTGGTTCTGAACTTCTTCGAAAGAAAAATGAAGAGATTAACAGTTTGAAGCAATCAAATCAATTGTTGAAGGAATCTCTTCAAAATAGATCTCTTACTGTTGGTGGGAATTACGTCGTCAATCAACATATTAACCAACAAGTAGTAACTCAACAGACTGTTGTTAATCAGACAATCGGAAAACAATCCGCTAACCCAACGCCTAACTCAACGGCTAACCCAACCTCTAAACCATCGACCAAAGAAGATTTATCTGTGTCTGTGTCGAACATGGTTTCAGACATTCCTAGTGTTAATATAATACAAACCAACAACACGACTTTGACGAATACACAAAAAGATGTCGTTAATACCAAACACTTCGAAAACAAACTCCAAAAGAAAATCGATGAAGTTCTCTCGGATCGAAATCATACTTCGACGAAATTAGGAGAGATCGGAGAAAATTTAGTAGTCGACGTCATTGGAGAAGTTAGTAAAACATATAATCTTGGTTTGGCCGTTAAACGTATTTCAGTCGATGCAAAACACTCTGGAGATATATTAGTCCTCGACAAACAATATGGACTGTTATTTAACGTCGAAGTCAAAAACAAACAGGAAATCACCAAGGAAGATTTGACGAAATTCGAATCGGATCTTGAGAATATCAAACGACAATATAAGAAGTATGTAGTTGTCGGATTATTTATCTCTCTTTACACGAATTCGATTAATTCGACGTTGAAGTCTTTAACCATCACTTATGAAAAGACGTACATTACTAGAAATTGTTTCACTGTTGAGTTTTTGAGAATGTATATCGAGAACATTCGTCAACAAACCAAAATCAACACACAAATAACTATTAGCGATTCAGACAAGAAAATACTCGAAGACATCAAATCCAATTTCGACGAAGTGAAATTTCTAATTGACCAATGCGCTGAGATGGAAACACATATTGAGTCATTGAAGAAGAACGTCGATAAAATTCAAGGTAAAATCAAAAACAAATTCAATTCGATGCAAGGAGTTTTGAGCAACGTCGATCCGAAATCAGTTGAATTGGACTTACTTAAAAAGAAACTCGTCGAGTACTGTAGATCGAATAACTGGTCTACATCCAAAGTCAAAGTTCAAGACGCAAGAAACATCATGGGTATTCATGCTACGACCGTGTTCGATGGAAGATTAACTCGAGAAAGAGTTATAGAAATTGCTAGGGAATATGAATCGATGTATAATTACTGATTACCGATTAGCAATCATCGATTAGCAATCACTAATTAATAACGCTCTAAAATATTTTTTTTAATCAACTAATAATAATTATAAATGTATCAATTCAACGTTAACTATCCATGGATGGACGACAGAAAAGATGTTAAACAAATGTCACTCTATGAACTCGCTGAATACAACATCAAAGAAATGACAAAGATTAAAGACGAATATCCATTCCATTCATATAGAAACACGTTAAGCGAATATAGTCCTTTATATGATGAGGTTGATGGTGATTATGGATCAGAAGTGACAGATATATTTAGATACATATATTCGACGATTGATAATCAATTATATAAAGTTTTAATTCCTATGTGTGCTAGTACTCGTTTGCATGATGAGCAAATATGTAAATTTTTAAGGTTAAGCAGTTCTAATGATTGTCCACAGGACGATTTACAACTTCCTATAGGAATTTCATTATATCTTGGAGATTCGTATTATGAAAATACAGATGATGAAGATTATATTCAAAATCGTAGTTTGGAATTACCAATGGAATTATTATTATATGGAATAGAAAACAATTTGGTATTTTCACATTCTGAAAAAATACTTCAAAGAAATGAAAGTATAATGAAGAAATACCAACTTGAACCAAACACACCATTGGTTTTATTAGGTTCATCGTTTCGTGAATTTTGTGATGTTGTTGAGAACAAATTGCCAATTTATGAAATGAAAAAGCATCTTCAAAATATTGAAGCAAATCCGTGTTCTATAATTAGCTTTAGTGTGTTCATTGTAATTGAAAACTTAATATGTGATATCTTACCAGTATTGAAATTGAATGAAAAAACGCGACGCAAATTTAAAATGACCGTTGATAAATTGTTAAACTGTATTTCAACAGTGAATAGTTATGAAACGACCAAACTTAAATATTACATATCATACAATACGAAAAGATTTGACAATGGTGATTATAGCAACTGTTTGACTTTGGATCCAAATGAGTACAAAGATATGAAACGTAAATTCAGAGATGTATATCATGAGCTTTGTTATATCGCAAATGAGATAACTAGATCTGTAAAAGTAGATTCATGGCCAAAAAAGCCATTATTCAATGAACAAGAAGTTTTCGAAGATTTTGAAAAACTGTCACCACCTTTTAAACGATATAGACCGGAATACAAAGCTGCTTTATCGGCATTGCCATTCTCACAGCAATTGATAAAGTTGGACGATTATAGAGATTGGAATTACAACGGAGATTTCAAGAGATCAACGGATAAAATATTTAGTATTCACGATAATTTTAAGTTATTTGATGCAGCCAGACGATTCATCATACCAGATAAAACGCCTTTAAATATGTTTACATATCAAATCGAATTAAAATCATTACGAAACTGGAGTTATGAATATAGCTCTCTATTACAACTTTTCGCCACATCGAAAGAAGAGTGGAGTGATATGACGGATTCTGTCTCTAACGGTTGGGAAAACCGACTCGGATACTTATCCAAAGAAATCGACTTTATAAACAAACTTGGATTGTTATTGATGTCTGATTCTTGTCATTATATTCTCGATATAGAATCATTTCAACGTATGAATCCATGTGTATATTGTCAAAATCCAAGAACTGGAGCAATAGATATTGCGGGAGGAGAAACTCGAGAAACTATATTCTTCCGTGAAAAAATCTTGATATATATAAATATCATCCATATGTTATCCAATTCGACTTTGAAGTGTTTGGGCGAGTATTCATGTAATAGTTTTGGTTTAAGTAATGAAACAGCTGATCGATTATATGAAGGACTTTCTCAAGTTATCGCATTAGTAAACAAGTCTAAACGTAAATTCGACTTCAAAACATATACAGTCGAGGATCATTTAGAAGTGATTCGACGAAAAGTTGAATCGCGAATGAAATCCAAAAATGTTAAAATGCATGAAGTGGACATAACGGAGTTATTTGGCAAAGGAGTTTCGAGAAAGGTCGATAAATACGAAAAACAAACAATATACGTCAAGGAACGAGAATTAGAATGGACATATTATTTGTTACTTGAAGCCGTTTTAAAGTTGTTAATCGGTTACAAGTGTTATTTGATCTGTTATCTCGAAGATATGGTTTTGTTGCATTTCTTACCGGAAGCTCCAATAGCAAATGCTTTGTATACGACTATCAAAGCAAACATTAAGAAAACGTACAAAACGGATTTTATCAAATTCGAAAAGTTCAAGGGAAAATTCGCATATGATATGAATAGTGAAGATAGCGATGACGAGGACGGTGAAATTATATTCGTATTTGAACGAGAGTTGTATTATCATTTCCAAGATAGTTTCAGACATTTAATCAATTCACACGACTCGTCCAAATAAGCACTAGTTCAAAATTTAAACAATGAATCCATCATTTGAAGTGATTTATATTTTTGCACACCAAATAACTTTTATTAGTTCATTCATAAATATGTCTGTTCGAGAACCTCCGCGGTGTACTTTAAGATATTGCACAACTCCAAAAGAAACTTTATTAGAACAATATAAAACTCTTCGAAATAGAATCGACACTGGAAGATTGGTTTACACCGACGTAGTCAACTTTCCGTTGGATTATTCTCCAAAGACTCAGAAGATGTTTCTTTCAATGGCATCTAAACACGACCACTGTTGGACATTAGCTGAGTATTGGATAATCGTAAACAGAACATATCCACCTGATTTCTTGATTTACGACAAAGACCAGAGTCACAACATTATATTTAAGAGAAAACTCATGTGGTATTGTCGAACAAAGGAAGTCGAGGAGAAGTTGACATTAGATATCTTATTGAAGAACGTAACATTGAAAAAAACAGTCAGTTTCTAATATTGTCGTTGTACATTTTATCCATGTTATTTTTAAGTTTTATATGTATAAAATGTAATGGAGAATACATTAGCGACACGAATTGATTTTAGCGATCCTGACGAGTATGATATGTTCATGGAGTTGCCCCATCGTATTCTAAATAAAAGATTCAAAAATTATAGTGAATGTGAAGCAAAATTCGAAGAATTGAAAAAGGAAGTGTTTGACGGAAATGAACTGCTAACATTAGCGTTCGTATTGTTTTATACGAATTCGTTTAATGTATCGAAGTATCTCGAAAGCGATTTGTCCGAATACTTACTCGAGGAAATAATCGATTCGTTTTTTCTTAAGTACTTAAATTTCGGACAAAACGGTTTCGGGTACTGCTTGGTCGTTTCTAATTTCGCCGAGTATACGATTTGTAGATTTGTTTTAAATTTTCGACAACTATTCGTCGACGGGTTCAATCAACAATTTAAATCACATTTACAATACGCAAACAACATTTTACTGATGTTTTATCTGTTGATAATTTACAAATTTGGAATTTGTTACAACTCAACGCGATTAAAAATCAGTATGCATTATTTTGCAAATAAATTCGTAGAAGCTCGGAGATCGATGAAGATTACAAAAAATGATTATTTGATAGTGCTTTCAAAAATACACTACATATCCAAGGAAGTATACGACATGATCGTCGAATATGAATCAAGATAGTGATTTATTTTGGATGTATTATTTATATTTTTATATTTTAGCAAATGGAAGCAGAAGCCGTAGTAGTTATTCTTATTGTCATTTTAATGTTGGTGGCTACATGCGTTAGCGCTTATTTGACTTGGCGAGCATTCGTTAAAGTCGTAAAGGTCATCAAGAAAGAATTATGGGATGAATAAATAATTACATCCTGTCTTTCAATTTAAACGCTCAATTATTTTTTATTTTTGTACTAAAATTTAAATTTAAAAATGTCTGGATTATTCAAAACCCTAAAAAATGGTATCAGTAACGTTACGAGCGCAATTGGAAATATGTTCGCGCCAATAGAAGTCGGTAATCTTTACGACGATATGTACGATGATCCAATGCTCGGATTTTCATATGGCGATACAGAAAAACCACCCGAAGAAGCTCCTAAAGCCGAACCCAAGGCAGAGCCTAAAGCTGAAGCAAAGGACGAATCGGAAGATAGTCCTAAAAAGCCTGTAATTCCTTCATTACATGTTGAAAAACCACCGGAACCAGCACCGAGAATTCCATTATTATCAGCAAAAAATACTGGATCTCGTGTTGAAAGCAAATTTACCGCTACAACGGAATATTATCCAACTTTACTCAATAGTTCTCCAACGGTTCCAACATATATACAGAAACAACCAATTAATTATAGACCACCAGTTTCCTCGGCTTCCTCGGCTTCCTCGGCTTCAAATCCTTCGTATATATCAAAACGAGCAGATGGTAAGTATACCGAATCTCCTTATCGACAATACACGGAAATCGGTCAAGGCGCTTCGAGATATTATACTACTTCAAATAGATCGACCAAGCCTGTTTATTTGCCATTGAGTTTATCATCCCAAAAAACAGGACATTCATCTTCTCGCCCTGCTCAAACTTATTATACTCCTCCTCCATTACACACAGCAGCAACCGCCTCATCTACTACGTCTCGCGCTGCTTCCTCCACTTCCTCCGCTTCTTCGTATACTACTTCTCGAGCTGCTACGTCTGCTGCTTCTTCTGCTTCCTCCACTGCTTCTTATACTACTTCTCGAGCTGCTCCAACTTATTATACACAATCTTCTACTACTCCTTCGTCGGCGATTTCTTTGAATAGATCGAATAAGCCGGTTTATTTGCCTTTATATACAACAACCGGTAAATCAAATCCGGTAAATAATACCACGCCAAAAAAATCCTTGTTCCCATTATTCAAGACCAATATCAAGGCTGATATCAAAGCTGATAAGACGGATTATCCAACTGCTGGTTCCAAAGTGACATTTAAAATGCAGTCAGATAATGAAGTAAAAGGGACTAGATTAATACAATCTACCACAGAAATATTACCAATACTTAATGTTACACCTGCACCAGTAACCTCATCCGTAATAAAACCTGTGTTACTTAACCCCCTAATTAACCCCCCTGGTGGTTTGCCACCAATATTAGGCGCACCAGTACCAGTTGGTCCAGCCGGTTTTATGCCTAAGGGACCAGTGCTAACAACGACACCAATAGTACCGGGACCATCTGGAGCACCTGCACCGGCAGCACCAAAACCGGCACCTGCACCTGCACCGGCAGCACCAAAACCGGCACCTGCACCTGCGCCAGTACCATCTGGATCACCAAAACCAGCACCGGCACCTGCACCATCTGGATCACCAAAACCGGCACCAAAACCAGCACCGGCAGCACCTGCGCCAGTACCATCTGGATCACTAAAACCAGCACCGGCACCATCAGCACCTAGTACAACAACATCTGGTGCAACGACAACAACGACGGCAGTATTGAATATAAAACCAACGTCGACATCTTCAAAACCAGTCATAGTTCCAAAATCGACATCTCCAAAACCAGTCATAGTTCCAAAATCGACATCGACAGAAACATCTCCAAAACCAGTCTTAACATCGGTAGATCCAAAATCGGATACATCAGATAGTTCAGGGCGTGTTTTCAATGACGTCGTAGAAGAACCGGTATTCGATACTTCTGCTAAGAAATCAACAAGCGGCGGTGCACTTAAAGTAAATGAACGAGGATATTATGAAATACCGGCTTCCATTATACAATCAGGTCAAACTTGTTGGTTTGTTTCCACACTTAACTTGCTTTCAATGATTCCAGGATTTAAAACCAAAAATGCTAATATAAACACATTAATGGATGTAATTCTTGGAAAGAAAAAATTTAATTCGTCCGATCCTGCTAAAAATAATAATGAATGTCAAAGAATAATAGCAAAATTGGTAACAGAAATGCCAAATCCAATGAATCCAGATAAAGATCTGGATGTTTTAATTAGAGAAGCTGGAGACAAAGATAATAAAGCCGTCGGCTTTAAAAACGTTAATACTCAATATACCAATGAAGAAGCCATGATATATTTTGATAAGATTAATGATTCTAAAAATGTAGTTATGATATATCCAAAAATAATCTGGCCCAATAATTTTATCGATACAGAATTCATTATATTGAAAAATGAGTTAGTTGAGAACATGTTCGAAGCCGCCAAAAATGGAGACGCAAATAATGTTGATTTTGCATCCAAAGAAAAAGATTCAACGGAAAAAACCAAAAAAGGTTTGGTCGTTGATGTCAATGGCGCAAAGGTTAGATATATAATGAGAGCCGTCGTATGTAGATCTGGAGACAGGTCGGACGAAACACAAGAAGGACACTTTTACGTTATATATGCTTCTGAAGATAATTCACTTTATAAACTCGATTCATTGGAGAACAATGCTTATAAAGTTAAGAGTTTCCCAATAAATGGATCAACGACATTCGGTATTGAATATATATTATACCAGAAATTAGTTCCTTCTAAAAAATAAGTTAATACCGTGAGTTTAACTGACTCAGTTATATTTTTGAATTTTATTTTGTTTAATTTTATTTTTAAGATAAAATATGTCGACAGCTGCTTCGTTTTCAAAACGACCAAGTAATTATTACAGAGGAGGATTTAAAGGTTCTTCTCGTAATAACAATGTTTATAAAAAAACAAGACCAATAGCAACTTCTGGTCCCTATTCAATTAAAAGTGCAATTATTCGTGAAGACATGGAAAAACCAGAGGAAGGACGATGTTTCGAACCAGTTGTGGAAGACGAATTTTGGTCTTCTGCCGAAAGAGAAGAGAAATTAAGAGATTTAAGCAAGACATTAAATCTCATTTACACCGTTCTCGATAACAAACTCGATAGTATTGCAATTCCAGCAAATTCACACATCGACTATCAATTACGAAACGGCGATAAACTCTGTGTTTTCCAACCGCCAATTTTAAATCCAAATGAATTCATCATTCTTGAACATTACGTTTCAAAAGATTTCTCTAAGAAACTAAAGACTTATACTCTCTCATTCGAAGACTTCGATCAAGAGATTCCTCGATTGGCTAAATTAGCAATCGTTGCTCCATACATATTATATTCAATTTTCAAAAATCTCAGGGATTACGATCCGACATTCAAAAACTACAATCTTTTCAATGACATCAGATACGAAATCTTTAAAACGGCTGCTAAAAATATCTTGAGCGATGAATTAATCGAAAGAATTCATCGAGAATATTTCCCTGTTATTCGTGACGCTTCATATAATCGAGAAGAAGTCATCGCGAGATTTATTAGGGACTTGATGTATTATGTCGATACAGGAAAACTCGTCGATAGAGTTTTCGAAAATACTCCTGAATCGAATTATTACAACAAAGATTATAAATTCGTCAACAATAACGAAGAAAACGTCTTCAAATTGATCAATTATCTTCAACTCATCAAAGTCTATGTCTTTTACATAGTTTTGGTTCCAGACACATGTTATGGACATATATATGTGTAACTTCAAATTTCTTTAATCCGAACCATGTATTTATTTTTTTCTAAATGGCTGACAATTCAACATATGTTCCTGAAAATACTCAATCTTTTCTTGATGTCTCAATGAATGGCGGATTCTTCAGTCTCATTGAAATGGGACTTATGGTAATCCTCATGTTGGTCATCACTGTTACAAAAATTGTCTCTCAATGCAAGAAATCAAAGTCAACTGAAGAAAAAATCAAGATTCTTCAAGAGACATTTGATTTGAAAGCAATTGAAAAACTCGGTGTTGTTATGAAACAAGACGGAACAGCAGTTCCTTCCGACACTCTCGGAACAGTAGTTCATGCTGCTGCTCAACAAGTTGCTCAATCAATTAAAAATGTTACAACTCCTGAACCAGCTCAACCAACGGTTATTATTCCAACTCCAGCAACACAAAGCGTAGTTATTGATAAAGCCGTTATTGAAGAAGCGGTTCAAAAATCAGTTCAAACATTGATCGCTTCTCAAAAATCAGCAGTTGTTCAACTCGGATCAAGTGGTAAATCTGCTACTCAAGTAATGATCCAAACCGAAGAAGGAACAACAATTCCAGTTACACTTGTTGTATCAAAAGAAAAACTTGCAGAAAGTGCAACTAAAGCAACTTTGAGCAAAACAGCTGAAAAACAAACTGCTGCTGACGAAGTAGCTATTGAAATCTTATCTGATAATTGAGAAACACCCCGGGTGTATTCAGTTATTGAAAGTTACCCAAATGAAAACCTTACCGAGTATGCTGAATCGGATCTCGTTAGTCATTCAGAGATAAGCATTTTATCTGAAGTAACTCAAGACGAAACTCTAATTTCCGATATGGATCTTCTTCGAAAAAGCATTGAAGACGTCATAAACAACAATCCAACAGCTGCTGAAATCAAGATCAATAATGTCGAAAATGAAGATGGTAATTGGGATTATTTCTATCAAGTTTATGATGCCGATGGTAAGGAATTGATGAAATCATCGGAGATGCTGTCTGTTTCAGCATATAGAAATGTTTTGTATAAAGAAACCATAAACGAAATGATTAGAGAAAGTTTTCAAGGTATCTCAATAGCGGATGAATAGCGGTTAAACTGTTGATAAACGGGTTAAACTATCAACGATTTATAAATTGTTCATTAACGGTTTTAACTGTTATGTCAGTGAATACGTCCGGAGTATTTATACCGATGATAATTGAATTTTAGTGTCTCGCGCGCGCGGTAAGAAAATTAAAGAAGAGAGCGAACGAGTGTTATTTTTGATCTCGATTGTTTTTGTATTTGATCTCTGTTTAGTCGTTTAAGTAGTTTAAACGACTTTAAACATTTCGGACATTAATGGAAATTTGTTATAATCATTCAATTATTTAGTTAATTGATCGATAGGTCGATTAATATTATATTTTCGAATTAATGCGGTTTCTTAACTTGGTTCTCTTGAACTCAAGTTTACTCGACATTGATTCGACGTTCACGTAGATATAGCGATTATTCGTGATCGCTGTATTTATGGAGTTCAAGAACCAAGGGGGAGGTTTTTGCCTAAGCTATATTTGTTGCAAGTGATTTTTTTATTGATAAGTCAAAAATGAACGCTTTTACATCATACATTAAAGCTATTAACGCAATGACAGCTATTGACTTTAGCAACGTCTTTAGCAATGCTTTCAGTATTGATAATACAAACAGCGTTTCCACCATTAAACCCGATAATACTCTTATTGAGAACGAAGAATTGAAAGCCTTGTCTGGAATTCAATTCGTGGACATTCTCAGAGATAGTAACTTCATCGATGATGATTCAATTGATGGTTACAAAATCAAAAATATTGGAACATATGATCAATTTACTACACAACTTGGAAAAATTGATCAATCAACACTTTCTGAACAAGAAATCATTGTATTGAACAATTGTATTAAGAACTTTACGACAGATGCTCTTAAATTGTTCTATTCAAAGGTAATTGACAGAACAAGTGTTATCAAATACCCAATCAAACTTGAAAAGACAACAGACTGGGTAAAATACAATAATGGTTATGTAAGACCATTTGTTGAAAAATATGTACAAAATGAACAACTCTTGTCTAAAATTGCAAAAGGAGATAAGATTTTGTGTTATGAAGTACCAACAAACAAATGGATGAAAGTAACTTCTGGCTACAATTTCCCAAAAGTATTTGGAAACGTAGTATCTGAAGAAGATCTTTATAGACTCTTCAACACAGGAGAAACAGACTTCAAGAAAACAATCGTAGCCAAATTGTTTAATTCAATTAAAGCTTATGGAATTTCTGAAATCGCAGAACCATATGACAAGAAACCAATTGGTGCAGAACTTTTGTTGGACGATTTCGAAGAAGAAACATATAAAACATATGTGGCTTTCAGAGAGAAATATTATAATTCATTCAAACAAGATTCTGAACTCTGTGGTTTGTCAAAGGATGATATCACAGATATTTGCAATGAATATCATATTATCAACAAGGAAATTGTCGAAAGAAATTCAATGAACGGAATCTCCGACTTCGTACATGTTCCACTTGGAAAGATGTACTATGCTAGAAAAGATGATTCATATAAATTATTCACGATTCTCAAATTGTACAACTTCTGTCAAGATTTGTTAGTACCAATTTTGGAACTCTGTGAATATCCAGATGAAGTTCTCGAATTGACAAGAGACTTCGTCGATGAAATCACATTCATGGATTTCGGATTCGACGAATATGTTGAAGATATTAACTTCATCAACAATTTCGAAAAGAACATGATCGGTTCATTGAAACCAGCAAAACAACATTTCGGAAATGATTCTGAAGTATTGATTAAATGTTTCGAAAACTTCTCAAAGGTAGATCAATATATCAACTTGGAAAGAAGTGCTTTACAATGGCAAAATGAAATCGATACATCATATAAATACAAAGAATTCAGACGAATGGATACATTACTTGCAAAATTCGATATCTGTGAAAGAAAATGCAGAATCGCTCGTGGAATAACAGCTGGTGAATCTGTAGCTTATAGAAGAAATTTCGTTGGATTTAAGAAAGAAATTGAGAATCTTACAATCGAATACTTAGACGAATTGAAAAGAATTCAACAAGAAGACGAAGCTGTTTACAACGATAAGATAAAATCATTCGATTATAACAACTTATTCGATGATTCAGATTGTGTAAGTTCAATTAAATTCATCACATGGAGATTAAAGCAAATCGTTGTATATTTAGTCATCTACAATGGCATCAATTACATTACAGAATTACTTAATCCAGAAATGAAAAACGTAGAACAAGATGCCTATGAAATCGAAGAACTCGAAGTAACCAAATTGAAAGCTATCAAACGCACAGCTGAACTCAAAGCGGAAAAAGAAAGAGCTCTTAAACACACAGCTGAACTTGAAGAGGAAAGACAGAGAGCCATTAAACGCACAGCTGAACTTAAAGCAGAAAAAGAAAGAGCTATTAAACGAACTGCTGAACTTAAAGCGGAAAAAGAAAGAGCCATTAGACACACAGCTGAACTCGAAGAAGAAAGACAAAAAATTATTGAACATACAGAACAAATTAAAAGAGAAAGAGAATCTAATAGACAATTTTATGAAATGTGTATGCGAGATCATGAAGCAGATGAAAGAGAAAGAGAAAGAAATACACGATTCATCAATAGTTTATTCGGTTAATTGATTAACTACTAATCAACCCGGTAGTTGGTTATTAGTTTATTTTTTTATACACAACCATAAACAAAAAATGAGCGATCTCAAACAAAACGAATTAAAGTCCGTTATGCAGAATGGATTTAAATACGGACAGAATAAATCCGTTCAAACTATAGAGAGCACAGCAGCCAAAGAGAAGGTACAGATTCAAGAAATCGATACCAATGTGGCCAAAGAAGCAGAACAAATCAAGAAAGTCGATACCAATGTGGCCAAAGAAGAGGTACAGAACGAAGAAGTCGAAACCAACGTGGCTAAGGAAGAGGAACAGAACGAAGAAGTCGAAACCAACGTGGCTAAGGAAGAGGAACAGATCGAAGCTGTTAATATTACAACAGATGCTAAAAAGGACGCCGAGAACGATTGGATCAAGTTCAAAGAAGACTTAAAGGAACTCGTCAATATGTACAATGATCATATTGAGCCATATATGATCCGAATGAGTACTTTGACTCCAGGAGGAGAAGGCGCGGATAATTACGAAAACTGTCTGTTGTTCCGCGAAGTTAACAACTTATTCGTTGATGTTAACGTCAATACGGATGATATTCCATATGTGTATTTGAACGTATTGATGAAGTTATTAGATGTACTTAGTACAGAAGATAAAGCTAAGGTAGCTGGAAGTGTGAAGATACCTTACGAATTTATAAGATTCATCGGATATTATTGTAAATTCGCTAAGAACAGTTTGTCGTTGGAATCAATCGATTTTGTAAAAGATTTCGACGATTCAGACATAGATAGATTGATAAAAGTTCTCGGGCTCATTAAAAATCTCGGAGGTGGTAAATTATCAAAGAACTCTATAATGATACTCAAACATGAAGGCGAGACGGATTATAAGCAACACGTTAAATCATTAATATCGGTACAACGCCATGTAACAGTAATAACACTAGTAATGATCATGCTCATATTGGATATCATCGGTTTGATTCCTCCAGTTGCTATATTCGATATTCTCACGAGATGTACTCCAGAAGTTATAATTGGTCTTGGAAACAATTATTCTATGTCGATTAATGATACAATGAAAGAAGCCAAAAACTCTTTTTCGAAAGCAGTTGCAACAGAAGCGTCATTACAGATCAGAAGATGTATCGACGGTCCAGACCAACCAAAAGACTTTAAATTTCCAAAAATCGCATTTTCGGAAAAACCAATTGTTTTCGATGAAGTCTTGAATTATAACTTCAGTAAACGATGGAATGAACAATGGAAAACAAGAGCAAGAAATCTTCAGCTCATCACATCCGAAGCACAACGAAAACTCATGGAAGAGATGGAATTTAAGGATTCTACAGAGGAATTTAAAAATTCTACAGAAGAAGTTAAAGATACTTCAAAGGAAGAGCAAAAAGAAGAACCATTGATGACCATCATGATTCGATTGATATTTGCCAATTGTACAACGGTTACATTAGATTCAATGATCAAAGAGTACAAAACCAATGGTAGTCATGAAAAGACATTGTTGGATCAAATGGAACAATACATCAGACTCCTTCGATATCTTATCGCAAGTGAAAAGGATTATAGTATTCAACATGAACTGGTCTGGATTGTCACTGTTTATCATTACGTCAAGGAAATTATCGGAGGCAAGATCAAGAATGTCAATGAAATGATAGCTTCATTGTACAAATCCTTGTTGAACGATTTACAAAACTACAAGGATGTATTTGCAGACGATGAAAAATATACAGAGTACATGGATGAACGACGTTTCGTTGTCGAGAGTTCTGTTAGAGGAAAAACAATTCGTAAAGTACTTCCTCAATCATACACGGACTTAGTCGTGTTGTTGAATACTCCACTTTTGTACAATCATTTGAATCTTCAACGAACAAACATCCTTTTGGATATCGATTTCAAAGATCTTTTGAAATTGGGCAAAGCATTCAGATCGTTGAACATTTTGAATAACGATTCAATGAACGTCATTGCATATATGTTAAAACATCAAAAGAAAACCCAACTCTGTGATTTGTTGGTTCAATGGAGTGGAGTGAAGACTGTTTATCCAAACTGCACATCGTTAAACGTATTCAAACAACTCGGTTCAAAACAGGAAGTTGATGAATTCATGATGTTGATTATTGACGGATTCGGTAGTAATGAACAATCGATTAAGAAATATGTATTCGACAAAATCAAATTAAAGATTGATATAATACCACAATTGTACAAATCCATAAACCAATATATCGGCAAACGAATCTGTAAACGTGCACTCGATTCGAAATGGGAGAACACCGAAGACGCTAAATACATATTGAAGTATTTACCAAGAGCTATCGACATTTCTCAATTATGTGAAGACATAACAACGACGTATGTAAGTGGTGTCGATAATCTGAGATTTTGTGTAAACGGATCAAAAGAAGGAACGGATTTCGAATATAAATTCACAGCGACTGCTAATAACGCCGGTTGTCAGGTTATATCATCCGGTAAAACTCCATATTCAATGGATGGAAGTACAATTGGTGGATATAATCATGTCGAAATCGTGAATACGACATATGCTGAACCACCAACAACACCAACAACTCCAGAGGGAACCGAGGCCGTTGAAAGAACTGAAACCAACGAGCCGGTTGAAAGAACCGTATTATCCGTAGACATTTTAGACAAAACTGGCAAGAAATGGCAAGAAGTGATCAGCCAGAATTACCGGGTTCTTAGAAAAGAATTCTCATTGGTAGAGAAGAATTTCAAACCAGAAACAACTCAAGAAGAGAGAAACGAGATAATAGAACAACACACGAAACAATTAGCCAAATTCGTAAAGGAACCACAAAAAATCGAATTCAAAACGCTTGTTACAAATGTATTGATTGATTTCATCATCAAGTGTCGAATTGAGTGTCTTCTCGAAAAATTTATACCGGAATTCGATGTTAAAGAACCAATTAGAAAGATTTTGCTTGAAAAGAATATATTTAAACAACTCGAATCAATTAAAGCACCAAATGGAATTTCTCTTATAAGTCCAACAAGGGACACGGTCATTGAGTTGTTTACTCAGTATAATGACGAATTCGATAAATATTATTCTCAATGTTCTAACATCATTTGTAATTCTGGAGCATTAGAGCAAATTTATAACGAAGTGTTCGCAAATGAAAATGGAATGAAACGATTCACAATGTTATTCTGGGGTTGGCTTAGCATTTCGGCATCTAAACCAATTAGAATCATTGCTCGTGCTAGCGATAATTCGGATTATAATGACTGGGTATATAATGAATCTATACGTCTCAAAATGTTAAATTATAAGAACCGATATTCTGAAAGTCCTGTTTTGGATATCATCGGACAAATCGTATCGAGACCAAACGAATTCAATATGATTTTAAATTTGAATAGAGTCGATGTATTGTATCAACTTCTCGATGATATTTCCAAAGTCGTCGGTATCCAAATTTCGATGAAACCAATTGAAATTAAACACGGTACTACTGATTCATTGGTAGTATATAAAGTAAATGATATGCACGGTCTATCAAAGGTAGAACGAGATTGGGTATGCATGACTTACGGATACAGATCTATAGACATACAAGACGTTGAGTTCTTGTTGACCGACATGGATAATACAATTACGATAGAAAACGAATATATAATATGTAAAGCAGGAGCTCCAACTATTCCAATTATCAAAAAGACAACATCTGCTCGTAATCCTTGCGGTATTGGAAAATCTACCAACTACGGACACGGAACATCTATCGGTAAAATGCCATTTGAGAAAGATAATAGCAGAATACCAACACCACCTGAAGATGTCGATAAATCTAAAGGCAAAGGAAAAGGCAAAGGAAAAGGCAGAGGCAACAATAATGGTGAAGGCAACAGCAAACCAGAAAAACCACCATATACTCCAGCCATGTTAATGACATTGCAATCACTTAAGGACAAACAAATTGGAATATCAGTGATGTCCCCAGCATTCTTCATAAGTGAAATTATGTGCGGAGCTTAATGGATTCGCACGCGCTGCTTAATGAATTTCACGTCTGAAGTGTAATTTATTTTTTGTATTGAAAGACAATGAATTCCAAAACACCATTAACAAGCTGCCTTTTGCAAACATACGGAAGATTAAACAATTCGTTAAACGACGGATTCGAACTTCCAATTCACAACAGAATGCTCTACAAGACATTCAGTGAATCAAAAGATTACAAGGCAAAAACAATTCAGTTGTTCAGAACATTAAGTCATTCGAAAATCAGAAAGCAGATGATAAATTCTTCATTTGGATACTTATTGACGCCTTTGGTTATCAAAAGCGAATATGTATGTGTTCCAAAGTTGTTCCATAGATCTTTATCTGCTCCAATTCAAAGTGTCATGAAGGAAGTACGTAGTTCAGAAATGCTTTCGAAGAGATTAATTAAACAAATCAATGTAATGATTTTCAACGATGAACACACAAATGACTTAAGCGGAGCATTGTCGATTGATTTGTCTTTCTTGTTGTTCATATATTGCATCCAAATTGTTTACAATGGAAATTATTTCGACGATTTCGTTCGTTTGGATTTCGAAAGTGCTTTTGAAAAGACATTGAACTCAATTCCTCAATAAGATAAGAATACATAGTTAATTTTAACAATACAGTGACTACAAATGAATTTTTTTGTAGAAACTTTAACTTGTAAAATAACAATAATGTTATATAAGGAGGGACGGTTAATCTGTCATGCGAATTAATGTTATAGTACATAAATCTATTAATCAGGTTTTAAGAACGGGTATATTAAAACTGGTGTGTTAAATAAAACAAACGCCTCGAATAATACGAGTTGCGTTGAAAGGTATTATTATTATTCGAAGGTGGTCCGAGAGGATGCTTTCGGACCTCGTTTGTTTTTTTTTTGTATTTGCTATTTTAATTCGTTTAAGTGAGTTTTTAATTGATATTATAAATGAACTACGTTAACGAATTTCATCCAGGATTTGAAAAAGTTAAAAGAGAAATAGAATACTTCTTAGACGGATCTTTGTATAATTCCGCCCTCTTTAAAACGTTCTATGAATCAGAAACATCATCCATGGACTTATTGAGAAATTATAGAATGTTCTATATGGAATACTTTCGAACATTCAGACAATTATACAACGTGTATCCTCGATGCATTCTTGAATCTCTTATTGAGAAATTATCAAAATTAGATCTGATTTTCGAAGAATTTTCTCATGAACAAAAGAATTCACCACGATGCCCAATCGAAGAAGTTTACGATCATGCGAAGTGTTTGTTAAATTTGAATGATGAAACAATTAAAGAGTATGCGAAGAAGATGTTAAATCCAAAGGATGAAAAAGAGTATGAAGAGTCCGTAAAAATCGTGACCGACGACATGTGGCGCGTTAGATATAGTATGGCGGTGTACTACACAAAATGGGACCATGTCCTTAATTGGAGATCATTCAGAGGAATTCCTGAAGAAGAATACTTCAACGATGTAGATTCATTGTTGTTAGAAATTCTCGAAAAATCAGAAAACATGGAAACGATATGTGAAGCGGTTCCCAAAGAACTATTGTTTCCACTTATTGTTATCATGATTCATGGAGCATTAGTAATGATGAGAAGATGTTCTATCAAAGAAGCTTTTCTCAATTCGTTTGACGATGTACTCACTAGCATATACGGCGTTGTGTTTTCCTGGAGTCGTATAAAACTCGAAGAAGACGAAGAAGACGAAGACGAAGAAGACGAAGAAGACGGAGAAGACGGAGAAGACGGAGAAGACGTTATGTATAGAGAGTATATCAGACTCGCTGACCTAGATTCAAAATATAATACGAAGTCTTTTAATAGGCTCAAACAACTACTATCTTATGGAGAACATTATTCAAAATGTTACGAGTTGAAAGAAAATCCAGATCACTGGCTTAAATTACTATTCAAATAACTTGTTTTGAGGTCGATTTCAAAAACGTTCAAGTTATTTTTTGTATCATTTTTTAAATTAAGAAACGAGATGCTCTACATATTCATTGACGACACATGCTCAAAAAGACAATTTAAACTCACAGACTTGAAATCAAGTTTGGAACAAAACATAGCTGTTCGAGAAAAGAACAACGAATCTGTTGTTGTCGATAAATTCTTATTGAGAATGTTCGAAAAAGGTATACCTTTTGAAACAATCGATCTCTTTGAATTCTTTGAAGAAGGAGGATTTGTTAAGGAAGATGATTTACACGATTCCGAAGACTCTCTTTATGAGCAAACCGAAATTTCAGGAGAGGAATACTTAAATGAATTATTCTATATAAAAGATTGTACAAAAACAGATCTTTGTATAATTATTCAAGGTCTTCCAACGAAGTATAACGAAAATTACTTCAATGGCGATGCTTGGTGTCAATGTAATATATTGTCGCCTCTTAAATACTACATGGAGATAATTGAAGACAAAGTTATTTATAGAAGAGCCGGTAAAGAGATAAGAAAAATATTTACTGCGCTCTATGAATCGGAAACATTCAATGAACGATTATATGAACTCTGTAAGGAAACAATTAACAAAAGTAAAGTAGTTAAGAAAGATTTCCCTAAAGTCTTATATAAAGATGTCTTTATGAAGATCAACGAATTCTTAAACGGATTAACAATGTCTTCTATGTCGATGTATAATGAAGCTGATGATAAAGAATTTGAATATCGACGAGAGGATTTACCATTAGATTATTGTTGTTTCTACGAGAACGAAAACAATGAAATCATGCAATATCAATCCAATAGACACAATAACAGAAACGGTTCATACCGTGAATTTAATATTCGCGTATCCGTAGACGATAGTTACGATTTCAATGATCCATATGAATATATCAAACTTTCTGATGATGAATATAACGAGATAACAGATGGTTTATATAAAACATCGCTTGTAGTATGTCCAAAAGACGAATTTGCTCTTAATGAGCGATGTCATATGGTCATATATGATGATGGCGATGTCTGTCCAAAGTGCGGTGAATCAATTAATGACGAAACACATCAAGTCAAAAAGGAGTGTTTCTATTATCAAAGATACTTTGAACACTTGAAATCAAAAGGTATACAACGACAATTCTTGCCAATTAGAGAATTACATCTTAAAGAGGATGTTGACAAAGGGTATACAGAATATTAAAGAGGATGTTGACAAAGGGTATACAGAATATTAAAGAGGATGTTGACAAAGGGTATACAGAATATTAATTGAGTTGACTCGGTATAGTTAGTTTATTTTTTTATTCGATTTTACACCATATAAAACAAGATGTTGTACATATTCGTTGATGATTTGTTCTCAGAAAGAAATTTCGATAAATCTGTTTCAGAGGATTGTCTAAAGAAAAACTTAGCCGAACGAGAAAAGGCCGGTAAATCAACGACAGTCGATCGTATATTGTTGGAGATGGCGAGACGGAGATTCGAATTCAGAACATTAAATTTACACGATTTCTACGAAAACGACGAATTCAAATGTCGTAGAGAGATGGAAAATCTTCG
>JAEIGA010000768.1_pt1 | contig 47785 bp, 30 predicted proteins | sample 9270691 | NCBI WGS metagenome assembly JAEIGA01 (sample SAMN17057246, study PRJNA624740) | gut metagenome | biome: biome; isolation source: fecal sample | host: Bos grunniens | place: China: Xizang | collected 2019
CGTGTTCCTTGTACAAACCATATTTATTCTTCTAAATATGCTGCTTGTCTTTTATCATTATGTCAATCAACTTGCCGTCCTAACCGAACGGGAGCGCAAAGGTACTAACTTTTTCTTATCTTCCAAATTTATTTTGAAAAAAATCATAAAAAAAGATGAACTTTTTTAGTCCATCTTTTTTAAAATTAACTTAACACACTAACTATGACCATATTATGCAGAAACTATTTTTTATTCATTTCATCTAAAATTTTTTGAATCTTTTCTACACATCCGCCACATCCGGTTCCAGCATTGGTATATTCACCAACATCCTCCACGGTTTTCAAGTTGTGTTCCTTTATTGCATCCATAATTGCCCCACGTGAAACAAGGAAGCACTCACATATAATCTCCTTTCTGTCCATAATATCTATTTTTTAAATGTTCTTCACCTATTTAACATCCGGACAGCGGCATTGTTCACACTTTTATACGAAAAAAGGAGGAAGCCTTCTCCAAATATGACTATCTTTGCAACCTGACTCATCAATACTTATATAATATATGGCTTATATCCTCAATCCCGAATACCAGAATCTGGAACCATTCATCAAACTGCTCTGCACTCCAGGATGGTTTGAAGAGAACGGCACCTTCCTCCATGACGGGAGGAACAAAATCAAGATGTTTGAAACGGGGGGATTGAAGGTTGCAGTAAAACAGTTCGGGCGTTTGAGTCTGCTGAACAAAATAGTCTATTGCAGAATAAGAAAAAGCAAGGCCCGCAGAGCCTACGAGTATGCCCAAAAGCTCAAAGCCCTCAATATAAATACACCCGAAGAGATTGCATATATAGAGATCAAGGAGAATGGGATGCTTCAACGCAGCTATTATGTCTGTATGCATACGGAGTACCAGTCAATGCTGCCACTATTCTATATGAGGAACCTGTCGCCAACGGAGTTCAATGAGATAACACCTCTTCTTGATGACCTTACCTCTTTCCTTTACAGGGCACATCAGGCAGGAGTCATACACAACGACCTCAATTATACCAACATATTATATAAGTGTCCCGACAGTTCCAAGGCTCCTCATATCACCACAGAATGTGATACGACCGCCAAAGGTCATTCCATTGTACCCGACAACTCAGACAGAAGAGTGCCGGACAACGGTTACGACTTTACTCTCATTGACATAAACCGGATGGAGTTCTACAAATCTGCCGGGAAACCCCAACCGCTTCCGTTGAAGAAGAGACTGCACAATCTCAGACGTCTGAATGTAAGTGTAATTGCGCACCTGTATATAATGCAGAAGTATGCCCAGATTATGGGGATGAGGGCGCAGGATCTCCAACTTCCTGTAATAAATATGCGCTACCGCTTTGAACACAAGCGACAGCGCACTCAAAGAATCAAGAACTTCATCAGGGGCAAAAAGGAGTAGTTGCTCCAAGGCAACGCAACAGTTTACTTCCCGGATTCCATAATGGTTCCAATAGAGTTCATGGCCTCTTTCCAACAATCATCGGCAATGCGTGAGCCCACAACCTCCACAACTTTTGATGAGATCATTGACCCGACCTTGCCACAGAGATCTGTCGGCATACCTTTTGAGTGGGCATAAAGGAAGCCCGCCGCATACATATCGCCTGCTCCTGTTGCATCTATGCAGTTTGCAGGAGAAGGTTCAATTACTGCAACACTCTCTCCATGTTTTACTATAGAGCCGTCGGGACCCAGCTTTACTACGGCAATATCACACATGCCGGCAATCTCTTCAAGTGCTTCACGAGGCTCCTTTCCGGTAAAAGCCTTTGACTCAGTTTCGTTCGCAAATACTATATCTACATAATCCGACACTATACCACGCAAGAAATCAAGGTTCTCCTCAACTACATTGTAGCTTGCAAGATCTATGGATATTATGGAGCCCGCCTCCTTGGCAAGTTCTACAGCCCTCTTTACCAGAGCATGGTTCTGCACAAGATACCCCTCAATATGAAAATAGTCATAACCCGCAAAGAAATCGGAATTGAGATCCTCCGGCACAAGTTCCAATGCTGCACCAAGATAAACGGCAAAGGTGCGTTCAGAATTGGGAGCGGTTACAAAGACCATTGCCCTTCCGCTTGCACTTTTTCCCTTCAACAGAATGGGTTTTACACCCAAATGCTCCTGCCCTTGTCTGAAGAGTGTGCCGAGTTCATCATCACCGACCTTGCCAATGAATCCGCAGTTCATGCCAAACATTGCCGCACCTGCTATAGTGTTTGATGCAGAGCCTCCAGGGACATACTCCACACCCACACTCTTTAATGCTTCCCATATACCGTTACCAGTCTGTTCATCTACATGCTGCATACTGCCAACGGGCAAATTATAATTCTTCAATAATGTATCATCGGGCAATACCGCCAAAATATCCGTAAGCGCATTGCCTATTCCCAAAATTGATTTGTTTCTCTCTTCCATTCCCAGAAAATATTACCTATTACTCTATTCAACTTTAAAAACATCTGAAGCATATATAGAGGAGCCATCTTCATCCAAGCCCTCAACCACTACCTTGAACTCACCTTTATAAGCAGGCAGCTGGCATTCAAATTCATACACATCTTTACCCTCTATATCTACAACTGGATTCCAATATATGGTACTGTTATAATTCGGATAATTGGGATTTCCGGCCACCCGGTTTCCAAAGAATGCAAGAGGGTATTCCACCCCTCTACAGCTGATAATACTAACATCTTCTCCAAGAGAAATTCCGCCCATATCCCCTTTGTAGGTCTTGAACTCCACTATTCCGTCAAACAAGAAATTGTTCATGGCAAACTGACGCTGATACACCACAATCTGACGTACAAGCAGCGGATCCATATCAACAAGCAGCTTATGGTTTCTCACTGGCACTCCATCAAGAAGAGCCAATGCATGTCCCTCGGTAAAGCTGAAATTTGCCATTGAAGATTCCCATAGGACCTGAATATCCTCCTCCTTTCCATACTTTCTTATACGCAGTCCCCTCACATACTCCCTGATCACATCTGTCATTACAGGGAAACGGGTGTAGTCATCAAGATTGTATACAACGGGAACGACATCTCCCAAAAGAGGATTTGCACGCATCTTCATGAGATTGTATATTGTATCTGCCTCAAATCTCTTGGCAATCTGCATATTCATAGCCCTCTGCACAAGGGCATCCCTCATCTGTGCCGATATTTCAAGTACAGGAATTGCTGCCGTTTTGTGCTTATAGCTCGCCTCTACCAGTGAAATGCCACACCTCTGTTCACCAACATCCCCTCTACTGATGCTCCTCGCTATATTGAAATCCGAAGCCACATCAAATACAAGATCACGCTCCCCGTAAATATTGTTTGTATAATATGTTGCCACGCCCGCAGAGTCTGATACCGCAACATACACATCCATATCTCCATCAACAGCCGACATATAGACATTCTTTCCAACTGCAGGATTACCATCTTCGCCGGACAGCTTGACCTTTATAACCTCACCCGCATAATCTACCTCTGCAGTCTCACGGAACTCTCCCGTACGCTCAAGAAGCGAAGATGAACTGTATCTCTCTGGAGCAACCATCTTCTCCAACTCATCAATATGGTAAACCGAGATGTTCAATGAGGCCCTCTTCCCCGACAGATTACGCAGCTTTATTGGAACCGCATTCATTCCCTTTACACTATTTTCAGGAACTTCCAATTCCACTGCTCCTCTCACCGTTGCCACAGCCGCTCCGACATGATCAATCTCTTTCCCGGCAGGGAGCACCTCAACACCATCCTCAACACGCTCTACAGTCAGTGTGTTGAATATTGTTACCACCTTGCCATTGAATTCTGTAAGTGACTCTCCTCCGTATCTTTTTGTATATGCAACTATAGAGTAGTTTCCGGTTGCAAACGAAAATGGAATCTCAAATCTTCCGCATCCGCGTCCTTCAATAAGGCCCAACTTTATTGTTGCCTTAACTCCCTCACTGGAGAAAAACTGCAGATAAGCCACACTGCTCAAGTCGGAGTATCCCTCTTCGTCAAGACAATAGACTGAGCACCATATGCTCTCACCTGCCACATAGCAGGATTTGTCTGTAGAAATATATACTCTTTCCTGCGCATGGAGAGTGCCAAAAGAGAGGGCCACACAATAGAGGCATAGTATCAATATTTTCTTCATTCTCATGGATTTGACTTTACATGGTTAAACTACTCTCTAAATGTGGTCATTCGGCCAATATGACGGTTTGTTCTTAGTGCCCGTATATCGGCAGTCAGAACAGAATTTCATGCACCATCGGGCCTCATTCCTGTTAAGTTCTCCACTCTCCAACATTACATAGGTCAGTGGCGACATGTTGCTTGCATACAAATCCGGCCACATATCAATTGCGTACGGCTCAACATGGGCACACTCGCCTTCAGGATCCGGATCGTAAATTTCAGCCTCTTCCCTGGTAATGTATCTCCGCAATACAGACTTTGTTGACACACTCACATAACCAAGAGCCACCTCATCCGGATTTGATACAGAGATTATGTTGCCCTTGACCTCAACGGGCTGAGGTGCAAAGATACCTCCAAGTTCAGAACTGTTCTTCTTGATATTGCTCCAATAGACATACGCCTCATGCGAAATTGCAGTCTGCGTAATGAGGGTAGAGTAGAGATAATCCAGCTTCTTGTCGGCATATCCTATGGTATTCAGCCTTTGCTTGTAGATGAGATTCTTTGAAAGATCCTCAGTATTGGCCACATATATGTCAAACGACTTTTCGCTGTTCCAGCAGTTTCTCATCATGGATTTCTGCTGGTCACTGAGTTCATACATCCCCAATGAGGGCGAATAGCCCAACTGTGGCACATGATACGACTGGAATTCCCAGTCTGACTCATACGTCCATTTGCAGTAGAGAGGCTCATTGGAGTCATTGTGAGTTGTAACCTCTATGTACAATTCGGTATTGTCATCCTTTATTGAGAATGTTATGCTGTCAATTGGTGGAGTTTCAATTACCGGCTGGAGCTTTGACTCATAGAGTCCGCGTCCTGGAATATCCACGCAGAGCTTATACTCCCTGTCATAGCTTAACCCCGTTGTATTTATAGCATAAAGACCGGTTTGTGATGTGCCCTGCACTTTCATTCCGTCACCATCTTCAACCCATACCCTGGCATTTGTTATATATGAAGTGCCGTTGACAGCCTCAAGCGGAATTGTTGTATAGACTTTTATATATGAATAATCACCGACAGCAATATCACCCTCAACAACAATGAGCGACACCTCTTCCTTGCCAGGATCCAACTCACTTACCGAGAAATCATAGATGCATGCAGAAAAGAGAAGCATGCCGGCAAATAGCCATACAAACAATATATTATATCTGAACAATCCTTTTTTCATCTGTATATCCTCCATCTGTTTGCCCCTTGTCAGAATTTGAAATTAAGATTTACATACGGAATCTGGCTTCCGAATACCGACAATTTGTATCCCTTTATTTCGGAATTGCCTTCGGACTCAAAATAAACTGAGTAGACATTCTTTCTTCCTGTTACATTGTATACACCCACAGTGAACGAGAAGTGGGTAAATGCTTTGAGCTTATGTGTAGGTTCAACATTAATGGCAGCATCAAGCCTGAAGTAATCGGGGATCCTGTAGTTGTTCCTGCTGCCGTAATAGAGCCTGTATGCTCCGTTATAATAATATTTTGAAATAGGAACAGTAACCGGACGGCCTGTTGAATAATCTGCATTCAATGAGATGCTGAACCTGTGTGTAAACTTATAGTTTCCTACCAGTTTGAAGTCATGCGGCTTGTCAAATGAGGCATTGTACCAGTTTCCTCCATTTATGGCCGAGGGATCCCCCTTCTTGCCGCTCTCTCTTAACTGCGCTCTCGAATATGTGTATGAGAGCCATCCGTTTAGTTTGCCCAAAGGCTTCTTTATCATAGCCTCAATGCCATAGGCCTTGCCCTCCGTCTGCACCACATCCGCAGCTATATTTTCATTCATCACAAGGACAGCTCCACTCTTGTAATCAAGATAGTGGTTCATCTTCTTGTAATAGGCCTCTACAGATGCCTCAAGTCTGTTTGAAGCCATCGATGCATACATTCCTACAGCAGCCTGCCAACCGGTTTGCGGCTCAATATTACGGTCACTCAATTTCCATATATCGGTTGGAGATATGGCTGTTGAATTTGAAAGCATGTGAATATACTGGTTCATGCTGTTGAATCCCGCTTTGAAAGAGACCTTTGGCGAAAACATATACCGTCCGGAAATCCTCAGCTCCGGCGCAGCATAAAATTTGTCTGACTTGAAGAGGGTCATTCTGGCTCCATAGTCCAGGAAGAGCTTTTCGGTGATTTTCCAGCTGTCGCTCAAATATACAGCCCCCTCCAAAGCCTGCTCTTTGTCAAGCACCTTTGGCAATACTATAGACTCCTTGCCGTACGGTAGGTATGAACCGGGAGCCAAATCATATCCCAAAGCCTCCAGACCATAGGTGATTGTGTGGTTTTGGCTCAAGAGCGATTTAAACTTTAACCTTGCATAGGCCTGGCTGATCCTGAAGGAGAGTTTATATGCTGTTGACGGATTATATTTGTCAAATGTTGAATATGTATAGTAGTCATATCCGGCACTGAACTCCATAGAGTGCTTTTCGTGAAAATTGTTTTTCCAGCGCAGGGAGGCATTGGCATTACGGTATTTGTAGCTGGTATCTACACTGAACTTGAAAGCATCCATCGAGTAATAGCCGTTAAGATGAATGGAGTTTTTCTCATTGAATTTATGGTTCACGCCCAATGTAAAATCATAAAATGATGCTGTACCGTTATTGTAGCCCGAATTTTCAGGCAACAGTCCGAGCATCCAGTCGGAGTATGTTCCCCTCGCGCCAAAAATAAATGTGGTATTTTTGCCTACAGGCCCTTCAATATGGGCCCTTGCAGTAAGAAGGCCAACGCCAAATGAGCCTGTAATCTTTTTATTGTTGCCCTCTCGGCTCCTTACATCAAGCACCGATGAAATTCTTCCTCCATACTCTACAGGAATGGAACTTTTATAAAGTTCTATATCATTTACAACATCAGGATTGAACGCAGAGAATACACCAAAAAGATGTGACGGGTTGTAAACTGTTCCGCCATTGAAGAGTACAAGATTCTGGTCTGTAGCTCCTCCCCTCACATTAAATCCACCCGAAGCCTCTCCAACGCTCTTTACTCCGGGTAAAGTAAGAATAATCTTTACAACATCAGCCTCCCCGAATACTGCAGGAACCCGCTTTATTCTATCTATCCTCACCTTCTCTATACCAATATCATTGTTGCGCAGCTTGCCGGTATTGTCTGCCGAGACAACTACACTGTTCAAAGCAAAGACTTTCTCCTTCACAACAACATCAAGCACTCCGTCGCCATAAACCATAAGGTTGACTTTTGAATCTTCAAGGGAGTATCCGCTTACATCCAACGCGCGCTCACCCAAAGGCAACAATATCTTATAGAATCCGTATGCATCAGACTGTGCCACAGCCTTGGATTTATTATCGTATAGAACCACACCGACTGCCGGCTCTCCGCTCCTTGAATCCCTTACATACCCGCTGAGATATGCAGCACCACCCTTTTTAGGGTACTCCTTGTTGCCTATCACATAGACCCTATCCTGAGAGGTGGCGATATTGGAAGCATTCATAAGTGCATCAATATAGTCTTGCTGGAGTGTCTCCCTTTTTGCACTTTTCACCTCGCTCTTGAAATAGTCAACAGGAAGCGTTGCAGTAAATCCGGTATTTTTGAGTATAAAGAGAGAGCCGTTGAATCCGGATATGACATACCCCTTCTCCTGCAGGAGCTCCCTTATATCTTTATCCAGTGTAAGACTTGTTCGGTTTATGGTAAAGATAAGATTGGAAGCCATTCTGTCGGGAACAAAATAGACAGGTGCCTCATTTATATTCCTGAAGATGCTAATCAGCGAATCTATGCCAATGTTGCGGCAGTAGTTATCCTGACCTGCTGCCATAAAAGGTACGGCAAACAAAAGGGCCAAAAGTGCAAAAATTGTTCTTTTCATAGCCTCTCCCTAATTTTTGTCTATGAACTCCATTATCCGCGAAAATACCATATCCTCAGACTCCTTGCCAAGCAGGTTCAAACCGTTTGACTTAATAAATTGCTTTATGGCGCCCTTCTTTTCCCTGTAGTGTTTTGTAAAATCGCCCCTCTTCTTTATCTGCACAGCAACGCCATCCTCTACAATATAGTAATAGTGCTTTGTAACAAACTGCTTTAGCGATGAGGCCTCTGCAGCCACATCAACACCGCTGGACTCGCTGAATTTCTGTACAGTCTTTTTGAGCAGGGTTACATCCCCTTTATACAGCACCTCGTAATATCCATCCGCAAGGCCTGCAATGGAACGGTTACCTGCAACATTGAGAAAATCATGCCCCCCGTATGAAAAATCACTTACATACTCTTTATCAACGACTATAGTCAGATATGTATCATGCATCCTCAGATGCAGTTCGTCACGGCTTGCATCGAGATTGAGCATTACGCTTTTGTACTCCTTGCTGTTGTAGCGGAGGCGTCCCTCCTTGAAATCATCTGAATAGGCATAGGGAGTTCCCCTTAAAGTATATGGATACTTAACGTATACAGGGCCTCTGAAAATGGCAGCATCTATCTTGGCATCAGCGACATAATCATAATTTCCGCCTGCTTTGGGACCATAATCCTGGGCTTTGAGCAAACATACCGGAACTGACAAGAGCAGTAACCACAAAGAGAGTAAAATATATTTCATACGCAACAGGTATATTTTTCAAATATATATATAATTTTTGAAAGATATACCATTGCCTGAATTCACCGGAACATTCTCCGGCATAACTGTCTGTTTGGCTATCTTCCGCTGTTCCTGACCATTGACTCTATAGCAGTATTCATCTGACCGGCATTCAGCAGCTCCTCCAACGGAAGATGCATCCTGTAACGCCAATAGTGGTTCGGGTTTGAAGGGTCATTGATCCTTTCACACTCTGCTTTTTCACATCTGATCGTCTCATCTATTGAGATCCAGTCCTGCAGAGGGAATATTGCCAGCATACTCGGTGCTGCAAGGTTCTCTTCAAGCATGGCTTTACATTCAGCTCCATTTGCCGATCCTCTTTTTGCACCAAGCCACATGCGCATTGTCTCACTGTCATGTGTGCTTGTGGTACATACACTCAAATATGGATATTCCGCCGGATTGCCCAAATCTCTTCCGAACTGCTTCGGCATAATCATCAGCTCAAGCGAGAAGATTTTCAGATTTTTCATACATCTTGTTACCGACGGCGACAGCATACCCAAATCCTCTCCACAAGAGAGCATATTGGTTGCTGCTATCAGATGCTGCAGCTTCTTCATCGCGTTATTGTACCACATCTCATCGTGACGGTCAAAGAAATAGTAGTGGTGCAACCTGTTGTAGGCCTCCTTCTCATTGTCCGGAAGATCACGGAACTGCGCTCCGTTCTGGCCCGAAATCATCGGATGGTACAATCCTTTTGTGTAGGAGTCCTCTATAAACAGTCTGTCGAGACCCGAATAGTTTTTGCTTCTCTCCAAATCGGCACCTGACGGAACTCCCATCTCCCTTATCTGCTGCAGTGTAAGCGGACATGAAGGATAGAAGTGTCCCATACGGCCATCCTGGTACTCAATTGGAGTCTCCCATATTCTGAAGAAACCGAGGATATGGTCAATTCTGTATGCATCAAAATATTTTGCAAAACAGGTCAGACGCTGCTTCCACCATTTGTAGTTATCCTCTGCCATCTTATCCCAATTATATGTCGGGAAGCCCCAGTTCTGGCCTGAGATTGAGAAGAAATCAGGCGGAGCACCAGCCTGTTGGCCAAAGTTGAAAAGATCTGGATATTGCCACGCCTCTACGCTGTCGCGTGATATGCCAATGGGAATATCTCCCTTTATAGCCACGCCACAAGACATTGCGTACCTTTTTGTGGCGCACATCTGTTTATAAAGGTTATACTGCAGATATACATAGAAATATACATCTTTTGCATATTTGCTTTGGGGGGCAGATACCTTCTCAATAAACTTTTCGGAAAAGACAGAACAATTGAAATTCTGGAACTCAGGCAATTTGCCCCAATGCCTGAAGTTTGCACTTCCGAAATGATCTCTCAACATTGAGAATACTGCATACGGCAAAAGCCACTCCCTGTTTTCCTTTGCAAAAGTATAGTACATCGGCTCCGCAAAGACATTCTCACTCTCCTGCTCATACATAGCCCTGCAATACCTCATCTTGGAGTTCCACACCGCCTCATAATCAAGATACTGCTGGGAATTAAGCCTGCCGCCCTCCTCTTTCAGCTCCTTGTACAGAGCCCTGTCATTCATTTCACCGAGCTCGTCAAGATTAATATATAGAGGATGGAGCGCAAGCGTTGATATGCAGTTATATGGATAGGAATCTTTCCAGGAGAGATGTGCTGTTGTATCATTGATCGGCAAAAGCTGTATGATTGACATGCCTGTCCTGTGAGCCCAATCTACCAACAGCCTGAGATCCTTGAAGTCGCCCACACCATGGCTTTTAGTGGAGCGCAACGAAAATACAGGAACTGCCACTCCTGCAAAATGCGGTTTGGCCATCTGCAATGCTGTTTGCGAGTGTTCCACTATAACACTGTTGTTCCTGCCGATTTTAGGAATTGTTATACTCCTGTTGTCACAATTCTCCCAAACTACATTGCCGTTTAAAGTATCAACCACTATAAATTTGTACTCCAACCTCTGCTGCGCATAATTTGAAGCATCCATATAAGCCTCCCATCTCAAACCCTCCGCACGCGACATGATTATGGATTTTTCCGGTTTCCACTCTCCAAACAGTGCAGAATCGCCACATAATCTCACCTGACAATGGTCCGGCACATTTGGCACTATGGCTCTAATGATAAGTTCATGCTCTTTTCTGTGGGTTCTGCTGTGTCCAGGAGCCCCGAAAGAGTAAAAAACGTCCGAAAAGGGAGCTGTGAGAAACGGAGCCTCTGTTGTATTGCCAGTCCACTGGTCAAATGTTTCAACCTTTGATGTTGATGTTCCAATAGCAATGGAGCGGCTCTTTCCAGCCTCATAATAGATATTGCCACCCTGTTCCTTTACAAAATATTTGTATGAGATTGTCCTCTCCTTCACATTATTGAAGCTTATATGGGCACTCCATATAGAATTACCCTCATAGCTCATCTTAAGGGCCTTTTCAGGCCTGTTCTCGCCAAGACTTCTGGTTGATCCCGTAATGAAAAGTTCCTCCTGGTGTGCAGGATTGAAGTTTATAGTAAATTTTATGATCATCTTTTTCAGTTCTTTTTAGAAGACAAACTTATGCTTACAAGAGAGGCGACACCACATACTATCATTGCAAGAGCCTGTGCCTCATGTGAAATTGTAGCAAAAACCACTCCTGTTGTCTGGGCAATTCCGTAGACACTTGCCAATGCCAGACTGACTATAAAGTGATATGCGCCCAGGCCCCCCTGTACCGGAACGGCCCAACCCAAACCACCAACTATCATAAGAAAGAGAGCATCTGCTCCATTGAGATGGCCTACAGTAGGAAATGCCATGATTGTAGTATAGCTTGTCAGCCAATATGTGAGCCATATCATAAGGGTATAAAAAATGAAGAGCCACTTGTGTTTCATCTTAAATAGCGATATGAGCCCCTGCATCAATCCCCTGAATATATCGGCCACCTTGGCCACTATCTTTATTTTCAGTAATTTCTCCCGACAGATCCAACCTGCTGCAACCGCAAGTAGTGCCACAATTGCAAAGGCTGCAAATATCCATACCAGCTTAACGCTGAATTTCTCCTTAAGCGGCATATAGAGTTCATCGCTCAAAAAGCCTCCAAACTCATTCCATTTGAAAAGCAACAGAACAACAATCCAAAGGAGCAGACACACCATATCAAGAGCCCTTTCTACCACAACTGTTCCCAAAGCCCCCTCAAATGTCACCTTTTTATTGCGTGCAACCACACCGCACCTTGCAAACTCACCTGCACGGGGAACTGCAAAGTTGGTCAGATATGCTATTGCCACACCATCATAAGCCTCCCGGAAAGTTATGGAACTGTTCAAAGGCTGCAAGAGCAGTTGCCACCGCAATGCCCTTACAATAAAGCCTGCAATGCCTATTGCCATAGAGACACCTATCCAGTAGAAGTTGCAGCTTTTCAAACCATTGATAAAATCCTGCCACTTTACCTCTCTGAACGAGAAATACAACAAAATACCTGCTATTGATAACAAAAACAGGTATTTTATCACTTTCTTGATTGTTATGCTCTTGTTAGAATTCTCTGGTACCATTATTCAAAACCCCATCAGGGAATCCTATTCCGACCCGAAGGGTCACTACTTAATCAACTTGTTTGTAACAGAGTCAGGGAATACAACCATAGGTTTGAACTCCTTAGCCTCATCTGGAGTCATCAGGGCATAAGACATGATTATTACAAGATCACCCACAGCACACTTGCGGGCAGCTGCACCATTCAGACAGATCTTGCCACTACCTCTCTCTCCTTTTATAACATAGGTTTCAAGCCTCTCGCCATTGTTTATGTTTACAATCTGCACCTTCTCATTCTCATAAAGGCCTGCAGCCTCAATAAGATCCTCATCAATTGTAATGCTGCCAATATAATTGAGATTGGCCTCAGTAATGGTTACCCTATGTATTTTTGATTTTACTACTTCAATAAACATACAGCAGTTTTTTCTAATTTAATTTTCTACCCGACAGAAACACACTCCTGTCATTATCATAAACTACAGACCGATATTGTCAATAAGTCTAACCGGACGTGCATACACAGCACACCACAAACGCACATTCTCCGAATCACTCCAATTTTTGATTGGAGTAAGCGAATCTGCATCAATTATCTCAATATATTCAGTCTCAAGCTCACTGTTCGCATCAATCTGTTTTGTAAGTTCAGCTATTGTCTCCTGTGGAGTCATGCTCTTGCGCAACTCTTTAGCCTTGCATATTGTACTGTATATATGAGGGGCTGCCTCACGCTGCTCAGCGGTCAAAAGAGTATTCCTTGAACTTTTTGCAAGACCATCATCCTCCCTTATTATGTCACATGGAACAATCTGAAGCGGATAACCGAGTTTCTGCACAAAATACTTGATGATTGCAACCTGCTGGAAATCCTTCTCTCCAAAGAAGGCAAATGCTGGTTTCACAATATCAAAAAGTCGTGTAACAACCTGGACTACGCCGTTGAAATGTCCAGGTCTGCGAGGGCCCTCACCGTAATTGTCAAGCCCGCCCATATCAAACACGCGTGTATCCTCCTCCGGATAGATGTCAATAACACGTGGAGCAAAAACTATATCGACACCGCTCTTTTCAAGAAGCTCACAATCAGCCTCCAGAGTACGCGGATAAGTTGCAAGATCCTGTTTGTTGTTAAATTGGGTTGGATTTACAAAAATGCTCACTATAGTATGGGAACATTTGCCAACTGACCTTTCCACTAAAGATATATGCCCCTCATGAAGGGCACCCATTGTCGGAACAAATCCAACATCTGACTTATGCTCCAGTTTGCCGTATGCCTCGGTAAACTCAGCAAGAGTTTTGGCAATAATCATTTGTTAGCGAATCTAAAATTTCTGCAAACGTACAAAAAAAAATAATATCCGCAATTTGCTGTTAAAATATTATATTTTACAGGATCTTATCTCTTCTCCTTGGCCTTCTCCACCAAATGCTTGAAAATGCCTAAAAATGAGTCATCTCCCATTGATACAAACCCCTCAGGATGGAACTGAAGGCCCCATACACAATCTGAGTCTATCTTCTCTATGGCCTCAACAATACCATCTTTTGAGTAGGCAGTAACCTTAAAGCCGGGTGCAATATCCTTAACAGCCTGATGGTGGTATGAATTTACCGCAATACTCTTTACACCAAGTTGATTATGAAGCAACGATCCCTCTTCAATATCAATTGTATGAGTGCCATAATTGCGCGGAGCCTTCTGGCTGTGTTTTATATACGAAGTTGGTACCTGAGATGGGATGTCCTGATACAAAGTACCGCCGAATGCAACATTCATAAGTTGCTCACCCCTGCATATTCCCAACACAGGAAGGCCCTTGGCTACAGCCATTCTTATGAGCATAATATCAAACTCATCACGCTCGGGAACAATCTCACCCAAAGCCCTTAGCGGCTCCTCGCCGTAACCCTTGAGCGGATCAATATCCTCTCCACCGGTCATCACAACGGCATCAACCACCTCAAGAACTGCCTCTATTTGAGCCTTGTCGGTAGTTATAGGAATTACCACAGGAACACCACCGGCCCTTTTGATTGCCCTTACATAGGTAATTGGGGCCGATGCCGCATCGGTTTCACTTGCAGATACTCCAATAATCGGCATTCTCTCACAGTTCTCTGCCACAGTTGCCTTTTCTACAGAACCTTTAACCTTTTTCTGGGCCTGCATATCAATTGTACCCATTGCAAATGCAGCAACCGCTGCCAAAAGAAATATTACTCTTTTCATATTGTTATCTCCTCTCCAATAATTTGTTTTTCACTTTTCTCATTCCCTATTTTTTGGTCCAGCCACCAAAGCTATCCTCCTCGTTGTAGTTGAACTCAACCTCAAAGCCTGTAACCTTCTTGCCCTTCTCATCCATAAAGAAGTTTAGAGGGAATTCATGACCGTCGCTCCAGAATGTGAATGTATTGCCATTTTTATGGTTCAATTTGTTTTTGAAGCCCTTCTTTCCAATCTCAATGTACAATTGATCGCCCTCCAATGAGATTTTTGCATTGCCGAACAATTCATCCTTAACATACTCGCCCACGAGCAATTTGCTCTTAGGAGCCTCAATCTTCTCCTCTTTGGCAGCAGCCTCTTGTGCCTTTGCCTGAGATCTCTTCTCATCTGCCAACCACTCCTCAAAAGACTCTTTGCTGTAATCCTTGAACTCCTCTGTAAACTGACCTGCAGGGGCCCCCATTACAAGGTCGATGAGTCGGCGCATGATTGCATAACGTGGAGATGCACCCGCCTCACAGTTAACCAATATTACACCGCTCAACTCTATTTCAGGCACAAAGAAACACAATGCTGTAAAGCCCCAGGTTGTTCCTGTATGGAAATACAATCTGTACTTGTTGTTCTGCTCAATGAACCAGCAATTTCCGTAAAGTGTGGTCTTGTTGCCGGTCTGTGATGTAATGTTATGTCCCTTGTGCAAATAGGCAACCGCCTTTGAATCCATAACCTGTTTGCCGCCAACCTTGCCGTTGGTTCTGTGGAACTCCGCATATTTGATCATATCAGTTACTGTAGAGTTTACCGAACCTGCAGGACCTACAACGGTAAGCCACCATAGAGCCTGGTCATCGCCATGAAGTGCATTTACATTAATGGAATCTCTGTAGAAATACTCATGAGGCACAGCCACATTCTTCTGAACTTTGAAGTCCTCGCCATTCATTGAAGACAATGTCATTCCAACAGGTCCAAATACTCTCTCCTTTACATTCTCTTCCCAGCTCTTGCCGGTTACCTTCTCAATGATCTTCTCTGCAATGATGAAAGTGATGTTGTTGTACTGGTAATCGCCCCTGAAACTGTATACAGGCTTCAAAAGGCCCAACATTTTATATACATCATCCCTGTCATAGCCCACATTAGGAATGTATGTGCCTGCCTGACCACGCAAACCGCTTCTGTGCGTCATTATATCCTTCACCTGCATATTTTTTGTAACCCACGGATCGTACATCCTGAAATCTGGAAGTATGTTTGCAACAGTATCTTCCCATTTTACCTTTCCTTCAGCGACAAGCGATGCCATAACTGTTGCTGTAAATGATTTTGATACCGATCCTATCTGGAACACAGTATTTACATCTATAGGCTCATTGCCGCCCTTCTCCTTAACGCCGAAGGCTTTGGAGTATATTACATCGCCGTCCAGTGCAAACGAAGCGGCAAGACCTGTAAGTTGCCACTCATCCTTTACCTTCTGGATATATGAATCAATATCCTTTACTATTGCCTCCTTGCAACATTTGTCTTCGGGACAGCAGTTGTTTTCCTGAGCAAAGAGATTGTTGCATGCAACCAATGCAATGGCTACAAAAGCAAAAAAATGAAGAATTCCCTGTTTTCGCATAGTATTATATTTTTAATGATTATATTTCATATAGCCACAATCCGCAACACCCGGAGTGTGAATCATACAAATTTAATAAAATAAATTACAAGCCCTCCAAAAATGGCATTTTATATCAAAAAATAGATAATTTTGCAGAGATTACAAACCGCTACGGCAGGGTTTGCGCGCAGCAAAAACTGCACAGGCAATGTTATAAACCTATTTGTATGGCCAAGATAAAGAAAGCATGGTTCTGCCGCGAGTGCGGCAATGAGAGTCCAAAATGGATGGGCAAATGCCCTGCCTGTGGAGAGTGGAACACTATGATTGAAGAGGTTGTAAGCAAACTGCCCGAGAGTTCCATCACATCACAGAACCGTGCATTTCTGAGTGCAGCCAATCCATTGCCACAACCGCTTACACAGATTGATTCAGGCTGTGAAAGCCGCATTTCCCTCGGCAACAGCGAACTTGACAGGATTCTCGGTGGCGGCATTGTTGAGGGCTCCTTGATTCTCATTGGCGGCGAGCCGGGAATAGGCAAATCGACCCTTTCGCTCCAGATTCCGCTCTTCTGCAACCATCTTAAGACTCTCTACATTTCGGGTGAGGAGAGCGCGCGCCAGATAAAACTCAGGGGCGAAAGATTGCTCAACGGTATAGTAAAACATACTGCAAGCGGGCTGTCGGGAAGCGGAGAGAATTGCCTGATACTCTCTGAAACCTTGTTGGAGAATATACTCAACCGCGCCAAGGAGACAAAACCGCAGCTGCTCATAATTGACTCTATACAGACAATATACTCGCAGAATGTAGAGTCATCTGCAGGCAGCGTTTCCCAGGTAAGGGAGTGCGCCGCAGCACTTTTGCGCTTTGCAAAAGAGAGCAATACGCCAGTAATAATCATAGGCCACATAACCAAAGAGGGCTCAATTGCCGGCCCGAAAATTCTGGAACATATTGTGGATGTGGTGCTTCAGTTTGAAGGCGATACAAGGCACTCCTACAGGATACTCCGCAGCATAAAGAACCGCTTTGGCTCAACTGCAGAACTTGCCGTATATGAGATGACATCAGAGGGACTGGAGGAGATTCTCAACCCTTCCGAGATGTTCATACCTATGCACGACAACAATCTGAGCGGAACCGCCGTTGCCGCCATGCTCGACGGCACTCGCCCATTCCTGATTGAAGTGCAGTCGCTTGTGAGTTCGGCGGCATACGGCACGCCACAGCGTTCTGCAACAGGATTTGATGTAAGGCGCATGAATATGCTCCTTGCAGTATTGGAAAAGAGGGTAGGATTCAAACTTGCCCAGAAAGATGTTTTCCTCAACATAGCCGGCGGACTCAAGGTTACCGATCCGGCATGCGACCTGGCTATTGTAGCCGCAATCCTCTCATCAAATTTTGATGTGATAATTCCTAATGACATAGCATTTGCCGCAGAGATAGGCCTGAGTGGAGAGATAAGGCCCGTAAGCCAGGTGGAGAAACGCATATCCGAAGCGCAGAAACTTGGTTTCAGGAAGATATTTGTTTCATCATTCAGCAAAATCTCCTGCGATTCCGCTACTGCCCACGAATCTTTAAGAACTGCAACCGGCAATGTTCCTGAATCAACGGCAGGAAGCGATGAAATGCCCGGAACGGGGGCTGACGGAACTGCGCCTGAGCAACTTGACGGCGGCAGGAACAGTGGCATCAGAATAGTGAAGATCTCCACCATCCAGGACCTTGTAAAGGCAATCTTTTAATGGCTTTCCCGCTTTGTCTTTAATAATTGAACCAGCAATAAGGAGGCCCATTATAGGGCTGATTAAAACAACAAACCCTGCCAGAAAGCGCTCTGACAGGGTTTTACTATCTCTGGAAAAGGCCTTTAAGCAAGCCTGCTTCCGGATTTGCCAATCATGGCTGCTCTCCAGCGAAGAGGCTCCAACGGAGAGCGCCATGCCTGTATCATCTGCAAATTATCTGATCTTGAACTCAAGACGGTTGATAGTCTTTGTAATCTCATCCTTCAACTCATCATCCATTGACGGCTGCTGAGCAAGAATGTTCTTCAAGCCACCTACAATCTCCTTGCGGTACATTGACTGGCTGAACCAGCCGAATGCCTCTGCAATGTAGATACGTGTAAGTTTCTCAACATTTGTATCGGCCAACAGATTCAAAAGGTTCTCATACTGCTGGTGCTCAGGATGGTTTCTGAATGCCCTGATCTCGCTCTGCACTCTTGGATGGTTGATATCTGACTTGTAATTAGGATCAAACTCATAGTTGTCTCTGTTGAAGTTGAAGTAGAAACCAGGATGTGGATAACCGTTCATAGGCTCTTTTGCAAAGTGTGCAAGAGATACCAATGCGCTCTCTGAAGCATACTGTACACGCTGTGTCTCCAATGAGTTCTCAACAGTCTCGAAGATCTTCTTTGCGTAAGCAGGATCACCTATTCTGCCTGTGAAGTGGGCAGACTGTCTTCTTACCATCTCTGACACATCATCAAAACCAAGTGCTACAGCCTCCTGGAAGTTCTTGTCTGCACACATGCTTAGAGCATATAGAGCCTGAAGCCTTACTACCATATTGCGGTCTTTCTTGAAGATATCCAAAAGCTGGTCTGAGAAAGGAGTGTTCTCACCAATTGTCATACCACTTTTATCGCTTGTCAAGTCACATTTTGAAAGGTTCTTGATAGCCAATGCCCTGAATAGAGGAGCATACTCATCGCTGCGTTTTGTAGGGTTGTTCTGGTCATTGTCTGACAATACGCCCTCCCAGAATGCTTTGTCAAAACATTTTGTTGCCAACACTTTGTTGATATCCTCAACGCACAAAGTCTCTGCTCTGTCGCCAATGAATCTCTCTGGAGTTGCAAATTTGAATGTAGGGTCACCTACCATGTGTGACTCAAGTGTTGCAACCTCTTTCTGCCAGAAACCGGCTCTTGCACCAAGACCAAGAATACCGATAAGCTGCTCTGCCCATTTGTCCTGAAGCACGTTTACAGTGTTACCCTGTGTTACAACTGTTCTGCCATCATTGAAGATATGGTATCCTGCCACATAGCCAGGAACGTGGAATGAACCGTTGTAGCATGCATTGAACATAGTAAAGCGTGGGCTTGTAGTCAATTTGGCAAGATCAGGAAGGTGAATATCCTTATCCATTTTTGCGATTGAGTCTGCCTTTGCCCATTTTTCAACCTCTGCATCTGAAAGCGCGCTCTCTGAAAGGCCATAGTGTGCACATGCCTTTTTGGCAAACTCCGCTCTCTTCTCTGCATCTTTAACTCTTCTGTATGAGTTTCTCAACTCACGTAGCAACCACTCGACATTCTCTTCAAAAGAGCGTGCAGGATAAGAACCATTGATATATTGTGTATCCTCTGCACCATGCTCATAGAAGAAGAACATATCTGTACCAGGCACCTGCAACTGGTGGAACAAAGTATACTTCATAACCGGCTCCTGACGGAAGTTCAAGAATTTGTTGCCTTTAGAGGTCTCAAATGCCTGTGGGAAGTATGTATTGAATACAAATTGCTGTTGTCTCCAAGCTGTCAAACAATCCGAATTGTAACCGCTACCTGCAAAATAGATAAAGTTGTCCAACTGGTTCTGCTCTTTATGAGCCTCAACAGCCTTCTTGAAGAATCTGCGCATCAACTCATATTTGTCAATACCTACTGTTTTTGCATACTCCTCAGGAACAAGAATTCTTGCCGAATAGTACTCAGGATACAAATGTTGCGCACCCTCACCCTCCAATGCAAAGTAGAACTGGAGAGGATTTTTCTCATCCTGTGCAACAAAATTCCATTTCAACGATGCACAATCGTAGTAACGGTCAGAAGCTACGGCAGTCTCCTCTTTAGGATTAGTATACTCACTTCTTTTAAGCGCAGTAGTCATGTGCTGAGCCTTAAGAGCCCTTACAATTGGAATATCGCCAACAAATGAGAAGCCCTCCAAAGTCTGTTTTGATTTGGCCAATTTTTCAATCTGAGCCTTGATCTCCTCCGGTTTGTTCCACTGTGCTGAAAGGATATAGGTACCAAGGCCCTCACTCTCCAACACTTTCTTGTACTCCATTATCTCTGCTTTACAAGCATCGAAAGTCTTGCTGTCTACAAAAACAGCGTATGATGTTGCGCACTTAGGGTTGCTCTTGATGATCTGCAAGTTTGACTGTGCCTGAAGATTTGCAAAGCCAAGCAGAGTGAACAATAGCGGCAAACAAATGTATAATATATTTTTTCTCATTTCCTTATCCTCCTATCTCATATAAGTTTCCAATCTGTTAACAGTCTTGCAAAGTTCATCCTTGAACTCTGGTGACAACTCCTCACCGCTCTCCAAAACAGACTTACAAGCGTTTACAATCTCAGCCTTTCTCTCTGAGTATACATACCAGCCCAAAGCCTCAGTTACACCTATTCTCATCTCCTCAGGCTCATTCTTGTCAGTCATAATAATTACAAGATCATGGATCATCTGATTGTATGGATTGTTCTTGATTGAAGTGATGTAAGCCATTCTCTGTCTTGGAGAGGCATTCTTGTCAATCAAAGCACCCCAAATAAAGTCGCGCAAGCTCTCACCCTGGTTCAATTTTTTCTCAATGCCTTTGTAGAACTCCTCTCCGTTATAAATCTTGTCTTTCTCGATTCTCTCTTTGAAAGCCTCTTTAAGAATACCTACGTTAAGCATTCCGCCAGTGCTGATTGCATTGAACTCAACGCGCTCTGAAAGGTAATCGTCCATATACAAATCTACTATATAAGGAATGAAGTCATTTCTACCTACTTTACCCATAAAGTAAACAGCCTTCCTTCTGATGAACTCGTACGGATCATCAAGAGCATCTTTCAACAGGTCTGCATAGATAGCAGGATAGTGTGCTGCCAAGTGAAGACACTGAAGACGCAACATATAAGACTCGCTGTTCTTGTAGGTATCCATCAATAGCTCAGGCATCTTCTCATAGTTCAAATCAAACAGTTTGTAAAGGGCAAGACCTTTCAAATCTGCAGGAAGGTTGTGTGTCATAACAGCCATCCAGTACTCAACATCCTTCAAGTTAATCTTGATCTGAGGCAATCTGTAAACAGAAGCAAATTTGTAAGTAGGGTCACCGATGATATGAGACTCAAGAATATTGATATATTTTGTCCACTGGCCCAATCTGAATCCGCAAGAAAGAAGACCCATAAGGTCAGATGAAGACTTGTCCTGCAATACGTTTACAGAGTTTGCAAAGCAAGCAATGGTCTTGCCGTCTGCAAAGATAAACTCGCTCGCAACACAACTTGGCTCTCTGAAGTCTCCATTGTAGCAAGCATCAAAGATTACAAATCTTGCATTAGGCTTGATTTCAGGGATATCCTCAAGGATGATACCCTGCTGCAAATCATCAAGAGAATCTTGTGCAATTACCTTAGGATCAAAAGCACCTGCAAACCATGTAGAATCTATAAGATTATATTTCTTCATCATTGTCTTTTGATACGCCATAGGATCTTTACCCATACGTTTCTCTCTTCTCATCATATTTCTCAAGTAAAGCTTGCCAGCCTCAAAATTCTGATCCTCATCCATAGCATCAGGATTGCCTGTCAAATACATACGGTGAGGAAGACCATGCTCATGGAAGAACATAACGTCAACATCTGGGCGTTGCAACTCCTGAGTCATAACCTTCTTCATTGAAGGGTACATATAAAACATATAGAATTTTGCATCATCAGCTTTAGTAAATGCTGCAGGCATCTGCTCTCTCAAAGTAATGCTCTCCTCTTTCCAAGCCTCAAGGCTGTTTGAGAAAGAACCGTGACCGGTGTAAGAAACCACTTTGTCAAGTTTGTTCGGCTGCTGACGCTCAGCAACAACTTTCTTCAAATATTTGTTGATCTGATCATAACCCTCCTGACCTTCTTTTGTAGGCTTAATACGGCCTGTATAAATGTCACAGTTAATTCTTTGAGGGCTTTCACCTGCCAAATTGTAGTAGAAGAAGTTGGTCTCAACACTATCTCTCTTGATAAAATTGAACTTCAGATCAAAATCATCATAGAAACGGTCAGATGGAACCGAAGTCTCCCTCATATCAAATCTCTCATCCATCTTGAATGCAGATGTCATGTGCTGAGCTTTGCGTATCATAGGAATTGGAATGTTGCCAATGAATACGGCTCCTTCCATAGCCTGCTCATTATAATATTTCTGCAAGAAGAACTTCACATGTTCAGGGCTCTCCCAATCTGCAACCAAAAGATAGGTCGCCAAACCCTCGCTCTCCAACATGTTCTTATAAGCCATTACGGCATCTTCACAAGCCTCAAAACTCTTGTCATCTATCATGATGGCAAAAGAAGAAGCCACTCTGCTCTTTGGACCAAGTATGTTCTGAGACCATACATTTGATACACAAAGAACAAGAGCCACTAAAGACAAAAGTAGTTTTTTTCTCATACTGTCTGTGTTTCTGTTTTTAGGTTTATAATTGTTTTATTTACATTTTCTGCCCGACAGCACCAATGTGCTGCATCTACTCCACAATGGAGTTTGCAAATGTAATAAAAAAATCAATCCGGCTAACATTTCATAACCGGATTGATGAAAAAAATTAAGAATTTAAATTCTAGAAGTTAATACCCAATGAGAAGGCAAGATTAGTTCTATTATTGAACATTTCATTGTCAGGATTCAAATATTGGCAATTGGCAGAAATGAACAATGCTGTTTTCTTTGCAACCATTGTGGAGAAATTAAGCTCACCGCCCAATCTCATATAGTTGGTTGTCATATATGCAATATCATTTGCATACATCTTGTCAACAATGTCAGAGCCCTCACAAGAACCTGAATATTTGTAATATCCGTCAATATTTGAGTTATATCCGAAGTTTATTCCAAACAACAAAGTACTCTTCTTGCTCAGTGCAAAATTCTTTTTACCGTAGATTGAGAAGTAAATGTTTTCAGCCTTCAAAGTAGAATTTGGAAGATAGTACTCGTCAAACTTATCTGAATACTCACCTGCCACACCTGCTCTCCAAGAGTAACCACGCTCAGAATTTACAAAGAAATCATACTTTAATGATGCCACTTTCAAAGAGTAGTTACTTCTTACATACTGGGCCAATGTAACCCATTGCTGAACCTCATAACTGTTGTCAACAACCTGAATAAACTCAATACCATCGGTACTCTTGTCAATATATTCCAAAGTAACCTTATTGGTAAATCTCTCACCATCTGCCAACAACTGTAGTGTTCCACCCATATAATTCTGCACTGTAGAACCCATTCTCTGAGGTTTGGTAGGAGCCTGGTATGCATCCTCAACCTTGTAGTTGTATCTTACATCCAACAAAGCCTTGAAAGCACCATTTGAAAGGAAACTGTACTGGAATGCACCACCGATCTTGTTACCTTTCCAGTAGTAAGTCTGCAAACCGCCAATACCTCCTACTATACCAGGGCTATAGTTACCAAGACCTCTCATAACAAATACATTCTGGTCAGTCTGGCTGTCGCTGTTATTGAACGAAGCACGCTCAAAAAGATACTCATAAACTGCGTTAATACCAATTTGATGATTATCTGACAGTTTAAAGGTAAAACCAGGTCTCACAGAAAGAGTATAGTAGTAGTTTTCAGATCGTGGGTCATTCTGCTTTGCAGCTGTATTGGTAATATAATCAACTTCACAGCCAATACCCCAAACATCCCAAAGCACAGGGAAACCAGCCTTAAGCCTCAAATCATAAGTCTGCTTTTTCCACTTGCTTATAACCGGATCCGCCACATAGTAAGGCATATCACGGAAAGGATCAAACATATTTGTATTGTAAAGGTTATCATTGGTTGTAATGTTTTCATAATTGAATGCACCCCAAAGCATTGTACCTCCAAGGTTCAATGCGCCTTGAGTGGCTACTCCAATAACGCCCTCATTCTCTCCGCTCTGACTCATTTTAAAATCACCGCTGTTTGATTTGTATCCAACGTTAACATCATTAAAGTTTTCAAGTGGAGTAAAAACCAGACCCGACGCATTGTTGGTATTATACCACAAAGACTTCGCTTTAGTTATTTCTACGCCTGCAGCCTGCTTGATGTCATCAGCATTCTGGGCACCGGCCATAACCGGCATCAACAGGCTCAACAATATAGTTAAATTTCTTCTTTTCATATTAATCTGTCAATTATCGGTTATTGAATTAATTTTGCCAAGTATTCCAAGATGGAGATTTTGCGCCATCCCTATGTATCATCGGTATCTCTGTAACATAGAAATCCTCAGAAGTATTATTGGTATCATAATACTTGACTCTTGACGAGCCGTCAGGATTCTGGATGGTCTCTTTAACTTTACGGCAAACACTCTTGTTTACATAAGTGCCGCCTACTGTTGTTGCACCTGCATCCAAAACAGCCGGAACACGTTTTAATTTGATCTTTGTCTCATCATTAACCAACTCTACAGCATCAACAATCCAGTCAATAGGAATCTCTTTTGCCTTTGTAGTCTGACCTACTGGTGTGATATATGTGTTTCTATCAATTGGAGTCTCCGGGAAGAATATTGCATACGCACCACCAAATACGGTTACAAGCCATTGTTTTGACGGACTTGGCCAAAATGCAAGATTCATATTTATTGCAGGGTTATCCTTGATCAAAGATGTGCTCTGCAAGTATGCCTCAAACTCTGCTCCAATAAGATTAACAGGAGAACCAGGATTCAAAGCCTCTCTCTGATGATTATCTGCCATTTGCGCAATTATGATTGATTCACCAGGCTGAAGCGGATAGTTTTTCTCGCCAGGTGTTCCGGGCAACTGCCAGATTGTAGCAAAGAAGACATGACTGCTTGCAAATTCATCTGGCCAAACAGGAAGGCTTGCGGTAGCCAAAGCCGGCAACATGTTTCCAATACACATACCATCCACATATTGTACCATATCACTATTATTGTAAACCTCATAGAACTGGTCGCGGAAATATGATCCGCCGCTTGGAGTCTTACTGCCACAATAGAATATCTCTTTTAGAACCAAAGCTCCTGATTTTGAAGCATTGACATCAACAGTTAGAGATTGTCCGTTGTTCAGGATGTTTACATTTACAAGGTTTCCGTTAAAGTTATACACCGAGCCATTGTGTGCAACCTCAGCAGAAACTGTAATTGAATAAATGCCAGGGATAAGGCTCTCTGTATTTACAATACCGCTTGCATCAGTAGTCTCTACAAGTTCAAAGCCCTCTGTATAGTTGTTGAACTTGACTGTATATGTTTCTGGAGCAGGCACACCCTCTCCCAATGTCGTATTTACTACAACCTTTGCAGAAACATTAGCGACTCTCTCTGACTCGGCAATTTCATCAAACTGCGCACAAGAAGAAAACCCCAATGCAAAAACTGCAACTACAAAATATGTTAATAAATTTTTCATATTGATCTCATCTCAATTGTTAATACTTATTTGATGTTTATCTTAAGGTCAAATCCAAAGAACTGTTTTGTACCCAACTCTGTAAAATAACCTGGAGTCTGTTTGCTCTCGTACAAAGGACGGCTATTGAACAAGTTGTTTACAAAGAATGAAGCAGTAAGGAAGTTACCGATCTCTTTTGACAACTGGAAGTTGAAAGTAAGCACAGGGAAGTATGTCTCTGCAATGAAACGTGTATCACTCAAAGACGGGAACAAGTAAGCGAACTCAGGATCATTTTTCTTAGAAGGATCAAAATCATGTACCTTACCATCTTTATAGGAAATATAGTACTTGAACATGGTATCATTATGATACTCCTCCCAAATCTTGGTCTTCCAATCTACATTTGCAGTTAGTGTTGCTACAAAACCGATCTTAGGGATATTGTGGGTGATCATAAATCTTGTATTGAACTTCTCCCTGCAATATGTGGTCTTACCTCTGTCGTACACACCAATATGAGCCTCAATATTGTTACCGTCTTTGGCTGTGCTATATGAATGGTTCATATCTCTTGTGGTAGTGTTCATCCACGCACCATTGATGTAGAAAGATGTTCTGATTGCATTGATTCTACCCAAATCAATCTCATACTCCAAACCTTTGTTTGTTGTAAAAATTGAGTTCATTGGAGTATTTGCCATAGCAAAAATATTATAGCTGTTTGCAAGTGCCAATGTTGGGAACGCACCAGGATTCTCTTCATAAATTTCGTAAACATCATAAGGAATAAGGTTAAAGCTTCTGTACAAATCCTTGCCGAATGAATAACCGTCTTTAAGTTTTTCCTGATATGCTGTCAAGTAAATTTTCATTTTATCTTTATTGAAACTCCATGACAATCCGACCTCAGCCTTGTGGTTCTTGGCAATCTTAAGATCCTTGTTCTCTACATTGTATCTTCTTGTAGTACCGACAATAAGCTGCTCATTTTCAGGAACGCTCTCATCTCCAAGGTTATTGAAGTTCACATAATCAAAGAATGCATCCTGCGGATAAAGGTAAAGTGCTGTAGGAGCCTTTGCATTAATACCATAACCACCCCTAATTGTCAATTTTTTAGGAATAATGTCAAATGAAGCATTTATACGCGGAGTTACAGTTGCAAGTGAGTTGATAAGATCAAAACGCGCACCCGCTGTAATGTTAAGATCCCTTTTGCCGAGTGTGGCAGTAAAGGAATCCTCTACGTATACACCCAATTGGTGAATAAATGGAATATCCGAGAATTTACGAGGACGGTAAGCCGCATTGTTTGAGGCTCTCATAGGAGGAGTGTCAAGGTCATAAACTGTACCATCACCCAGGTTGCCATCCATCTTGTAATCTGCACCGACAAGAATACTGTTATTTACCTTCTCCCAACGCTTGTTAAAAGATGCAGTAAGTTTGGCATACAAGTTCAACTCTTTACCGTAAACATCATAGTGCGAGAAATATTCATTAGGAAGATATGTCGCATAGTTGCCCATATCATCAGATGTGATGTTTGTAATTTCTTTACCATTATTGTCATATACCTTCTGGCCAGGTTTGTTTGTAAGTATTGCACCATTGTTTACAGATGTAAGGTACGGAGCAAATGCATTACCGGTAAGTTCTTCATAAAACGAATGCTTATCGGTATAAGAGAATGATACATTATATTTCAAGCTCTTCAACCAACCTGCATTTGCAGGGCTGAAAATACCATTGGTTGCTATTCTGAAACCTGTCTCCTTTGCACCGGAAGCAATCTGGCTACGGATGTCATCAGGGTTTCTTTCACGGGTATCATTACCATAGTTGAAGTTCAAAGAGGTATTCATGCTCAAGTTGCCTACCATCTTTGCCCAAACACCGTTTACACTTACTCTCTGATAGTAAGCATAAGCCTCTGTCTGCTCAGTTGTATTGTAAGCATAATCTGCACTCAAGTTCAATGTACCGCCTTTTTTGCCCAACTGCAAACCTTTTGACAATGATGCCTGATAGGTAAAAGGATTAACTTTGAATTGGATTCGTAGAGGCTCCACACCGGTCTTTCTCTTGATAGAAACGACACCGGAAGTCATATCGCCATACTCTACCGAAGCAATACCCCTGATTACCTCAACACTCTCAATATTGTCGGTTGAGATGATACGCAAGTCAACACCTGAGTTAGGGGATGTTCCACCGCCTACAGCAGAACCGCCACCTGATACTGTTGGAGCCAAAGACTGCATGTTTGCATTATTTGAAAGCGGTGAACCATCAATTATGATTGATGTACCGAGAGCATTCAGATTCTTGTTGTCAGACTCAGTGTCAGAGATGGTTCTAATCTGGAATGTGTTTGATTTAGACAAATCTGAGTTTGCCATCTCAGCACCAGGCAACAATTGCATAATATCTTTGATGGAACTTGTCTGCAAGTGATCCATAGCCTGTCTTGAGATCTGTGAAGCAGTTGCTTTACCAGCCTTGCTCTGAGTCGCGGTCACAGTTACATCCTCCAAACGGAAAGATGACTCTTTCATCTTGAACACCAGCTCATGAACCTTACCTGGAGTAAGATTGATGGTAGTGTCAATTGTAACCATTCCAATAAATTGAATATTAAAAGATGTTTGACCGGGCTCAACATTCTTAATTTCGAAGTATCCATCAACATCAGTTGTTGAATAAACGCCCTGTGGAGACAATTGGACTGTGGCAAAACTTACAGGCAAACGTTCTTGATTATCTTCAACAACGTATCCTTTAATCTGCGCCAATTTTTCACTGTTCCTTGATTGGGCAAATCCATTCAAAGAACATATCAGCATAACTGACAAAAGTAAAATAGTCTTTCGCATAATATAAATTTTATTTATAAATATATTTGATTATCTCAATCGGTTGATTGTCTTTACCAACTCATTTTTGACATCAGCATCATCCACAACCGCAACAAGAGCCTCACATTTCTCAATAATCTGAGGTTTGATATATGAGAACTCGTACCATCCTAAAGCCTCTGCCGCCAACAATCTGTACATTTTGTCGGAATCATTCTCAATAGTATAGTAGAAATACTCAACGGCAAATGGGTTGCAGCCATTTCTCTCACCGGTAATGGCATAGCGTTTGTCGGTTTTGTTTGCCTCAGGATCCTTTAGGAGAGCATACTCCTCAATTTTGCCTTTATGAAGATTGGTGACCATCTTTACCATTGAATTGAATTTCTCCTCATCAATCCAGCGGCTGTACTTCTCTTTGTTGCTCTCCATTGCTTTTACCATTGCCTCGGGATCAAATACATCCAAAGCGCCTGCCGCCTGGAAGTAAACCCTCTGGCTTGTGGTAGGATTCATATATGCATCAGCAACATACGGTATAAGTTCAGGACTACCATTCTTACCGGCAGTGATCATTGCCATTCTCTGGGTAATCTCATAATTATCCTTCAATGCTATCTTGATTGCCTCTACCAAATTTTCATCTGCAATCTGCTTGTTGGTCATAAATGCCTCAAGTCTCACATGGCTGTAAGGATTTGTCTTTGCAATCTCCAACAGCTCCGATGATGTGATTGCATTGTTGTTGTGAAGCATCTGTATTGCCAATGCCTTTGCCTCTGAAGCTATATCGGCATTAAGGACTTTCTTCCAGTATGACACATTGTTCTTCTCTGTTACAATTGCCCTTGCAATGTCAAATCCGCCTAAAATCTCTTTCTGCGGAGCAAATGCAAATGTAGGGTCTCCAATAAGGTGAGCCTCTATAGTAAGCTGGCCCTTTGCCCAATCACCTACACATACACCAAGGTTAAGAAGACCTATAAGCTCATTTGTCCAGGTATCCTGTAATGTGTTTACAGTGTTTCCTTTAGTAACAATTGTAGAACCAGGATTAAAAATGTACCTCGCGGCAATGTAATCATCAACAAGGAAGCAACCGTTATAGCAGGCATCAAATATCACAACTTTTGCACCACTCTCATAACCATCAAGATCTGTAACAGTAAGATCTTTCTTCGCAGCAAACAGGCTGTCTGCCAACAAGGTAGCCTTATCATTGACATTTGTAAACCAACTTGTAGGAACATTAATGCTCTTTGCAATCCTGTTTATTGCATCACCTTGGTTCTTTGCCCTTCTGATTCTTGTTCTGAATGCATTTTTTGCAAGTTCAATCCACTGCTCCGCACTTCCAACACTTGGGGCTCCGTTAAAATATTGGGTATCCTCTGCACCATGATGGTGAAGGATTGCAAGATCCATGGTCTCATCCTGCATTGCAGTTGTAATTCTGTTCCTTACATAAGTATCATAAGTAAAGTTGATAAAGTTAAGTTTTGTACCATAGTTGGCAAGGAACGGGAACTGCTCCCTCAATGCAGAAGCCTCGTCAATTCTGGCATTCATCGCATCTGAATTGTAACCGTGACCTGCAAAATGGAGAATATTATCCATTCTCTCAGGATTTTTATGGGCCTCGACGGCCTTCATCAGGTACGCCTCAATCAATTCATGAGCCTTACCATCCTTATTAGGAGCCTTGATTCTTGCAGAATATATATCACAAGTGATCTCCTGCGGAGAATCTGCCCTCAAACTGTAATAGTGGGCAAGTCTGTTTGTTGTATCCTGCTTGATATAATCAAACTTAAGGTCAAAGTCATCATAAAAACGGTCCGACGGAATAGAAGAATCAAGCCAGTTCCTGTTTTGGAACATCTTGAATGCTGTAGCAAAGTGCTGAGCATCGCGCAACATTGGAATTGGAATCTCTCCTACAAACACAGCGCCCTCAAGAGCCTGCTCTGCATACAACTTTACAAGTTCTGCCTTGATTGAATCCGGGTGGTGCCATTTGTCAACTACAAGTACACCATCCCTTACATCATTACCTACAGCCTTCACATATGCATCAACAGCAGCAGGAATGGCTGCATAGGTCTGATCATCTACAACAACTGCAACTGTTGTCTTCTTTGTACCGCATGCGCACACGAACAGTGCCATAGCGGCAGCGAAAAACATCAAAGAAAATCTCTTCATAAAAATCAATTATCGTTTAAATATTACTATATCTATCTTATAAAACCACTCCCGACACCCTTCAGGTCCATGGCTGTTCCACTGCAAAACCTGTATGATGCCGGAGATGTCGGTCAAAATCAAGAGCGTTTGCACTCAAGGCGATTGATTGTCTTCAACAACTCATTCTTCACAGCCTCTTCAGATGCATTTGCATAAAACTCCTTTACCTTGGCAAGGATCTCAGGCTTCCTGTATGAGTATACGTACCATCCAAGAATTTCAGCAGCAACCACTTTCTCCTTTTCAGGCCCATTGGTAATCATATCATACAATACACCAAGAGCATCTACACTGCACTTGTTACGCTCAATCTCAATGTAGAATATCTTTTTGTTTTCAGAGTAGTTTCCGGCAAGCATATCCGCATACTCTTTACTCTTTCTCTCGGCATCATATCTGATATCCTCACATATATCCTCAAACTTTGCATCAGTGAACCAGCCGGCATGCTCCTTTCTCAAAGAATCAATGGCCACAATCATAAGCTGCGCATCAAAATCAGGCATAGCGAAATCGGCCTGCATATCCTCCCTCTTGCTTACAGCCGGATCAACAATAGCCTTTGCCACGTATGGTATCAGTTCAGGATTTCCATTCTTTGGAGCTGTACCCATAGCTATTCTCCTTACAATCTCATAACTATCTTCAAGAGCAACCTTAAGGGCCTCTGTAAAGTTTTCATCTGCAATCTCCCTATTGGTTACAAATGCCTCCATTCTAACATTATGGTAAGGGCTCTTCTTTGCAATATCAAGGAGTTCCTTTGAAGAGATGGCTCCGTTCTTATGCAACATCTTAACAGCCAACACCCTCAACTCAGGAGCCAAATCCTTTGAACTGTTTTCAAGAATACCTCTCCAGTAACCTGCATCGTTCTTCTTGAAGACAATATCCCTTGCAATATCGTATCCTCCCAAGACCTCGCTCTGAGGTGCAAAGGCAAAGGTAGGGTCACCGAACAGATGCTGCTCAATGGCAAGCTGTCCTTTATAGACATCACCCACGCAGACACCAAGATTCAAAAGACCGCTCAACTCAACTGTCCATATATCCTGAAGCGTATTCACCGAGTTTGCCCTGACAACCATTGTCGAACCCTCATTGAAAATATATCTTGCTGCAATAAAATCATCCTCAATAAATGCTCCATTGTAACATGCGTCAAGGACAAGCACTCTTGCTCCGCTCTTGTAATCATACAGATCCTCAAGCATGATATTCTTGTCCGCATCAAAAATACTGTCTTTTCTGATAAGTTCAGGATCGTTCCATCCAGCCATCCAAGATGCCGGCACATCATATCTCTTAACAAGTTTTGCAATTGCAGTTTGTGCAGAAGATCCACCCTCTACAGCGCTGCGCACTTTATTTCTGAGATTGTTGCAGCTCAATTCTTTCCATATATCAAGGGAATTTGATTTTGGAACACCCTGCAAAAGCTGCTGGTATGGCAATCCATGATGATGCATTATCGCATAATCAACATCCTCATCTGCAACAGCATTCATGATACGCTCTTTGACAAGATAATCTCTGTTAAAATCTATATATGTCAATTCACCGTCATATCCGTTAAGGAAAGGGAACTGCTCTTTGAATCCTATAGCCTCATCTATTCTGGCCTGCAATGACTCTGAATTATAACCATGCGCGCCAAAATGCAACACCTTATCCATTCTCTCAGGATTTTTATGGGCCTCAACAGCTTTAAGCAGATAAGCCTCAATTGCTTTATGCTCATTCCCATCTGCAGGTGCCTTGATTCTGGCAGAGTAGATGTCACTAGACAACTGTTGTGGAGAGTCTGCACTCAATGAATAATAGTGAGCCAAGCTCTTTAGGGAATCCTGCTTCAAATAGTCAAATTTCAAATCAAAATCATCATAAAACCTGTCTGAAGGAATTGATGAAACGATCCACTCATCCTCCTGGCTTCTTTTAAACGCTGTTGCCATATGCTGGGCATCACGTATCATCGGAATTGGAATCTCACCCACAAACACAGCTCCTTCAAGAGCATCGTTACAATACATTTTATATAGCTCAGCCCTGATTGAATCCGGATGCTGCCACTTGTCAACTACAAGGACGCCCTCTCTGTCGGGACGTGAAATTGCCTCAACATATTTATCAACGGCAGAGCCTATTGCAGCGTATGTCTGCTCATCAACTACAACTGCAACTGTCGATCTCTTTGCGCCACACGCAAACAACAAAGCTACAAAAGCACCACAAAGGAGTGGTCTGAAAATAGTTCTAAAATCTCTTTTCATATTAAAATCAATACCCGACAGAGTATTGTATTCTGTCGGGATTATATTTAGTGACTATTATTTTCTTTTAACCTCAAGACGGTTGATTGTCTTCAACAACTCATTCTTGACGGCACCCTCCGGTGCAGCAGCGTACAACTCCTTGGCCTTTGCTACGATTTCAGGTTTCTTGTAGGAATATACATACCAGCCCAAAACCTCAGCTGCCAAAACCTGCTCAGGCTCACTTCCGTTGGCAATCATATGGTAGATACCATCAAGTGCCCTCGGGTCACAAGCATTACGCTCTCCGGTAATTACAGACATCTTCTCCTTTGCAGAAACCTCAGGATTCAAAAGGGCTGCATAATCTTTTCCGTTGCTGGCCTGACTTGCTCTCAACCTTTTTGCAAGAGACTCAAACTTCACATCTGTAAACCACTGTGAGTAGTTGCCCCTTATCTTCTCCATCTCTGCAAATACGGTTTCTGCATCAAATGTACGCAATCCCATACCTGCGTGGAAATCCTCACGTTGGCTTGTAAGCGGGTCAACAATCATCTTTACAAGGTAAGGCACAAGTTCAGGACTGCCATTCTTTGAAGCAGTGGCAGCTGCAAGTCTCCTTACAATCTCGTAGCTATCCTGCAATGCTATTTTAAGAGCCTCTGTAAAGTTCTCATCTGCAATCTGTCTGTTGGTTACGAAAGCCTCCATTCTGACATTATGGTATGGACTGCTCTTTGCAATCTGCAACAATTCATCTGAAGTGATTGCCTCATTCTTGAAGAGCATCTTTATAGCCAAAGCCCTCATCTCTGGAGCAAGTTCCTTGGAAGGATTCTCAAGAATTCCTCTCCAGTATTTTACATCATTCTTCTTGAATACAACATCCCTTGCGATATTGTAACCGCCAAGAACCTCTGTCTGAGGAGCAAATGCAAATGTAGGATCACCAAACAGATGCTGCTCGATTGCCAACTGGCCTTTGTAAACATCACCGGTAGATACTCCAAGGTTATAGAGTCCGCTCAACTCTGTTGTCCAGATATCCTGCAAAGTGTTTACGGTATTTGCCCTTACCGACATTGTTGTACCCTCATTGAAGATATACCTTGAAGCAATGTAATCATCATAAATAAATGCACCATTGAAGCAGGCATCAAGAACAAGCACTCTCGGACCTGTAACAAAACCATTGTTCATATCGTCGAGGTAAAGATCCATATTTGCCGAGTGAATACTGTCTGCCTTCATCTTCTCAGAATCATTCCAATCCTCAAGCCATGCCCTTGGAACGCCATACTGTTTGCTCATTCTCTCAATTGCCGCTTCAGGATCTTTCCTATTCTTCTTTCTGTTCATCTGACTGCGCAAATAATTGCGGCTCAAATTAATCCAGGTAGAAATATCCTTTGACATAGGAATACCGCTCAACAACTCCGTATCAGGAGCACCATGGTGGTGAAGGATTGCATAATCAATATCCTGGTCAGCCAAGATTGACATAAGACGGTTCTTCACATAGTAATCTCTTGCAAAGTCAAGATATAGCAACTGGCCGTTGTAGTCATTGAGGAACGGAAATTGCTCCTTGAATGCTATAGCCTCATCAATTCTTGCCTGCAATGACTCGGAGTTATAGCCATGACCGCCAAAATGGAACACCTTGTTCATTCTCTCAGGACTCTTGTGTGCAGCAACAGCTTTAAGCAGGAATGCCTCTATAGCCCGATACTCATTGCCGTTGATTGGAGCCTTGATTCTGGCAGAATAGATGTCACTGTTGATCTCCTGTGGAGAATCCGCTCTCAAAGAGTAGTAGTGAAGGTTTGTTTTTGCACTGTCTTGTTTGATATAGTCAAACTTGAGGTCAAAATCATCATAGAAACGGTCTGTCGGGATTGATGATATGAACCAGTCATCCTTCTGGCTTCTCTTGAATGCTGTTGCAAAATGCTGGGCATCACGCACCATTGGAATTGGAATGTTTCCTACAAAAACAGCACCCTCAAGGCAATCATTGTCATACATCCTCTTCAACTCAGCTCTGATTCCGTCGGGATTGTGCCACTTGTCAATAACAAGCACACCCTTTCTGTCGGGAAGAGAGATAGCCTCAACATACTTGTCTACAGCATCCTTGATTTTGCCGTATGTAACCTCATCTACAACAACCGCAACTGTTGATACCTTCTTTGCAGCCTTTGCTGCCAATGGATTGCCACCGGCCACCAACATCATGAGTGCCAATGACAACAACGCCATTCTTAATATTCTTTTCATCAGTTATATAATTTATCTTTTATGTGTTTTCAAAATCTTCCGTTACCTAAACGTTCCTCCCGACAGGATAACGGCATCCCCTATTTAAAAAGCAGAGGGCGGCTCCTTCGGAACCGTCCTTATACTGCTACTCTTCTACAAGTTCAAGACCTGTCTCAATTCCTTTGTGGGTTGCAGGTACGCCATATTTCATCCACACCGGCATAGGTGCCCCCTTGAGGAAGTGATCCATAAATTGCGACAATCTTATAGTATAGTCATACGCATTTACATAACCGCTCAAATTGTGTGTTTCGTCGTTGTACTGAAGCATCCACACCTGCTTGCCAAGACGGCGCAAAGCGGTAAAGTACTCAATTCCCTGTGTCCATGGAACAGCCTCGTCCTTGTCATTATGCATAATAAGAAGCGGAGTGTTCACTTTGTCGGCGAAGAACAGAGGAGAGTTCTCAATGTAGAGTTCAAGTCCTCCCTTATCCCAAGGTGTACAACCAATACGGCTCTGTGTATGCTCATACTGGAACTGTCTTACAACACCTGAACCCCAACGGATTCCACCATAAGCACTTGTCATATTTGCCACAGGCGCACCTGAGCCGGCACATTTGAACATATCTGTCTGGGTAACCATATAGGCAACCTGGTATCCGCCCCAACTCTGGCCCTGAATTGCAATATTATCGGCATCAACCCAACTGTGTCTCTTTATAAGTTCCTTCACACCTGCAACGATACAGTTCATTGCACTTTGGCCAGGATGACCGGTAACATAGTGCACATCAGGCATAAATACAAGATAACCGTTACTTACAAAATATGTAATGTTTATAGTTGAACGGCTTACAGCAGGTTTCCTGTATGTATTCTTGTATTGCGAACTCTTCTCATAGAAATATACCACCATAGGATATTTCTTGTTAGGATCAAAATTCTCCGGTTTGTATAGCAGACCCTCTATATCACGTTTGCCGTCGGCTGTTGTCCAGTAGACAGACTCACAAGTTCCCCAATTGTAATCTTTTTGTTGAGGGTTGGAATTTGTTAGTTTTGTAGATGTCTTGAACCAGTCCTTTGTTACCCACAAGTTAGGTGACTCAACAAAGTTGCCCTTCGCATAGGTAATTACATCGGCATTCTCTGCTTTGTGAAGGTAACCCAAATTGAAGTCCGGCTCCATGATGAGCTCCTTCATAGGCTGCAATTTCTTACCCTTGAACACTCTCGTATAGTAGCCAAAGCCTTTTGATTTGTTGTCAAATGCTGTAAAGTAAACATTATCCTTATCCCCGATAGGCTCCTTCTTTATACCAGGAGTTCCCTCCGGCAACTGCAACTGGTCAAGGCGTATCATCTTGAAGGTATAACCCTTCTCTCTACCCATTCCCTGAGTAAGCATCTGCGGCTCTCTTACGCCATCCGGGTCAAGCTCCCATACATCATACTTGTCATACACAAAGAATGATTTGTCACCCGATCTCCATCCACCGTTTCCATAGGCCGGAGCCATTCTTGGAGTATCATGCAACTCATTGTAAAGAGGATGAGGTATCTTTTCAGAGATATTTTTCACCTGACGTGTCTCCTTGTTCCATGTAAACCACTCCTGCTCTACAGCATCAAACCAATAGATATATTTGCCCTCCGGCGACACATTCAAATTGTAGAACGGTTTTGCCTCCATAATCAACTCGGAAGAGCCGTCTTTCATGTCAATCACATACATATCGTAAATAGGATTTGCATCCCACTGACTTGAAATCAGATATTTCTCCTCTGTAAAGGCGTATGCCCAGTCACCGTTCCACTCCTCAGTAACTTTTGCAATCGGATAATTGAGATCCGCAAGCTGGATAAACTCCCTGTCGCCACCGAAAGCTGATTTATCCAATGCGCCTTCCGAATCAAGTTTCACATAAGAGAGGTAACTTCTTCTGCTCTCGGTGTTCTTTGTATGTTGCTGCTGTGTCTGGATATACTTGTCATTGTAGTGCCATACATCAAGCTGTGCCATCTCCTCCTTGTTTGTAGTATCCTTTTTAGGAGCAGGTACACCCACGCCAAAGAAAAGTTTTGAGTTGTCATCACTCATAGTTATTGCCCTGAAGCTGCTCACATTCCACCCATCGCGCAATCCTTTGATTGAATTGTCAATTACTTTTTTAGGAGAGTTTGAACCTATTTTGTATGTCCAGATCTCAACATTCTCCTCATATTTCTTTGTTGTATCTGTATTAGCATAGAAGAACAATATTGTCTCATCTTTAGACAAGTTAGGTCTGACAAACTTACTTTTTGCAGTGCCCTCAATCACCACCTCAACCTCCTGTGAAGCAGGTCTGTAAATATATATTCCGCTATTATCTTTCCTCTTGTCAAATGACAATCCGGCTGCAGACTCATCCGACTGGCCTTTAGCGCCTTTCTTGGCCTTCTCCTTCACCACCTTCTTCAAACAATACAACTCTGTACCCATCTTGTTGAATGTGTAGGCCTCAAGATTCATCAAAGTATCAACAACCGCCTCCTTTGCAAGATCGTATACAAACACTCCGTCCCTTTTCAAGGAGTCATTCATTATTCTTGACTCAAACACTACGAAATTTCCACCCTCCTTTGCAACCTCCATCTTCTTTCCAAAAGGGAACTTCTGAACATTGCCGGTAACAAGATTCACAATACACATGGTATCCTTAGGCATCTTGTCTCCCTTGAGTTTTTTCTGTTTGGCCTCTTTGGTCTCATTGTAGAAAGGACGGATCATACAAAGCAAATGTTTATTGTCCTGAGCCAATCTTGCCTTTGCTCCTCGGTCAACCACCTTTATTGAATTGTCTGTAAGGTTGATAATCTCAATATGGCCATCATTTTCTGCCCTATTCTGGTAAATGACAGAATACTTGCCATCTTTAGTAAGCAAATAACCACCCATACCATACCATTTGTCGTATACAGAGTGGTCCAACGGCTTCTTGCCGGCAGTCACCTGTACTGCACCCTCATCCGGCACGCTCTGTGCACTTGAATTTATACTGGAGCCAACACAAAACACAGCAGTCATAAGAGACAGCAAAATAGTTTTAAAAGTTGTTTTCATTAAATCTGAATGTTTTAAATATGTATCATTTGTTGCATTATTCACAAACTATTGCAATCAACAGGACCTTATCCCTGTCCTAAAAAGGTGTAAAATTATTTTTTTTTTGCAACATATCAAAGGCCTAATCAATATATTTACAATCCGATACATAACTTTTTGTCATTTTCCTTTCAGGAGAAAAAGCATCGTTGCCACAATTAATCCTGACTCTGATGGCAGCAATATTTAAATTTGAGTATTTTTGCAACAGAAACAAGCTTTTAAAACAGATTGGATATGAATACAACAAACTTCAAGAGAGACATCATTGCCATACTGCTTGCAATAGCGGCAACAGCAGGCATAACATCATGCGGCACAACCGGCCCCAAATTATCTTTTACCCCTGAAGAGCTGTTGATAATCAATGACACACTCTCACCACTCATGAAGGTGTATACAATAGAGGATGAATCAGACAGCACTCTTCTCCGACAGATCTGCGCCCCACTGACTACAGCCGACATATCAAGCCCAGCCTACCGCACATTAGCCGGGCGTATGGTAAAAACAGTATCAGACAGTACTGTAGACGGAGTTGGAATAGCTGGTCCCCAAGTAGGTCTGCTAAGACAGATCGTTGCCGTACAGCGTTTTGACAAGCCTGGCTTCCCTTTTGAGGTATACCCCAACATATCCATAACTGCCCGCTCCCAAGAGACTGAGAACGGACGCGAAGGCTGCCTTTCGGTTCCCGACAGAAGCGGCATGGTAACCCGCTCACAATGGGTTGTCATCAGCTACACATCACCTGAAACCCTTACCCAGGTTGAAGATACCATCAAGGGGTTTACTGCCCGTATTTTCCAACATGAGACAGACCACCTGAAGGGAATACTTTACACAGATTATATCACAGAGTAAGGTAAAAATGAAAGGGCCGGGTCAAAAATGTTTTGATCCGGTCCCTCAAACTCTTTTATCGATCATCACCTCCAAAGGAGTAATCAATCATCCTCTTCAAGCAGGCCACTGCCATTATTGTACCCGCTTATGGAGATGCCATTCTGAACAGTCTCCTGATCCTGACCCACCTTTATTATGATGCCATCAGGCACACTTGCAAGATCGGCACTGATCCTTACCTTGTGCCAGAACGCCTTGCCGGTTCTCAACAGAGCACCGTCACCGGTTGCTGTTCCGCTGTAAACATACTCTTTCAGGGCCCCATCACCCGCCAAGCTGTTGAATTGTGTCTTAATAGTCACATAAAGGTCGGTTGATTCAGGATAGAATGCACATTTTGCCAAATCTATCTGCACCTGCTGCTCTGGCTGACCTGAATCCAAAAACCTTGTATTGTCAAAAACCAACGGTCTCTCGGTTCTGTCTGGATTTGTATGGATTATTACCTCTGTTGCTGCGGATTTGAAGACCTTAAGAAAGCTCTCATCAAGCACAACACTCACCATAGAGTTGGCAACCTCGCAATCAATCACCACATTGGCTGATTTTCCGGCCTGCACATCAAAATTCTTTGTACCAAAATATCTGACACAACCGAAACCATCAGCAGGATGAGCCTGTTGTTCTGTGCAGTTATAGGCGGATGCCACATAAGAACCGGCAGAAACAGAGAATTTTGTCTCCTTTATTGATCCGAAAGCGGCTGCATCAACCACAGATGTTGGCTCCGCAACAATTCCTGCACTCACAATGAAGTTATCAAGCTCACTCACTCCCACTTCAGGCAAAACAGGCGAGCCCTTTGTGGCAACATCGGTCTGACTCTCTGCTACAGACCCGAATGGCATTGAACGGACCTCAATCACTTCACTGCCGGAAATACCAAAAGACAGCAGACCCTCATTGTGGCTGCTCTCTTTTGTACATGCCTGTAAAGTTACAAGTGCCAGAAATATGACCAATATACGACGCATTCTGAATAACCTTTGGAAATGATTTGGATTAATTGCCGGCAACAGCATACGGATCTACAGTAATCTCCTCTTCTGCCTCAATGATTGTACCATCAACATTAATGGTAATCTGAGCCTGTCCATTATTTGAACTTGCAGCAATTTTCACTTTGTGCCATGTTTTTGCAGCCAACGAAACTGGAGTTGTTGATGTATAGCTCTTTACAACGCCATCACTCAATCTTGCAGCTGTAATGGTAAAGCTTAGGGTTGTACCGGTTGAAGCAACTGTAAAATAAGCTGCTTTGCCATCATGGTTCACATCACCTGTAAAAGTGACACTTCTGTCAGCAGTCAAGCTGTTTGACGGAGTGGCAACAATAGTAGGAACCTGAGTTGCAGATGCCATATTGAACATATTTGTAAATGTCTCATCATAATCAAATGTAACCTTTGCATTTGCCATAGTACATATTACTGACACATTGCTTGGTGTAGCGGAAGCACTTACTGCAAAACTGCTTTTGCCAAAGTAGTGGGCAGCACCCATACCTTCATATGCAGCCTCTGCCTGGCTTGCTGTTATATTCTGAGAAGTGATGGTATAAGAACCTACAGGCACAGTTATTGTCTGGCCTTTCAAATTTGAATATGTTCCCGACAAAGCAGACACTTGCACTGAACTGGAGTTCAATGTTTCAACCAAATAGTCGCCATTTGCCTCTGTAATGTTTTCTGATTTCACATAAACAGTGTTACCTTCATTCACCGACAAAGTAACCTTGCCGTACTCATTTCCTGTCTGCGGCTCCTCTTTTGAACCCCAGTCATAACCCTCTTTTCCGCAGCCTGCCAACATCATCGCCGCAACTGCAACCAAAAATAGTTTTCTCATAGTATCATTAATTTTTAAACATTTTCAAACAATTCAATCCACACCGCCCCAATTTAGCACTGCAAAGATGATACTTTCCATAATCACAAACAACTGTCGGGAGCACAATTTTATATACAAATTTATCGTTTTTTATCAGTTATTCCCTCCATTTGCTATCAAACTTGCTGTAAGGGCAATAAATCGCTCTTCAAAAAATGGCCAATTGCTTTACTGGTAAAAACTTTTTTCCTACTTTTGTGCACGTTGTTCATTAAAATACCGGAAATGTTACAAATAAGCAAAATATATAAAAGTTTGATATACACCATTGCAACTGTATTTGCGGTTGCAATTGCCACAGCATGCCAAAAAGAGGAACAGATGCCACAAGGGGGCTTCCCTGTAAATATCTGCACTACAATAGAAACCGCCAACCAGCTCACAAAGACCTCAGTAAATGATGATTTGAGCATAAACTGGACCAATGGGGACAAGCTTCTGATGTTGGCACAAACTTCAGGCAATGCCACAGCCTCAACTGTGCTTGACCTGAAAGAGGAGGATGCCGGTGCAAAAAGAGCGACTTTCACAGGTGCGGTTGAGACTCCACAAGTTCCAGCTTACTGTTACTTTGCATATCCCGCTAATGCGAATACCGCGCTTGACGCATCTGCAGGAACAGTAACATTCAACTATGCCTCACAAGACGGATCCCACAACCCTTTCCTTGCAAGTGAGGCAATTGCCTACAGCTCTTCGGGCATCGAATGTACATTGGCACACATTGGCGGAGTATTGCAAATAGATGTGCCCGCCGGCGTACAATCACTTGAAATACGTGGAAACAACAATGAAAAATTGTCGGGATACATATATAATTTCAAGACCTCAAGCGGCTCAATTGACGAAAATGCAACCCGACAAATTACCGTAACCCTTTCCGGCTCAGGCGGCACCTGCTACGTAAACATGCCTCCTGTAAAGTTTGAAAAAGGCTTTACAATCATATTCAATGGTCCCGACGGCAAAAACATGTACAAAAGCTTCAACTACACCTCAGGCGGATGCGACTTTTCGCAAGTTCCGGCCTCTGGAGAATCTGCAACGGCTGCAACACTAAAGGGTGCCATGGTAAATATGGAGGTTTCGGAATTCACCGAATTCCAGCCCGGCCTTACCAGCAGCAATGTCGGCTCACACATATACAGCAACAGCACACTTACAGGCAGTCAGGTGAAAATCTCCTCAATTTCACTTTCAGGTGTTCCGAGTTCGGTAATTACAGGCTACAGTGCAACACTTACCAATTCTGCCGGCGCAGTTGTGAGAAGCTACAACTCCAGCACCGTTCCATCGGAACTCACTTTGGGAAGCGATAACAACAGCAACTGGCCATACCTTCCAAAAGGAACCTATACACTTGTGCAGACAATTTCCACCATATACGGAACAACCACAAACTTTGAGGACAAAAATGTAATACTTCCTGCTCCTGACGCCATCACTGCAACAATAGATGCAATGACATCGTACAGCTACTATCTTGCAGGAGATATAAATGGTGCAAACAATTGCGACAATGCCACCATTTATGGAATTTCAACCAGTGTAAAAATCTCATCAAAAATACTTGGAAACAGCAACTACTCCAACTTGAAGCCAACCTTGGCGTCATTCTCTTTGGACGGCAACACACTTGGAGCATCAGCCGGCACATCCAACGGCGATTCGTACAGCTTTGCCTACAGCAGCAACAATGCCACCGGCCAGAGCTGGGCAAAACACAATTTAGCTTCATCAATATCATTTGACGGAGCAACCGCAACCGCAAATAAAAGCGTGGAGATTACCGGTTTGCCTTACAGTTTCCAATTTTACAACAATGAAGATGGCCTTGACCAGAGCGGTTGGACCCGGCATAATGTTGATTACACAAACAAGAAGTGCGCCATTCAATACGACGGCAGCAACGGATACCTTATATCTCCTCAGTTCAACATCCCAGGCAGCACTAAGATTGCATATGGAATCCAGGCCCAATACTATAGGGCATGGGCTATCAACGTCAGCGGAAAGTCCATTTACTTGAGAGTTGGAGCCAGCAGTTCAAATTCTGCCGTTGCAGGTTCATATAATGAGCATGAATGCAAAGGTAATAACAACACCGGACAGTCATACGGCACATGTACAGGCACATTGAGCATGAACAGCAGTGCTGAATTTATTTCCCTGCACCACAATAATGCCAACGTTAGTGCCCAGATAGACTATCTTTGCATCTATTTGCTTGAGTTAAAATACAACTAAACCAGAGGCACTATCCACTGATAATTACTATAATAAAGCCATTTTTACATAGCCTTCGCAGAGGTACAAAATTTAGAAACCGGCCTTTACTTCTTTCTATAGGGGGCATGCCGGTCATCACAAAGGCATTGTAAGACCTCTGCCGGTTCTTGCCCATCATATAGTTTTGGCTTGATTGTTTGAACACTCATACCAAGCGCAGCAATAATTCTATAGAAAACTGCCACACTTGGAATGATCAGCCCATTCTCTATACGTGAAATATATGACTTTGTAGTCTGTGTCCGTCTTGCCAGCTCTGTTTGAGTAATTTTAGCCTCTTTTCTCGCATCACGAAGAATCAAGTTTCCACTCAAATCTTTCCATTCAGGAAGAGGTCATACGCAGGAAGATCCAGCAGACCGTGTCCGGAAAGGTTGAACAGGATTACCTCCTCTGTTCCGCTCTCTTTTGCTCTCAAAGCCTCGCGGATGGTCAAAGCTATGGCGTGGGTTGATTCCGGAGCCGGAATTATACCTTCCGCCCTTGAAAAAATAACTCCTGCATTAAGTGCCTCCCTCTGGTCTACGGTATAAGAATCTATGAATCCGTCTTGCTTGAGCTGGCTTACAAGTTGTCCGCCGCCGTGGTAGCGCAAGCCGGCAGCATGTATCTGATCGGGTTGGAAATCATGGCCCAAGGTGTACATCGGAATAAGCGGGGTCATTCCGGCACTGTCGCCAAAATCATACTCCATAACTCCCTTTGTAAGTTTCGGACAGGAAGCAGGCTCTGCTGCCATAAATTTTGTATTTGCAGCTTTTGAAGGAGCACCGCCATTTGCACTTGAGGTGAGGCCGGAATTTCCTGCTGAAACAGAAGCGGAATCCGCAGTCAAAGTGGAGCCGGAATTTCCTGCTGAAGCGGCTCCGGCATCCGCAGCCAACTTGTGTCTCAAGAAGGGGAAGACAAGTCCGGCAAAGTTTGAGCCACCGCCAAAGCAGGCTATCACCTTGTCGGGATAATCACCTGCCATAGCCATCTGCTTCTCAGCCTCAAGACCAATGATTGTCTGATGAAGCAACACATGGTTAAGCACACTTCCCAATGTATATCTGCAGTCCGGCGTTTTCATTGCCATTTCAACAGCCTCAGAGATGGCAATACCAAGGGCACCTCCACAATCAGGGTCAGAAGCAAGCACACCACGCCCGAACTCTGTCACTTCAGAGGGCGAGGCATGCACCTGTGCCCCGTATGTAGACATAACCATCTTTCTGTATGGTTTCATATTGTAACTGTTCTTTACCATAAAGACGTTAAGGTCAAGGCCAAAGTGTTTGCAGGCAATACTCATTGCGGAACCCCACTGTCCGGCCCCGGTCTCGGTTGTTATATGTTTTATGCCCTGTTTTGCATTGTAATAAGCTTGCGGAATGGCAGAATTGAGTTTATGGGAACCCACGGGACTCACACTCTCATTCTTGAAGTATATCCTGGCCGGTGTATCCAATGCCTTCTCCAGGCCGGAAGCCCTTACCAAAGGCGATGGTCTGTAGATCTTCAACAATGTCTGCACCTCCTCGGGAATATCAATAAAGCGCTCCTTTGAAAACTCCTGAGCTACAAGCTCCTTGGCAAACAACATCTCCATCTCCTCCCTCTCCAGAGGTTTGCGGGTCTTGGGGCTCAACAACGGCTGTGGAGCATTGGGCATATCTGCCATAATATTATACCATTGCTGTGGAATCTCACTCTCCGGAAGAGTATACTTTTTGGTAGTTTTCATAACTGCATATAATTTTAATGGAACACTTATAAATAAAAAAAGTCCAACGCTTGAGCATTGGACCTCTGTATGTATCTAATGGAATAATCTTGATAAAATTAAATACTACACGGCAATGCCACAGGAATATCTCCTATGCCACCACCAAAAATGAGTATTTAATCCATTTATGTTCATATCGGGAACAAATGTAGATATTTTTTTCTACCATTATTCAATTTTTCGCAAAAATATCCTCATGCGCTACAGTGCCGGATTCTCTCCAGGCATAGCATAAGAGCCATTTCGGTCTGCACGACATCAAAATCTGCCTTACCTCCTGCGCCCTTTTACAATCCTCTCCTTTCCAAACATATCGCACACCACCTGACACTCTGCAAAACCAGCCTCAAGCATTGTAGCAGCCACCTCATGGGCAAATCTCTCATTCACCTCAAAATAGAGCATGCCACCCCTCTTCAGCAATGGTTTCTCAACAATCCGCTTTTCAGTGCCCTTCTCTCCTTCACTCTCAAAGCCTCCTCCCGAGAGCCATGCTATCTGCCTGTAAAACCTCAACGGATCATCATCGGGAACAAAAAGTGCCAGTTCAGGCTCATGTTCAAGGACATTCACTCGCATCTGCGCCCTCTCCTCCTCACACACATAGGGTGGATTGCTCACTATAATATCAAAGCCGTCAAAACCACCGGTTCCACCACTCTTTGATGATGTCTGAGCCATCTTCCCACACACTTCGCGCCATATGAGCGAAGGGGCTGAAATATCCATAATGTCACACTTGAACAGGGAGAGTGAAACCTGTTGCCGGCTGGCCAAACCTTCAATCTCCTGGGAACGGGCAATTGCCAAAGCCTCTTCCGATATGTCACATCCATAGACACTGCTGCCCGATATTCCGGCAGCAAGACTCCAGGCTATGCATCCGCTACCGGTACATATATCCAGAATATGCAATTTTGGTGATTCGGTCACAGAATCATTTGGCACAGTTGATGATACAGGCTTTGAAATGTTGTCGGCGAAGATCAGATTTACAAGTTCCTCGGTCTCCGGACGCGGTATGAGCACTCCTGGAGCCACTTTAAACTTATGACCGCAAAAATATTCGTACCCCAGCGCATATTGCAGAGGTACACCTTGTGAAATCTTATCAGCAGCCCCAACCAAAGCCTCCGCATCTTCAGCCCGCAATTCCAACTGAGGCTCAACAATGAGCTTATATGACTCCACACCGGCAATTTCCTTCAAAAGATAAGAAGCCATACTCCTGACCTCTCTTGAGTCATACCACTCCAAAGAGGCCAGCTTGCTCTGAAAATATGCGACAAACTCTCCTATAGTCATTTCCACAGATTATCCAATTCGACCACATTCCACCTTGCCAAGGATAGAATACAAACCGCAATTCATAATTCAACGGGCAACTGGTCAGCGTCCTATTTCATCAATAAGGGCATTGAAAAACTCCCTCATGCTTATTCCGGCAGCCCTCACCTGAGCAGGGACAAGACTCATCGGAGTCATTCCCGGCACACTGTTGATTTCAAGAAAATAGATATCGTAACCTTTAACAATATAATCTATACGCACAAGGCCCCTGCAACCCATATATCTGTAGATACGCTCCGTCATATCCTGAATCATGCCTGTAAGCTCATCTGAAATTGGAGCGGGACATATCTCATTGCTCAAGCCCATATATTTTGCCTCATAATCAAAGAATTCCCTATCTGTCACTATCTCTGTGACCGGCAAACGCACAACCTTTCCATCTTTCAGATAGATGCCGTTTGTCATCTCACGGCCTGTGATGCACTCCTCTATTATAATTGAATCATTCTCCTTGAATGCCGCTGCAATTGCATCATCAAGCTCCTCCTCCTTTACCACCTTTGAAATTCCGAAACTGCTGCCGCCATTGGTAGGTTTTACAAAAAGAGGCAGTCCAAGCTCTTTTACTATTGCAGTTGCAGAGTACTCCTGACCCTCTCTCAAGAAGTGATCCTTTGCCATCTTTACACCGGCAAAATCAAGGAATCTCTTGCATGAATGTTTGTCAAAAGTAATGTTTGAAACAAATGCGGTACATGTGTTGAACGGAATTCCCAACATCTCAAAATAACCCTGCAAAAGTCCATTTTCACCAGGATTGCCATGAATCATTATATATGCCAGATCAAACTTTATCTTCGTGCCCTTATATGTAAATGAAAAATCTGTCTTGTCAACCTCAATACCGCCATCAGGCAACTCCACTCTTACTCCCGACAGTTCCCCTTCAGGCACCGCAACAACTCTCCAGCTGGCACCCTTCAGCAACACCTCATATACATCAAAACGCTCTTTATCAATATTCTCCGCCACATTTTTACCACTCTGCACAGAAATCTCCCACTCCGAAGAGTTTCCACCATAAACCAACGCAATCCTTTTTTTCATCGAAATATTCTTTTAAAATTCACTTCAAAAC
>JAEIGA010000769.1_pt1 | contig 47769 bp, 37 predicted proteins | sample 9270691 | NCBI WGS metagenome assembly JAEIGA01 (sample SAMN17057246, study PRJNA624740) | gut metagenome | biome: biome; isolation source: fecal sample | host: Bos grunniens | place: China: Xizang | collected 2019
CGGTGGATTATCCACCGCCCCGTCTCTATGTACTGCACGATGTTTATTTTGTTGCAGGAGTAAAACTTTTGGATGAACCGCCGGAAAGCGTTCCACCCACACAATAGACATCACCGAAAAGTGTTTCGGTTGCGCCGGAAACGGATGTCACGCCATACATCAATGTGTGCGATGTCTTTGTGAACTGGGGAGACGAGAGCAACACTGTCGCACTGTTCACGCTGTTGGGGCACTTGTATGAGAAGAGCACGGTGCCCGAGTTGTCCTTCACTGCTATGTATTTGCCCGATGTCACAGAGACCGAGCTCACCGTTGAATAGGGCTGCGAAGCCGAAGTGGGGTTACTTGTGGCGCCACCTGTACCGATCATTATACCACCGTTGATAACGAACTGGTTCTGGTCGCAGTCGAAGCCCTCCTCGGGTGCATTTGTGCCCGAACCGAGTGCAACACCGCCATTCACTGTTATCGTACCGTTTGAGTCGATACCGTCGTTGTTCGATGCGTGGCTGTAGAGATATCCGCCATTGATGACCAGCGCTGTTGCGGCATTTACTCCATCGTCGTATGTATTGCACTCGATAATACCGCCATTTATGGTGAGCGTCGCCTTGCTTTCAAGTCCCTCGCCGCCGTCATTCTTTGTCTCGGCATATACATTACCGCTGTTGACATACACATTTGCAGCACCCTTTATGGCCTTGGGAGCGGCATTGAAACCACTGTTCATTCCGCCGCCACCACCCGATGTAGAGCCAAGAGATGAGCCTTGTGTAATGGCCGAGATGCTCAACAGCTCATTGGCGGCACCCTCGCGGCCAATAGTGAGCTCACCCGATGCAACAATAGCCTTGCTGCCGTTGCCTTTTGCAAGGCAATTGAGCGTACCACCAAAGAGATTGACAGCAACATCACCCTTGAGGCATTTTGTCGAGTAGTAATCAGTTCCGGTAGTTGCGGTATACGATGATCCAGCACCCGATATTGTGATGTCCACCATACCGCCGTTCATTGTAAGGACACCATCGGCCGAGATTCCCATACCACCTTGTCCTGTTGCGGTTATCTCAATATCACCGCCATTTATTGTCAGCGCGCCGTCACACTTTATTGCAGTGCAATATGACGGGTCATAGGCTATCACCTTTGCAACACCCGAGGTATTTATTGTCAACTTACCACCCTCAAATAGTGCAGTTCCCTCTACCTTTATACCCTTTGACTCACTGCCGCTCATAGTGATTGTGTGGTTGCCACCGGAGAGTGTAAAATTGTTGTCGCACTTTATACCTGCTGCAGCATAGGAGTCCTCGGTAGATGAGGCTGTTGAACCGCCTGCATAACTACCGGTTACATCCGTGATGGAATAGGTTCGTGTAGATCCCGAGGTCGAATAGTTCGATGCTATCTGGTAATAGGTATCAGATAAAAGACCGGTAAACGACGAACTCCGTATTGTATAAGTTGTTCTGCCGCTTGTGTAGTTGTCACTCTTGAAATAATAGGTACCGGTCGCCTCGCTACCGAAATCATAATAGTAGAATGTAGTATTGTTGATTACCACCTTATTGGTGAGCGTCGCGACAAGCGTGTTGCTGCTGTTGTAGAGATAGACACTCTTCCAGGCCGATGAAGATGTACCGCCCGGGCGGTTGCTTGTGGTAGATGTTGGTACGCTCACATACACCACATAACTTTTTGGTTCCTCTTCGTCCTCACCACCGAGAATCTCGTCATAGGTCGGGTCATAGGTTTCGCTGTTACCGCTACATACAATGGTTGTGGTTCCGTCGGTAATCTCAATATCCCCATCGACCGAAATTCCACGGCCTGCAATACCGGTTGCCTTCAATGTCGCTGCACCGCCCGAAATGGTAACGGTTGAATCGCATTTGATGCAGGTTGCGTATGAGGGGTCACCGCCAAGCACTATTGTATTACCGGTAGCCTCAACATTGACCGCACCGCTCAACAAACTGAAATTGCGACCGCTCTTTATACCTTTTGAGGCATCACCCGAAACAATTACCGAGAGTTCTGCACCGTCAACAATTACATCCACGGCCGACTTCACACCCTTGACATCCTCGCCAGTGGTGCAGATATTGACCTTTCCACCGAGCAGTTTCACATAGCCGTCGCAGTCAATGCCATCGCCTTGGGATTTGAGCACAAGAGTTCCGCCTTTTACAATTACGGAATCGTTCACATGGATTGCATCACCGGCAGCACTTGCCACCTCGACTGTCGCACCGCGCACCTCGATATAGTCGTCGCTGCACACGGCATGTTTGTTAAGGGCATTGAGCACAAGTTTTCCATTACCCTCAAAGATTACCTGTCCCTCGCTGAAGAATGTGCCTTTTTCATCCTCGCCCGAAACGGTAGTATATTTGGCTGCATCGGTAAGAGTATTTACAGAACCTTCGTTCACAAACACCCTTGCCCTCTTCTTGCACTGGCTATTGATGGCTGCGCCATTGGCGTTGGCAAGCGACACCCCGTTAAGATAAAGGTTATACTTGCGCGAGCCATAAATCTTGAAGCAGCCATTGTCGCTTGCACCCTGCAACCCGTAATCAATCTCCTTGGTTGTCTGTGAGGTTACAGTAACCTTGGCGCCATCAATATTCACGGCTACACTGTCAAAGGCAAAGGGGTTCACCACCGTTGCCATGTTGCCAGTATATGTTACCTCTACCATTTGCGGCAAGGAACCATATTTAATGCTGTCAATATCATTAATCGCAAGCTGCTCGAGACGACCCTCGAATGCCAGATAAAGATTCTCCTCCAAATCGTCGAAGCAGATACTGTCTATGCGTTCCTGGGCAATGCACTTTATTTCGCCACTGTTCATATAGAACTTTACATCCCTCTCGGCCGATGCAGAGAGCACCGACACTGCAAGCATGAATAAAAGGAACATCTTCTTCATCGGTTCATGATTTTATGAATGTGACCATCCAGTTTCAAAAGATACATTCCCGACGGCAAAGAACCCATATCAAATGTAAAATTACCGTTGCATATATCATCAAAAACAACCTTGCCGTCGCATGCACACAACTGGACTTTCGTAGGCGCACAGCCATTAATAAACAATATATTCTCCTTCACCTCAAAATATGTGGAGTGAGCCACTGCGTCAATAGTTGTCTCCTGTTCTTTCTCACCAAACATGACACAATTCACCCAATCGGTGTTCCAACTCGTGGAAGAGCCGTCCTTCATATCAACAAGCATCACGCCATTCTCAAATGTAATGCGCCTTATACTTTTAAGCCCAGAGGTGGATGTAGCACCAGAGGTGATAACAACCAAATCCTTGTCGGGGATTGCTGCAACAGAGGCTATTGCAGCATTTAACAAGAACAACAGAAAAAAACGTTTCATATTCCTTATTTATAATTATGCCAACTAAAATATTATTTTAAACAGGCACAGCGTGTTAACAAGTGTTAAAACAACATATTAAATAAATAAACGGCTGATTTTAAACCACGAAACAGCAACACACAAAAAAATACCGCGTTGCTGTCATTCTGAACGAAGCGAAAAATCCATTTATTCGCGAATGAGATACTTCACTGCACAATGTTCCGTTAAGTATGACAAATTCGCGAGCGGTGTCATTCTGAACGAAGTGAAGAATCTCAAAAAAACACAGACTGTTCTTCATCCCGAGCAGTTATAGATTCTTCTCCTTGCAGTAGTTTGAACGACAATGGTTACCGCTATATTATGGGGCAAAAAGTTTTTCGTTCAAACCCACCCAAAGCTGGTTTGAACGAATTTTGTTTTAAATAAATTAAGCGCCAAGCAGCACACTGCTATGTGCGCTTTAAATAAATCAAAGTTTTCTGTTTTCACCTTTAACCTTTCAGTTTATTCTGAGACGGGGCGGACGGATTGACCGTAGTAACGGTAGTAGTAGGTGTTCCAGTAGTGATTGTCGCTGTAGAAGCGCAAGTAGCAAGCGTAGTAGCAGCTATCGCTGTCAAGCGACGACGACCAGTAGCAACCGATACTACCTCTGTGGTAGGCTTCCGAGCCGTAGCGATAGCCCGCAGCGGGGAGGAAGATGCTGTTGCCGTTGGGGCCGGTGACCTTGTAACCGTTTACGCCATTTTGGGTTGTCCAGGTCCAGATGCAGTTATTGCGTAATTCGTCCTGTTCCGCCTTGGTAGGCATGCGCCAGGTGCCACCCCATTTTACATGGGCTACATCGTCCTGGGGGTCAAGGACTGTTTTATTGTCAACAGTGCCATAACTACTATTTGTACAATACTTGGTCTGTGTATCATAACTGCCGTTACACCATTTGTAGGTGCTCCACTCATAGTTACTCTTCTCCTCGGTCTTACCCCAGGCGTAATAACCGCCGTATTCCCATGGGTTATTTGCACCTACATTGCAGGTTGCCCACTTCAAGCCGCTGGGCAAACCAAGGTCAACACATTTGTGACCATTGATGATGTTTGGATCTTTTGCAAAATGTGCCGTAAGCGTGCTATTTTTTGTGGCCACAAATAGAAAAACAGCATCGGTGCTGATTGGTTCCGACGAATTGCCAACATACCAACCGGTAAAGATATAGCCGTCATCTGGCGTAGCGACAACCTCAACCTCGCTACCAATCAGAACATTTTCCGAGGTTTCAAGATATTTTGAGATTTTAACCTTACCACCTTCGGTACTGGCAACGGTTATCTTGCATCTGTTGGCATCTTCTGATTTCTTGCCACCGCCACAAGAGAATAAAAAGGTCGAAAGCGCCACAAACAGGCAGATAAAGTATGAATAAAGCTTTTTCATAAAACAGAACTTAAAACATTTGTTTTAAATTATATCAAAAAACACATCACACCCAACCTTTTCGCACAACCCAACGATACACCGCCGGAACAACGAATATATTGAGCAGTGTTGATGAAAGCAGACCGCCAAGCACAACAATTGCCATTGGATACTGTATTTCGTTACCCGATGCGGAGCCATTGATAATCATTGGTACAAGTGCAAGAGCCGATGTAAAGGCTGTCATGAGAATAGGCGTCAAGCGGTCGGCCGAACCTATCCTTATTACATCGTCAAGTTCAAGTCCCTCTGCTCTCAAATGCTGATAGCGCGAAACAAGCAGGATTCCGTTACGGGTAGCAATACCAAAGAGTGTGATGAGACCTATGATTGCAGGGATACTCATTACTGCCGAAGTGAAATAGGTTGCCATGATACCGCCTATGAGAGCCAACGGCAAGTTTAACAGCACAACGGTAGAAAGGAGCATACTCTTGAACTCGGTAAACAGAAGCACGAACACAACAAGTATTGCCATTATGGTTGTGAGCCACAGGGTTCGCGATGCAGACTCGGCACTCTCGAACTGTCCGCCATATTCAAGGCGGTAGCCCTCGTCGAGATGCAGCTGCTTGTCAAGATATTCCTCAACGCGCTCTACAGTACCGGCAACATCACCGCTGGCAATATTTGCCGAGACAACAACCTTGCGCTGAACATTCTCACGGCTTATGCTACCGGGGCCACCGACAGAGACGATATCGGCAACATCGCCAAGCGGCACTTTGCCCTTAGGTGTATCTATAAGTGCCTGTTTGACACCATCGACAGTCTCGGTATAATCCTTGTTAAGACGGATAATAATATCAAAGCTACGCTCCTTCTCATACACAGCACCAAGTTTCTTGCCGGGGAATGCAGCCTCAATGAAAGCATTGAACTCATTCATTGTGATTCCATGGTATGCGAGTTTCTCGCGATTGGCACGAATCTGTATCTGCGGTATCTCGACCTGCTGTTCCACATTCACATCGACCACCTCGGGGAATGCGCCTGCCAACAGTTCCTTTATCTCGGTTCCCTTACGGAAAAGTGTACTCAAATCGGGGCCGAACACTTTAATCGCCACATCGGCCTGGGTGCCCGAAACCATGTGGTCAATGCGGTGCTCAAGAGGCTGGCCTACAGATGTAACCACGCCCGGAATTCCGGCAAGACGCTCGCGCACCTCGGCGACAAACTCGGCCTTGCTACGGTCACCAAGCTTGAAGTTTACATCAATCTCGGCTCCGTTTGAAGTCTGGGAGTGCTCGTCAAGCTCGCCACGACCGGTGCGGCGTGCAGTGCTGGTAACCTCGGGTATCTGCAATAGTTCCTTCTCAATTGCAGCGCCAAGCTTGTTGCTCTCCTCGAGCGAGATGCCGGGACGGGAAACTGCCGAGATTGTCAATGCACTCTCATTGAACTCGGGCAAGAAGCTGCGTCCCATCTGTGTAAAGAGGAACATACAGCCGGCAAACAGCAACACCACTGCAGCAACCACGATTTTCGCGTACTTCAACACCCATTTCAACAATGAACTATAACCACGAAGCAACCAACGGTCTACCCAGCTCTTCTTTTCGTTGCGCGAGAGATATCTATCGCCCGAAAGCATAACCTTGCAGAGCAACGGGGTAACGGTCATGGCAACAATCAATGACATTGCAAGGGCAATGAGATATGAAAGGCCAAGCGGCATGAGCATGCGTCCTTCAAGACCGCTGAGGAAGAAGAGCGGTGCGAATGTTACCATAATAATGAGAGTCGCATGTATGATTGACGCACGGATTTCGGACGAAGCCTCAAAAACAATCTGCACGGCAGAACGCCTCTCCTCCTTGGGCAAGGCATGATTTTCCCTCAAGCGTTTATAGACATTCTCCACATCAATGATGGCATCATCAACAAGCGAACCGATTGCAATGCACATACCACCAAGTGTCATTGTATTGATATCCATTCCTATAAGGTAAAGGACTATTACTGTGCCAAGCAATGACAGCGGTATTGCAAGCAAGGAAATTACTGTTGAACGCAGACTTGTGAGGAAGAGGAACAACACCAATATCACACAGATTGCACCTTCAATGAGCGAACGGCCCACATTGTTGACCGATGACTGTATGTAATCGGCCTGACGGAAAATCTTGGTATCGACCCTGACATCGGCCGGCAGGGATTTCTTTATGCTTTCAAGGTTCCGTTCTATGTTCTGTGTAACCTCGAGAGTATTTATACCGGGCTGCTTGGATATTGAAAGAATAACAGCCGGATTGCCGTCCTGCGCTGCATAACCCTGCTTGACAGCCGGAGCAATGACAACATCGGCAACATCAGCTATGCGCACAGCCACATCACCGTTCATCTTTACCAGGGTGCTTCCCATCTCATCAAGATTGGTTGTACGCCCCATTCCGCGCAGACTGAACTCATTGCCATAATCACGAACCACGCCGGCACCGATGTTCACATTCATGGAAGCCACTGCCGTTTCAAGCTCGTCCATTGTGACATTGAACATCTCCATTTTTACAGGGTCGGCAAGAACCTGATACTGCTTGAAGTCGCCACCGATAATCGTCACATTGGAGACACCACCAGTGGCAAGGACTGCCGGCTTGATTATCCACTCGGCAAGTGTACGGAGTTCCATCATGGAGGTGCTGTCGGCCTGCATGCCAACAAACATGATTTCACCCATGACACTCGACTGTGGAGCAAGTTCCGGCACAATGCCATCGGGCAACTGCCCCGACAACTGTCCCATCTTCTCACTGATAATCTGACGCGCCTTGTATATATCCATGCCCCAATCGAACTCAACCCACACGAAAGAGAAGCCCTGAGATGATGAAGAGCGCACACGACGCACATTGGTTGCACCATTCACGGCTGTTTCGATGGGGAAGGTGACAAGTTTCTCAACTTCCTCGGGAGCCATATTGTGGGCATCGGTAAGTATCACTACCGTTGGCATGGTCAAGTCGGGGAAGACATCCACCTCGATTTTCTTGGTCGAGTAGATACCGCCCACCGTAACGAGCACAACTGCCAGCATTACCAGCAGTTTATTGTTCAAAGAGAATTTTATGATTCTGTTCAGCATGGCTACAGAGTATTAATGCACATGGCCTGCGTGTGGGTCAAGAGCCGCCGCACCCTGCGATAGTTTAAGAATGACACCGCCTTTGCTCACAACACGCTCACCGTGCTTCACACCATCGAGTATCTGCACATAACGGCCATCGGTTTCACCTACCTTGACACTGCGCTTCTCAAATGAAGTCGGATTGTTCTGCACAAAGACAAAGATATTTCCCATCTCCTCGACAAGCGCCGTACGCGGGATGACAACATTGTGTTCACTCTCGGAATTGAAAGAGATATACAGAGTCACTATGCTACCCGGTACAACTCCCGGAACCTTGTTTGCCGAAACCGTAACAGGCAACATGCTGCATTCGTTGGCCGCATTGCCAACAATATATTTCCCATCAAGGGTATCGACATTGTGTACGCCCTGTGCTGTCTCGATATTTACGGTTGCAATATTCTGCAACATTGGAGCATAGCGTACCGGAAGCTCGGCAACCAAATTCAAGCCGCCCTCGCGCTGTATTATTGCAAGGGGAGTTCCGGGCTCTACATAGTCACCGTTTGAAACAAGCACTGCCGATACTACACCGTTCATTGTTGGCTTCAATGTTACCTTTCCACTGCCAAAGCTGCGTTTCATGCTTTCAAAACGCGCTTGAGCCTGGAGATAGAGTGCCTCGGCTGCCTGATACTCGCGCTCCGACACAATCTTATCGATGAAAAGGTTCTTTTTTCTCTGATAATCGGCTTTAGCAAGTTCATAATTACTCTCGGCCTCGGCAAATTTCACAGCGACATCATTGTCGGTCACATTGCTGCCATCCAGATAGAACAACGGGGATTTTACGGACGCTTTTGTTCCGGGCACCACATTGCCGGCAAACTGCACCTTGCCGCTTGTTGTTGCTATTACTGTCGTAAAATCTGCAGGAAGAGCCTCGGCCCTTGCAGCGACCTTTACCGAGCCTGCGAAATGGCTCTCAACAGCAGCCTCTGTTGCAAAATCAATCTTCCAGCTCTGCTCCTTGGTCAATGTAACATCGCCGGGCTTGCCCTCGGTTTCCATACCATGACCGGGATGAGGCTTATGGCTATGACCGTGGCTATGTGCGGAATGGTTGTGCCCTGCGTGGGAATCGCCATGCGAATGCCCCCCGTGGGCATGTTCATGACCATGGGCATGGCCGTGAGCATGCGCAGCACCATGTTCAGCCACACAAACATCAAAGTGCGCAGTCTCTGCGCCAACAGTAATATACAACATACCGTCGCCGGCCACATCAGGTGTCAGTTCAAAATGGAACATCCCGGCGCCATGAGCCTTGGCGGTTACTGTAGTACGCTTTCCACCCACCTTGAGCAATGCCGTTGCATTGTCGGCATGCATAGGCTTGAAATCGGACAATGCCGTTGCATAGAGAGTGATGCAAGACTTTTTCTCAACCTCAAGCCCCTCGTGCTGAAGAAAGAATTCGGCATTATGTGTATAGGCCGTGTAACTGTGAGCATGCACATGCTCTTCGTGAGCCTCATGGTCTTTGTGCTCATGCTTCGAACAACCGCACAATGCGATTGCCGCTATCAATGCTATATATATGTATTTCATAGTCATTCTTTTAAAAATCAAAGTTGAGACAGCGATTGCTTTACTTATCCGCATAGTTCTTTGCCCACTCCTTATCTACATAGTTCTCAATGAGCGTGCAGGCATGGGCACTGAAATCGAGTCCGTGGGAAATAATGTCATTCCACTCCTGGGCTGTCAGTTGCACCAACTTGTCACGGGTAACGCCATTCTTTACAAAGCCATAGAGAATTCCGGCATTGAAATTATCGCCGGCACCGACGGTACTCACCACCTTCACATCCTTTACCGGATAGGTTGAGACACCTTCACGGGTAAAGAGTTGCACATTGCCGCTGCCACTTGTAAAAATAAAGTTCTGGCTATAGAACTTGATCTTCTCATTATATATCTTGGTTGCATCGGTCATCTCAAAGAGATAGTTGAAATCATCGGCCGAGCCGCGAACCACATCGGCAAACTCAAGATTCTCAATTAGCGCCTCGGCAAGCTTGATGCGCTCGTTGACATGGTTCTTGCGGAAATTTATATCGTAATAAAGCAACGCACCCTGCTCGTGGGCATACTCAAGAAAAGCCTTTGTCTTTTTGCGCAACACAGGATTAAGCACAAAGTATGAGCCAAATACCACGATATCCCCGGCGTTTATTACCGGGAATTCAACCTCGAGGCGATTGTTGGGATAGTCCTTGTAGAAAAGATACTCTGCATCGTTGGTCTCATTAAGGAAAGCAAGTGCAAGAGGCGATTTGCCACCCGAAAAACTACACACTGCCGATGACCCCACATTACTGTCTTTCAATTGCTCGAGAATTATATTTCCGATGCGGTCATCGCCAACCTCGCTGATGAATTCAGCGTCAATACCACAACGGCCGAGCGATATTACACAATTATAGACAGAACCGCCGGGAACACCCTTTACCGGCTGATTATTCTTGAACAGTATATCAAAAACCGTTTCACCTATTCCAATAACCTTCGACATTATTTATAAACCTCCTCAATAATTCTTTCAAGTTCGGCAATATCATTAGCCACAACCAAATATTTTTCAATACCACCACGCACGAATCCCATGCCATTCATCTCGCCAAGAACAGTTGTCAGGCCATCCCAAAAGCCATTGACATTGTACATCACGACACGCTTGGAGTGGTATCCAATCGTTGCCGCAGCCATGACATGGAAAATTTCATCAAGAGTACCCACACCGCCGGGAAGCGCCACAAGGATATCACTCTTCTCGAGCATAATATCCTTACGCTCACTGAGATTACGGCATGGGATGTGTTCATCAAGCAGACCACTCACACGGTCACGCTCAACCAGAATTTCGGGGACAACGCCCACGACATGCGCACCGGCTGCCTTGGCAGCCTTGGCAGTTGCCTCCATCAAACCAAAGCGGGCACCTCCATAAACCATGGTCGCACCCATGCGGCCAAGCATGGTACCCACCTCGGCAGCGGCCTCAAAATAGCCCGGAGCTATATTCTCCGATGCGGCACAAAAGACAGCGACACTCTTCATATCAGAGCGACTGCATATCGTTAAGTTTCTTGTAGACACCGCCAAGTTTCAACAACTCCTCGTGTTTTCCGCGCTCCACAATCACGCCGTCGCGCATGACGCAAATCTCATCGGCGTTCTTGATTGTTGACAAACGGTGGGCAATGGCAATTGTAGTACGCGTCTTCATCAAACGCTCGAGAGCCTCCTGCACCAAACGCTCACTTTCGGTATCGAGTGCCGATGTTGCCTCGTCAAGGATAAGGATTGGAGGATTCTTGAGAATTGCACGGGCAATACTGATACGCTGACGCTGACCACCCGAAAGACGGCAACCGCGGTCGCCAAGATTTGTATCGTAGCCGTTCTCGGTCTCCATGATGAAATCGTGTGCATTTGCAATCTTTGCAGCTTCAATTACCTGCTCCATTGTAGCATTCTCCACACCGAAAGTGATATTGTTGTAGAAACTGTCATTGAAAAGGATTGCCTCCTGGTTCACATTACCGATGAGACTGCGCAATGATTTCACCTTCATATCCTTTACATTCACACCGTCAATGGCAATCTCACCACGGTCTACATCGTAGTAACGGGGAATAAGATCCACCATTGTCGACTTGCCGCTTCCCGACTGGCCAACAAGCGCAACCGTCTTGCCTTTTGGAACACTAAGGTTGATATTCTTCAAAACATCTCGTGTGCCATCGTATGAGAAAGAGAGGTTCTTGAACTCAATACCCTCTTTCATGTCATCAATCTCAACACCCTTTGCGCCATCAGTAATAGGATTCTCCGCGCTTAGGATTTCATCGACACGCTCCATTGAAGCCAAACCTCTTGGGATATTGTATGATGCCTTGGAAAGTTCCTTGAGTGGGTTGATGACACTATAAAGAATTGTCAGATAATAGATGAATTCCGATGCAGAGATTGTCGCCGCAGAATCATCATCAAGGATAAGTGTACCGCCGAACCACAGCACAATTACAATCACTCCGGTTCCAAGGAACTCGCTCACAGGGTGCGCAAGCGCTTGTCTCATAGCCACGCGGATTGACGCACTTCTGAGTTCATTGCTACATTTTTTGAAACGGTTAGACATCTTCTTTTCGGCCACAAACGCCTTCACGATACGCAAGCCGCCGAGAGTTTCCTCCATTTGGGATGTCGCCTCACCGGCCTTTCTCTGCGCCACAAGTGAAGTGGATTTCAACTTGCGTCCGATTGTACCCATTATCCAACCCATTGCAGGCAACACGCAAATTGTAAACAGAGTTAGTTTCCAGCTGATGTAAAGCAGTGTAGCAAAATATATCAGGATGAAGATTGGATTCTTTATGAGCATATCGAGCGAAGTGGCGATAGAGTTCTCAACCTCACCGACATCGCCTGTCATACGTGCCATTATATCACCCTTCCTTCTCTTTGAGAAGAAAGCGATTGGCAGTGTAACGATTTTGTCATACATCTGGGTACGCAAGTCGCGCACAATACCGGTACGCATAGGAATTATGGCTGCCGATGACGCAAAGTAACATGCAGTCTTCAAAAGTGTCATTACCACAAGGAAAATACCAAGCAACATGAGCATTGTAGACGGCGTGAACCCATTCATGAAGTATTGCACATTGTTCATCAACACCTCCTTGGCATTATCCGAGTTCATGGCACTCCATTCTATGAACTCCACTGGAGCTGCATCGGGGCTGACCGGATTTACCTTGAACAGAATCTGCAATATCGGAACGAGAAATGCAAAAGAGAATACATTAAGTATCGCCGACAGCAATGTGAAGATAATAGACCAGATCAGATACTTCTTGTAAGGCGGCACAAATCTTTTTATGACTTTAAAGAATTCCTTCATATCATTAATTTTTTGTTTACTCGGGTAAGAAATGTAAAATCTTGACAAAGATACGCTTTTTTATTGTTAAATGAACTTTTTATAGAATATTTAATTCATCGCGTGCGTGAGGGAGTATGGCAAAAACCACAAAAAAGGACCATCAGACATCAAAATAGGCCATAGTCTATTGCCCATATTGCAAGAAACAACTACTTTTACAAACAGAAAAAGCGAAGGACAAAAGACAAAGATGGGAAGAAAGAAATTTTCACAGAAAGAATACGATGTAATACGCAAACTGCTCGGCAGCAAGATGCGCGCCAACCGTGCACAGCAAAAGATGGTACGCCATACACTGCGCACTGTATTCGAGTTCAACATATCAGACTTCAACATACAGGGACAGGCGTTTGGCCCTGCCGATCTTGACGAATGTCTGCGCCGCGGACGCATACATGTGCTTGACGATGCAACCATCGAAGCCATGAAGCTGCGCCATGCCGAGAAAAAGTTACACGATGAGGCCGTACAACAGGCCGAGGCCATAGCCGACGGCGAAGCAGTCGACTGGCAAAAAGTCCTGGAAGAGTGGAACGAATACTACAAGAACAACCCACAAGAAGCGGAAAGGTGAAAGCGGAAAGCGGTAAACTTGTGCAAACGAGTGAGTGGGAGCTTGCTCACACACGCAACGAGTGCAACCGAGGTTCAAGCATACAAATTATAAAAAAGCAAAAAGCAGAAAATTCTTTCCGCTTTTTGCTTTTCAGTTTTCAGTTTTCACCTTTCCGTTTTCCGATTTCACATTTCACCTTTCCGCTTTCACTTTTCACCTTTCCCCTCATCTAAACGAGTCCTTGCTTCTTTGCAAACTCCCATATAACCATTCCTGCAGTAACGGAAACATTCAACGAGTGTTTTGTACCGAACTGCGGGATTTCTATTGCGCCGTCCGAGGCATCAACAACAGACTGCTGCACGCCTTTTACCTCGTTGCCAAGCACAACTGCATAGCGTTCGCCATCGACCGCAACAAAGTCCTGTAGCGCAATGCTGCCCTCACACTGTTCTATAGAGAATATTCTGTAGCCGCGTTCACGCAACATAGCTACAGCATCCATTGTAGATTCAAAGTATTGCCACTCGACAACATCCTCGGCTCCGAGAGCAGTCTTGTGTATTTCGGAACTGGGAGGTGTGGCCGTTATGCCGCACAACATTATACACTCTACCCTGAAGGCGTCGCTTGTACGGAATACAGAACCGACATTATGCAGGCTGCGCACATTGTCAAGCACTACCACCAATGGCAGTTTTTCGGCCTTTGAGAACGCATCACGGTCAATGCGCCCCATCTCTGTTACAAGTTTTTTCCTGTTCATAGATATTTGCTCCAGTCAATTTTTCTCATATCACCCTCGCGCTCATACGCAGTATTGAGCGCCAACGCTGCCGCAACATTGTGCGATACATGACCGTTCTTTGCAATCTTCAGATAATCCCAAAGCAGGTTACGGTAATCGGGGTGAGCACAATTCTCAATCAAAAGACGGGCACGCTCGTCGGGTCCCTTGCCACGCAAATCGGCCACGCCCCACTCAGTCGCTACGACACGCACATCGTGCTCGGTGTGGTCGGCATGTGTAACCATTGGCACAATGGAACTTATGGCGCCACCTTTCTGTGTAGACGGAGTCATGAATATCGAGATATATGCATTGCGCGCAAAATCGCCTGAACCGCCAATGCCGTTCATGAGACGAGTACCACCAATGTGTGAAGAGTTCACACAACCATACAGGTCGACTGCGATTGCAGTATTCATTGCAATGAGTCCAAGACGGCGGATTACCTCGGGGTGATTGGAAATCTCGGACGGACGCAGAATGAGCCTGTCACGGAAGAAATCGAGGTTGTCGTATACATGTTGCAGGCACTCCTGACTCAAAGAGAGTGAACAGGTACTGCCGACATTCACACGACCGCGCTCCATAAGCCCGATGACCGAATCCTGCAACACCTCGGAATAAAGGTCGAGCGGAGGCAATTCGGAGCAGTTTTCAAGTGCCTTGAGCACAGCATTTGCCACATTGCCGATACCACTCTGGATTGGTAATCCTGTTGCAGGAATTATTCCGCGCTTCATGTCACCAAGAATAAAGTTGGCGACATTTTCACCAATCTTGCGCGTAACGGGGTCAAGCTCCTTGAACACCACCTGTTCGTTAGGCATATAGGCCTCAACAATTCCCACCACTTTCTTTGGATCAACCTGAACATAAGGTTTTCCAATCTTGTCCGAAGCTTTGTAAATGGGTATTTCACTGCGATAAGGCGGGTCTTTCGGTTCATATACGTCGTGCAGACCCATAGTATGGTGGAATGTGTTACGCTCAATTATAATCTTGTCGGCAAGATTCGCTACAGTCTGTCCAATGCCACCGGCTGTTGTCAGATAGACTTTCCCGTCGGGGGTTATATCGATGGCTTCAAGAATTGCCACATTGACCTTTCCCAGATAGCCATAGCGCAAGTCCTGCGCCATAAGGGAGAGGTGAAGGTCGGCATATATGACCTCTTTGTTGTTGATGGCATCGCGCACTGTAGGGTTCGAGATGAACGGAGCCCTGAAGTTCAACGCCTTGGCACGAGCAAGCATACCGTCGATTGAATCGCCGGTCGATGCACCCGTGTAGAGATTTATCTTGAATGGCTTGCCTGCTGCATGAGCCTCCTCGGCGCGCTTTGCGACCTCGGGCAACACCAGTTTCGGCGTACCAGACAAGGTAAAGCCACTGATACCAACGCCATCGCCGTCATTTATGTAACAGGCAGCCTCCTGAGCTGTCAGAATGGGATATGTCATAATGATTCTGTTTACAAATCAATACTTTCTGTTAAAAATCTCGGAATATATGAATGCCCGTTTCGCTTCTGATTTATTGCTTAGCGCCACCAAGCGTCCACGCTTCAACGGCTCCTCCTTCCCGTCGTTCCGTACAGGAGAATCCACCTTCAACGGGCGTGGTGTCACTGCTGCTGTTTTTCGGGCAGTTACAACATCCGGTGTCGGCTTTGCAGAAACCAGAGTCCCGGTTTTTTCCTCTGTGCCGGGCTGCAATATCTCAATCGTCGGGAATCCTTCACCAAAAACCGGCTTGGCACCCTCCTCGTCTTGCGATGTTGCGGAGAGGCTCTTCATAACATACGACACCAAATATATTGCACCAAGAGCCAACAATGATACTATCGTCTCCATTTCAAATGCTGTTTTTACTGAAAAATTCCTTGAACATCTCGTCAAACACCTCTCCTCGCGTCAGTCGGCCATTTCTAAGGCACACCACATCAACCTCACCTTTCAATGCAAGAGAGCCGTCGCCAAGATTGTATATATCCTGTTGGAAAACCACCTTTGCGCCCTTGCGCAACATATTGATGCAGACCACAAACCTGTCACCGCCACGCAACGGGCGTTTATACTCAAGAGTTATACGCGACACCATTGGATCGACTCCCTGCTCATGCAACTGCGAGAAACTGCCGCCGATATGCTCCAAAAACTCGTGGCGCGCATGCTCAAGATAGTGCTGGTAATTTGCATTGTTCACCACTCCTTGTATGTCGCACTCATAGTCGCGCACCTTCATCTCCAATTTGTAGCTGTAGTTTTCCATCTGCTATATATTATATTTGTTGCGAATATACAACAATAAAATAATTATTGCTGTTTTTATGGAGATTTTGTAGATTTTATTCCTAATTTTGCGTGGGCAGAACGAATGGAAGCGAAAGAACTACAGAACATATACGCATCTCATCCCGGGGTAGACGCCCTGATGCAGCTGCGCGAAGAGGGAAGCAAAAAGAGCGTTTTCCTTGAGGGACTTATTGGCAGTTCCGCAGCCACAGTACTTTCCGGGTTCAAGAAACGCGCACCGGGACAGACTCTCCTTGTGGTGATGAACGACGCCGAGGAGGCCGGATATTTCTACCACGACATGGTGCAGTTGACAGGTGACAGCAACATACTGTTCTTCCCATCATCGTTCCGCAGGGCGATGAAATATGGCCAGGAAGATGATGCCAACCGCATTCTTCGTACCGAGGTAATGAGTCGTCTTGCCAACCGACGCCGTACAGAGGGAGTCGTAATCGTGACCCACCCCGACGCGCTTGCCGAGAAAGTCGTGTCGCAAAGCCATCTTGAGGAGAAAACCCTGACAATAGCCGTTGGCGACAGCATCAGCCGCGACAATGTGGAGAAAAAACTGACAGCCTTGAAATTCAAGGAGGTGACATATGTCTACGAACCGGGCGAGTTCGCCGTGCGAGGCAGCATTATCGATATTTTCTCCTTTTCATCGGAATATCCCTACCGCATTGACTTCTTTGGCGACGAGGTGGACAGCATAAGGACATTCACCGTCGAGGACCAGCTCTCCAAGGAGCGCACCAACGAGGCGACCATTGTTCCCAAGCTCATCGGCAGCGAGGCTGTTGCCATAACCGAGTTTCTTCCAAAGAACGCAATTCTTGTCACCAAGGACATTGCATATGTCAAAGGTTGCGTAGACAAACTGCACACCGAGGGTTTCACGCTCCAGGCAAAACTATCGGACACCACGCTGCCCGAGATGCCTGAACTGATGACCGTTGGCGAACTGGAGCAATATGTAAAAAACACCAAGCATTGGGAACTACGCTCGCAGGCGACAAGCAACAACACAAAACTGAAATTCGACACATCGCCACAACCACTGTTCCACAAGGACTTTGACCTTGTGAGCCAAAGTTTCAAGAAGTTCATTGACGATGGCTACAAGCTCATGCTTCTCACCGATGACCTGCATCAGGCCGAGCGTCTGAAAGCGATATTCGAGGAGCGTGGCGACGATATCCCATTCACCCCGGTAGAGCACACAATCCACGAAGGTTTCTGCGACAATACGCTAAAAATCGCCCTTTTCACCGATCATCAGCTCTTCGGGCGCTTCCATAATTTCCGTTTGCGGAGCGAACGCGCACGCAGCGGCAAGGTAGCACTTACACTGAAAGAACTCAAGGAGTTCGGCATCGGTGACTACATAGTACACATAGACCACGGAATTGGAAAGTTCGGTGGCCTTGTGCGCATTCCCAACGGCACCTCCACACAGGAGGCCATAAAGCTCATATACAGGAACGACGATGTCGTGTTCGTATCAATCCACAACCTGCACAAGATTTCCAAGTACAGGGGTAAGGAGGGCGATGCGCCACAGGTAAGCAAACTTGGCACCGGCGCATGGGAGAGAATGAAGGAGCGCACAAAGAACAAGATAAAGGACATTGCGCGAGACCTCATCAAGCTCTACTCGCAACGCTACAAGGAGGAGGGTTTTGCCTTCTCGCCCGACAGTTACATGCAGACCGAGCTCGAGGCAAGTTTCATATATGAGGACACCCCCGACCAGTTGAAAGCCACCAACGAGGTGAAGCAGGACATGGAGCGCAAACGCCCTATGGACCGTCTCATCTGCGGCGATGTAGGCTTCGGAAAGACCGAGGTTGCGATACGCGCGGCATTCAAGGCCGCCACCGACGGGAAACAGGTTGCCGTGCTCGTGCCAACCACCGTACTCGCCTACCAGCACTACCTCACATTCAAGGAGCGACTTAAGGAGTTCCCCTGCAATGTGCAGTACCTGAGCCGTGCACGCAATGCCGCCACAACAAAGAAGGTTCTCGAAGAGATCAAGGAGGGCAAGGTAGATATTGTCATTGGCACACACAAACTCACCGGCAAGGATGTAAAGTTCAAGGATCTTGGACTGCTCATCATTGATGAGGAACAGAAGTTCGGTGTTGCCGTAAAGGAAAAACTGCGCCAGTTCAAGGTTAATGTGGATACACTAACCATGACTGCGACACCCATACCGCGCACCCTACAGTTCTCCATCATGGGAGCACGAGACCTCTCGACAATACAGACACCGCCGCCTAACCGCTACCCCATCCACACCGAGATTCACAACTTTGATGCCGAGGTGATAAAGGAGGCTATCAGCTTTGAGTTGAGCCGCAACGGACAGGTATTCTTCATCACGAACAGGATATCGGGAATGGAAGAACTTGCCGGCATGATCAAACGACATGTTCCCGATGCCCGCGTGTGCATTGGACATGGACAGATGGAACCGGCCGAACTTGAGAAAAGACTATACGAATTCATCAACCACGACCACGATGTACTCATTGCCACATCGATTGTGGAAAACGGCATAGACATACCGAATGTAAACACCATCATCATAAACCAGGCCCAGAACTTTGGACTCAGCGACCTGCACCAGATGCGTGGCCGTGTAGGACGAGGCAAGCGCAAGGCATTCTGCTACATGCTCACCCCACCACGGGAGAACCTGAGCACCGATGCGCGCCGACGCCTGGAAGCCATCGAGAGTTTCAGCGAACTTGGTAGTGGCATGAACATTGCCATGCAGGACCTTGACATACGCGGTGCCGGCAACCTGCTTGGTGCAGAACAGAGCGGTTTCATCGCCGACTTGGGTTACGAGACCTATCAGAAGGTGCTTGCAGAGGCTGTACGTGAGCTGAAAGAGGATGAATTTGCCGACATCCAGCAACAGGAAGAGGGCGAGACTGCGGCCGACAACTATGTGAAGGAGTGCTTTGTAGAGAGTGACCTGGAGTTGCTGTTCCCCGCCATATATGTTCCCGACAGCAACGAGCGCATACTGCTCTACCGCGAACTTGACTCCTTGACCGACGCCAAGGAGATAGAGCAGTTCAAGGCAAGGATGAAGGACCGTTTCGGAAAGATGCCAAAGGAGGGCGAAGAACTCATACGCATGGTGTCACTGCGCCACCAGGCACAAAAGTTAGGCGTCGAGAAAATCTACCTCAAAGGTGGCAAGATGAATCTGTTCCTTGTCGATACCCGCAACGAACGATATTATACGAGCGAACTCTTTGGCGGAATCATGAGCTACATCCCAACGAGCCAATTCAAGTGCCAGGTACGCGAAAACGGTGGCCGATGCATCATCACTGTTGAAAATGTGAAGAATGTGGAAACCGCACTCGCCTTCATCGAGGAGGTTCTGCGACATGCTAAAATAAATCAATGATTTATTCACAAAAAGTTTCTACTTTTTGCTTTTATGCTTATATTCGCAGAATATATGTCCATAACAGAGACTCCTACTAAAAAACACAGGCACCATGAACATCAAACGCTTTCTATGCTATATTGCCGCGGTATTCATCTCTTTTTCTACAACACTGGGGATGGAAACAGCAAAAGGTATTGAAGTCGAAGAAAACATCATCGAAGAGAACAATATCGATGAGGCAAAAAAAGCATACAATAACCAAGATTATAAAAAAGCCTTGAAAATTGCACGCGAACTTGCGGAGCAAAATGATGCCGAGGCACAAATCCTCATTGGTGTCTGCTATGAATATGGCAAAGGGGTTGAACAGTCATACACCGAGGCTGCAAAATGGTACACATTGGCAGCAGAGCAAGGAGTGGCAGATGCACAATACATCCTTGGCGATTACTACGCGAATGGCAAAGGAGTCGAGCAATCATACACCGAGGCTGTAAAATGGTACACAATGGTGGCTGAGCAAGGAGATGCCAAAGCACAAAACATCCTTGGTGATTACTACGCAAACGGCAAAGGTGTTGCACTATCATACACAGAAGCTGTAAAATGGTACACAATGGCAGCCGAACAGGAAGTCGCTGATGCGCAATACCACCTTGGCGATTGTTATGCGAATGGCAAGGGAGTTGGACAATCATATACCGAGGCGGCAAAATGGTTCACATTGGCTGCCGAACAAGGATTGGCAGATGCACAGCATGACCTTGGAGTCTGCTATGCCAAAGGCGAAGGTATTGGACAATCATACACCGAGGCTGCAAAATGGTTCACATTGGCAGCCGAACAAGGGCATATAGCTGCGCAGTACAAACTTGGACTATGTTATGAATCTGGCGAAGGCGTTGAGCAATCGCACAACGAGGCTGTCAGATGGTTCACATTGGCTGCAGAGCAAGGAATGACCGATGCACAACGCAACCTTGGAACATCCCGGACAAATGGCAAAGAGGTTGGACAGACATACGCCGAGGCCGTAGAATGGTACACAATGACAGTAGAGCAAGAAGATGCCGATGCACAACATCGCCCTGGAAACGGCAACCAAAATAGCAGCGACGGGAAAAAATCACAGACCGAGACTGTTGAATGGTACACAATGGCAGCAGAGCAAGGAGATGAATACAGACTTGGACTTTGTTATTACTTGGGCAACGGCGTGGAACAATCGTATGACGAGGCTGTAAAATGGTTCACACTGGCTGCGGAGCAAGAAGATGCAAATGCACAGAACGGCCTCGGCAACTGTTACTACAATGGACATGGTGTTGAACAGTCGTATGAAGAGGCCATAAGATGGTACACAATGGCGGCTGAACAAGGGTTGGCCGATGCACAATGCAACCTTGGAACTTGTTACAAGAGAGGGCACGGTGTTGAACAATCATACACCGAGGCTGTAAAATGGTATACATTGGCGGCAGAGCAAGGAGATGCCAAAGCACAAAACAGTCTTGGAATTTGCTATTATCTAGGCAAAGGAGTTGAAAAATCATACACCGAAGCTGCGACATGGCACACATTGGCCGTAAAGCAAGGAATGCCTGAAGCGCAATTCTACCTTGGACTTTACTATGAATATGGCGAAGGTGTCGAGCAATCATATACCGAGGCTGTAAAATGGTACACATTGGCTGCCGAACAAGGATTGGTACAAGCACAACACCTCCTTGGCAACTGCTACTACTACGCCAAAGGTGTTGAAAAATCATACACCAAGGCTGTAAAATGGTATACATTGGCTGCAGAGCAGGGATTTGCCCCGGCACAATATCTCCTTGGCAACTGCTATGAATTGGGCAAAGGAGTCAAGCAGTCATACACAAAGGCCATCAAATGGTATAGGACCGCAGCCGAACAAGGGCACGAAGAGGCAAAGAAGGAACTTGAAATTTTAGGACTTTAACATAATACAAGAATAATATGGACATCAAGCGCTTTATATGTTATGTTGTTGCAGCATTCATGATTCTTTCTACCGTACAGGGTGGAGAGATTGCACAGGTTAATGCAACAGAATACAGAGCAAAGGACAAGAAGAACCTGGACAAGGCTCAGGCAGCATACGACAGCAAGGACTATAAGAAAGCGATTAAAATAGCCCGGAAACTTGCAAAGCGAAACATTGCCGAAGCACAGCATATGCTTGGACTTTGCCATGAATCGGGTAATGGCTTTGAGCAGTCATATGCCGAAGCGGTAAAATGGTACACACTGGCGGCAGAGCAAGGATATGCACCTTCACAACGCAACCTTGGCAAATGCTATGAACATGGCACAGGAGTTGGACAATCGTACACTGAGGCTATAAAATGGTTCAAAAAAGCTGCGGAGCAAGGGGATGCTTATGCGCAATACAGGTTCGGCGTCTACCTTGAAGCGGACAACGGCGCGGAGTCTTCAATTGTCGAAGCGGCAAGATGGTACACATTGGCGGCAGAACAAGGATATGCACCCGCACAATACAAGCTCGGACATTGCTATTCATATGGACTTGGCATCAAGCAGTCATTCACCGAGGGTGTAAAATGGCACATGCAGGCGGCAAAACAGGGATACGCAACAGCGCAAAGAGATCTCGGAACTTACTACGAGTTCGGTCTGGGTGTTGAACAGTCATACAACGAGGCTGTAAAGTGGTATAGAAAGGCTGCTGAACAAAATGAGACAGTTGCACAATATCTTCTCGGATATTGCTACTATCATGGCAACGGTGTAAAACAATCATATGCCGAAGCCGTAAAATGGTACGCCATGGCGGCAAAGCAAGGAGAAGTCATTGCACAATTCTACCTTGGATGCTGCTACTATTTTGGCAACGGAGTTGAACAATCATACGCCGAGACAGTCAAGTGGTTCAAAAAAGCTGCCGAGCAAGGATATGCAAATGCACAATATTATCTCGCCGAGTGCTATTCTTCCGGTTCAGGAGTCGAACAATCATATACAAGAGCTGCAAAATGGTATCAATCGGCTGCCGAGCAAGGATTGCCATTGGCACAATGTGCCCTCGGAACCTACTATGCACAGGGGCTGGGAGTGGAACAATCATATACCGAAGCTGCAAGGTGGTTCACATTGGCGGCAGAGCAGGAAGAGGTTCTGGCACAATACAATATAGGAGAATACTACTACAACGGCTACGGAGTCAATCAGTCATACTCCAAGGCGGTAAAATGGTTCAAAAAAGCTGCCGAGAAGGGATATGCCGATGCACAATGCATGCTTGGAACCTGCTATGCCAACGGCGATGGTATTGAACAATCTTATGTAAAAGCGGCAAAGTGGTATAGAAAAGCTGCCGAGCAAGGATTGGCTACTGCACAATACCACCTTGGCAATTGCTACTATTTTGGGAAAGGAGTCGAGATGTCTGAGGCCAAGGCTTATGAATGGCACTATGAAGCCGCAAAACAAGGATATGCCCCATCACAGATCTACCTTGGCAGATGCCACGCAAACGGCGAAGGTGTTGAACAATCACACGAAGAGGCTGCAAGGTGGTACACATTGGCTGCCGAGCAAGGAAATGCCGATGCACAATGCAATCTTGGAACTTGCTATGTAAATGGTCTGGGAGTTGAACAATCGTACGAAGAGGCTATCAAATGGTACACTCTGGCGGCAGAACAAGGAGATGCCGATGCACAATGCATGCTTGGAACTTGCCATTTGAATGGTTTGGGTGTTGAAAAATCATACGAAGAAGCTGCAAAGTGGTTCACACTGGCAGCCGAGCAGGGATTAGCCCTTGCACAATACAATTTGGGCAATTGCTATTATTGGGGAAGAGGTGTAGAGCAGTCATACACCAAGACATTGGAATGGCACTATGAGGCCGCAAAACAGGAATACGCCCCATCACAATACATCCTTGGATATTGCTACGGAGGCGGCTACGGAGTTGAAAAATCATATGCAGAAATGATAATATGGTACACTCTGGCGGCAGAACAAGGATATGCCCTTGCACAATACTATCTTGGCAATTGCTACCGTTTGGGCTATGGAGTTGAAAAATCAGACAGTGATGCGGCAAAGTGGTATACACTGGCGGCAGAACAAGGAAATGCCGATGCACAATATAATCTTGGACTTTGCTATGAACAAGGCTTTGGTGTGGAAAAATCATTCGCCGAAGCGGTCTTGTGGTTCAGGAAAGCGGCAAGACAGGGACACCAGAACGCAGAAAAGAAACTTGCGTCCTTGAACTTATAATATAACAAACAACATGAGCATCAGACATATCTTATGCAGCACAACTGTAGCATTCATGTTTCTTTCTACAGTACCGGGCAGAGTTATTGCAAAAGAGAGCATAACGGAATATAGCGTGGAAAACAAAGATGGTTTTGACAAGGCGCTGGATGCATACAACAACAAGGACTATGAAAAAGCCGTAAAAATAGCCAGGAAACTTGCCAAACGCAACAATGCAGAAGCACAGAACCTGCTTGGAATTTGCTACTTCTATGGCTACGGAGTTGAACAATCACATGACGAGGCAGTAAAATGGTGGAAAAAAGCAGCAGAACAAGGAGTTGCACTAGCACAAAACTGTCTTGGAATTTGCTATGATCTAGGCAAAGGAGTTGAACAATCATATGACGAGGCAGTAAAATGGTACAGACTAGCTGCAGAACAAGGAATTGCAGAAGCACAAAACGATCTTGGAGTCTGCTATGAAAATGGCGATGGAGTGGAACAGTCATATACAGAAGCTACGAAATGGTACAGACTAGCGGCAGAACAAGGACATGTACAAGCACAGTGTAACCTCGGGGGGTGCTACTATAATGGCAACGGAGTTGAGCAGTCACATACAAAAGCTGCAAAATGGTATACACTTGCTGCAGAACAAGGACATGCACAAGCACAATACAATCTTGGAGTCTGCTATTATATTGGCTACGGAGTTGAACAATCATATGACGAGGCAGTAAAATGGTACAGACTAGCAGCAGAACAAGGAGTTGCACTAGCACAATACGAACTTGGAGTCTGCTATTGCAATGGCGATGGCGTTAAACAGTCATATACAGAAGCTGCAAAATGGTGGAAAAAAGCAGCAGAACAAGGACATGCCAAAGCACAAAACAATCTTGGACTCTGCTATGATAATGGCGAAGGAGTGGAACAGTCATATACAGAAGCGATAAAATGGTGGAAGAAAGCGGCAGAACAAGGAGATGTAGAGGCACAAAACAATCTTGGAGTCTGCTATTGCAATGGCGATGGAGTGAAACAGTCATATACAGAAGCAGTAAAATGGTACAGACTAGCAGCAGAACAAGGACATGCACAAGCACAATACCATCTTGGACTCTGCTATTATATTGGCTACGGAGTTGAACAATCATATGACGAGGCAGTAAAATGGTGGAAGAAAGCGGCAGAACAGGGGCACGAAGAGGCCAAGAAAGAGCTTGACTTTATGGAACTTTAAATTAAACTAAAATAGGACATGAACACAAAACGATTTTTATGCTATGCTGCAACAATGCTGCTCTCGGCAGGTGCGTTGGCACAGAACAATGGCGGCATTGACCAGCAGATGCTCAGGGAGTTGAGCGAGAGTTACCAACCTACTACAGCAGAGAAGGCCCTACAGAACATCATGCTCTCAAAGTCTATCAAGGAGTTGGCACTGAACCAGGAAAACCTTAATGAGATGGATACCTATTTCAGCCACAGTGTGAAATCTAAGGGTATCACCGACCAGAAATCATCGGGCCGTTGCTGGCTGTTCACCGGTCTTAATGTAATGCGTGCAAAGATGATTGCAAGCGAGAACCTCGGCGCATTCGAATTCTCACAGGTTTATAACTTCTTCTATGACCAGTTGGAGAAGTCAAACCTGTTCCTGCAGGGCATCATTGATACACGCAAGAAGTCTATCAACGACCGCACTGTCGAGTGGCTGCTTCAGCACCCATTGAGCGACGGCGGTACATTCACCGGCGTTGCCGACCTTGTTGCCAAATATGGTGTCGTACCCAAGGGAGTGATGAAGGAGAGCTACACGAGCGATAACACAGGTGCTTTCTCGTCATTGCTCACCCGCAAGTTACGCGAGTTTGCAATTGAGCTGCGCACAGCACATGAGAATGGTGCGAAGGAGAAGGAACTGCAGAACATGAAAACCGAGCAGTTGAAGGTGGTTTACAAGATGCTTGCCAATGTATATGGTGTACCGCCAACAGAATTCATGTGGGCACCTAAGGATGCAAACGGCAAATACCGCGAGGAGCCACAGCTATATACTCCAAAGAGTTTCTATGAGAAGTATGTGAACATCAACATGCAGGACGACTACATCATGTTCATGAATGACCCTGCACGCCCCTACTGGAAGTGCTATGAGATTGAGTATGACCGTCACCTCTATGACGGACACAACTGGCTGTACATCAACCTGCCTATAGAAGAGATCAAGGCTATGGCCATTGCATCAATCAAGGACAGCACAATGATGTACTTCTCGTGCGATGTGGGCAAGTACCTTAACTCGGAGCGCGGTACACTTGACATTGCCAACTTCAGATATGAGGACCTTTTCGGTATTGAGTTCGGCATGGACAAGCGCGAACGCATCATGACATTCGATAGCGGTTCATCGCACGCAATGACATTGATGGCGGTTGACCTTGACAAGGACGGCAACCCGAAGAAATGGCAGGTAGAGAACAGCTGGGGCGCAAGATCGGGCTTCAATGGCACTCTCATAATGACCGACGAGTGGTTCAACGAGTACATGTTCCGTCTTGTAGTGGACAAGAAGTATGTACCTGCAAAGATCCTCGAAATCCTCAAGCAGAAGCCAACAATGCTCCCCGCTTGGGACCCAATGTTCACACCAGAGGAATAATACACATATATAATAAAAGCTGCACGCGTGCAGCTTTTATTGTTAGAAACGATTGCAACATTCGTTACAAACAATAAATCATCACTCTCTCTCACAAAAAAAGAAGGTACTTTTGCAGCCGGAAAAAACAAAACACTGGATATGACACACAATTATAGTTTCAAGAGCATGGTCAAGAAGTATGTGAACAGCAGCGCCGTTCTCATAGTCTGCACCATACTCGCGCTTGTCTTGGCCAATTTTTTACCCAATGGAGAGTACGACAGTTTCTGGAATAGGGAGGTAAGCCTTTCTATCGGCAGTTTCAACCTGTTCAGCCACAACGGGCATACCATGGCACTTGTAGATGTCATCAATGATTTTTTGATGGCAATCTTCTTTTTGTCTGTCGGTCTTGAAATCAAGAGAGAAATACTCGTTGGCGAATTGTCATCACGCAAAAAGGCGATGTTGCCAATCATTGGCGCATGTGGCGGTATGCTCATCCCGGTTCTCTTCTTCTGGTTGGCATGCCCCAATGACCCGGAGATGATGCGAGGTGTTGCCATACCAATGGCTACAGATATCGCATTCTCGCTTGGCGTGTTGTCAATATTTGACAAGAGAGTGCCAATCGGACTCAAAATTTTCCTTGCAGCGCTTGCCGTTGCCGACGACCTTGGAGGTATTCTTGTAATTGCAATCTTCTACTCATCTACCATAAATCTGGACTTTCTGCTGCTTGCCTGCGCTTGCGTTGCCGTTCTGATGATAGGCAACTACAAGAAGATAATGTCCAAGAACTTCTACCTTGTCACAGGACTTGTACTTTGGTATTTCATGCTGAATTCGGGCATACACTCTACCATTGCAGGCGTTATCGTGGCATTCTGTGTTCCAGGTTCACTGCGCAAGGGCGCAACACGCTACATTGAACGCATAAAGGAGAACATCGGCTGTTTCAACGAGGTGCACACTGTAGGCAAGCACCATACAGCAATCCTCACAAATGAGGAGATTCACAAACTCAAGAGTATTGAATCGGCAGCCGATAAACTTATCAGTCCGTTGCAGGAACTCGAAGACAGCCTGCACAACATTATCGGCTACTTCATCATTCCACTGTTTGCCCTGGCAAATGTGGGTATAGATTTCGAGGGCATGGCTTTGGGAGACCTGTTTGCAGGAGTTGCCATGTCGGTTATGGCGGGACTTGTACTGGGTAAGTTCATCGGTGTATTCACATTCTCATGGATTGCCATCAAGTTAGGCATTGTACAATTGCCACAAGGCTCAAACTGGAAATCGTTCGCATCGGTCTGCATGTTGTGCGGTATTGGACTCACGGTATCAATCTTCATTGCGGGACTTTCATATAAGGACACCGGCATGGATGGCATCCATCTGCTCAACCAGGCAAAGCTCGGAATCCTGTGCGGCTCAGCTATCTCGGCCACAATCGGTTGCCTGTTGCTCAACAGGTTCCTGCCTAAAAAGGCGTAAGTCAAAACACATACAAAAAAGAAGTTGCTTTCGAGCAACTTCTTTTTTGTATCAATACTTCTCATTCGCCAGACGCCAGACGCACAAGAAAGCCGCACGAGTAATGTCAATCATCTTTTCATAATCGATTTTGTCGGCAGTATCCGATGGGCGGTGATAATCCGGATGTCCCTCGGTATGATACCAGACAATGGGTATACCTTTCTTCGCAAAAGAGGCATTGTCGCTGCCACCAGTCGGTTTCTCCCACGCGCGATAGTCGGGAATAAAGGAGAAACCATGTCTATCCATATCCTCCTTCAACCAGTCACCGAACATGGGATGAGAGGCAGTGTAGAAATATGTAAGATGTTTGGGGTTATCAACTGGACCACGACCTATCATATCGAAATTCATATAAGCCGAAATATCCGATAAAAAGGAACAATTCTTAACAAAATGGTGCGAACCGAGCATCCCTTTTTCCTCTCCATCCCAAAAAGCGAATATTATACCGCGCCGGGGAGTTGTCTGCATGGTTTTTACAGCACGCGCAATCTGCAGCACAGCCGACACGCCCGAGGCATTGTCATCGGCACCGTTATAGCAACTGTCGCCATCCACAGCAGCCTGGATTCCGACATGGTCATAATGGGCACCCACAACTACATATTCATTGCTTATTCCCGGGATTACGGCAAGTATGTTGTTCATTGGGCAACCTTCAACAACAAAAGGTTGCAGGTAACCATCACCGGCAAGTGGCTCCACGCCCCACTCCTCGAGCAGGGAGACAATATAGCCTACCGCCATGCGGCCACCATCTTTACCGGCTTGGCGACCCATCAGAGAGTCCGAAGCAAGTGTCGCGACAATGTTTTGTGCATCAACTGATAGAATTGTACGATAACCGCATTCCTGTTTTTCTTGAGAGAGAATACTTGCGGGGAAAAATATAAAGGCTGCAAGTACAACGAATAACCTTGACATGGCATGGGGAGTTTATAGTTTCCGCAAAAGTAGTTCTTTTGACAAGACGATACAACAAATATGGCTCAAAACATGGGGCAGGACACCACCGCAAGGCACTAAATCCCAAAGCAAAGCAATACACTAAGCATCAACACAATAAGAAGTCACAATAATTCTGCAACTGATTGGTTGAACAGCGAAAATGTAGAGTAGATATGTTCTCTGCGAGCTGTTGAAAACTTTATTTTATTTTTATCTGTTTTTTTGTGGGGAATTGTGGGGAATTGTGTAATTTTGGAACGAATATTATATTTTAGGTAAAAAGTATGCGTTTTATTGGTAACATAGAGGCAAAGAGCGACAGCAAGGGCAGAGTCTTTATCCCTGCCAACTTCCGTCGCATTCTGCAAGAGGCGGGATGCGAGAAGCTTATGCTGCGCAAGGATGTATATCAGGATTGCCTTGTATTGTACCCGGGAAAAAGTTGGAACGCGCAGCTCGACCTGCTCCGCAGCAAACTTGACCGTTGGAATGCAGCACACCAGATGATATTCCGTCAGTTTGTTGCCGATGTCGAGGAGTTGGGCATAGACAGCAACGGACGAATACTGCTGCCCAAAAGATACATGGCAATGGCAGGCATTGTCCAAGAGGTACGCTTCATTGGCATGGACGACACCATTGAGATTTGGGCAAAAGAGAAATTGGACAAGCCATTCATGAACCCGGCCGATTTTGGTCGAGAACTCGAAAAGATTATGACTGCTGAGAAAGGAGGCGACAATGAATAACCCCGAGGTTTACCACACACCGGTTCTGCTCAAGGAGAGCGTGGACGGGATGGAGATTGCCGCAAGCAACACATGTATTGATGTGACATTCGGCGGTGGCGGACACTCACGCGAGATTCTGTCACGCCTTGGAGCAAAAGGACATCTCTACAGTTTTGACCAGGATGCCGATGCCGAACAGAATGCTCCCGATGACAAGCGTTTCACATTTGTGCGTGGCAACTTCAGGTTCATCTACAATTTCATGCGATATCATAACGCTACTAAGGTGGATGCGATATTGGCCGATCTGGGTGTTTCGGGACACCATTTCGACGATGAGACACGCGGTTTCTCGTTCCGCTTCGATGCCGACCTTGACATGCGAATGAACAAACGCGGCGGAGAGACTGCAGCAGACTTGCTGAACCGCGCGACAGAAGAGGAGCTTACAAGGATATTCAAACTGTATGGCGAACTCAACTGCGCCCGCAAGCTCGCTGCAAAGATTGTAAAGACAAGAGCGACCAAACCCATCCAGCGCGTGAACGAGCTTATAGAGATTGCAAAGCCTTTCTGCCCGCCACAACGTGAGAAGAAGGAGATGGCAAAGGTGTTCCAGGCTTTGCGCATTGAAATAAACAAGGAGGTCGAGGCTCTGCAGGAGATGCTCATTAGCGCAAAGGATCTGTTGAAACCCGGAGGAAGATTGGTCGTAATCACATATCACTCCATTGAGGACCGCATAGTAAAGAACTTTATGAAAAGCGGCAACTTCGAGGGCAAGATTGAGAAGGATTTCTTTGGCAACACAACATCGCCATTTGAGATGAAAAAGGTTATTGCCCCAACAGACGAAGAGATGGAGCGCAACCCACGCTCACGCAGCGCCAAGTTACGCATAGCAATAAAAAAGGAGACTGAGCAATGAGCAAGAAAAATAAGAAATCAGAAAAGAAACGCAAGGAGGGGTTATTCTTCTATTTATTAGGAGGCAAACTCTTCACCAGCAACATATTCACCAAAAACGCCTTGCTCCTTGGGTTGATTGCTGTATATAGTTTCTTTTATGTGAGCAACCGCTACCAATATGAGAAGGAACTTGTAAGGATAGACAGACTCACAAAAAGAAGAAACGAAATCAGGAATAACCTGCTAGTTACCAGAAGCGAATTCGCACATCGGAGCAGGGATACCGAACTGATGAAAGAATTAAAAAAACAAAAGAGTGATTTCTCTATAGACGAAGAAAATCCTATCAAGACCTACATTATATTAGATAAAAGTAAATAAAAATGTTCAAGTTCCGCCAAAATGCCATACTGCGATTTAACCTGCTGGTGATTTTCTTTTTCACCTTAGCGGGTATATTCATTATTGGCAAAGCTGCCATAATCATGTTCGTTGAGCGTGATGACTGGAACAAGATAAAGGAAAAGAACATCAAACGCGATGTGCCTATTGAACAACGCCGAGGAAACTTTTTGGCCGATAACGGAGAGCTTCTTGTCAGCAGCCTTCCCCAGTATCGCTTGAAATTCGATTTCAAATACTACAATCCAACCGACAAGAAAGACGAGGAGAGGATCAATGCGGAGAGAGATACCATGTGGAAGATTCATCTTCATGAACTGTGTGTAGGAATGAATGAGATTCTGCCGGGAACAAGCGTGGCAGAACTCGAGAGCCGATTCCGCAATGGACTTGAGAAACAAAGAGGAGGATACCAGCCATACAGAGGACATGTCTCGTATCAACAATACAAGCAGATACTGGAATTGCCAATCATCAACCAAGGCAAGATATACAGCGGCTTGCACGACCCGGAAGAAGAGAAAAACCGCGAAAATATCCTTGGCAGCACCGGGAACAGCACATTCGGAGTTGCAAGAACACCCGAAATAAACGGGAAAAAGGTTCAGGAACTGAGCGGACTTGAGAAAAAATACAACAACTATCTCAAGGGAGAAGCCGGAATCGGTACAAGAGCCAAGGTTGGCGGTAAATGGATCACGACCCACGAAAAGAAGCTGCCAAAAGATGGATATGATGTACAAACTACCCTCAACAGCCAGATGATGGAGATTTGCCGCACGGAGTTGGAAGCGGTTCTCAAGGAGAAGCATCTCCCGGCAGGTTGGGCCATATTGATGGAGACAAAGACCGGAGACATCAAGGCTGTTGTCAACCTTGCGCGCGACAAGAACGGCGAATACACCGACAGTTTAGGTAATGAAAAGATAAAGTTTGGCAACAAATCCATATTTGTTCAGAAGAACCATGCCCTGTGTGAGCGCTATGAGCCGGGCTCCATTTTCAAGACCGTTGCAATCACAGCCATACTCGCCGATGGAAAACTGACAACGAAGGATTCGGTATATTCATACAAGGACGGAGTGTACAACTTCAATGGGCACAGAGTAAGTGACGAGATGTACCGTGACAATGGAGTCGGAATGTACAGCATGAAGGATGCCATCATGTACTCTTCGAACATAAGCATGGTGCAATACATAAGAAAAGCATACCTCAATTGTCCGGAGCAATATACAAACACCTTGCATAGATTCGGATTGGGACAGAACTACCATCTTGTTGACAATGAGGCTACTCCATATATAAAAAGACCCGGCACAAAAGATTGGGACGGTTTCAGCCTCAACTCAATGTCATACGGCTATGCCGTTGAAATGACTGCAATAAACATGGTTTCGTTCTACAACACCATTGCAAACGGAGGACGACAGATGCAGCCACGACTGGTAAAGGCCATATTGAAAAACGGCAAAGTGGTAGAGGAGTTCCCGACAAAGGTCATCAACGAGCAGCTGTTCCCCAAATCCGTTGCCGATGAGGTTACATACATGCTTAAAGAGGTTGTCAATGGCAAAAGCATTATCGCAAAGAAAAGCGATTGGAGATATGGCAAGCTCGATGGTACGGGAAAAGCGGCATATTCAGAACTGTTTGCAAAGGCAGGCATGTCCATTGCCGGAAAGACAGGAACAGCCAAGCAGTACAACAGCAATGACAAACTGCTGAGTTTCTGCGGTTTCTTCCCTGCCGAAGCACCTGAGTACACTCTTATAGTACAGATAATGTATGATTATGAACTTGATCCTCGCCCAAAGAAAGATAAAGATGACAAGACGAAAGGATATGGCGGCGGCAACACCTCGGGTGCAGTATTCAAGAATATTGCCGAGAAGATCATGACCAGAAAACTTGCCATTCCATTGGAAAAGGAGTCCGGAGAAGATGTAAATCTAACACCAGCGATAAAAGCCGGTGACATAAACGAAGCATATTTCTTGTTGAACAGTGTCGGCATATTGGATTCAATTCCCGAACCAGACACAAAGAAGGACTGGGGAAAAATTGAATATGAGAACAACCAACCCGAAGAGAAGACCGAGGAGTATGATTTTGAAAAAGATCCTGTCAAGTTGGATGGTATGGGAGCAAAAGAGGCCACATATCTATTGCAAAAGCAGAATTTCAAAGTAAAGCTTGTCGGTTTCGGTACAGTAATGAGCGACAGCATTGAGTTTGCAGGAGATACCGTAGTCCTGAAATTAGGCTACAAGGAAAAGCACGAGAACAAGAAAACCAACAACAAGAAAAGCAACAACAAGAAAAGCAACAATAAGAAAAGCAACAATAAGAAAACCAAATAATACATATCGACAATGAGACTGAGCGAATTGTTAAGAGAAACACAATGTACCAGAATGATACTCCCGAAGGAGGAGGTTGACATACGCGGTATAAACATAGACTCACGCCTGATAAAGGAAGGGGATGTTTTCCTTGCTGTCCGAGGCACTCAAACCGACGGACACCAGTATATTGCTGCAGCCGAAGAAAAAGGCGCCGTTGCCATTGTGTGCGAGAAGTTGCCCGACAAGCAGTCACCCAATGTGGCATACATAACATTCCCTAATGTCCAGGATGTTATGGGCAAATTGGCGACATCGTTCTATGGCAATCCTTCGCAGAAATTGAAATTGGTGGGAGTAACCGGTACAAACGGAAAGACTACCATCGCCACTCTGCTCTATGAACTGTTCCGCAAGATGGGACACCGTTGCGGTTTGCTTTCAACAGTGTGCAACTACATTGACGGCACACCATATCCGTCAACACACACAACACCTGATGCCATTTCGCTCAACAAGCTGCTGGGACAAATGGTTGAGGCCGGATGCGAATATGCCTTTATGGAGGTGAGCTCGCACGCACTTGCACAGCAGCGTATCGGCGGTCTTGAGTTCGCCGGCGGAATATTCACAAACCTGACCCGCGACCACATGGATTTCCATGAGAACATGGAGAACTACCTGAAAGCGAAGAAAAGTTTCTTTGACAACCTGCCGCGCAAGGCATTTGCCATCACGAACCTTGATGATAAGAACGGCCCTGTAATGGTGCAGAACTGCCATGCCGACATCAGGAAATACTCGGCACGCACTATCAGTGATTTCAGAGCACGCCTGATAGAGACTCATCTCGATGGTATGCTGCTTGAATTCAACAACCGCGAATTTACGACTATGCTCACAGGCCGCTTCAACATCAGCAACCTGCTCGCGATTTATGGTACAGCCATAGAACTTGGCAAGGACCCCGAAGAGGTGTTGCGTATACTGAGCACACTGAAACCGGTTTCAGGACGCTTTGAGACACTGCACTCACCCGAAGGTTTCTCGGCTGTTGTCGACTATGCACACACTCCCGATGCCATAAAGAATGTTCTTGGTACAGTAAACGATGTGCTGCGAGGAAGAGGTAATGTCATCACAGTAATCGGCGCCGGCGGAAACCGCGACAAGGGCAAGCGCCCTATAATGGCTGTTGAGGCCGTGAAAGGCAGCCTGAGAGTAATCCTGACATCGGACAACCCACGCAACGAGGATCCACAGGACATCATCAACGACATGCTTGCCGGACTGGATAACGAGCAGAAGAAAAAGGTCATTGCCATTACCGACCGCAAGGAGGCCATAAGAACCGCATGTGCATTTGCACAAAAGGGTGATGTAGTTGTCGTTGCCGGTAAGGGACACGAGAATTATCAGGAGATTAATGGTGTGAAGCACCATTTTGATGACAAAGAAGTTATAAACGAAATATTCAATAATTAATAGGTATGCTGTACTATTTATTCGACCTGTTTTCAAAATCCAACATACCGGGTGCAAGATTGATGCACTATACATCATTCCGCGCCCTGCTTGCCATTGTCATTTCATTGGTTGTGTCGGCTTGGTTCGGCAGTTATCTTATAAAATATTTCAAGAAGAAACAGATAACTGAGACCTTGCGCGAATATGACAAGAACAACCTCAAGGCCGGTGTACCGACCATGGGTGGCCTCATCATCATCATCGCCATACTTGTACCTTGTATCTTGTTGGGAGATTTGAGCAATGTGTACATGCTGTTGCTCATTGTATCAACCATCTGGTTGGGCGTCCTGGGTTTTGCCGATGACTATATCAAGACATTCAAGAAGAGGAAGGACGGCATATCCGGCAAGACAAAGATTCTGGCTCAGGTAGGTCTTGGCCTTGTAATCGGTCTCACACTCTGTTTCAGCCCACAAACAGTCATGCGCGAGAACACGACAGTTGAAGTCAATGGCCAAAAGATTGTGCACTTGAGCGAAAAGGAGACAAAGGAGAACAAGACAACAATCCCGTTCGTAAAGAACCACGATATCAACTATAGCGAGATAATGTCTTTCTGTGGCGACTACAAGGAAGAGGCCGGATGGGCACTGTTCGTCATTATCACCATCTTCGTTGTTACCGCTGTTTCCAACGGTGCAAACCTGAATGACGGCATGGACGGTATGCTTGCCGGGAATGCGGCCATTATAGGTATTGCTCTGGGTATTCTGGCATACGCCTCGAGCCACGCCAAGTGGTCCGAGTACCTGAACATCATGTTCCTGCCCGGAGGACAGGAGGTCGTAATCTTCACCTTTGCCTTCATTGGAGCGCTTGTCGGTTTCCTCTGGTACAATTCATTCCCGGCACAGGTATTCATGGGAGACACAGGAAGCCTCACCATCGGAGGCCTCATTGGCGTAATTGCCATTCTGTTGCACAAGGAGATTCTTCTGGTATTGCTATGCGGTGTATTCGTTGCCGAGAACCTGTCTGTCATGGCACAGGTCGCATACTTCAAGAAAGGCAAGAGAAAAGGCGTGAAGCAGAGACTGTTCCGCCGCGCTCCCCTGCACCACCACTACAACATTGAAGACGAAAAGCTTGACAAGGACTGCAAGTATGTGTTCAAAGGACCGGAAAGGCCATTGCACGAGGCAAAAATCACGGTGCGTTTCTGGATTGTCACCATTGTTATGGCAGCCATTACACTCATGACTCTAAAGATCAGATAAATGGAAAAGAGAATTGTTATATTGGGCGGAGGCGAAAGTGGTTGCGGTGCAGCCATTTTGGCAAACAAGTTGGGTTTTGATGTATTCCTGTCGGACTTTGGAGCCATTGCCGACAAATACAAGCAGATGCTCGACGAGCACAATATCCCCTGGGAAGAGTGCAAGCACACAAAAGAGCTTATATTGAATGCGGGCGAAGTAATCAAAAGCCCCGGCATTCCACATGAGGCACCCATTGTCGTGCAGATAAAGGAAGCCGGCATCCCCATCATTTCAGAGATTGAGTTCGCCGGACGCTATACAAGAGCAAAGATGGTGTGCATCACCGGAAGCAACGGCAAGACAACGACCACCTCACTGATATACCATATCTTCAAGAAGGCCGGCTTGGATGTAGGCTTGGCAGGAAACATCGGCAACAGCCTTGCGCTGCAGGTTGCCCAGGGCGACAAGGACTATTACATTGTGGAGCTGAGCAGTTTCCAGCTTGACAACATGTACGAGTTCCGCGCCAATGTGGCGGTACTCATGAACATAACACCCGACCATCTTGACCGCTACGGGCACAACATGCAGAACTATGTAGATGCCAAACTGCGCATTCTGCAGAACCAGCAGCCCGATGATGCTTTCGTGTACTGGAACGACGACCCTATAATAAAGAATGAACTTCCAAAATACAAGCACGGCAAGCTTTACCCGTTTGCCGAGGAGAAGCACGAGGGGTCAGCAGCATATGTACACGAGGAGAAACTTATATTTACCGAACCGACACCGTTCAACCTTGAGCTTGAGGAATTGTCACTCACAGGAAAGCACAACCTCTATAACTCGATGGCTGCAGGTATCTCGGCCAATGTTGCCGGCATACGCAAGGAGACCATAAGGGAGGCATTGAGCAGTTTTGCAGGCGTTGAGCACCGTCTTGAGAAGGTAGCCATGGTAAATGGAGTTGAGTATATCAACGACTCGAAAGCAACGAATGTGAACAGTTGCTGGTATGCACTTCAAAGCATGAAGAAAAAGACCATTCTCATATTGGGCGGCAAGGACAAGGGCAACGATTACAGCGAGATTGCAGAACTTGTAAAGGAGAAATGTTCGGGACTCATATTCCTTGGGGCAGACAACGGCAAGTTGTTGGAGTTCTTCAAGGATTACGGCCTGCCGATTGCCGACACTCACAGCATTGAGGAGTGCGTAAATGCAGCATACCGTATGGCAAAGAGTGGCGAGGCTGTTCTGCTAAGTCCATGCTGTGCAAGTTTTGACCTGTTCAAGAGCTACGAGGACAGAGGAAGGCTGTTCAAGAACCTTGTCTGCAAACTTTAAGGATAATGAAGGGAGAGAAGTTAAAACGCATATTGTTCAAAGGTGACAAGACAATTTGGATTGTCTTCCTGACGCTGTGCGCCATCTCATGGGTTGAGGTGTTCAGTGCCACGAGCCGCCAGACCTACGAGACCGGCAGTTATTGGGGGCCGATAATCAAGCACTCCTGTTTTCTTGTGGGTGGAATATTCATTGCCTGGCTCATACACACCTTGAAAGCAAAATGGATTGACAGACTTAGCGGAGGAATATATTGGATTGGACTAACAGGATTGATCTGGGCGCAGCTACAAGGCACAAGAATCAATGACAGTGCGCGTTGGATAAGCATCATGGGCATAACATTCCAGCCAATGGAATTTGCAAAGATGGGTATAGTGATGATGACCGCACGCATATTGGCAAAATACCACAATGGCGAAGCGTTGGCAAACACAAAGAGCATCAAGCTGGCAAACAGGATATACACTCAGATTCTTGGCATTTTCATAAAGAACCCGAAGAAGGAGTTCATAAACAATGACAATGCAGCATTCTGGAGAATCCTTGTATGCACGATTGTGCCTACTGCCATCATTTTCAAGGAAAATTTCTCTTCAGCAGCGTTGCTTGCATTCACTGTGTTCTTCATGATGTTCATAGGACGAATACCCAGGATGCAACTGCTTAAGGCTATCGGTTGCGCCAGTGCAATAGCAGCAATGGTTGGTATAATCATCTGGGAGTGTCCACAGGTTTTATACCCTGTCGTTGGCGAGAGCAAGGCAAAGACATGGCATAACCGATTCGAGGAGGCCATCAATCCCAAGCCTGTCACGGCCGAGGAGTATGACATGGACAAGAATGCACAGAAGACCTACTCGCACATAGCAATCGCATCGAGCAATATTCTGGGATGTGGCCCGGGTAACTCCATACAACGAGATTTCATTCCTCACGCATACTCAGATTTCATCTTTGCCGTGGTCATAGAGGAACTTGGACTTCTAGGTGCTGCTTTTGTGATACTGCTCTATCTCACCTTGCTGTTCCGGAGCGGAAAGATTGCAAAAAGATGCGAAGACCCCTACCCGGCATTCCTGTCGATGGGTATTGGAATGATAATTGTGATGCAGGCTCTGCTGCACATGTATATCTCGGTGGGCGATTTCGTTACCGGACAGCCATTGCCGCTCATGAGCCAGGGAGGAACATCAGTCATTATAAACTGCGTATATATAGGTTTCTTGTTGAGTATAAGCCAATATGCAAACCAGGAAGAGAAGAAGATTGTATAACACGATATAAAACACTACACTTATGAAGAAGGAATACAGAATAATCATTAGCGGAGGAGGTACCGGAGGACACATTTTCCCGGCATTGTCCATTGCAGATGCCATTAGAGCAAAGCATCCCGAAGCAAAGATTTTATTCGTGGGTGCCAACAACAGAATGGAGATGCAGAGAGTGCCCGATGCGGGATATGATATCGTGGGACTACCCATTGCCGGTTTCGACCGCAAGAACCTGCTCAAGAATTTCAAGGTTCTGTGGCTCATACTCAAGAGCCAGCGCATGGCAAAGAAAATCATCAAGGATTTTGCACCACAGGCAGCAGTGGGTGTCGGCGGCTATGCCAGCGGACCCACATTGAAGATGGCTGCAAAAATGAAGATACCTACATTGATACAGGAACAGAACTCATACGCCGGCGTTACAAACAAGATTCTGTCAAAACGCGCAAAGCTCATTTGCGTTGCCTATGACGGAATGGAGCGTTTCTTCCCTCACGAGAAGATAAAGAAGACAGGAAACCCCGTACGCAAGAACCTGCTCGACATGCGTGCCAACCGCAAGGAGGCCATGAAGGCCATGCTGCTTGACGAGAACAAGAAATGCGTTCTCATCGTTGGCGGTAGCCTTGGAGCGCGCAGCATCAACGAGGGCGTACTGGCAAATATTGAACAGATAAGGGCCAACAAGGATATACAGTTTGTATGGCAAACCGGCAAGCTCTATTTCGAGGAAATGAAGAAGAGGGCTGCAGAAGTCGGGAAGCCCGATAACCTGATAATCACAGACTTTGTATCAAACATGGCAAGTGCACTGAGCGCAGCCAATCTTGTGGTATCACGCGCTGGTGCCGGTTCAATCTCTGAATTCGCATTGCTCGGCAAGGCAGTCATACTGGTTCCGTCGCCCAATGTATCCGAAGATCACCAGACAAAGAACGCTATGGCGCTGGTAGAGAAAGATGCGGCAATATATGTTGCCGACGCAAAAGTCAAGGAGGAACTTATTAAGAAAGCTATTGAGACCGTGAATAACGAAGCCAAGATTTCACAGCTCGAGAACAACATTGAGAAGATGGGCAAGCCAAATGCGGCCGAAGACATTGCAAATGAGGTGCTGATGCTTGCCGACGCATATATTGAAAAAGAGACACGACGCAAAAAAGAAAACTTGAAGTAATGGAACTGAAGGATATTAAATCGGTATATTTCCTTGGCGCCGGAGGCATTGGTATGAGCGCCCTTGTAAGATATTTCCTGGCCGAAGGCAAATTTGTCGGAGGTTATGACCGCACCCCCAGCGAGTTGACAAACAAGCTCATTGAGGAGGGTGCAGTGTTGCATTTCGAGGAGAATATCGACCTTGTTCCGGCAGAGTGCAAGGACCCCGAGACCACACTTGTAGTATTCACTCCGGCAATACCGGCCGACCACAAGGAGTGGAGTCTATTCCTTGACGGCGGATTCACCATCAAGAAGAGAGCCGAGGTGCTTGGTATAATCACAAAGGGCAAACGCGGTGTATGTGCAGCCGGAACACACGGCAAGACAACGACATCGACAATGACAGCCCACCTGCTGCATAGTTCAAATGTTGATTGCGCAGCGTTCCTTGGAGGTATATCAAAGAACTACAAGAGCAACCTGATTACAACCGACAAGAGCGACCTTGTCGTGATAGAGGCCGACGAGTATGACCGTTCATTCCTGCACTTGCAGCCATATGTGGCAACTATAACATCGGCCGACCCCGACCATCTTGACATCTATGGCAACAAGGAGAACTACCTTGAAGCATTTGCACAGTTCACCGAGAGAATACGCGAGGACGGTTACCTCATCATCCACGAGGGACTTGAGGTTACTCCACGCACAAAACCGGGTGTCAAGACATATACATACAACCGCGAAAGCGGCGATTTCCATGCCGAGAACATACGCATCGGAGGCGGAACAATCATTTTCGACTATGTATCGCCATGGCAAAGGATTAATGATGTTGAGCTTGGCGTGCCGGTGAGCATAAACATTGAGAATGGTATCACATCAATGGCAATGGCCGAGATTTGCGGTGCAACAGCCGAGGAGCTGAAGAACGGAATGAAGAGTTTTGCCGGTGCCGAGAGACGCTTCGACTTCCACATAAAGCAGGACGACCTGGTACTCATCAGCGACTATGCACACCACCCCGACGAGGTGCGTGCATGTGCAAAGTCAATAAAGGAGCTGTATGGTGACAAGAGGGTGACCGTACTTTTCCAACCACACCTGTTCAGCCGCACAGCCGACTTCTACAAGGAGTTTGCCGAGAGTCTTTCACTGTTTGACAAGGTCATTTTGGTAGAGATATACCCGGCAAGAGAGAAGCCCATGCCCGGTGTGACAAGCGAACTGATCTATAACCAGCTTGCAGACAATGTTGAAAAAAGCATGTGCAGCCGCGCCGATGTACTCAATGTCATTGAAAAGGAGAAGCACAATATTGAGGTGCTTGTTTCGCTTGGAGCAGGTGACATTGAAAACGACATTGCACGAATAAAACAGATATTGACCAACAGATAATGCTGAAAAAGAGTTTAAAATACATTCCGGCTGCAGTACTGGCATGTTATCTGCTATTCCTGTTTGTCTTCGTCCCCGGATTGGAGGATGATGACAAGTGTACGGAACTTGTCATAAACATTTCCGGCAACGAACTTGGCACTATCAACCATGAGGAGATTATCAATGCACTGAAAGAGAATGAACTTTATCCCAAAGGAAAGGAGATTGACAAAATAAGTTGCCTCGACATTGAAAGCTTCATCATGGAAATGTCACTGGTAAAAGAGTGCGAGGTGTACAAAACGAACAACAACAAGATAACGCTGTCGCTCGTTTGCCGCGAACCGGTATTGAAAGTATGTGACAAGATTGGAGCGACATACTATGTCGATTGCGAAGGAAACAAAATAACAAACATAAAGAAACCGCTGTTGCTGCCGGTGGTATCGGGCGAGGTTGATGACAAGATGATTAAAGGCGAGTTGAAGACAATTGCCTCGACAATCAAGCATGACCCGTTCTGGATGGCACAGATAGAACAGATATACTTCCATGAAAATAAAGAGGCCATTATAATACCTCGTATGGGAGAGCACATCATTGAACTTGGAACAGTAGAACAGCTCAATGAGAAATTAAGCAGCATAAAAACATTCTACACCGACGGACTTAGCGTCAAGGGGTGGGACAGATACAATAAACTGAATATTAAAATTAGCAATAAGGTCATTTGCACCAAAAGGGATAAGGAGAAATAAATATGGGAAAGAACTATTACATTGTAGCCATTGAGCTAAGTTCATCCAAGATTTCAGGAGCTGTCGGAATTGAGACTACCGAAGGCATGAAAATTCTTGCAACAGCAAGTACCCCGGTCGAGGGATTCATTACAAAAGGCATTGTGCGCAATGTAGACAAGACAAGCGAAGCCATAACCACAATTGTCAATATACTTGACAGCAAACTCAGGAATGTTGTCCAGGAAGGCATCTCAATTAAAAAAGCATACATCTCTTTTGCCGGACTCAGTGTACACAGCATCAAATCAAAGGTGACTAAAGATTTTGACCACTACACCAAGATTTCCAAAGAGATTATCGACGAAATGGTATGTGAGAATGAAGAGGCATTCCACACACCCGATGGTTTCATAAAGATGGAGACCGATACTCAGGAATATAGATATGACGGCAATGTCGATTATAACCCCATTGGCGCGCCGGCATCATCAATAGAGTGCAACTACCTGAACATTGTAATGAAGGAACAGTTCTACAAACAGCTGTGCGAATGTTTCAACGGTGCAGAAATTGAAATTGCCGACAGTCTGTGTGCAGCACGCCTTGATGCAGACATCATGTTGTCCAATGACCAGCGACGCAATGGATGTGCACTTATAAACATTGGTGCAGACACAACAACCATATCAATATACAGCAACAATCACCAAAGAATGCTCACAGTGTTGCCGTTTGGCAGCAACAACATTACCCGTGACATTACCAACGAACATCTGTCACCTGCAAACGCCGAAGAGATAAAAATCATACGAGGTTACAAATCTGCCACCAACGACAACGAGCATATTGACGGCAAGACCCTCGACAGCATAATCTATGCACGAATGGGAGAAATATTGCAGAATGTGCGCCATCAGTTGGAGACATCAGGCGAGAGAGTTCACCATGTTGTGTTCACCGGAGGCGGTTCAAAGCTCAAGAACCTTGGACTGTTGGCGGAAGAGTTCCTGCCAGGCTTCAAGACCGAAATCAAGCCGGAACCACAGCTTAACCTCATAAGTGAAAGTGGAACAAATGTCGATGGGCTCATTACCACTGCGCTCTATGGCCTATTGAAACAGGGCAAAGAAAACTGTTGCGAGGAGATAATGCCGCCTGCACAACAGAATGAAAACATCTTCTCTCAGGAAGAGATGAGCGGAACAGTAACTCAGGAAGAACCGGATAAAACAGAAACCCATTCTGATATCAAGCCAACAAAAGAGCCAAAAGAAACAAAAGAGCCAAAAGAACCGAAGAACCCCAAAAAAGGCGGATGGGGTTTGGGATTCTTCAAAGAGTGGTTCGAAGGTGTGACCCGCGACCCGGAAGATGACAATAACAAAGAGGAACAAGACAACAATAATGACAACCAGTAAATGATACAATAGTATGAACGGACCTATAAAAAAGCCCTTGAATTTTTCAATGCCGACAGATACACCACGCATAATTAAAGTAGTGGGTGTCGGCGGTGGCGGTAGCAATGCTGTACACAATATGTACCGTAAAGGCATACACAATGTATCATTCGCGGTATGTAACACAGACCTGCAGGCAATGTACAACTCACCAATCCCCAAGAAACTGCAATTAGGAGAGAAACTGACCGAAGGACTTGGTGCCGGAAATGATCCGGCAGTTGCACGCCAGGCAGCAGAAGAGAGCCGCGAAGAAATCCGGAAAATGTTCGATGACGGCACAAAAATGGCCTTTATCACTGCCGGCATGGGTGGAGGTACCGGTACCGGTGCAGCTCCGGTTGTTGCAGAGATTGCGCGAGAGATGGGTATCCTCACTGTGGGAATTGTAACCATCCCCTTCCGCTTTGAGATGACCGGAAAAATCAAGCAGGCGCTACGCGGTGTAATCGAGATTTCAAAGCAGGTAGATGCCTTGCTTGTAATCAACAACCAGCGTCTCATTGACATCTATCCCAATATTACTGTTGAGGATGGTTTCAAGACCGTGGATGAGGTGCTTACAACAGCAACAAAAAGTATTGCCGAGATCATCACAACAAGAGGCGGTATCAACACCGACTTCCGCGATGTCAACAAGATTCTCAAGAACGGAGGAGTTGCCATCATGAGCTATGGCATTGCCAAGGGCGAGATGCGTGTTTCACGCGCTTTCCACAACGCGCTTCACTCGCCGTTGCTCAACAACAGCGATATCTATAAATCAAAAAAGATACTTTTCAACATCTACGGAAACCCCAACAGCAAACTCCTTGTTAAAGAGATGGGGGAGATTGAGGCATTCATGCAGAAGTTTACTGATGAGAACATTGAACTTATCTGGGGTTATAGCCAGGATCACAATTTGGGAGATGGTGAGGTCAAAGTCACAGTTCTTGCAACAGGTTTCGGCATGAAGGACATCCCGGGAATGGAACCTGAAGTAAAGGCTATAGAATTGGAAGAGAAAAACCTTACACTGCAAGACCAGAATAAGAGAAGACAGGAGGAGGAGAGACTTAACCAGATGATCGGCAACCTTTACAAACCCGACTACAAGGTATACATCTTCAAAGGTGATGAAATATACAACGAAGAGTTCATTGCTGCACTTGACAGTTCTCCAACATACAAACGCACAGCCCAGGAACTTGAAAGGATGGTTGCAACACTGAGCGAGGAGAAACCGGCACCCGAAACAACAGACAACAATGATGCAGTTGCCGTTGAAGAGGAGTGCACACCCGGAGTTCCGGTATATTACAATGACGAGACCGTTAAAGAGATACACAACGGAAATAGCGATCAGTCCGAAAAGAGTGAAGTAGAAGAGCAATTTTAATTTACAAGAATACGATTATGGATTTGTTTGATATTATCAGCAACGACATCAAGGAGGCAATGAAGGCAAAAGATAAGGTTGCACTCGACACCCTCCGTAATATAAAGAAGGTGCTTCTTGAGGCAAAGACTGCCCCTGGAGCCGGTGACACAGTAAGTGACGAGACAGCAATCAAGCTGATTCAGAAACTCGTGAAGCAGGGCAAGGAGTCGGCCGAGTTGTACCAGAGCCAGAACCGTCCCGAACTTGCACAGGAAGAGCTTGCACAGGTTGAGGTCATGTCAAGGTACCTTCCAAAGCAGATGAGCGAAGAGGAGGTGGCAGCAGTTCTCAAGGAGATAATTGCACAGAGCGGTGCAAGCGGACCACAGGACATGGGCAAGGTTATGGGCATTGCCACAAAGCAACTTGCAGGCAAGGCCGAAGGTAGGACAATATCGGCAATAGTTAAACAGCTACTTGCCTGATTCTCTCAAGAATCAGTCGAACAGTTCACGCAATACATCGGCCGATTTCAGTTCCGGGAAATCGGGTATGTGCAGACGATAATAGGCAGCAAGGGTTGCGAGGTACTCACCTCGCAACTTTCTGTTTAGAGAGAGCCGGTGCATTGACTCATAACCCGTGCGCAGCAGCCCTATGAACGGTTCTGCATCGGCAGGCATAATGAAATGTGGATGCGCCGGATGATCGCCTGTCGCACAGCCCTGTACCAGGTCGAAATAATTGCCCGGTGTGTAATTCTCTATATTGGGATATATACCAAGGAAACGGAGCAGTTGCACCATGAACACGAGATGGAAATCAGCATACCCATGCTCGAGATTGTCGAAAAGAGCAAACGAACGATCAAGGAATGTAAACAACGACTCATCCTTGTCGCTCTCGCGAAGAGCATATGTGAGCAGTTCGGCAAGGTATAGCGCAATGGACGATTTCACCACATCGTTGGGAATAGAGGAGTACATTGAATAGGGAGAGGCCTCACTGATACGCGACAACGAACCGTTCGCTTTTACCGATGCCGTGAACGAAAGCATCGACAACGGTTGGAACAGGACACTGCGCACCTTGCTGCGCTTGCTGTGCGACACCGGCAACAGGAATGCCATGCGGCCATACTGTGCTGTGTATATATCGACAACCATCAGACCGTCGCTATACTTGCGAGTGCGCAGGACTATACCCTCTATTTTCTCTATCATTATTGAAAACAACAAAAAACAAAGCAAAACTATAAAAAAAATACGAATTTCTTTGCCAATTCAAAAAAAGGTTTTACCTTTGCACTCGCTTTTGGCCACTAAAGAGCCAGAAACCATCCTCAAAAGGGATTTCATCAAAGGATGGCCCATTCGTCTATCGGCTAGGACGCAAGATTTTCATTCTTGAAAGAGGGGTTCGATTCCCCTATGGGCTACAATTAAAACTAAAAACATTATTAAAGAGATGGCAAATCACAAATCATCACTTAAGAGAATCAGACAGACTGAGAAGAGAAATCTTCAGAACCGTTATTTGGGCAAAAACATGCGTTCAGCTGTTCGCGGCTTGCGCGCTATCACTGATAAGAACGAGGCTTTGGCTAAGTTCCCAGAGGTACAGAAGATGCTTGACAGAATGGCTAAGCGCGGTCTTATCCACAAGAACAAGGCTGCTAACCTCAAGTCAGGTCTTTGCGCTAAAATCGCAAAATTAGCCTAATATTTTAACAAATATATTTACCTTTAAGAAGGCCGGATTCATTCCGGCCTCTTTGTCTTTACCCCTACTCCAACCCCGCAGAAATCCACAGAAGGCAGCTCTATTGGATTTCTGTTCCGAAAGCCTAAAAAGAGTACAAAAAGGGGCAAATATTTAGGAAAAAGCACTTGTTATATAGAGCATTTTTTAGTAACTTTGTTCAGTTATATTGGTAATAGATATTATGAGCGAAGAAATCAAGAAAAACGCAGCAGCCAGCTATTCGGCCGACAGTATCCAGGTACTCGAAGGCCTTGAGGCAGTTCGTAAACGCCCCGCCATGTACATTGGTGACATCAGCGAAAAGGGTCTCCACCATCTGGTATATGAGGTGGTCGACAACTCTATCGACGAGGCTATGGCAGGCTTCTGTACACACATACACGTAACCATAAACCCAGGCAACTCAATTACCGTACAGGACAACGGACGCGGTATCCCTGTTGACATGCACGAAAAAGAGGGTCGTTCGGCACTCGAAGTCGTCATGACAGTACTCCATGCCGGCGGTAAGTTCAACAAGGATTCATACAAGGTTTCCGGAGGTTTGCACGGCGTGGGTGTATCTTGCGTAAACGCACTCTCTACACACATGAAGACCGAGGTTTTCCGCGACGGCAAACACTACGAGCAGAACTACTCTTGCGGCAAGCCACTCGAAGCAGTACACTGCGTTGGAGAGACCACACTGAGAGGTACCAAACAGACATTCCAGCCCGACGGTTCAATATTCGTGGTTACCGAATACCAGTACCA